>Ga0070682_100000302_pt1 | contig 34169 bp, 28 predicted proteins | sample KBSC63LmetaG_FD_64668 | JGI IMG/M metagenome (GOLD analysis project Ga0070682, IMG submission 64668) | Corn rhizosphere microbial communities from Kellogg Biological Station, Michigan, USA - KBS C6-3L metaG | ecosystem: Host-associated > Plants > Roots > Rhizosphere | place: USA: Michigan...
GTGCTCGAATCATCGTCGTCCGCCGGCCCGCAATTGGTGAGGCCGAGGGCGAATGAGACTCCGATGACCAGGGACGCCAACCCTCTGAGCGCTGCCATGTGATTCCCCATAGCGGACTCCTACGTACCCGCACAGCCAGGTCTTCCCCGCATCCCCGGCGACGACACGCTCGGTGACGCATCGAGTGGCGGCCGGCCGACGGCCATTCGTCGTCGCCCGGTCGTGCGCCGAGCGAACGGCTGATCGCCGAACGGCACGCAGCGTGCTCTGCGTCGCGGCGTGCGCCTCGATCCGGCACTCGTCCTTGCTGCGGCCGTCGTGGGCGGCCAGGTGGCTCCCGTCGCGCCGCTGCCGGCGCTGGCCGCAGCCACGGGAGTGCTCGCCTTGCTCGCCGGGGCGCGGGCGCTGCCGCGGAGGGTGCTGCTTGCCGCGCTCGTGCTGTTCGGGCTCTCCGCGTGGCGCGCTCGCGCGAGCCTCGAGCGGTTCGAGGACGAGCGCGTGCGGGTGCGCGACGCGATCGGGCCTCCCTCACGCTGCGCCGGGCGGGGCGTGGTGGTCGCGTCGCCGGTGCGCACCGGGGACGCCATCGCGTTCGTTGCCGAGCTCGAAGGGCTCGATTGCGAAGGGCGCAGCATTCCGGGGCGTGTCCGCGCGCGCCTGCACGGAGGCCCGGCGGATCTCGGGCGCGGCGATCGCTTCGAGCTCGTGGGGCAGCTCGCTCCGCTGCAGCTCTTTCGCAATGCCATGACGCACGATCCGCTGCCGGGGGCCGCTCGGCGCGGTGTCACGCTGAGCGGCGCCGCGCTCGCGCTCGACGTGGTCGAGCGCTCGCACGGTCTGGCTGCGCTCATCGATCGGTTTCGGGCACGCGCCCGGGCGCGCATCACGGCGACGTTCGTTCCGGATGCGGAGGGTATGGCGCGCGCGCTCGTGCTCGGCGAGAACGATCTCGACCCGGAGGACGACGCGGCGTTCCGCAAGAGCGGCCTTTCGCACATGCTGGCCGTGAGCGGGACCCACCTCGTGTTCGCGGTGCTCGGGCTCGTGGGAGCGCTCGGTGCGCTGCTCGTGCGGTGGGAGCGGCTCGCCGTGCGCGTCGAAGTACGGCGCCTGGCGAGCCTTTTCGGCATCCCGCTCGCGCTCGTGTACGCCGATTTCGCGGGCGGCAGCGGCTCGGCGTGGCGCGCCGCGTGGATGCTGTCGTTCGGCTTTCTCGCGCGGGCCCTGAATCGCGCGCCGAACGCGACGCGCTCGCTCGCCGCGTCGCTGCTCGTCGGAGCCGTGTCGGACGGGCTCGTGGCGTTCGACGTGTCGTTCCTGCTTTCGGCGGCCGCGACGGTGGGGCTGCTCAGTGTCGGACCCGGCCTTGCGCGGCCGTGCCGGCGGCTGCCGCAGGTCGCGCGATTCGTGGGGCAAAGCGTCGCCGCGACCGTATCGGCCATGCTGCCGTGCGCGCCGCTCCTCGCGCTGCTTTCGCCGGACCTGACGTTCGCCGGCGTGCTCGCCAACGTGCTCGCCGCGCCGTTCGGCGAGACGATCGCGCTGCCGCTCTGCCTGAGCCACGTGTTCTTCGCGCCCTTTCCGCCGCTCGAGCGCGGCGTGGCGCTCGTGGCCTCGGGCGCGCTGCTCACCGTCAAACAGATCGCGAAGGAGAGCGCTGCCGCGACGTTTCTCGCGCTTCACGTGCCGGATCCGACACCGTGGCACTTCGCGCTCTTAGCGGTCGGGGCGGTGGCGGTCGCGCTCCCGCTGGCTCCCTCCGCGCCGTGGCAGCGGCGTTTGCGCGTTCTCGCGGGGCTCGCGACGACGCTGTCGCTCGGCGTCGTCGAGGCGGGCGCCCGCGCGGCGGGACTTAGCACGGGCGTGCTGCGCGTCACGGCGCTCGACGTGGGGCAGGGAGATGCCAATCTCGTGGAGCTTCCGGACGGCGCCGTTTGGCTCTTCGACGCCGGCGGGATGGTGGGAAACCCGATCGATACCGGGGCCGCCGTCGTGGTGCCGGCGCTCCGCGCCAAGCGCAGGACGCGCGTTGACGTGATCGTGCTCACGCACCCGCACCCCGATCACTTCGGTGGGCTCAGCGCCGTCCTCCGAGCGGTCGACGTCGGCGAGATCTGGGACAGCGGACAGGGCGAAGCGGAGGGGGCGGGGCCCGTTTACGCCGCGTTCCTCGCGCTCGCGCGGGCGAAAGGGATCCTCATTCGGCGGCCGGCGGAGCTTTGCGGGCACGCGCGGCGGCACGGTGGCGCGGTGCTCGAGCTCCTGGCCCCGTGTCCGGGTTTCGTGCCGGGGCGGGGCGCGAACGACAACTCGCTCGTCGTGCGCGCCCGGTTCGGCGCGCGCGCGGCGTTGCTCACGGGCGATGCCGAAGCGCTCGAAGAGGGCGACCTCGTCGCGCGGCCGGGCGTCGAGCTTCGAGCCGACTATCTGAAAGCTGGGCATCACGGCAGTCGCACCTCGACGGGCGAGGCGTTGCTCACCGCAGTCGCTCCGTCGTGGGCGACGCTTTCGTGCGGGGTTCGCAACCGTTTCGGGCACCCGCACGTGCCCGCGCTCCTTCGGCTCGCCGAGCACGGCGTGCGGGCGGTACGGCTGGATCGCGCGGGGAGCTTCGAATGGACGACCGACGGCCGCCGCATGGACACGCGCGTCGCCGTCCTTCCGCGTTGACGCGCGAGGCGAGCCGGCCATAGTGGTGGGTCGATGGCCGAGTCGCCGAACGGAGCCTTGCGCACGATCTACACGCGCGAAGCGATCGCGGAGCGCGTCGCCGAGCTCGGGCGGCAGATCGCCGCGGACTATGCGGCGGCGCCGCCGATCCTCGTCTCCGTGCTCAAGGGCAGCTTCGTGTTCGCCGCGGATCTGGCGCGCGCGCTCACGCTGCCCGTGCGGATCGAATTCTTGGGCGTGCAGAGCTACGGGAGCGGCACGGTGTCGACCGGCGCCGTGCAGATCACCCAGGATTTGACGCACCCGATCGAGGGGCAAGATCTCTTGATCGTCGAGGACATCGTCGATACGGGGCTCACGCTCGCCTACATCTTGAGCCTGATCCGCGCGCGCGGCGCGAAGAGCGTGAAGGTGTGCGCGCTGCTCGACAAGCCGTCGCGCCGCCGCGTCGAGGTGCCGGTCGACTACGTCGGGTTCACGGTCGGCGACGCGTTCATCGTCGGGTACGGGCTCGATTGTGCCGAGCAGTACCGGAACTTGCCCGCGCTCTGCGAGCTACTCGAGCCGCCCGCGACGTAGCAGCCCCGCGCGGCTACGTTGCCGCGTTCGTGGTGCCGAGCTCGCCGTGGACGCGCTCGCGCTCGCGGTCGATCTGGTCGTGCGTCGCACCGAGGCGTCGCAGCGTGAACTCCGCCATGGCGAGCGCGATCTCGCCTTCGCCCGAGAATACGATGTCGGCACCCGCGCTCTTCAGCGCGGCGACCTCGGACAAGTACGTCGAGCGCGCCACGACGAACAGCCGGTCGTTGAGCTCGCGCGCGCGCCGCACGACGAGATCGGCGCCGCCCTCGACCGGCGCGGTGAGCACGACGCCGATCGCTTCCTTGGCGCCCGCTTCCTCGAGCGTCTGGCTCTTGTTCGCGTCGCCGTACACGGCGCGCATGCCCTCGCCGCGGAGCTTGCGCACCGTTTCGATGTTGAGCTCGACGATGCTCGGCTCGATCCCACTCTCGAGGAACAGGCGCGACACCGTGCGCCCCACGGGACCGTAGCCGACGACGATCACGCGGTGGCGATGGGCGCCCGGCTCGGCGGCTTCGGCGCGCCCCTCGGCGGGGACCCGCTCCGGCAAGAGCCCGCTCGCGCCCGGAGCGAAGCGCTGGAGCAGCGGGCTCAGCGTGATCGACAGGATCGAGGCCGCGACGATGGCGCTGCCGGCCTTCGCCGGCAGCACGCCGAGCTCCGTGCCCATTGCCGCCAGAATGAACGAAAACTCGCCGATCTGCCCGCGCCCGAGGCCCACGCCGAGCGCCATGCGCGCCGGCCGCTTGAAGGCCACGAGCAGCAGCGTCGAGATCAGCGGCTTCACGAGCGCCGAAAGCACGAGCGCGACGGCGACGAGCACCGGCTCGCGCCAGAGGAAGCTCGGCTCGAACAGCATCCCGACCGACACGAAGAACAGCACTGCGAACGCCTCGCGCATCGGGAGCGCCTCGGACGCCGCGCGTGAGGCGAACTCCGAGCGCCCGACCACGATCCCCGCGAGGAACGCCCCGAGCGCCATCGACGCACCGAACAGCTCCGCGGCTCCGAGTCCGACGCCGAGCGCGAGCGCGAGCACGGCGAGCGTGAAAAGCTCGCGCGATTGGGTCGCAACCACGCGCTGGAGGAGCCACGGGATGGCGCGTCCACCCGCGAAGAACGTGAACGCGATGAGCGTCCCCATCTTGGCGAGGGCGATCAGCGTTCCGACGAGCACGCTGCCGCCGCCCGGCTTCACGAGCCCAGGCAGGAGCACGAGCACGAGCACCGTGAGCAGGTCCTCCACGACGAGCCAGCCGACCGCCAAATGCCCCGTGAGCGTGTGAAGCTCGCCGCGGTCGGCGAGGGAACGCAAGAGCACGACGGTGCTCGAGATCGAGAGCGCGATGCCGAACACGACTCCCGCCGCCCTGCTCCAGCCGAACCAGTGCGCCGCTAGTGCACCCGCGACCGTCACGAGCAGCATTTGCAGAACCGCGGCCGGCACCGCGACGCGGCGCACCGCGAGCAGCTGCTCGACGTGAAATTCGAGTCCCACGCCGAAGAGCAGCAGCACGACGCCGACCTCGGCGAGCTCGCTCGCCATGGTCGCGTTGGCGACGAAGCCGGGCGTGTGCGGTCCGACGAGCACGCCCGCGAGCAGGTAGCCGACGATCGGCGGCAGCCGGAGCCGATGCGCGATGAGGCCGAAAACGAGCGCCGCCCCGAGCGCGCCCGCGAGCAGAATGATGAGGTCAGGCGTGTGCACGGCGGGCCCTTCGAGCGCTCAGCGCTTCTTCTTCGGCGTGCCGGCTTCGCGCGTGAAGGTCGTGAAGCATTTTCGGCAGCGGTACTTCGCGCGCACTCCCTCGGGCTTGCGGGCGCGGACCTGCACTTCCCCACACTTGGGGCATTTGAGCCGCAGGAGCGTGCCCTGTGCGCCACCCGTAAAAAGCGCCATCGACGCGAGTGTAGTGCGGATGGTCCGCGCGCGTCACGGCTGGCGATCCGTCGCGGCTCGCTCCGAATCAGTGGGCGCTGGCGCGGCAAATCACGACGGCTTGCGACACCGCCAAGTTCACTGTCGCACGCCTCGCGGGGAAGGAAGCCCCCGCCAAAACGATACCGAGACCACCCTCGACGAGGTGCGGGCCCGCATTCGTTGGACCGTCGAGTACCTCGACAGCTTCACGCGTGAGGATTTCCTGGGCGCGGCGGAGCGGCTGATTTCGCCGCCGCCGCTGCAGGGTAAGCAGCTAGCCGGTGCCGATTATTTCCACCAGATGCAGCTTCCGAACTTCTATTTCCACGTGACGACCGCGTACGCGATCCTCCGCCACAACGGGCTCGAGCTCGCGAAGATGGACTTCCTCGGCCCGTTGCCAACGCGCTGAGCGAGCGGCGAGCTCGCGCCTACGGCGTGGCGGCGGACAGCGTCGCGACGCAGCCGCCCGGCGCGGCGGCTTCATCCGCGGCGCGGCAGCCGGCCTCGTCGAAGTACCAGCGCCCGCTCTCGAGCTGCACGTAGTTGCGCTCCACGCCGACGAGCTTGTAGTTGACGCGGCAGGCCCAATCCCTCGTGTCCGTGGGGAGGGTCTTCGGCTCGTCACTGGCCGGCCCGAACACGCTGATCTCCTCCGAGGCCTGCGAGTAGTGGAACGCGAGCGGCGGCCCGCCTTTCACGCGGCGCAAGGTGCCGAGCGGCGCGCCGGGAGCGAGCGGCGAAAGCGTCCAGGCCTGGCATTCCGCGCTGCCCGGCGTGCGGACGTAGAGCGTGCCTTTCGCGCGCTCGAGCGCGGCGAGCGTTTCACCGGGGAGTGCGTCGCAGAATTGAACGAGCAGGCGGTCGTTGGTGACGACTTGGTCGAAGCGGACCGCGTCGTCGGCGTAGCGCCCCGCGTAGTCGGCATCGAAGCGCTCGATCTGCTCGAGCAGGCGTTTCACCGAGCGCAGGCCCATGCTCGCCTCGCAGCGCTGGTCGCGCACGAAGGCGAGCGGCAGCGCACCGAGCGTCGCCGTGCCCGCGCGCTGCTCGGCGGTGACGAGCGCGCGGAGGGCGCCCGCGTCGAACGATTCGCAGCCGCAGCGCTCGAGCGCCGGCGTGAGCGCGGCGCGCAAGGCCGGCCAGCGCTCGCGTGAGCTCGCGGCGGGCACGGAGCGCACGGCCGCCGTGAGCGCGGCGCAATTGGTGAACTCGGCGTAGCTGTCGTCGGCGAGCGCCTTGCGATCGGCCGGCTCGTGCACCGTGAGGAGCCGCGCCGCGATCGCTTGCGCGCGCGGTGGGGTCCCGGGCTCGTTCGGCAGCGTTCCGGGCGACGCGACGCGCACGAGGAGCTTCGGCACCACGGCGTCCGGCAAGGGCAAAAGCGCGCTGCGGATCGTCTGGATGGTGACGTCCGGCGCTGCGGCCACGTAGAGCGTGCTCGGCGTCGGCAGGGCTTTCGCGCGGGCCGCCCAGGCGGCTCGGTCGAGCGTCGCGCCGTCGAAGGTGAGGCTCTGCTCGTTCACCTCGAGCACTGGGCCCGCGCCGGGCGCCGAGCCGAGCGTCGAGCTCGGTAGCTCCGTCCGAAACTCCGCGCCGAGGCCGCGCTCCGGCAAGGTCGCGATCAGGCCCGTCACGCTCTGCTTGCGGCTCTCGCACGCCTGGGGCGTGTCGTTCGCGAGCGGCGCGAAGGCTGGGTGTTGGGTGGCGCAGGCGGTGAAGGCGAGAGCGAGAAGAACGTGCTGTCTCACGGGGGTCACCTGGGGTCGATGAGGTCCGCGCGCGGGGGTATCCACGGCGGCACCCGCTTGGGACACGCCACGGGAGGCGAGGTTCCCACGGTTTCTGCGAAGTCGAGGGCGGCGCTGCGATCGTAGCGAATATCGCCCAGGAGGAGCTGTCGCCCCGGCTCCGCAAGCCAGAACGGCAGGCGCGCCCAGCGCAGGTACGCCCGAACGTCACAGTTCGTTCGGAAGAGCTCGCGCAGGTCGGCGAGCGGGGCGCTCCACTCCCCGTCCCAGCGCACCCGGCTCGTCGAATCGAGGCTCGAAACGCTGAGCGGCAGCGTGCGGCCCGTCGGCTCCACCGTGCAGCCCTGCGGCGTGACGAGGCTAGGTGCGAGCGCCACGGTCGCGACCCAGAGCCCATAGCGCTCACCCTGCTGGCCGACCGCCATGGCGCTCCAGCAGAACGGATTCGACGGCGCCGGTGCGAGGCTCACGTCGTGCACGACGACGGGCGCCGCTCCGGGCACGTGGCTCTGTGCCGCGTCCGTCACCGCCCGGCGTGCGACGGCCGATGCCGTGAAGAAGACCAGCGCCGTCGCGAGTGACCCCGCGCACGCGACGAGCGTTCGCGTCCGCGGCGACCAGCGGCCGTTGAGCACGAAGAACGCGCCCGAGAGCAACGTCAGGAAGACGGCCGTCGCGACATTGAAGAACGCCGTCACCCAAGCGAGCGCGATGCCGATCGCGACGACGCCGAACAGGAGGAGCTTCGTGGCGCGGTGCTCACTCGCCTGCGCGAGCGCCGGGATCGTGACGATCCAAAACAGCGGCTCGATGATGAACACCGCGTCCCCGTAGAGCCAGCCGTCGTAGAGCGGCCAGAACGGGTGCACGCCGTAGTTGTTGGAAAAATCCATCGCCACGTGCAGCCACGGGCCGACCAAGCAAAGCGCGAGGAGCACCCATTTTTCCCGCTCGGGCGCGGCCGTCGCCTGCTTGCGAAAGACGGCGCGCAGCGCGAAAAACGCGCAGGCGCCGAGCACTAGGCCCACGCCGAGCGTGTGGCTGTGCCCGCGGTGGTGCAGGAGATAGCCCACGCGCCCGGGCGTGAGCCGCCGCAGCATGAAGTCGAGATCGGGGAGGTTATTGGCGATCGCGCTCGCCCAGCGCGCGCGGCGGCGGAGCTTCGGGTCGATGGCCTCGCCGCGCGGGGTGACCAGCAGCAGCGTCAGATCGGCGAGCAGCATGCCCGCGAGCGCGTGCGTCAGATTATCCATGAGGACGGCGCAGCCGCTCGAGCCGCTCGCGGATCTGCTTCTCGAGCCCTTGCTCGGTCGGCTCGTAGAACCGGGTGCCCGCGATCTCGTCGGGCAGGTACGTCTCGCCTGGGACGAAGCTGCCCTCGCGGTCGGGCGGATACTGGTAGCCCGCGCCGTAGCCTTCGTCGCGCATGAGCCGCGTGACCGCGTTCCGGAGCTTCTTCGGCACCGGCAAGGCGCCGCGCTCCTCGATGCTCGCCTTCACGCGCCCCATGGCGGCCTTCACCGCGGCCGATTTCGGGCAGCAGGCCAGATACAGGCAAGCGTGGGCGATGGGAAAAGCGCCTTCCGGCATGCCCATGCGCCGGAATGCCGCGTCGGCGTCGACCGCGACCGACAGCGCGCGCGGATCGGCGTTGCCCACGTCTTCGCTCGCGAAGATCATCAGCCGGCGCAAGAGGAACAGCGGGTCGTCGCCCGCCTCGAGCATCCGGAAGAGCCAGTAGAGCGCCGCGTCGGGATCGCTGCCGCGCATCGATTTGATGAGCGCGCTCGAGACGTTGTAGTGCTCCTCGCCCGCTTTGTCGTAGAGCAGCGTGCGCTCTTCGCCCGCGCGCTCGACGAGCGCCGTGTCGATCTGGGTCGAGCCTTCGGGCACGAGTGACGCCGCGACGTCGAGCATGCCGAGCGCGCGCCGTGCGTCGCCGCGTGCCGCCCGCGCAATGAGCTCGAGCGCGGCCGGCTCCGCCACGAGCCCGCGCCCGCCGAGCCCGCGCTCCGCGTCCGTGAGGGCTTGCTCGAGCACGCGCACGAGGCTCGGCTCGCTCAACGTTTCGAGCCGAAAAACCCGGCAGCGCGAGAGCAACGCGGCGTTCACCGCGAACGAGGGATTCTCGGTCGTCGCGCCGATCAGCGCGATGGTGCCGTTCTCGAGGTGCGGCAGGAACGCGTCCTGCTGGCTCTTGTTGAAGCGGTGGATCTCGTCGACGAAGAGCGTCGTGCCGCGGCCCTGGTACGAGCGACGCTCGCGCGCCTGCTCGATGAGCTCGCGCAGCTCTTGCACGCCGCCGAGCACCGCCGAGAACGCCACGAACTCGGTGCGCGTCCGGTGCGCGACGACGCTCGCTAGCGTCGTCTTGCCCGAGCCCGGCGGTCCCCACAGGATCAGCGACGGTAAGCGATCGCTCTCGATCACCTCGCGCAGGGGCTTGCCGCGCGCGAGGAGCTGCTCTTGCCCCACGATCTCGTCGATGGTCCGGGGCCGCATGCGCTCGGCGAGCGGCGCCGGGGTTCCGCCGAGGGCGCCGCGGCTCACGGCATGAGCGAGCAGCGTCGGCTCCTCGGGCCCCCGCCGGCTCGTCTTTTTGGCCACTTAAGCCGGCCTTTCCCGCGGCGGGCGCGGCCCGAAAATCGCCGTACCGATACGAACCACGGTCGAGCCGGCACGAATCGCGTGCTCGTAGTCGTGGGTCATGCCCATGCTGAGCTCGGGCAGCCGTTCGGCGCCGCCGTGCTCGTCGCGCAAGGCGCAGAGCGCGTCGAAGTACGCGCGCGAGCGCGCCGGCTCGGCGTCGAGCGGCGGCACGCACATGAGCCCGACGAGCCGGACGCCGCTCGCGCTGTCGGCGGCGTCGAGCAACGCGCCGAGCTCCCCCGGCGCACAACCGCCCTTCTGCTCCTCGCCGGCGATGCTCACCTCGACCAAGATCGGCAAGCGGGGGTCGCTCCCGAACGCGCGCCGCGGCGCGGGGATCTCGCGGCCCGCCGCCCGGCGATCCATGTCGGCGAGCAAGAGCAGCGAGTCCACGGAATGCACCGCCTGCGCGTGCTCGACGACGTGCTTCACCTTGTTGCGCTGCAGATGGCCGATTACGTGCCAGACGAGGCCGTCGAGATCCGCGAGCGCCTCGGCCTTCGCGACCAGCTCTTGCACGTAATTTTCCCCGAAATGGCGCTGTCCGTGCGCGTAGGCGGCGCGGACGGCGGCAGCCGGGTGGCCCTTGGAGACCGCGACCAGGAGCGGGCGCTTCGCGAGCGAAGCATCGGTGCACGCGGCCTCGAGTCCCGCTCGCACGCCGCGCAGGCGCTCCCCGAGAGCGCTCTGCTCCGCTTCATTCAGCGCAAAAGCTTCGGGCGCCACGCGCTCAACGTTCCGGCTTGACCCCGACGAGCTCGCGAACCCGCACGCCGACCTCGCCGTCGACGTCGCAGAGCTCACCGCGCGCGACCACGCGACCGGCGATGCGCAAGAGCACCGGCTCGGCAATGCGCCGCCCCGTTTCGAGGACATCGCCCGGACGGAGCCGCGCCCAATCGCTCGCGGTCATGCTCACGGCGCCGAGCTCGACGCGCACCACCACGGGTGCCTCGAGGGCGGCGTCCGCCAGCGTCTCGTTCACGTCGTCCGCTTCCGCCATCGCGACCCCCGAGTCTGCCCAATCCGGCGCGAGCTCGGCGAGCTCCTCAGTTAGCACGAGACGCCCGTCGGCAGGCAGCTCGACCCAAACCCCGGATTGTCCCAGGGCGCCCGCGAGCACGGCGCGGCCGATCCCGTCGCTCGTGACCCAAGCTTTTTCCCCGGGCACGAACGCCGCGCCCGGGACCAAGCGCAGAAGCTCCGCCGGTGTCGCGAGCGATCGAGCAACCACGAGCGGGATCGCGAGCGGCACATCGCCGAGCGCGCCGAGCTCGACGCGGGGTCGCGGGATCGTCGGCAGGGGCTCGAGCGCGAACAGCGCGAACGCCGCGTAGGCGCGCCCGTCGAAGCGGATCGTCACGTCCGCGCGCAGCGTGGACGCGTCGTAGCGCGGCTCAGCCAAGAGCTCGACCGGCTCGCGTGCGAGACGACGCGCCACCTCGACCGCGAGCGCCGCGAACGCACCCGTGACCGCCGGCTCGAGCTCCTGTCCTTCACGGGAGAGCGAAAACGGACGCGCCAAGATGCGCTCGAGCAGCGCGACGGCGAGCGCCGGCTCGGCGCCGAGCACCGCGCGGCTTTTCCCGCAGCCGAGCGCTACTTCGAGCGTGCGTCGCTTCGGACCGCCGAGCGCGTAGCCGCGAAGCTCGCACTCGACCGGGGTGCCGACGATGGCGGACAAGACGCCCGCGAGCCCTTCCGGAGCCAGCTCGACCGGGTGCTCCCGGAGCGCCGCGAGCCGCACGAGCAGGGCGCGAGGGACCCGCTCGAGCGAGCCCCAGGGATAGGGGGCGACCTGCACACCGGCATCATAGGACCGCCCGCGAGCCTCAGGGATCGCTGCTGAGACCCCAATTCATCCACACCCCTGTGGACAGATTTGGGGGGCGGGCCCGAGCCGTGCTTCCGGCAGAAATCGTGGCTGTTTCAGCGTTTGTCGGTGCATGCTAGCGTGGGCTCATGCGGAGCTCGTTCCCGTTTCGACTCGCATTGGTCATGGCCGTGGGGGCAACGCCTGCCCTCGCCCAAACGCCGGCGGCAGCGCCTCCGCCGCCCGCCCCAGCCACACCGGCCGCGGCTCCGGGCGCCGCTCCCGCTACGGGCGCCAGTGCCCCCGCTGCGCCCCGAGCCGGCGCGAGCCCGTACTCCGAAGCGGTGCAGAAGGGCGACAGTCTCCTGCTCGCGCACGACTACGACGGTGCGATCGCCGCCTACAAGGCGGAGGTCGACAAGAATCCCGCGCTCGGCCACTACCGCACGGGGGAGGCGCAGCTTGCCAAAGGCAACGTCGCCGAAGCCGAGGCCGCGTGGCAGACGGCGCTCAAGCTCGTCGGCACCGACGACAAGCTCCGCGGCAAGCTCTTGTTCGTGCTCTCGGACCTGAAGGAGCGGCAGAAGGCGAACGACGACGCCATCACGCGCTGGAAGGAATACGAGCAGCACGCCCGCACCGTGGCTGAAGCCAAGGGCTACCCCGCGACCGCGGTCGAGCGCGTGAAGCGCAACGAAGAGTGGAAGAAAATCTCGGCCGACGCCGCCGAGGTGCGCGCCCGCATCAAGAAGCGCATCGACGAAGCGGACGAGTCGCTCCGCAAGACGTCGAAGTAGCGCTCGCGGCGAGCGGATGCGGTATTTGCGCGGCTATTTGCCGCCGCGCACGCGCACGCTGCCGGCGAGCGCTTCGTCCGCGCGACGGGTGAATTCGAGGAAGGCCGGGTAATCCTTGGGTTGGATGCGTCCGGCAGGCAAGCTCACGTGGCGCTCGAACACGAGGGTCTGACCGCGAAGAGCGTCGTTCACTTCAACCCGGCGTTCGCCGTCGGTGAGCTTCTGCGGCGCGAGGGCAGCCTCGACGCTCGCGCCCTGCGGCAGCTCGACGGAGAGGCGCACGTCTTGCGACACGGACTCGACCATCAAGAGCGGCGTCTGGCGGGTGGGTAGCGTCGCGAACTGACCGAGTCGCGGCGTGAAGCCGGGCGGCTGGATCATCAGCGTCGCGCCGATCTGTTGGGCGAAGGAGCGCGCGCGCGACTTCGTGACGATCTTGATCGGCGCGTCGGGGTCGTTCACGCCGTCGATGTGATACTCGAGGAGCTCGACGCCGCGCAGCGCCGCGCCGAGGAGTCGTCCCTCGATGGCGTCGCGGATTTGCCGCTCGGGGAGCTGGCTCAAAACGGTGCGGAGCCCGGTCGCGTACTTGCCCTGGAAGGTTTGGACCAGGTCGACGGAGGCCGAGCCGTCGCCCGCGAGCTTCGCCTTGCCCTCGGTGAGGGCGCTGTCGAGCGCGCCGGCGGCGGGCGAGCGCGTGGTTTCCCAGCCGTCGCCGCCGAAAACGACGGCCGGCATGCCGCGCACCTCCGCGGGCACGTAGCCGAACGGCGCGTGCTTGCTCCCGAGCGTGAGCCAGAGATCGCCCTTCTGCGCGCGCACGCGCAAGAGCGGCTGCGTGTAGATCATCGAGCTCGAGAACGGGCCGCTCGGAGCGAGCGTGAGGCGGTTCTGGACGACGGCGTAGTCGGCTGGAATGCCGAGCGCGTGGCAGAGCACGAGGTAGCCGCGCCAGAGGTTGCCGTTCTTGCTGACGACGACACGGCGACCGTCGGCCTCGTTGCCTTCCTCCACGTTGGCCGTGACCCAGTGGTAGAGCTTGCGCGCCCGCTCGGCGCGCGCCTCCGGCGGCAGCGGCTCCACGATGCGTTCGGCGATCTTCTTCACGCGCGGATCGACGGGCGTCAGATCGTCGGCCGAGTCGCCGAGCGCCTTCAGCGTCGCGTCGAGCGAGATGCCCCAGCCCACCTGAACACTCGGCAAAAACTCCGTGATCGGAGCGCCGAACGGCTCCACGGGCGCCGCCGGGCTGCGCTCGACCCGCCAGCGCCGCACGGTGAGGCCGCTGCCCTCCGTGACGATCGGAGCCGGCACGTCGTTCTTCGTCTCGATCTGGAGCTCTTTGTTGGTGGGCGACACCACGACGAACTCGCTGCGCGCGTACGCGATGTTCTCTTCGCGGAAGAACCAGCGCGGGCCCACGTAGCGCAGGCCGTGGCGCCCATCCCCTGGGTTGCTCTCGATGCGCTCGGTCTCGATGTAATCGCCGACCTCGAGGTGCGGCATCGTGACGGTCGGCTTGCCCTGCACGAGCTCGGGCTCGAGGATGGTGCCGTCGCGCTTCAGGACGCGCAGCTTCAAGAAGCTGCCGTTCCGCAGGGACTGCTCGGCCATGTCGCCGATCGCCTCGGCCGACTGAACGCGCACGATCTCGTGCTCGAGCAGGCGGCTCGAGCCGTCGTCGTGGACCCAGAGCGCCGAATAGTCGAGCACGCGCGCCGCGGTGCCGCCGAGCGCCTCGTTCTTGCGCTCGAACTCGCGAATCACGGCGTTCGTGTCGATGCGGTAGGGCGCGAGCTCGGTCGCACCTTCGACGAGATCGAGCGCGGCTTCGAGCCGTGCGGTCGGGGCGCCGTGTTGCACGGAGTCGACCACCGCTTGCACGAGGGCCATGCGGTCGCCCGTGGCGTAGCGCGCGTCGGCGAGGGCGAGACGCGGCTCGTCCTGGCGCGGCGCCTTCTTGATCGCCGCTTCGAGCTTCTTCCAGGTCTCGCCTTCGTTGCCCGCGCGGACCATCACGTCGTGGATGCGCGCCGTGATGTCCTTGCGATCGGGGCGGCGTTTGGCGAGCCGATCGAGCTCGGCGAGCGCCGCCTTGAAATCGGCGCGCTCGAGCGCGCGGCTGAGCGCGATCTCGTTGTCGGGATCGAGCTTCAGGATGCGCGTGACGAGGGCGTCGGCCTTCGCCGAGTCACCCTGCGCGTCGTAGACGGCGACGGCTTGCTCGAGAGCGTCCGGGTCCTCCGGGAAGCGTTGCTCGAGGAGCTTGGTCGCCGTGGCGAATTCCGCCGACCAGCCGAGCTGGTGGTAGAGATCGGCGAGCTCGCTCAGGACGGCCGGCACCTCGGGGAACTGATCGACGAGCGTCGCGACGTCGCTCGCCGCTTCGATCGGGCCGGAGCGCTCCGCTTGCCCGGCGGCCAGCGTGAGGCGCGCTTGCCAGAGGCGCGGATCTTTCTTCACCGCTCGCTCGCCGAGCTCGCGCGACAAGTCGCGGCGTTGGTTGTCCGCGAAAATCGGATCGTCCTGCACGAACGTGGCGGCGGCGGAGAGCGACGGCCCGGTGGCCTTCGCGACGTCGGAAACGAGCGGCTCGAGCAGCACCGAGGCCACGTCGGACTGGTCGTCGATCTCGGCCACTTCGGCGCCGAAGTAGCGGGACAGATCGTCCCCTGAGTCCACGACCTTGCCGTTCACGACCTGGGCGTCGAGCGCGTTGTCGGGACGGATCCCGCGCGGCGGGCGCGTCACGTACGGGCGCGAAGGCTCGTTACTGCCGGCGACCCCGTACGGTCGGCCGTCGGGGTACATCACGCGCAGCGCCGTGCTCGGCGCGCCGAGCTTCACGACGATGCGGTGCCGCCCGCGGTCGAGCTCGACGCGCGAAGCGAAGCGCAGCCACGAGCCCCATTCGCGAAAATCGCGGCGCAGCACGAGCGTGTCGTCCACCCACGCCGCGAAGGCGCCTTGCGCCGCGACGATGACCTCGCCCGGTTGGTCGATGTCGATGAACGTCTCCGCGTAGACGATGCCGTCCGGCACCGGCTCGTCCGCCGCGACGGTGCAGCCGTGCGTGACCGTCTTCAAGACGCGCGGGATCTCGCCGGTTTCGGTGTCGGCCGCCCAGCGCTGGCTCCAGGTTCCCGGCTGCTCGGGCGGGAAGGAGCGCAGCGTGTCGCGCGGCGCGTTGCGGCCGAACGGACCCGCGAGCCTGAGGGCCGTCACGCAGCCTTGCTGCTCGACGACGAGCTTCTCCGCGTTCGCGAGCGCCGCGGAGTGCGTTTCCCCGGCCCACCATTGCGAGAGCTCGAGCCGCGCGCGCCATCCGATCGCGCCCGGGGCGCGGATCAGGCCCTCCACGCGCTCCTTGTTCTTCGCCCAGAAACCGGGCACGGCGTGGCGGTAGCCGGCCGCGTCGTGCGCCGCGAGCCACGCGAAGAGCGGCGCGCGTGGATCCTTCGAGTCACGCGCCGCTTCGACCGCGGCCAGGTACGACGTCGAAACGCTCGCGAGCCGCCCGTGCACCGAGTCGTCGAACCCGCGCGCCAGATCCGCGATCAAGCCGTGCGCGCCGAGCTCGTCGAGCCGCTTGCGCGCGCGCTCGGCCTGCTTCGTGTCACCGCCGGGCGACACCAATTCGCCGAGCAGCCAGCGCCCGACGACCTCCCCGTCCTTCGACGCTGCGGAGCTCTTGCGTAAGTCCGCGACCTGCGGCTGGCCGACGCGGTCCTGGCCGGCGCATGCGGCGGCGGCGAAAGCGAGCACCGCGAGCGCGGCGCGCGAGCGGCGAAATTGCGTGAGAAGCTTCATGGCTCGACCACCAGGCGCCGGCTGAGCGCGCGGTCGGCGTCCTCGCAGAAGCGCTTGAATGCGGGGTAATCTTTGGGCACGACGCGATCGGTGCGGAGCCCGACGCGCGAGGTCACGGTCACGCGATCGCCCTGCTTCTCGACGGTCATCTTCACCCAGCCGAAGGGGTTATCGAGGTTCACGCTGTCGGGGAGCGCGATGACTTTTGCGCCGGGCGGCAGCTCCACGACGAACGAATCGCGAAGCTCGGCCGGAGCGAGCAGCCACACGTCTTGGCGTCGCTGGGAGAGCGAGGCGTACGCGGGGGTGAGGCGGAAGGAGTTGGTGACGGCCATGGAAAGCTGAGCGCCCTCGCGGCGCGCGAAGGTCGGAGCGGTGCCCTCGAGGTGGATGCGCACGGGCTGGCGGTTGTCGTCGAGGTTGCTGGTCGTGAGGCCCTGCGCTCCGGGCGCGATCACGAAGCCCGGTAGCTCGCCGCCGATGTCGTGGTTGATGCGATCGCGGCGCGCCGACTCGGCGTGGTACTGGCGGCGAAGCTCGGCCGACGTGTAGCCCGCGGTCGAGTAGTCGAGGGACAGCTTGGTTTCGCCCGATTTCGCGACTTTCGCGTGCACGTCGCGCGCGACGTAGTTCTTGTCGGGCGGCGGCAGCGGGATCTGGACGAGCTCGGACTTGCCCTGGTTCACGCGGAAGCCGACCGCGCCGAGATCCATGCGCGGCAGCTCCTCGATGCCCGTGTGCTCGGCCGTGCCGTCGAGGTAGAGGTTCATCGACGGCACGTACGCGATGGCGTGATCGAACGGCGCGAAGCTCGCGACCTTCGAGCGCAGGCCGCCCTTCATCTGCGTCCGCAAGACGACCATCGTGGCCGGGATGCCGAGCTCGTTCAGCAAGGTGGTGATGACGGTCGCCTTGTCCTTGCAGTCGCCCCACCCGCGCGTGACGGTCTGCACGCAGCGGTGCGGCTTGTAGCCGTAGATCCCGAACTCGAGCGCGACGTAGCGCGTGTTCTGGATCACCCAGTCGTAGACGGCTTCGACCTTCTCCCGCTCCGTCTTCTTGCCTTCGGTGATCTTCTTCGCGAGTTTCCGCGTGTCCTCGTCGACGTCGAACTGGTCCTTGACGAGACCCCAGTACCAGCGCCCGAGATCGCCCCACGTTTTGTAGGTCGAGACGTGAACGAAGCCGAGCACCTCGGGGCCGGGCGGCATCGCGGGCTCGGGGTCGAGTCCGGGCACGCTCTCCGCGAAGAAGCGGTAGGTGCGCTGGGTGCCCGCCTCCGTGACCGTCGGCTTCAGGCCCGGCACGTCGGTGTCGAAGTAAAGGGTGCGCGCCTTCGGTGTGACGACGACGTACTCCGCGTTCGCGGTCGGATCGGAGCTCTGCAGCTGGGTGATCTCGCCGAAGTAGTCGTTGAACTCGTTGCGCGGCGTCACGTCGTCGATGCGGTAGCGAAGCTCCACGACGTCGCCCGCCTCGAGGCGTGGGAACTGCACGTAGAAGGCGCGCCCCGTCGTGTACATCGAGATCGAGGGATCGTCGGCGGGCCCTTCGCCCCACTCGACCGCTTCGTCGACGCGCCCGTCGCCGCGGTACACCTTGGCGCCGCGGAGCTGCACGACCTGCGTCGAGGTCTCGTACACGAAGCCGTACTGGCGCGCGTTCGCCGCCGCCGAGTCCGTGAGCGGCTGGAACACGATCTGCCGGTACTGGCTCGAGAGTCCGTTCTCGAACATCGTCGAGACCGTGAGATCGCGCAGCGTGCGGCGGTTCTGGCCCTGCGGCGGCGCGTGCCGCAGCGGCAGGAAGCGCTCCGGAGCCCAGGCGTACGCCTCGTCCGGGCGCGCCTTCTTCGGCTCGACGTGCTCGACGTACTCGCGGACGGCCTTGTCCTGCGGCCGGATCCGCAAAATCTCGTGCAAGAGCACGAGCTCCGCGTCCGTCTTGCCGGTCTCTCCGTAGAGGTCGGCGAGCGTGCGCAGCGTGCCCACGTCCTCGGGCGCGAGCTCGAGGGCGCGCTGGTAGGTCGCGACCGCGCGCTCCGACTGCCCGAGGGAGCGGTACGCGCGCGCCGCGGCGTTCAGAGCCCACAGATCGCCCGGGTGCGACTCGACGAGCCGGTCGCTCCAGTGCTCGGCGGCCGCGCGATCGCGCCGCGCGATGGCGAGCGCCGTCATCTGCGTCAAAAAGCCGCCGTCGTCGAAGCGCAGTCCGCTGTAGCGGGCCTCGACCTCGCTCGCCTCCGTGGTGCGTCCGAGCGTGCGGAGCGTGGACGCGTAGAGGTTCAAGAGGTTGACCGCGTGCGGATTGCGCGCGAGCGCGCCGTCGAGCGTTGCGAGCGCCGTGCGTGGCAGGCCCGCCATCGCGTAAAGCTCCACGCGGCCCTGAACGGCCACGACGTCGTCCGGATCGCGCTTGATCAGGCGATCGAAGATCGGGAAGGCCTCTTCGTAGCTCGGGCTCTCGCGCCGGTGGAGCGCGCGGGCGAGCAGCACCTCGCGGGTCGGTGCGGTGCGGCTGTCGAGCGCCTCGGCCTTGGTGATCCAGTCGCCGCGGTGGTTGTGATCCTCGGCGAGGGCGGCCGCGAGGAGCAGCCGGCGCACGGTCGGCGCCTTGTCGCTTGCCTTGACGGCGAGGTCGCGCGCGCGGTGCACGGCCGGATCGTCTCCGTCCGTCTCGTACAGGTAGCGCGCGTACTGCTCGAGGTTCGCGGCGCTCGGGTCGCGTGCCGTGAGTCGTTCGAAGGTCTGAACGGGCCCTTCGACGGAGCCTTGCTTCGCCGGCACCGCGGGCTTGTGCGGCGCCGTCGTGGCGCTCACGGGCGCGTCTTTGTCCGCCTTCGCTTTCTCGGCGGTCGGCTTGTCGGCGGTCGGCTTGTCGGCCTTGGCGCTCGGGGTCTTCGCTTTTGGCGCGTGCTGCTTCCTCGCCTTGGCGAGCCGCGCGGCGGTCTCGGCCGCGGGAGCGCTCGCCGCCACGTCGTTCGTCGCGACGAGATCCGGATCGGGCGCTCCGTGCTCGTCGGCGAGACGCACCGACAGCACGGGCGCGGTCTCGTCTCCGCAGATCTTCACGGTCAGGCCGTTCTTGCCCGGCTCGAGCGTGAGCGGGACGGCGTAGCGATCGAAGTCGTGGCTCGAATAGACGCTCGATTCGAGCACCTCGTCCCCGTTCCAAAACACCTTGAACGCGCCGCCGCTGCCGATCCACGCGCTGATCTTCTTCGGCTCTTTGCGCCCGGAACGTGACTCCACGAACGTCGTCGCGAAGGCGCACACCTTCTGCTCGGGGCGCAGCAGCGAACCGAAGCTCACGAACCCTTGCGGGAACTCGCGCGGCACCGGCCGCCAGCGGACGGGTCGCTCCTTACCGGACTCGGCTCGCCCCGGGACGATCGACGTCTCGAACGCGAGCTCCGGACCGAACGTGGTGTCGAGCCCGGCCTTGCCCTCGTTGTCGAACGGACCGATGACGAGGAAGCGGTCGACGAACCCGAGCGCCGCGATCTGATCGTGCGCCGCCTTGATGTCACCGCGCCGAAACCTGGCGAACGCTGCGAGCGCCCCAGCGTACGTGCGCACCGGCGGCGTCAAGCGCTTGTCGGTGGCGGCATGCTCCAAAGTTTCTTCGACCTGCGCCGGGCTCGCGCGATCCCAGCTCGACCAGATGCGGCGGAGCGCCGCGTAGGCTTCGGGCCCGCGAGCGCTGTCGAGCTCGTCCTGGCGCTTGGCGAGATCCGCCTGGAACGACGGACTTTGGGCGTTCGCGAGGCTCGCGGCAGCAAGCACGGCAAAGATCAGGGGCGAGCGGTGCTTCACGGCCGATTCCTCGTTGGTCCTCGTAGCGCCAAGAGAGTCACGAGCAAAGGGCCGAGAACGGGGCCGACTGCCTCAGGACGCTCGGCCGGGAGCCTTGCAGGAGCGCTTCGAGCGCTCTCACCCTTGTCCGCTCGAGGGGGGTCAGATAGAAGTGTTGTTCGCTGTAGAGTAGAAAACGTAGGAAGAAGAAACGCTCCGCGGAAGGCGGAGACCGGTTTCGGTTCCCGACGAGGTCGGCCGAGACCGACGCCCAAGCCGACGAAAACAAAGGCTTCTGCCAAGAGGTCGGCTGGGTTGCTGGAGGCGTGATGGTCAATCCCCAGATGGTGATGTACGAAGAGGAGTTCAACCAGATCCAGACGGTCGTAGACCGTTTGGTTCGGGAAGCGAACGCCAAGGTCGTCTTCATCGTCGACAAGAACGGGCAGCTGATCGCCGCGAGCGGTGAGGTCGACAACATCGACACCACCTCCCTCGCGTCGCTGACGGCGGGCAACATCGCGGCCACGGGCGGCATCGCGAAGCTCCTGCGCGAGAACGAGTTCGCCACTCAATTCCACGAGGGTGAGAAGGCGAACATCCACATCCAGCTGGTCGGCAACCGGGTCATCCTGGTCGTCATCTTCGACTCCAAGTCGAGCCTCGGCTTGGTGCGGCTACGCGTTCGCAAGGCCAGCGACGAGCTCAACCGTATTTTCGAGGCCCTCCTGAGCAAGGTTCAGGAGCCGGGCGGAGACTCGCCTTTTGCCGAGATCACCGACGAGGACATCGACAACCTATTCAACGATTGATGATGGAACGTCGGCGCAAGATGAACGCTGAGGTGCCCCGGCCATGAGTTTCATCAACTACATGGCCCGGGAGATCAACTGCAAGATCGTCTATTACGGTCCGGGTCTCTGCGGAAAGACGACGAATCTTCAGTACATCTACGAGCGCACCAATCCGGAAGCGAAGGGCAAGATGATCAGCCTCGCGACGGAGACGGAGCGCACGCTGTTCTTCGACTTCCTCCCGCTCTCGCTCGGTGAGATCCGCGGCTTCAAGACGCGCTTCCACCTCTACACGGTGCCGGGCCAGGTCTTCTACGACGCGAGCCGCAAGCTCATCCTGAAGGGTGTCGACGGCGTGATCTTCGTCGCCGACTCGCAGATGGAGCGCCTCGAGGCGAACCAGGAAAGCGTCGAGAACCTGCGCACGAACCTCGCGGAGCAGGGCTACTCGCTCGAAAAGATCCCGTACGTGATCCAGTACAACAAGCGGGATCTCCCGAACGTGGTCACGGTCGAGGAGCTGCGCTCGCTCATCAATCCGATGAACGTGCCGGATTTCGAGGCGAACGCGCGCTCGGGCGTCGGCGTGTTCGACACGCTGAAGGCCGTGAGCCGCCTGGTCCTGAACGAGCTCCGGCGCGGCGGATGACGACGCGGGGCCGGGACGCGGGGCCCCTCGAGCCGCAGGAGCTCGAAGCCGCCGCCCTGCGCTACCTCAACCGCTTCGACTGCTCGGTCCAGAAGCTGCGCCGTCATCTCGCGTCGCTCATGCGGCGGCGCGCGGGCGATCACGCCGCGCTCGAGGCGCACCTCGAGACGTTGCTCACCCGTTACCAGGCGTCGGGCGTCCTCGATGATGCGCGCTTCGCCGGGAATCTCGCCGGACGTCTGCAAGAACGTGGTGGCTCGCGGCGCGCGATCGTCGAGAAGCTCCGCCGCCGCGGCATCACGAGCGGCGTCGCCCAGGCTGCGGTCGTCACCTCGCCACAGAGCGAGCTCGAGGCGGCGCGCGCGTACGTGCGCCGGCGGAGGCTCGGTCCGTTCCGGCCGGAAGCGGAACGGCAGCCCAATCGCCAACGGGATTTGGCCGCGCTCGCCCGCACCGGGTTCGATCACGAGACGGCGATTCGCGCGCTCGGCCACGGCTCGGACGAAGACTTCTGAGTCTCGTCGTCGATGCGGCGAGCGTGGCGCGCTCGTGAGCCGATGTGTGCACCTGTGCGTGCGCGCGCCGCCCGTTTCGGTCCGTTCGCGCGCGGCGTATATTGACGAGTGGAGGGTGCACCGGTGGTTCTTCGTCGCTGCGTTCGTTGGCTGCTCACGGGTTTCGTTCTCACAGCGTGCGGCGGGAGCTCGGCGGATGAGCACACGAAAGCGCAGGACGCGAGCGGTACGAGCGGCCAGGGCGCGAGCGGCAAGGGAGCCGCCGGCTCGAGCGGAGCGACCGGGGGCAACGGCGGTAAAGCAGCAGACACGAGCGGCGTCGGCGGCACCGGTGGCGTGAGCCGGGGCGGGTCCGGCGACGTAGCCGGTGACGGTGGCAACGACGACGCGCCCGGCAGCGGCGGCATGGCGGCGGGCGGCAAAGGCGGCAGCAGCGTCATCGGCGCGGGCGGTTCCGGCAATGTGGGCGGGACCCTAGGCATCGCCGGAGCGGGTTCCGGCGACGAGAGCAACGGTGGCGACGGCACGGGCTCGCCACTCGACGCCTGCTTGGGCGAGCTGTACGGATTTCCGGGCCCGCCGACGTGCGCCACTGCCACGGCGCCGCTCGACGAGGAGGTAGCGCCCTGCGAGTTTGCCATGCCGACGCCGAGCGGCGTGACCCTCGATTTCAACCGCACGAGCGTGACCTACACGAGCGACCTCGGCACCACGTTCATTCCCGAGGTGGTCTCGACCAACTGCGATGACCCTCCGGGGAGCGGCTTTTACTACGGCGACAAGGCCGAGCCGGTCTCCATCGTTCTCTGTCCCTGCACGTGCGCGGCCGCCGCAGCGGGCAACGGCGAGCTCGACATCCTCTTCGGCTGTCCGACGATCGTGCGCTGAGGCACCGACTCGAGCACGCCGTGCTCGCCGCGGCGTCGCTCAGCAGCGTTTGCCGAGCGCGAGCTCGACGCTCGTCGCGCCACCGGTGCGCCTCAGCACGCCGCAGCTGCAGCTCGGCTGGTCGGGGCAGGGCGGCGACGACAGCGTGAACGTGTACGTCTCTGAGCCACCGTCGACGTTCGTCCCGGTGGCGGGTCCGAGCATGATCTCCTCTTTGTCCGTATCGACGCTGAGTGACTCGTTCACCCAGTTGTGACCGGTTGGCTCACCATGCAGAACGATATCGCCCGTCGCTGTGAGCTCGAGCTCCAGGCAGTCGGTCGGTGCGAGCGTGTAGTTTGCGGCGGCGCTCAGCGCTTCGTCGACGGTGAGCGTCCCGTTCGAGACGCAGCCGTCGGGCGAGAGGAGCGTCACGAGCGTGAGGTCGACGTCGACCTCGAAGCTCGAGTACGGCCAATGCGCTCGAAGCTCGGTCGTATCGTCGGTCGGCTTGCTGACGACCAGGGTTCCCTTGCCCGCGTCGTCGCCACACCCGAGCGTGAAGGCGCCGAGCACGAGGAGGCCGCCCCACCGGCCACGGGAGCCGGGCACGAGCCTACTTCTTGAGGCCCTGGCGGCGGCCGCGATTCTTGGCGGCGGCTTTCGCCTTGTTGCGCACCGAGCGCTTGCGGTTCGTCTTGCGGGGCGTGTTGCGCGTGGCGAGGTACATGGCGTTTCGGGGCGATGCCTAACACGACCCCCCGGACCTGGCCACAAGGGGGCCGTTCCGAGCGCCCCCAGTCCCCGGATCGCCGGAAAGTTGGCCCTTTGGAGCGCGGGGGCCAAGGTCCCAGAATGCGCCAGCGATGTGAGCTCTGCGAGGCCCTCGGGGCCGATTCCTCACGCGGCCACCAACACAAGCTCATCGGCGTGGCCGTCGGACCGCGCGACGTGCTGCTCTGCGCCGACCACGCCCTCTTCGCCCTGGACTCCGACGTGTCGAGCGTCGCGGAGCTCCGCGAAGTCTACGAGTTCGTCGCGTCCGTCGAGCCGTCCGCGGACGATCCCGCAACGGCTGCGAGCGTGCTGCGTGGTGCAAGCTCTGCGCGCTCCGCACACGGCGCGTCGCGCAGCGTTCTCTAGCGCATCAAGCACGACGCCACGCGGGCGAGTTGCCGGCTCCGCTGACGCAACAATTCTGGGCGGCATGCATAAAAGCAAAACTCTTCCGCGCCGTCGCCGGTGGGGGAGCGAAAAAATTTGTCGGCGGGTCCGTAGGTGAGTTGGGCGCTCGTGTGGTCGTGTGGTCGTGTGTGTGCAAGCTGATGACTCGGCAGCGATTACTCACGACGCGTGCCGTCATTGATGCGCGGCATAACGCCGCGGGACTCATGCTGGTCCTCTTGTGACGGATCGACGCAAATGCTAGCTACGCTCGGATATTCGCATGGCAGAGCACTACTCCGTCGTGCTGGTCGGGACGGGGTTCGCTTCGTCTTTCTTCCTGCTCCAGTACCTGAAGCACGCGCGCCCCGACGAGCGCATTCTCGTGCTCGAGTGGGGACACAAGCAGAAGCCCGGTGAGGGCGTCCCGTTCAGCGATCTCAGCGTCAACGAGACCCCGCAGAAGGATTGGGTCCAGCGTATCGCCTTCGGCGGCGGCTCCTGCTGGACGGGTAACACCCCGCGCCTCCATCCGAACGACTTCCGCACCAAGACTCTGTACGGCGTCGGCTCGGATTGGCCCATGTCCTACGACGACCTCGAGCCCTACTACCAAGAGGTCGAAGGCGTCATGGGCATCGCCGGAGGGAGCGGGGGGCCCTACCCGCGCTCGAAGCCGTACCCTTGCCCGCCGCATCGCTACAACGCCTTGGACGAGGCGCTCGCGAAGAAGTATCCGGACCACTACATCCCGATGCCGAGCGCGCGCTCGAGCAGCGTGAGCACGAAACGACCGCTCTGCTGCGGCAACGGCGTTTGCACGGCCTGTCCGATCGGGGCGAAATTCCAGATCGACCCGCACCTGGCGTCGCTCTACGACGATCCACGCATCACGCTGCGGATGGATTCGGAAGTGCAGCGCGTCGACGTGCAGGGTGGCCGCGCCACCGGCGTGCAGTACATGAACGGCGGCCGCGAGCAGGTGGTGAGCGGAGACCTCGTCGTGGTCGGCGCGCACGCGATCATGAGTCCGTTCATCCTGCTGCGCTCGGGCTTCACCGACCGAGCCCTCGGTCGCTACCTGAACGAGCAGATCCATTGCGCCGTGCAGCTCGATCTCGACGGGATCGAGAATTTCGGCGGCGGGCAGCGAGTGACGGGGCTCGGGCTCATGTTCCTCGACGGCCCGAGCCGCAAGGAGCTACCGGGCTGCGTCGTCGAGAACTCGAACGTCCCCTGGCTTCGCGCCGAGCCCCGTCGCTGGCGCCAGCGAGGGCTCTTGAAGCTCGTGTTCGAGGACATTCCTTCCTTCGAAAACTACGTCGGGATCTCGAAGGAAAACCCGAACAAACCGGCGATGTACTATCCGAAGCTCTCGAGCTACATGCAAAAGGGCGCCGCCTCCGTCGAGAGTCGTGTGGCGGAGCTCTTGAAGGGGCTGCCGATCGAGTCGGTGTACTTCATGAAGCCCAAGGGATTCGCCGGAGCCGCCCACATCCAGGGCACGACGCGCATGGGCGCCGATCCGAACGACAGCGTCGTGGACGGCGATCTCAGGCACCACTCGCTCCGCAACCTGCTCGTGCTCGGCAGCGGTGCGTTCCCGACCTGCCCCGCCGGCAACCCGACGCTCACGCTGTCGGCGCTCTCCATGCGCGCGGCGGACCGGCTTTTCAGCTGAGGACCAGAACATGAAGCTCACGCGGCGGAAGCTCTTGGTGCTCGGTGGGGGTGTCGGGGTCACGGCGTTGTACGGCGCCGCCAAATGGCAGTGGGGAGACCCGGCCGACGTCATCGTCTCGATCCTCAAGCGGCGCGTCGGCTTCTTGAGCGTGGATCGCGAGAGCTTCCACGTATTCGCCAAGAGCTACCTGACCTTCCGGCAGGAGTACCTCCAGCAGCTCCGGCACCTGTCGGCGTTCTCGATGCCGCTCGGCTACTTCAGTCCCTACGGTTGGGTGAAGCAGGGGCACGCGTTTCGCAGGCTGGAAGACAACGTCGTTTCCGAGTACCTCTTGTCGACGGACTTTTTCCACCACGGCGCCGACGAGCGCCGGCCGATTCAGTACGTGACGTTCTACGATCCGATGCGATCGCCCTGCCGCAACCCATTCGCACGTCAAGTTTGAGCGAGCGCCCAGCGTGAACAGCGTGGTGACAGGCATCAAACGTGTCACCGCCGGCTTCGGCCTCCGCGAGGCGCTGATCGTCGGGCTCGTCGTGCGAGTTGCGTGGATCGTGGCGTGCCCCAACCAGCCCACGTCCGACCAAATCATCTATCACGACTCGGCGCGCTTCCTCGCGCAGGGGCTCGGCTACGTCGACGAGGCGGGTCGCCCGCAGAGCTTCTGGCCCGTGGGGTACGCGGCGCTCCTCGCGCCGTTTTACGCCGTGTTCGGCCCTCACGTTCTCGTCGCCGAGCTCGTCAACGTGCTCCTCGGGCTCGCGACCATCTACCTGCTCTTCGCCAGCACGCGCGCCTTGTTCGGTGACTCCGCGGGGCGCGCCGCGGCGTGGCTGTGGGCGGTGTTCCCCACCTCGATCGCCTACGTGACCTGCGTGGCGTCGGAGAATGCCGTGCTGCCGGGCTTGCTCGCCGCCGTGTGGCTCATGGTCGAGGCGCCCGAGCGGCGCCACCCCCTGCTCTTCGATGCGCTCGCCGGCGTCGTGCTGGCCGCGACGGGCTACGTGCGAGGCACCGCGCTGCCGTTTGCGTCGATGCCGCTGATCCTGAGCTTTCGCGACCCGCTCCTCGCCGTTCGGCGCACGGTCGTCGTCGTGGGCTCGATGCTGCTCTTGCTGCTCCCCTGGGGTTTTCGCAACCAGCATCAATTCGGCTCGTTCACGATCACGTCGATCAACGCGGGCGCGAACCTCTGGATGGGCAACCATCCGGGCACGACGGGCATGGCGACGACCGTCCCCCGCGAGTACCGGCGCCTTCCGCTCGCGCCGATGGACGCCGAGCTCGGCAAGGCGGCGCGCGAGTACATCAAAGCGGATCCGGTGCGTTTCGTCGGCCTCGCCGCGCGGCGGACGTGGCTCACGCTGCGCTCGGACACGATTGCCGGCACTTGGAACGAGCCTGGGCTCGACCGCCGCTATGGGCCGTGGGCGGTCAAGGTCGTCAAGCTCGCGTGCTCGCTCGGCTACTACCTCTTGTGCGGGCTTGCCGTAGCGGCGCTCTGGGTTCGCGCTCGGCAGAAGGGCCTCGACAAGCGGGACCTGTTGCTTGCGTACGCGTGCGGGCTCGTGGCTTTGCCGTTCGTGGTGATCGTGGGCGGAAATCGCTACCAGCTCCCCGCGCAGCCGTTTCTCGCCGTCTGGGCCGGGTTCTGGTTGGCCGCGACCCTTCCGGTGTTCGGGGGCGCGCCTCAGGCGCGCGAGCCGCGCGGCGCTGACTTGGAAAAGGCGAAAGCCAAGTAGAGCGCGAGCGGCGCGAGCGTGGAGAGCGCGCGATCGACGCCGACTGCCGCGGCCGCGGTGTCGACGTCGACGTGCGAGAGCGAGGCGAGCAGCGCGACCGCGGTTACCCCGACGACGCCCTCCGAGAACGGGAGAATCGTGAGAATGCCCGCCACGAGCGAGGTCGGATACGTGAAGAGCACGTTCACGAAGTCCACCTTCACGCCCGCCGCATTCAAGAGCACCCAGAGCTTCGCGAAGTCGAACATCCACGCGGCGATCGTCACGATCAGGTAGCGCGCCAGCGTGTCAGGAGAGGTGAAAACCTCGTCCCACACGTCGAATAGGCGATGCGAGGCGTCCTCGATGCGCGCGAGCCGGACCCGTTTCGTCAGTCGACTGACGAAACCCGCGGCGATCCGGATCACGGCGGCCCGCAAGGAGCGCACCGAGATCCCGATGCCGCCGAGCACGAGCAGCGCGAACAGGATCCCGGCGCCGAGCTGCAGACCCGGTCGGCTCGCTTTTTGGGCGAGCAGCGCCGCGCTCACGACGATCGTCAGCGTCACGACGAGGAGATCGAGCAAGCGCTCGATGACGACGATGCCCAATCCGACCGCGCGCCTCACGCCGTGCGCGTGCAAAAGCTCCGCCTTGATGACGTCGCCCGCGCGCGCCGGGGTCACGACCGACGCGCTGAGCCCGATCAGGAAGATGCGGACGGCGTCGCGCAGCCGATAATCCTTGGGCCGCGCGCGCAACGTGAGCGCGTGGTAGCGCAGCGCGCGCGAGCCGATATGGCAGGCGATGAGCCCGAGCACGATCGCCAGGTCGGCGAACCCGAGGCGCGTCAGGACGGCGACGAAATGCTCGCGGTCGATCGTGCGCATCGCCAGCGCAATGATCAGGCCGTAGCCGACGAGCGAGGAGATGAGGCGCCAGTGTCCCTTGCGACGCTCGGGCGGCTCGGCGATCGGCGTGGCCTTCGTGCCGGCCGCCGGATCGTTGCTCAGGCCCTCGGTGCTCACGGTCGCAATCGTGCGGGAAATCTCGCGCGAGGGAAAGGGTAGCCGCGTCGCGTCAGTTTGGCCGGAGCCGGCCGCGCGACCTTGACCGGGCGCCAAACCCGGGTGTACCCAGTGCTTGCCCCGCGCGTAGTTGGTTCTTGGGCGGCGTGTTCTTCATCACCCGGGCCTCGGCCGAGCCAGCGGCGGAGCAGTAGTAGCCCGGCTCGGTGACGCCCTTGCGACGCATCCTCTTCCTCAACACGATGGGTGTGATCGGCGGGCAGGAGGTGGTGCTGCTCGACATCGTGCGCGGGCTCGACCCCACTCGGTATCAAACGGTGGTTGCGTCGCTGTTTCACGGTGATTTGACGGACACGCTGCGAGCGGAGGGACGCACCGCCTACGTGCTGCCGCCCCATCGCCTGCGCCGGCCGCTCCAGCTCGGCCGCACGCTCGCCGCGCTCGCCACGCTGCTCCGGCGCGAGCGCATCGACATCATTCACGTCAACGGCGACGCGCTCTTGTTCTACGCCGCGCTCGCGGCCTTGCCGTGGCGGCTGCCGTGCGTGTGGCACGTCTACGAGCCCGTCATGAAGCGCGGCAACACCTACGCGCGCTTCTTCTACGAGACGCAGCGCTTCATGCACCCGGCCTGGACCATCTCCGACACCGAGGCCGTGCGGGAGAGCTACCTCGCGTCTTACCCGAGGCTCGGCCCTTCGACGGCGATCACGCCGAGCGTCGACGTCGCGAGCGTCGCCGAGGGCGCGGACGCGGAGCGAGCTCGACGCCGCTTCGAGCTACCGCCGAGCGCGCCGCTCCTGCTCGTCATCGGGCGGCTGCAGCGCTCGAAGGGACAGCGCGAAGCCATCGAGGCGCTCGCCGCGTGCAGCGGCCTTCCGGAACCGCCGCATCTCGTCCTGTGTGGCGGGCCGCCACACGGAACCGACGAGGATTATCCGGCAGAGCTCCGTGCCCTCGTGCGCGAGCGCGGGCTCGAGCAGCGCGTCCATTTCGTGGGTGCGGTGACCGAAAGCGAGAAGCGCGACCTTTTGGCGGCGTGCACGGCCCTCGTCCACCCCGCGCTGCGCGAGGCGTTCGGCATCGTCGTCATCGAGGGCATGGCCGCGGGAAAACCCGTGATCGTGACGGAGGCGGCCGGCCCGAAGAGCATCGTCCTCGGCACGGGCGCGGGCGAGATCGTGCCGACCCGCGACGTTTCTGCGCTGGCCCAAGCCATCACGCGTGTGCTCGCCGACCCTGCGCGCGCGGTGCGCATGGGCGAGCTCGGGCGGGCGCTCGCGGCAGAACGCTACGACACGCGTGCGATGGTCCGGCGCGTCGAGGCGGTCTACGATGCCGTTCTCGCACGTTTCCGCGGGTGAACATTCGCGGGTTGATTTCCCCCGGGCAGAGCCGTGACACTCGGGGAGCAAAAGAGGTGAGCGCAGCATGCCGAGTTCCCCGAATCGCCGCCGCTACTGCCTGATCGCTCCGTGCCGCGACGAAGCCGAGTTCGCGCGCCGCACGCTCGATTCGCTCGTCGCGCAGACGGAGCCGCCGACGCTGCTCGTCGTCGTCGACGACGGCTCCACCGACGCCACCCCGCAGATCCTCGAGGAGTACGCGCAGAAGCACGCGTGGATCAAGATCGTGCGGCGTGCCAATCGCGGCGCACGCGCGGTAGGTCCCGGTGTCATCGAAGCGTTCAACACGGGCTTCGCGTCGATCGACCCGAAAGAGTTCGATTACGTCTGCAAGATCGACCTCGATCTCGAGCTACCGACCCGCTACTTCGAGCTCATGATGGACTGGATGGAGCGCGAGCCGCGGCTCGGCACGTGCTCCGGCAAGGCCTATTTCCCCGGACCGAGCAACGTCGCAAAGACGTTCGAGGGGGAGCTCATCCCGGAGGTCGGCGGCGACGAGATGTCCGTCGGCATGATCAAGTTCTACCGGACGGAGTGCTTCCTCGAGATCGGCGGCTTCGTGTCGCAAGTGATGTGGGACGGCATCGACTGCCACCGCTGTCGCATGCTCGGTTGGCTCGCGAGCTCGAAAGACCTGCCCGAGATCCGCTTCCTCCACTTGCGTCCGATGGGCTCGAGTCACAAGGGCATCTTGACGGGCCGCGATCGACACGGACGCGGTCAATGGTTCATGGGCACGAGCTTGCCGTACATGACGGTCAGCGCCATTTACCGCATGACCCGACCCCCGTTGCTCGTCGGCGGGCTCGGCATGTGGATGGGCTACGTGCGCAGCATGCTCGCGCAGACGCCGCGCTACGACGATCCGGAATTCCGCGCGTTCCTCCGGCGCTGGCAGTGGGAAAGCCTGCTGATGGGAAAGCGGCGCGCGACCGCGAAATTGGAGCAGCAGCAGGAGCCGGTGTGGCGTCGAGCCCACGCGGGACGGCAAGCGGCTCAGTAAGAACGGCTGAAGGCCGAGCGCGAGCCGACGAGCTCGGCGCGCTACCCCGGTTGGCCGCTTTGCCCGCTCTGTCCGCCCCGACCGCTCCGTCCGGCTTCTCCACCGCGACCGCCGAGTCCGCCCTGTCCGCCGAGCTCGCCTTCGCCGCCCATGCCGGATGACGCACCAGCCATGCCGCTTCCGGCGTGACCGGCGGCGCCGCCCTGCGCTGCGCCCGACTTGCCCGCCGCTGCCGCGCCGCTGCTTCCACCCTGCGAAACGCCGCTGCTGCCCGCGGTGAACCCGCCGCCCGTTGCGGGAAACGAGCCGTACGTGCCGCCCGAGCCGTTGTAGACGCGCCCCGCCGACGACACGGTGCCGGCGACGCCGTTGCCGGACATGCCGTTGTTGCCACCCGTCACTGCGTTCATGCCCGCATTGCCGCCGTGACCGGTCGCGGCCGCGCCCGCCGAGCCAGCGGCCTCCGGCATCTGCCCGCCCATCGCGGCGATTGCGCTCCCGCCTTGCCCCGCGTTCGAGGCGTCGTCGTCGGCGGCGCCCGCGCACGCCGTGCCCATCGTGCTCGCGAGCGTCGCTCCGAGGACGATCAGTGCGGCGCGGCTCATGCGCGGCTGGAACAGGATCGGCGCTGCGCCGCGGGCCCGCGAATCGAGCTCAGCGCCGCAGAAGGGGCACTCCGCCGCGCGCGCGAGAACATGGCGATTGCAGGCGTGGCAAGGAAGGTAGCGATGCTGGCTCATGGTGCTGGCTCCGTTGCCGAGGTGCTCGCCCCGGGCTCGATGTCTTCGAGAATCAGTCGGAAACGCCCTGCGTCGAAGGGCAGGCCGGGGGCTTCCTCGATGCGCTCGACCCGCTCGCGCTTGCCCGCGCGCTGAAGCTCGAGCGCGCGATGGTGGCAGTAGGGATTGTTGCCCGGCTTGCCGAGCAGCGAGTCACCCATCCAGCTGCACCCCGAGCGGCAAGTGTCGGCGTAGTAGCAGCTTCGGCAAAATCCCCAGAGATCGTCGACCGTGCGATCGCGCGTGTAGCGCATCGGACCACCACGCTCCCAGATGTCCTTGAGCGGTACGTCGCGCACGTTGCCCGAGCCCCACTTCTCCGTCCGAAGCGAAGGGCAGCCTTTCACCGTGCCGTCGGCCTCGATCCCCATGATCGTCGTCCCCGCGCCGCAGCCCGCCGCGTGCTGGTCCGGCATCCATTGCGCGATGAGCGTCTCGTACGGCCCGAAGTAGCCGAGCGTATTGCCGCGCCAGATGCCGAGCCCCGCAGCGTCGGCCCGCGCTTTGAGCACGGGAAGTAGCGGAAAGAGCTGCAAGAGGTCGTAGGGCTGCAACAGCACGTCGGGCTCGTCGACGGCGCGACCCATCGGCACCGTCAGGTTGAGCTGCCACCCTTGCGACCCGTGCTCGATCATCACGTCGAGCAGCCCCGGCAGATCCGGCAGCGTGAGCCGGTTGATCTGCGAGTTGTTGTTCACCCGAACGCCCGCGGCGCGCAGGTTGTCCATCGCGGCAAGCGCTGCCCCGAACGAGCCCGGAACACCGCGCAGCCGATCGTGCGTCGCCTCGAGCCCATCGATCGAGATGCCCGCATCGCGCAAACCGGCATCGAAAGCCGCGCGCGCCCGCTCCGCCGTCATGCCGCGCCCGCCGGTCGTGAGATTGGCGAGCATCCCGCGGCGCGTGATCGCCTCGATCACCTGAATCCAATCGTCACGCAGATACGCTTCCCCGCCGATGAGCGACACCTCCTTCACGCCGAGCTCCGCGAGCTGCCGCACGAGGTCCAAGCATTCCTCGGTCGTGAGCTCGTCCGGGCGCGCTTTGCCGGCGCGCGATCCGCAATGTCGACACGCGAGATCGCACGCGAGCGTGAGCTCCCAAACACAGTAGATGGGCCTCACCCGATCGACTTCACGCACGGTCGCGGCGAGCGGCAGCTGTCGCTTCGCCTGCGGCGCCACCGGCGCGAGCTTCAGGCTGCGCGGACGCGGCGCATCCATCAGCGCCTGACGCTCCGCGGGCGTCAGTGGGTCGGCTCTGACGCCCGTCTCGGGGACCCTCGGTGGCTGCACGTCGCCCCAACGAGAAGCAAGAGGCGAACCAACGTGCCGCCCCCCGGATCACGACGATTTATCGAGGTTTTTGACTACGGCGCTGTGTCACGCTGTGCCAACCGGAGCGCCGATTTGCGCAAGGGGGCGCGGCCCGGGGTGGCCAGGTGGGGTCGCGGGTACGACTAGGGTGCCGGCGTGATCGTGTCGCCGCTCGTATCTCAGTCCTCACCCCAACACAGCAGCGTTCGATCGATCAAAATCCCGCAGCTGACGAAGGCTCCGGCCGCGATGGCGGTGAACTTCACCGGCGGCGGCTTTGCCTTGTCGTCTTTGCTCTGCCAGCAGACCGCGCGGCCGTCGAGGTCTCGCCGCCCCCGAGCTCCGCGAAGGTGCCGCTCGGGGGCGATGCACCCCCGTACGTGTCGAGACCCCAGCAAGCAGCCGAACCGTCGAGGTGCACGCCACCACCAGCGAACGCCGCGCTTCCCGATTGGCAGGATCTCTCCCTCCGCCTTGACGCTCGGGCGCCAATCCACCACGTTCCTGCCCGTCTCCAGAACCTTGGAGGAGTGGCCGAGCGGTTTAAGGCACCGGTTTTGAAAACCGGCGTAGTCGAAAGGCTACCGTGGGTTCGAATCCCTCCTCCTCCGCCGCACAACGACGCACGTAGCCTCCTCGAGGTGGCCCGGGTTCGCGCAGCTTCGCTGCGCGGCCTTCCGTTCGCTAGACATGCGTCGCGGGAGCCAAACGATTCGGAGACAGGCGTCCCCCTAGCGGACGGCTCGAATCCCTCCTCCTCCGCCCGCACAACGGGGCACGTAGCCTCCTCGAAGTGGCCCGGGTTCGCGCAGCTTCGCTGCGCGGCCTTTCGTTCGCTAGACATGCGTCGCGGGAGCCAAACGATTCGGAGACAGGCGTCCCCCTAGCGGACGGCTCGAATCCCTCCTCCTCCGCCGCACAACGACGCACGTAGCCTCCTCGAGGTGGCCCGGGTTCGCGCAGCTTCGCTGCGCGGCCTTTCGTTTGTCGCGTCAGACGATTGGTTCGGGACTTGTCGGACCGAAGCAGATCCGTGCGGACCTCGAGTCCGTCCAATCTCGCCTCTCCCTTAAGAAATCGAGCACTTACGAAAAATCCCCCCCGGCCCGTCGATCCCGCCTGGCGCCGCTCGTCGCTCCTTCGAATTCCGAAGGAGGAACCCCATGAACCAGCTCAATTCGACACTCGCCCGCTTCGCCTGCGCCGCCGCCCTTCTCCTGGGGGTGGGCACCGCCTCCGCTGAGGGCGCCAGCGCCTCGGCTTCGGCCTCGAAAGCCACCGTCGCAGCGACGACCAGCCCCGTGAAGAGCGGCCGCGTCGCCCTGAATGGCGTCAACTATTACTACGAGCTCCATGGGCGCGGGGAGCCGCTGCTGTTGCTTCACGGCGGCCTCGGGTCGATCGACATGTTCCGGCCGGTGCTGCCGAAGCTCGCGGAGAATCGGCTCGTGAT
>Ga0070682_100000303_pt1 | contig 34116 bp, 36 predicted proteins | sample KBSC63LmetaG_FD_64668 | JGI IMG/M metagenome (GOLD analysis project Ga0070682, IMG submission 64668) | Corn rhizosphere microbial communities from Kellogg Biological Station, Michigan, USA - KBS C6-3L metaG | ecosystem: Host-associated > Plants > Roots > Rhizosphere | place: USA: Michigan...
CTGGTACTGGATCGAGGTGAAGCCCTCGCCGTCGATCGACATGTCGAAGCCGGCGTCGCGCAGCGCCTCGGCCTTCTTCTCCTCGTCGGCCTTGCACCAGATGAAGTGCTCGATGTCCGGGTGGTCGACGTCGAGCACGACCATCTTGGCCGCCCGCCGCGTCTTGCCGCCCGACTTGATCGTGCCGGCCCAGGAGTCGGCGCCGCGCATGAAGCTGACCGGCCCGCTCGCCGTGCCGCCCTTGGCCAGTTGCTCCATCGAGCCGCGGATGTTGGAGAGGTTGATCCCCGAGCCGGAGCCGCCGCGGAAGATCTTGCCCTCCTTGGTGTTCCAGCCCAGGATCGAGTCCATGTTGTCTTCGACGCTGAGGATGAAGCAGGCCGAGCACTGCGGCGTCTCCTCAAAACCGACGTTGAACCAGACCGGCGAGTTGAAGGCCGCCTTCTGGTTGAGCAGGATCGAGGTCAGCTCTGCTTCGAAAGCGTCGGCGTCCTCGTCTGAGGCGAAGTAGCCGCCCGTGCGCCCCCATCCGGCGATCGTGCCGGCGACGCGGCCGATCATCTGTTTGACCGAGGACTCCCTCTGGTCGCTGCCGAGCTGCCCGCGGAAGTACTTCTGGGCGACGATGTTGGTCGCGTTCTGCGACCAGCTCTTGGGGAACTCGACCCCGCGCTGCTCGAAGGCAGGGCTCTCGGGATTGCCGATCACCGCATCGCGCACTTCCCACTCGATCTGATCGAAGGGATGGGTCCCCGGAGAGGAAAAACGGCGTTCGATCGCGAGGCCCTTTAGACCGTTTTTCGGGGCACTGGTGGCGGTCTGGGACATCAAACTTCTCCTCTCGCAGCGACTTTCAGGGGTAACACAGCAGGATCGCTAAAGCCTCAGACGGAAAAGTGGCGAAAAGCGCAAATAAGGAACTTGATTCGCCGGTCGCGCCGTCCCCACATGGTGGCAATTCCGCAATATCGGCATAAAGGGCGAGTACCCTGGGGCCATGGTTGAAGATCTGCGCAGGGGCGCAGAGCGGATGGGTGAGCGCGCCACCGCGGCGCGAGAGGCTGCGGTCGAGAGGGCAGAAGCCGCCAAGGAGGCGGCGAGCGACGCGCTCGCCGCGGTCAAGCCGAAGCTACGCGGCGTCTCGCACGAGTGGGCCTTCTTCATCTCGCTCTTCCTCGGCGCCGGCCTGATCGTCGCGGCCAAGACGCCGAAGGCGACGCTCGCCGTGGCGATCTACGCGGTCAGCCTCTCGGCACTGCTCGGCACCAGCGCCCTCTACCACCGGGTCAACTGGACCCGGCCCAACGTGCGCCGCTGGATGCGCCGGCTCGACCACTCGATGATCTTCTTCCTCATCGCGGGCACCTACACGCCCTTCGCCCTGCTCGTCCTCGATGGCCCGCTCGCCAACGCGATCCTGGTCGTCGTCTGGTTCGGCGCGATCGCCGGCGCGATCGTCGAGATGGTCTGGATCGAACACCCGAAGTGGGTGGCGGCGCTGATCTACCTGTCCTTGGGCTGGGTTGCTGTCATCTCCTTCCCCGAGCTCTGGAACTCGATGGGCACCATCGGCACCCTGCTCGTAGCCGCCGGCGGCCTTCTCTATACGGCGGGTGCGGTGGTCTACGCCACCCAGCGCCCCAACCCAAACCCACGCGTCTTCGGCTACCACGAGGTCTTCCACCTCTTCGTCATCCTCGCTGCTGCGGCCCACTTCGCGGCAATCGCGTTCTTCGCGCTGCCAGCGGCCTGAGAGCCCATCCCGGTAGGGGTCCACTTAACTTTTTCGGTGGAGAGTCGCGGGCCGGCGCCTCTAGCTCACGACGAAAAAGTGCAAGACGTTCCACCCCTACCGGGATGGGCTCTAAGCCGCGACGGCAAGTTCGGACTCGAGCTCGGCCTCGGAGATGAGCTCGGCGAGGATGCTCTCGAGTTGGGCAGCTTGCTCGGGACGGAGCTCTAGGTGATCTCCAAAGAGTTGCTCTTTCGCGTGGCCGACCGGGAGCTCGGCCTCGATCACTCGGCCACCCAAGGCGCCCAGCACCTTGCGCAGCTCGGCCTGAGCCCAGACCGCGCCGAACATGCCGGTCGAGGCGCCGATCGCCGCCGCTGGCTTGCCGTTGAGGGCGCTCTTGCCGGCTGGGCGGGAGACCCAGTCGAGGGCGTTCTTGAGCTGGCCCGGGATCGAGTGGTTGTACTCCGGGGTTGCGATCAGGACCGCGTCGGCGCTGCGCACCGCCTGGCGGAGCTCCTCGACCACGGCCGGGGTCCCCGCCAGTTCGACGTCCTCGTCGTAGGGCGGGACCTCGCCCAGGCGCTCGAACTCGACCAGCTCGGCCCCGGCGGGCAGCCGCTCGGCGGCCGCCCGCAGCAGGGCGCTGTTGAGCGAGCCGCTCCGCAGGCTGCCGGAGATGCCCAGCACCCGCATCGTTACTCAGCCTCCTCGACCAGCTCCAGCTCGACCGCGATCGATACCTCGTAGTCGAGTACCTCGCCGCCGCTGGGCAGCTCGGCGTTCCAGTCGAGCCCGAAGTTACGGCGGTCGACCGTCGCCGCGACCGAGAGGCCGACGCGGGCGTTGCCGGCGAGGTCGGCGCCGAGCTGGCCGAACTTGCCGCTTGCCTCGACCTCGCGCGTCTCGCCGCGGATCTCGAGCTCACCGCGCAGCGTTGCCGCGCCGTCCTCGGCGACGCTGAGCTCGCTCGAGCTGAAGCGCAGCTGCGGGTAGCGCCCGCCGTCGAAGAAGTCGGGGGAGAGGAGGTGGCCCTTGAGCTGCTCCTCGTCGATCTTGACGCTGGCGACGTCGACCGTGCCCTCGAGCTTTGGTGCATCGCCGCCGCTCAGCCGCGCCTCGTAAGCGTCGAAGCCGCTGCGAAAGGTCGCCACGCCGTTGTGGGTGATGGCGAAGTTGATTGAAGAGTGGACCGGGTCCACCGCGTATGTGCCCGTCGGGATCTGCTGGGCGACCGTCTGCGTGCTCATCTCTGCCTCCGAAGTCGATAGTTGCTTGCTAAATGATTGACGCAGAAACAATCGTAGCAGAAATGCTTGTAGATACAACTATTGTTTCGACAACATTCATCTGCGATGATGCGATAGATGGAGCAGGCAACCGCGAACAGAGCAGCGGGCAGCGCCTCCCAGAAGGGGAGTGGCGCCGGACCAAACCCCCACGGCGACGCCTGGGGCGCCCTGACCCGCACCCACGCGGCGATCGTTCAGCGTCTGCAGGAAATGCTCTCCGCCGCCGACTTCCCGCCGCTGCCCTGGTACGAGGTGCTTGCCGCCGTCTCCGAGGCTCCCGACGAGCGGATGAAGATGGGCGACCTGGCCGAGGCCCTGGTGATCACCCGCGGCGGCCTGACCAAGCTGGTCGACCGCCTGGTCAAGGCGGGCCTGCTGGAGCGGACCTTCTGCGAGACCGATCGCCGGGTCAGCTACGCGACGCTGACCCCCGCCGGCCGCGACCTGCTCGCCGAGATGCGCCCGGCCGTGATCGCCGAGCTCGAGGTCGCCTTCTCGGCCAACCTCAGCGTCGCCCAGGCCAATGAGCTGCGCGAGACGCTGGACGGCGTCCGCACCTCCGCCTGCGGCAACTAGGCCAGCGCTGTGGCGGCGCGCTCTTTGGCGGCCTCGATCAGCGCGATCAGCTCGATCTCGCGCTCGCCGCGGATCAGCTCGATCGGGTCGGGCTCGCCGTTGACGATGCCCTCGAAGAACTCCTTGCGGTCCTGGTAGGTCGGCAGGGTGCCCTTGGCCCAGCCGCGGGCGTCGTTGAGGATCACCGCGAGGCGGGCGTACTCCTCGCCGAAGAGCTCTGAGATCTCGCGCTTCATCCGCTTCGCCAGGGCGGGGGAGGCGCCGGCGGTGGAGATCGCGATCGCCAGCGGTCCGGTGCGCACGATCGCCGGCAGGATGAAGTTGCAGAGCGGCGGCACGTCGACGATGTTGACCAGCATCGCCCGCTGCTCGGCGTCGTCGTAGACCTTGATGTTGACCTCGGTGTCGTCGGTCGAGGCGATCACCATGAAGACGCCCTCGAGGTCGGCGGCGCCGGCGTAGGCACGCTTCTCCCACTCGATTGAGCCCTCCGCGGCAAGTTCCTCCAGCTGCGGATGGGCGACCGGGGCAATCAGGGTCACGTCGGCGTCGCAGGCGAGCAGCCCCTCGACCTTCTCGAGGCCGATGTCACCGCCGCCGATCACCAGGCAACGCCGCCCCTTCAGCTTCAGGCAGGCGATGTAGAAGGGCGTCTCCAGCATGTCGCGCACGCAGGACTGGTCGCAGATCCCCTTGCGCAACTGGCAGACGCACTCCTTGCCGGCGTAGGCCTGAGCGGGCATGTCCCAAAGCCTAGTGATCCATCGACCCTGCCCCAGTGCAACGTTTTACGGTCCCACCAGGGCAACAAAACGTTGCACTTCTCCGGAGGTGCGCTCAGATCGAGTCGAGCGTGACGCGTAGGCCCTCTTTGAGGCTCATCTGCGGCGTCCAGCCCAACTCGCGCTCGGCCCGACCGGGGTCGATCGAGATACGCGCGACCTCGCCGGTGCGCGGCGGCGCGAACTCCGGCTCGAAGCTGGCGGAGCCGCCGAGCTTGCCGAGTGCCTGCACGAGCTCGAGCACGTCGGTCTCAACGCCGGTGCCGATGTTGACCGGGCCGGTCGCCTCGGACCCGGCGGCGGTGAGCATGGCGGCGACCACGTCGCCCACATATATGTAGTCGCGGGTCTGCTTGCCGTCACCGAAGACGGTCGGCTGCCGGCCCTCGCGCAGCCGCCCGCAGAAGATCGCGACCACGCCGGCCTCGCCGAGCGGGTCCTGGCGCGGCCCGTAGACGTTGCCGAGCCGCAGGGGGATCGTCGAGAGGCCGTAGAGCCGTTCGTAGAGTGAGAGGTAGCCCTCGCCGGCGAACTTGCTCTGGCCGTAGGGGGCCTCCGGCGCCAGCGGCGCGTCCTCGGCCAGCGGCAGTTGCTGCCCCTCGCCCTCGCCGTAGATCGCCCCGCCGGTGGAGCTGAAGACGATGCGACGGGTTCCAGCCGCGCGGGCGGCCTCGAGCACGTTGGCGGTGCCGCCGACGTTGATCGAGGCGTCGAAGGCGGGGTCGGCGACCGACTTGCGTACGTCGATCTGCGCGGCCAGGTGGAAGATCACCTCGGGACGCTCGCGGCCGGCGATCTCCTCGAGCGCGGCGCGGTCGCGGATGTCGGCCTCGACCAGCGTGGCGCCGTCGGCGAGCGCCTGCTCGAGGTTCTCGTGGCGGCCGGTGGAGAGGTCGTCGACGACGATCACCTCGTCGCCGCGTGCCAGCAGCGCGTCGCTCAGATTCGAGCCGATGAAGCCGGCCCCGCCTGTCACCAAAGCCCTCATGAGGGTCGCGATCCTACGTCCATTGCACCCCTGATCGGCAACTCGCGGCTGGATATGAAGAGCGGCAGCCGAGATTTCTTCCCGGCAGGGTCACCGAGCGCCCCTGCTACCCTCGCCGCCCCATGCGCCTAATCGTTACCGAGAAGAACAACAGCGCCGAGAAGATCGCGACCTTCCTCAGCAAGGGCAGCGCGACCAGCGACAAAACCTTCAAAGTCCCGTATTACACCTGGACCGACGATGGCGGCGAGGTTCACCGCACGATCGGGCTCAAGGGTCACGTGCTCGGCCCGGCCTTTCCCGAGGGCTACTCGAACTGGCAGAAAACCGATCTGCACGACCTGATCGACGCCGAGCTGATCAAGGAGCCGACCGACAAGAACGTGGTCAAGGCGATCCGCAAGGTGGCAAAAGAGGCCGACGAGCTGGTGATCGCAACCGACTTCGACCGCGAGGGCGAGCTGATTGGGCTCGAGGCGCTGGAGGAGATGCTCGACGCCAACCCGACGCTCGGCAACCGCGAAGAAACCAAGGCCGGCACGCTGCGGATCCAGCGCGCCCGTTACTCGGCCCTGACCAAAGAAGAGATCGAGCGCGCCTTCAACGAGCTCGACGAGCTCTCCTACCCGCTGGCCAACGCCGGCGCCGCCCGCCAGGACATCGACCTGCTCTGGGGCGCAACCTTGACCCGCGCGGTCTCGCTCTCGACCCGCCGCTTCGGCTCCAACTTCCTCTCGGTCGGCCGCGTGCAGAGCCCGACCCTGGGCCTGATCGTCGAGCGCGAGATGGAGCGCCGCGCCCACGTCGCCAAACCCTTCTGGGAACTCTTCGCCAAGTTCCAGCACCCCGACGGCAGCTTCGAGACCCATCACGAGACCGACAAGTTCTGGGAGAAGGCCGAAGCCGACGCCGCCTTCGCCGGCACTTCCGGTCCCGGCACGGTCAAGTCGGTGACGGCGCGCAAGAACACGCGCAAACCGCCGACTCCTTACAACACCACCGCCTTCACCACCGATGCCTCCAGCCGCCTCGGCATCACGCCTGCCGCGGCGATGCGCCTCGCCGAGGACCTCTATATGGACGGCTTCATCTCCTACCCGCGCACCGACAACACGGTCTACCCGGTCTCGTTGCCGCTGCGCGAGCTGGTCACGTCGCTGGTCAAGGTCAAGGAGTTCTCGGCCGCCTCGGGCCTGCTCGACGGTGAGCTGAAACCTACCCGCGGCAAAAAAGAGACGACCGACCACCCGCCGATCTACCCGACCCAGGCGATCCACCCCGGCGCGCTCGGTGACGGACCCAAGAAGCGGGTCTACGAACTCGTCGTGCGCCGCTTCCTCGCCACCTTCAGCCCGCCGATGATCACCGAGTCCACTCGCGCCGACATCACCGCCGGCTCGCAGACCTACTTCGTCCGCGGCTCGGTCGTCGTCGACCCCGGCTTCGCCGGCATCTACACCTACGCCCGCTCCTCCGACGAGGAGATTCCGGCGCTGCAGGAGGGTCAGACCCTGCAGCTCGAGGGCGATCCCTGGATCGTCGACAAGGAGACCCAGCCGCCCTCGCGGATCTCGCAGGCCAAGCTGGTCGAGATGATGGAGGAGCGCGGCCTCGGCACCAAGGCCACCCGCGCCGACATCATCAAGAAGCTCTTCGATCGCGGCTACGTCTACAGCAACCCGCCGATCCCGACCGAGACCGGGATCGCGATGTACGAGGCGTTCAAAAAATACGTGCCGGCGATGGCGACGCCGGAGATGACCGCCCAGCTCGAGTCGGAGATGGACCAGATCGCCGCCGGCGAGATGAGCAAGGACGGCGTAGTCGGCGACAGCCGCGAACTGCTGCACAAAACCTGGACCGAAATTGACGCCAGTCGCGAAGACCTGGCCAAAGTCGTCTGGAAGGGGATGGACGAGGACCGCATCCTCGGGCCCTGCAAGGTCTGCGAAGAGGCCGGTCGCAAGAAGGAGGATGGCTCGCCCCACATGCTGCGCGTGATCCGCGCCAAGAAGTCGGGCAAGCGCTTCGTCGGCTGCAGCGGCTGGACCCTCGACGACCCGGAGTCCTGTGACCAGACCTTCCCGCTGCCCCAGCGCGGCGACGTCTTCAAACTCGAGGAACGCTGCACGATCTGCGGCGAGACGCCGCGGCTGAAAGTGCAGCCCTTCCGCGGCCGCCCCTGGAACCTCTGCCTCAACGACGACTGCGAGTCGATGCAGGAGATGAAGAAACGCCGCGCCGAGCGCGAAGCGGCGAAAGCGGCCAAAGAAGCGATGGCGGAGAAGCCGTTGCCCGAGGGCGACGAGGACAAGCCCCCGGCCAAAGCCAAAAAAACCAAGGTCGCGAGCAAAGCCGACACCGCCACCCGCGGTCGCAAACGCGCCAAGGCCGCGGCCAAATAGAGCTTGTTCGTTTCGCTGGAGGGCATCGACGGCTCGGGCAAGTCGACGCAAGCCAAGCTGCTGGCCGAGAAGCTTGGTCCCGAGACGCTGCTGATTCGCGAGCCTGGAGGGACCGAGGCGGCGGAGCGGATCCGTGGCCTGCTTGCCGATCCGGCCTTGGAGCTCGACCCGTTCGCCGAGCTGTTGCTCTTCCTCGCCGCCCGCGCTGACCTCACGGCGCGGGTGATTCGCCCGGCGATGGAGGCCGGCACCGACGTCGTCGCCGACCGCTTCGCCGATTCCAGCGTCGCCTACCAGGGCGCGGGTCGTGGGCTCGGCGCTTCCGAGGTGATCACGCTCACCGACAACGCCAGCGACGGTCTCTGGCCCGACATCACGGTCCTGCTGCGGGTCGATCCCGAGACCAGCCTCGGCCGCGCCGAGGGCAGCGACCGCTTCGAGTCCGAGGGCCTCGAACTGCAGCGTGCGGTCGCCGAGGCCTATGAGGAAATCGCCAAGATCGCCGCCGACCGCGTCGTCGTCGTCGACGGCGAAGGCAGCGTCGAGGAGGTCCACGAGCGGGTGATGGAGGCGGTCCGTGTCAGAGCGGCTGACTGAGGTCACCGAGCACCAGGCCCGGGCACGGGTGGCACTCACTGCCGCCCTTGCTTCGGGTCCTTCTCACGCCTACCTCTTCCGCGGCCCGCGCGGCGCCGGCAAGGCCGCGGTCGCCCGCACCTTCGCCGCGGAGATCCTCGCCGGCGGAGCCAGCGACCCCGACGACGCACGCCGTCGCGCCCTGATCGAGCCCTCACCGCACCCGGATCTCGTCTGGCTGAGTCCGCGCGGCGCCCAACACATGGTCGAGGAAGTCCGCGAGCGAGTGATCCGCGCCGCGTCCTACCGACCCTTCGAAGCCGAGAAGCGTGTCTTCGTGATCGAGGCCGCCGAGGCGATGCGCGACGAGAGCCAGAACGCGCTCTTGAAGACCTTGGAGGAGCCCCCCGACTTCGTCCACATCCTGCTCCTGACCTCAGAGCCGAGTGCGCTCCTCGAGACGATCGCCTCCCGCTGTCAGCCCATCGATTTTGCCCCGTTGCCGCCGCCGGCGCTTGAAGCTGCTCTCGACTCTGAAGCTCCTGCGGAAGAGCGTGCCGCCGCGGCTCGCCTTTCGGCCGGGGATCTCGCTCGTGCTCGCTTTTTGCTTTCGGAGTCCGGACATCAGCTTCGAGCAGCTGCGTTTGAACTGGGAAGGGCTGTCGGGGGTGACTCGCCGGACGCTCAGCACGCAAGTGCGTCCGGCGAGTCACCCCCGACAGCCTCCCCCGTTTGGAGCCGGCTGCTGAAAGCCGCCGAGTCCGTCGGCGAGGAAGCCGAAGCGACCACCCGCGATCTACTCGACGAAGAAACCGAAGCCGGCGTCAAGCGCAGCGCTCGTGACATCACTGACGAAGCCAAACGAGCGGGCCGGCGGCGCCGGACGGACACCCTCGACTTCGGGCTCGAGCTGGTTGCGAGCTGGTTTCGAGACCTCGCCGCGACTGCCTCTGGTGCCCCCGAGGTGGTTTACAACCAAGATCGTCTCGCCGATCTGCAAACCCGCGCTGCCTCTCTCGACCCCGCTCGGCCCCGCCGCGCCGCCGAGCTGGTTCAGGACACGCGCCGCCGCCTCGACCTCAACGTCTCCGAGGAGCTGGCTCTCGAGGCGCTCGCCTTCCGCCTTGAGCGCATCTTCGCTTGAGCGGACGGCCCCAGTCGCCGTTATGCGGCGTCCTCGGTCGCCCGAATAGCGCTGCTATTCGGGCTCCCTGCGTCCTTGCCTAACGGCGACTGGACCTCGTCATGTCATGGGACTTGCCGTTGTTGGCCTGCGCGTTCGCCTTCTCCAGCGCGCGCTCCTGAGCGAGCCGGGTGATCTGTGCCGCCTGGCGGGACATGGTCACGCTGAAGTTGAGCGCCAGGCCGAGCAGGAAGAAGAGCACGACCGAGAAGAGGGCGACGTTGGTGTCGCGCACCCCCATCGCGTCGGCGACCAGCTCGAGCAGGCCGGGGAAGGCGGCGCCGATCAGCATTCCCAGGCCGGCGACGAACCAGACCACGCTGAAGCGCTCCTGCAGCTTGTCGCGGCGGATCAGCTCCAGGATCAGGCCCATGAAGGCGAGGGCGAGGACCGCGGCGATGATCCGCGTCTGCGAGGTGAGGTGGACCTTGGGGCTCTGGATGGCCGCCAGCAGCAGCACGCTCATTGCTCGTTGGCCTCGGCGTGGCGGGGGCGGAAGAGGCCGACCAGCAGCACGATCATGCCCTTGAAGATGAAGAAGGCCGAGCGCAGTGGGGTGAGGAAGGAGCTGCCGCCGGCGCGCTCCAGCATCCGCACGGGCAGCTCCTCGACCCGCAGGCCCTCGCGCACGGCCAGCTGCAGCGACTCGATCTCGGCGAAGTCGGGCGAGTAGTGCTCGCTGAACAGCTTCATCACGCGCCGGTTGGCGGCGCGCATGCCGCTGGTCGTGTCGGTGAAGCGCTGGCGCGTCGCCAGGGTGAGGAAGAAGCGGAAGACGCCGGTGCCGATGCGGCGCGAGAGCGTCGGCTTGTAGTCGTCGCTCTCGGCTTTGCCCGGGTCGCGGTAGCGCGAGCCGATCACCAGGTCGGCGCGGTCGGCGTGGATCTCAGCGAGCAGCCGCGCCACCTCGCGCGGCGGGTGCTGGCCGTCGGCGTCGAGGTGGGCGCAGGCCTCGTAGCCCTCGCGCAGGGCGTAGAGGTAGCCGGTCTGCAGCGCCGCGCCGAGCCCCTGGTTGAAGGGCAGTGAGGCGACCAGCGCCCCCGCCTCGCGCGCCCGCTCCACGGTTGCGTCGGTCGAGCCGTCGTCGATCACGAGCAGGTCGGCCTCAGGCATGCACTCGCGCACATCCGCGATCACGGCCGCAACCGAGTCTTCCTCGTTCCAAGCGGGGATGAATACGAGCGTCCGCACAAAATCGATTCTCCCATGCAGCCCGGCCGGGGCGCGCATCCGACCTTGACCACACCAGGGCGGGGTCGATGTCGGATGCGCGCCGAGAAGGCGATGTGTTAGTAACTCCTCATGAGATGGATAGGCATGCGGTTGTGGCTGGCCGGGGCGTTTGCCGCGGTCTCGTTGATCACCGCGTTCGCCGTCTACCTCTTCGGCGACAACAAGCAGGCGCTGGTCGTCGCGGTGCTGATCGGCGTGCTCGCCGGCTTCCTGATCGCGGTTGCGATCACGCATCGCGTCTCCCGGCTGGCCCAGGCCGCCAACGAAATGGCCTCGGGCTCCTTCGACGCGCCACTGCGGCTCGGCGCCCGCGATGAGATCGGCGAACTCGCCCGCGCCCTCGACTCGATGCGCGCCTCGCTCAAGGAGAGCTTCGGCGTGCTCACGGCCGACCGCAACAAGCTCGAGGCGATCTTCGACGGCCTCACCGACGCGGTGATGGTGGTCGACGACGAGGGCCCGGTGCGCTTCTCCAACAGCGCCGCCGCCGACCTGCTCGAGGGCGGCCGCCCGCCGGAGGCGATGCTGCCCCAGCTGCACCGTGCCGCCGAGGTCGGCTTCACCGCCCACCCGGCCCTGCGCATCGGCGATCGCGCCTACGCGATGCAGGCGCGCGCGCTGCCCGGCGAGCGCGCCGTCCTCGCCGTCGTCCGCGACCGCACCGAAGAGATGCGCCGCGAGTTCGCCGAAGCCGACTTCGTCTCCAACGCCGCCCACGAGCTGCGCAACCCGCTGGCCGGGATCTCCGGCGCGATCGAGGTGCTGCAGAGCGGCGCCAAAGACGACCCCCAGGCGCGCGACCATTTCCTCAACCGCCTTGCCGAGGACGCCGACCGGATGAGCCGCCTCACCCAGGCCCTGCTCACCCTGGCCCGGGTCGAGTCGCTGGGAGCGGGGGAGACCGAGGTGGTCGACGTGCCGATCGCGATCCGCGACGTCGTCGCCGCGGTCGAGCCGCGCAAACACGTCGATCTCTACGTCGAAGTCGAGCCCGATCTCGCCGCCAAGGCGGACCCGACCCTGCTGCGCCAGGTGATGATCGGCTTGCTGACCAACGCGTTCAAGAACACGCCACCCCCCGGTGCCGTTACCGTCCGCGGCCGCCGCGATGGTGAGGCGGACGTGATCATGGAGGTAATCGACACAGGCACAGGCATCCCGACGGCGGAGATCGAGCGCGTATTCGAGCGCTTCTACCGCCGCAGTGAGACGCGCAAGCAGGAGGGCTTCGGCCTCGGCCTGGCGATCGCCCGGCGCATGGTCGACGTGATGGGCGGCGAGATGGGCGCCACCTCCGAGGAGGGCAAAGGCAGCACCTTCTGGGTCCGCCTGCCGATTTCCGAGCCGAGTCCGACCCCGGTGGCCTAATGAAGACGAGTGGGGGAGCGCGACGATGAGCAGCGGACGGATCCTGGTTGCCGATGACGAGCCCTCGGTGCGCGAGTCGGTCGGCTACGCGCTCGCCCAGGAGGGCTTCGACGTCGACGTCGCGGTCGACGGCGACGACGCGACGGCGAAACTCAGCGGCGAGGGGATCTACTTCGACCTGCTGATCCTCGACATCATGATGCCGGGGCCGAGCGGGCTCGATATCTGCCGCGACGTGCGCGCCCGCAGCGCCGTGCCGATCATCGTCCTCACCGCCAAGGACGCCGAGGTCGACAAGGTGGTCGGGCTCGAGGTCGGCGCCGACGATTACGTCACCAAGCCCTTCTCGGTGCGCGAGCTGCTCGGCCGCGTGCGCGCCCAGCTGCGTCGCCGCGAGCTCGACCGCGGCCCGCTCAACCAGGCGGTCAAGATCGAAGCCGGCCCGGTCGCGATCGACCTCGTCCGCCACGTCGCCACCGTGCGCGGCGAGACGGTCAACCTGACCCGCTCCGAGTTCCAGCTCCTGCGCCTCCTGGTCGGCCGGCCCGGTGAGGTATTCCCGCGCCGCCAGATCATGGAGGAGCTCTGGCAGACCGAGTTCGACGGCGACGAGCGCGCCTGCGACGTTCACATCTCCAACCTACGCCAGAAGGTCGAGCGCGACCCGCAGCGCCCCGAGCTGGTCGTCACAGTACGCGGTGTCGGCTACAAGTTCGAAGGTGCAAACAGCTGAAGCGCCATCCCTCCTATTTCCTGGTCGCCGGGATCGACCTGCGCCAGGAGATGGAGCGACTGCGAGGCATGCCCGTCTTCGCCGGCGGCCCGCTGGCCGAGCGTGAGCCCGAGCTGAAGGTGCGCCGAGCGCGGCGGCGCCCCAACCGGCTCGGCTTCGCCGTGCCCGCCCAATTCCGCCTCTCCGTCACCGCCTACCCGGGGATCCGGCCCGGCGACGTGCTCGAGACGCTGCTCCACGAGCTCGTCCACCTTCACGTCGGACGTGCCGCCGAGGCGCACGCCTGGCACGGCAGGACCTTCAAGGCGACGCTGGCGCAGGCGATGGTCGAGGGCTACGGGGTCATCGCCGCGAGGCCGCGAGCCACCACCCACGGCGCCTACGCCGAGGCGATCGAGGCGAACGTCGCCGGTCGCCGATGCGTCCAAGTCGGCGAGTCGAGCGCCGCCACTCTCTAGGCTGATGCCCACGAGCGACTACGGCGATCGAGAACCTGATGGAGATCGAGCGAGTTGGTAGCGGATCGCTGGCCGCAGCCGAGCTCGACCGCATCGCCCCGACGCCGCGCGGCTAAGGTCGCTCACTCCGCGTCGGTGATCCCTCCTCGCTCGGGTGGACGATCCGTTGCGCCACCGACCAGCGCACTTGCACATCGCGGTAGGTGACTCCCTCCTCCGGTTCCTCGGGGATGTTGTCCCGCTCCACCTCGACCTCTGTTTCATCGGCGGGCTCGCCGTAGTAGTCGACCTTCTTCTCCGGAACTCTGCCAAAGCTCAGCTCCTTCGCTTTGACCGAAGTGAAGAAGTCGAGGTCGGGCCGACCCTTCATCCGGCGGTCCCCGCCTTCTCGACATCGTGGACGGTGACGCGCCCTTCGGCGCCGGATCCCTCCACCTCGTCGATATCGAGGCCCAGCTCCTCGGCCTTTCGCAGCGCCCCCGTGGTGGCGTTGTGCTTGGTCGCCCGACGTTGACGTCGCCGCTCGCCCATCTCTATCGCCTTCTGCGAGGCAGCGAGGCCCAGCTCCTTCGCCTCGTCGCTGGCCGCGGCGCCGAGCTCTTTGGCGAGGAGCATCGCGACATGCTTGGCGAGCTGTCCGCTGGAGGGCCCTTGGCCGCCTTCGCCGTTGCCGGCGCCACCGTCCCCCGCGAGCGCGCCCATTGCGCCTGTACCCTGGCCGAGGCCGCCCAGCGCCTGCCCAGCGCCTTGCCCCAGCCCGCCGACCGCTTTACCGGCACCGCCGCCGACCTCTTTGACCGCGCCTCCCGCTCCTTCACCGACCTCTTTGACCGCGCCGCCAGCTCCTTCGCCGACGTCTTCGACGGCTCCCTCGGCGCCTTCGCCGATGTCCTTGACCGCACCGCCCGCTCCTTCGCCGATCTGCCCGACCGCTTTGCCGGCTCCTTCGGTGACCGGTTTCAGCGTGTGCGCGATTTCTTTCAGAACGTCCGGGTTGCGGTCGAGCGTGGTCAGGACCCGATCGATGATTGCCGTCACGTGGTCGAGCCGCGCCCGCAGCAGGGCCTGGGCTTCGACGCCTTTGATGTTGAGTTCGACCTTCCCCAGCTCGGCATGGACGCCGACGCTGAGCTTGACCAAGTCCAGCACCTCGGCGTGGAGCGAGATCCGGGCCTCGAGGTCATCGAGCTCGAAGTGGAGCTCGTCGACCTTGACCACGGGGATGTCGACGACGACGTCGGGCTCATCGGTATCGCTGATTTCGCCCGGGTCGATGAGCGTGTAGTCCTCGTACATGCGCTCCGGCACGGTTTTGCCGGACCCCTGATTCCGGGCTTTTCCGTTCGAGCTTCGTTTCTTTTGCGGGGTCGGGCTTTTGTTGCGGCCACTGCCGCCTTTGCGCCGGGTCTGCTGGGCCATCTCCTCCACCTCTCCAAACGGGTATCGGGTTCCTCTTCCCAAAGGAAAAAGTTCCCGCTTCAAAAGAGGCCAAACCGGATAAAAATTCTTTACTGCCCCGAGGAGCCGATTAGGGTCATTTCTTGACGAGGTTCCGCCCTTCCCCAGATGGAGGGTGGTCGAGCCTCGCATTCCCAGGTTGGACATTTAGGCAGAATCGACAATCAGCTTTGCCTATCTGGCGTAGCAGCTTTGGCGCATTCGCTGTTTTGGTATTGACGAATTGTCGTCAAGGAACAGACCAACGTCATCGCGAGGCGCACGAACCCGGGGCACTCGCTATCCGGCGCTGAACCCGGGGCCGGGGCTCACGGCGAAGGAGGTCGCCGCGCACCAGCGCCGGCGGCTGCACGAGGCGATGGTCGAGCTCGTCGCCGAGCATGGGTACAACGCCGTCTCGGTGGAGAAGTTGACCGCCTGCGCCCGGATCTCGAAGCGAGACTTCTACAAGCTCTTCGCCGGCAAGGAGGAGTGTTTCCTTGCCACCTACGACATCATCGTCAGTGGCTCGCTGTGCGGGGTCATCGCCGCCGCGGAGGGCGAGAAGGAGTGGCGCAAGCGGCTTCGGCTTGGGTTCCTTGCCCTCGCCGATCAGGTCGCCGGCAGGCCGGAGGCGGCGCGCCTGGCCCTGGTCGAGGCCTTCACAGTCGGTGCCGTCGCGGTCGAGCGGATGCGACGCACGAGCCGGCTCTTTGAGGCGCTGGTGGAGAAGAACCTCGCGCTCTCAGACGACGCCCCCTGGCTGCCGCCGCTGGTCGTGAAAGGCATCGTCGCCGGTGGCACCCGCTCGGCCCGGGCGCGACTGCTCTCCGACCGTCCGCGGCAACCGGCGCTCGACGGGGACGAATTGGCGCAATGGGCACTCTCGTTCTGTGACGAGGACGTCGCCCGCTTGCGGGGTCTCGGGGTCTCGGGCGCGCCGCCTGCACCGCAGGCCGCTTTCGTCACGCCGCCGGGGGACGAGCGCGCGCTGATCCTCGCAGCCACAGCGAAGCTGGCGAGCAAGGAGGGGTACGCGGCGCTGACGGTGCCGCGTGTGCGCGCCGCTGCCGGTGTTTCCAGACGCAGCTTCGACGCCCACTTCGAGAGCGTGGCGGACTGTTTCCTGGCGACGCTCGAGACGCTCGGCGATCGCACCCTCGCCGCAGCAGCGTCCCTCTTTATCACTGCCGAGGACTGGGCGAGCGGTGTCCATCGCACGATCACCGACCTCTGTCGGCACCTCGCGCGCGACCCGACCTTCACCGCCCTTGCCTTCGTCGAAGCCTTCTCGCCGGAGCCCGAGGAGATTCAGTGGCGCAGCGAGATGATCGCCAAGCTCGCGACGAGGTTTCGGCGGGGAGCACCGCCGGCCCGACGGCCGAGCGAGCTCGCGGCAGAAGCGTCGATCGGGGCGATGTGGGGGGTGATCCACGATTTCGTCGTCAGCGGGCGCGGCACGCAACTGCCAGCCGCGGCGCCAGCCCTGTCCTACCTCGCGCTCGCCCCGGCGCTCGGAGCGACGGCGGCGGTCGACGTGATCGTCAGGGAGTGTGGCGGCAGCGCCGGCTCAGATATGCCGAGACTTAGATAGGAACCACTTTTCCTGAGTGCTTGTGTAGCTCTGTGTGGAGCTGGATGCTTGCTTGTGCCGGTAGGGGGATCGAGCAAGTGAGAGCGGGGGCCGGAGCCTGGAGGGACACAGGCTCCGGCCCTCGACCACACCCGGAGCAAGGAGTTGGGATGGCGTACATGAAGATGCTCAGCCTGGCGATTCTCGCCCCTCCCAAAGGAGCCCACCAGGTCCGGCCGAATCGGCCCAAAGACCAGCGGTCATGCGGGCATCGAGCGGGCAGGTCAAGGGCTTGCCGCCATACTGGCTGACCGCGGCAAGGACCGTCTCGCGAGTAACCCGCCTGACCGCGACCAAGAGCACGGAGCTCCCTGGTCTCAACAGCTCCTTGACCTGCTGGCGAAAGCTGAGGTCGAGCTCGCTCGGCTCGGCCTCGTTCGTTACGACGCCGAAGATGACTCCCCAGAATCGGCTCCATGCGGCCGTCGCTCCGGGGTGGCGGCTGGACAGCAACTGGTGGTTCCCGTTCTTCTCGGCCACGATCGCGCCGAACGCGTCGGGGTCGAGCGGGATTTCAGCTGCGCAACGGTCGAGCTCCGCCGCTGCCTGAGCGGCGACGGTCTCCTCCGTGTACGCGATGGCGATCAGCTCTGGCATCGGTGGGGTTGCCCGCAGAGGAGCAACTGTCCCAACGTAGCTCGGGGACGGCGCGGCAGTAGCCGGAGCCTCTTCCTTTCAGATCACCGCTCGGGAAACTCCGCCGCCGTCTGGCGCCGCAGCGCCTCGGTACCGAGGACCAACAGCACCGCCAGCAGGATCATCCCGATCGGTTTCTGGAAGGCGACCACCGGTGCCCAGAGGACCAACGCGAGGAAAACGAGGGCGACCGCGCCGTAGCTGGTGCCGCGCTCACGCAGGTAGGGAGCGGCCTCCTCGCGCAGTCTCGTCGCGAGCCTGGTCGGGCCGGCGATCCAGGCGGCGATGACGACGAGGATGCCGAAGCTGATCGCCGAGACCGCGACCGTCACCAGCAGCGAGGTGCCGATGTCCCAGACGGCTTCGACGGCGGGCTTGACCGCGTCGGTTCCTGCCAGTGCATCGGTCACCGAGCCCTCGCCGATCCTGCGCAGCAGGAGGCTGAGCGCACCGGCGACGATGAAGCCGAAGCCGACCGCGCGAAGCGCCTGGCGGCGGCGCGGGCCGGCCAGGATGATCGCGAGCCCGTAGAGGAACAGGGCAAGCAGGGTGAGGACGATCGGCAGGTGCCTGACCAGGGACGAGGCGTCCTGCGCCATCGAGAGCTGGTCGGACTTGAGGATCGTCAGTTGGCCGGCATTGGGGGGGAGCTTCGAGGCGAGCTTGCCCGCGACCCCCAGCTCGCCGCCGCTTTCGGAGACCAGCGACCCCAGGTCGAGCGTGACTTCGCCGTTGCCGGTCGAGACCACCGAGCCCTCGTCGTTGAGGATCTTCAGCAGCGTCTCGTGGGCGGCGCGATTGGCGTTCGCCCAGAGGCTTTCCGCCTGTGCGGTGTCCAGCGCTCGTTCCGCGACCTGCGGGGCGAGTTGGTGCAGCCCTCCGGCGGCCGGCCCGGCCAGCGGCGCGAGCCGCGGCGGAAAGGTCTTTTCCAGTTCGGCCTGGACGTCGACGCTGGCGAACAGTTCGTCTGCCAGGTAGTTGGAGAGCTGGGTCTTGATCTCGTCGTTGCGCAGGAGCTTGCCGCTGGTATCGACCCAGTTGTCGGTGTTGAGCGCCTGGCGGTTGACCCAGATCGAGAAGACGGCGAGGAAGGCGATCAGCGTCGCGACGACGACGAGCGCGGCGACGATACGGGGGTGTCCCGAGCCGTCCTGCTCTACGTCGTGCTCGGGTCCTGGGCTCGCCATTGCTCCTCCTCGTGTCATTGGAATAGGCCGACTCCGGCCGAGCCTAACCCAGGGTCGCGCGCCGACCATCACCCTGTTCAGATGACCTCCCCTTTTTAGAGGCGTTCTCCGGCGAACGACAAGTCTGGCCCAAACGAATCAAGACGACAGATCTCGCCGGCCGGGCGAATCATGTTTTGATCGTGGCCTTGGCTGGGTATATCGCCCGCATGTCGCAGGAAGGGAAAAACATCGGAGCCCGGGTATCGCCGCTTCGAACTGCTCCTTCCATGGCCTTCACGGTCACGGCTCTGCGGACACTTGGGGGCCGCGCGCGCGCCCGCAAGCGTTCTTTGGACGCCAGGCGGCTTCAGCGTCGCTGACCTCACCCGGCCGGGGAGCGGGCCGCGGCCGCGAGGCCTGGCGACGGTTGGCATTCCCTGAGTGGGGGGCACCAGGACTGGGTAGGACTAGTGGCGATGAGCGATTCTCAGATCCTCGATACCGAGACCACCGGCTTTGACTCGGTTCGAGCCGAGATATCACGGGAGATGGTCCGCCTATACAAGGAACAGTTCGGCCGTGGCCCGACCAAGGCGAGGACGGAGTTTGCCGGTCCCGACATCGTCATTTGCACGCTCGAGCACAGTCTCACCCCAGCTGAGCAGAGTCTGGCGGCGATGGGGGAGCACCAGCGCCTCCGCGATACCCGGATGTACTTCCAGCACGCTACCGAGCGTCAGTTTCGTGACGTGATCGAACGAATAACGGGTCGCCCGGTGCGTGCCTTCGTCAGTGGTATCGACACCTGCGTCGACGTCTCCTGCGAGGTCTTTCACCTTGCCCGTCCGGGCGATCCGCCCGGGCCCGTCGCGGATGATTGAGATGGCTCAGCGCGGGTAAATCCCCGACGAGGCCGGACCGCTCCCGGTGGTTACGGCCCAGCTTCACTCGACGGAACGCTCCCGGGCGATCGTGCTTACGGGCGGATTGGCGAGCCAGGTGAATCTGACCTCTGAGGAGGCCTCATCGATCGTGGCCCGATTTCGTCGCGCGAACCGCTTGCTGGCTGATCGGCCCGAGGTGGGGTTGCTCCTGAGGCAGCCAGACAGCAACCAGTAGAGGAGCAAGGATGTTCAAGCACACGAAGCAACTTGCGTACAAAGTCAGGGTCGACGAGCCCAACCCGATCTTCGCCAAGCACCTGCAGCAGGCGATCGGCGGGGTCGAGGGCGAGATTCGCGTCTGCCTGCAGTACCTCTTCCAGGGCTGGGGCAACCGGGGCCCGGACCGCTACAAAGACATGCTGCTCAACACCGGCACCGAGGAGATCGGCCACATCGAGATGCTGGCCACCGCGGTGGCGCTGAACCTCGAGGGCGCTCCGGCTTCGCTGCAGGAGGAGATCGCCGGCAAAAACGGCACGGTCGAGGCGATCCTCGGCGGCCAAGACCCCCGCCACGTGCTCTCCGCCGGGCTGGCGGCGATGCCGGTCGATTCGAACGGCAACCCGTTCAACGGCTCCTGGGTCGTCGCCACCGGCAACCTCGGCTCCGACATGCTCGCCAACGTCCACGCCGAGGCCAGCGGCCGGCTGCTGGCGACGCGCCTCTGGGAGATGACCGATGACCCGGGGATGAAGGAGATGCTCGGCTTCCTGATCGCCCGCGACACCATGCACCAGAACCAGTGGATGGCAGTGCTCGAGGAGCAGAAGGACATGGGCCTGCCGGTGCCACCCGACTTCCCGGCCGAGGAGGAAGCGCAGGAGTTCGCCTACGAGTTCTTCGTCCACTCCGACGGCGAAGTGCCTGAGGACGCGCGCTGGACCAGCGGCCCCTCGGTCGACTCCAAGGGCAAGTTCGGCGTCCGCGAGGCCGAGCCGATGGGCGAGGTGCCGAAACTGGCCCCGGCGGAGTCGCGGCCGGAGCTGCACAGCGTTGCGATCCCGGCCGACGGCAGCATCCTGCGCAAGGCCAAGGACGCGGTGACTCCCTGATGCGCGGGGGCGGAGAGACGGGCAAAGCGCCCGAAAACGGGACCGAGAAGCCGCGCTTTCCTCAGGGGGCGCGGACGACAACTGGCAAGCGGGCGCTGGTGGTCGCCAACGAGAAGATCGCGGGCGACCAGCTGGTCCGCAGTGTGCTCAGGCATCTCGGCGGGGGCGTGGAGGAGCTTTTCGTTGTCGCTCCCGCCCTCGCCGACTCCGCCCTCCACCACATCATGGGCGACGTCGACGCGGCGATTCCTGCCGCCCGTGAGCGACTCGAGACAACTCTCGAGGAATTCCGCGAGGCCGGGGTCGATGCGCGAGGTGAGGTCGGCGACTCCGACCCGATTCAGGCAATCAGTGACGAGATCGTCAAGTTCGAACCCGACCAGATCCTCGTCGTTGCCCACCGCGATGAGGAAGGCGCGTTCGCTGAGAAAGGCCTGCTCGAACAGGCTGAACGGGACTTCGATTTGCCGGTCCTGGAGCTCTTCGTCACCAACGACCCCGACCCCGAGCTGCTCGACGCGAAGAGCACCGGACCGGTAGCCGGAAGGCGCAAAGGATGGCGTCCGACCTACAACTGGCCACCGCTGAGCCGTCGCGACGTGGGCGGGATCCTGGTCGCGATCATCGGCACGTTGCTGCTTGGGGTGCTCGCCGCGAAGGGGGTCGCCGACTCTCACGGCAACGGCAATGACCACGAGGAAGGGCGATTGGGCGCCGAAGCGGCGGCGGCGATCCTGATCGCGCTCGGCATGGCGCTGATCAACCTCGGCCACGTCGTCGGACTCCTCCTCTTCCAAAGCGTCCGCTACGACGGAATCTTCAGCCGCTTCTTCGCCAAGATCAGCCTGATCGGCACGCCCGTGGCCCTCCTCGTCTCAGCCGTGCTGGTGCTGGTGATTTGAGCCGGTGGCGACCATGTCTCACGCTCTCCCTTCCGGGCGACGGAACCTCGCTAGCTGGTGACCGAAAGAGCCTCGTCGAGGGTCTCGAAGACCAATCCGTTTTCAGTCAGGCCGGTTATCGAGAGAACGCGCTGGACCTGATCCCTCGCCCCGTAGACGGCAACGCGCCGCCCTTCCGCGGCCATTCTCCTGTGAGCGTTGACGATCACGGCGATAGCGGTGGAGTCGACGAACTCGCAGGCCTGCAGTCCGATCAACACCTCTTCGGATTGGGAGGCAGCTCGCTCGAGCGCCTGCTCGAACTGGTCCGCGACAGCCATGTCGACCTCACCCTTGACCAGGATCTCCACGCATCCGGATCGTGGGTGTCTCTCAGTGAGTTGAAGAGGCGGCATTCTGATCGATCGAGGCTGGCTCGGCTGATTGCTGGACTCGAAGAGTGCGCGGGAGCGCTGGGACGAGCTCGAATCGTTCCCGGCGGCGCAGCAGGCACCGAGGACAGGCAGTAGGCGCCGAGTGGGCGGCGATTCGAATTCCACAGTTAGGACACTGAAGATGAGGCATTGCCGACGTCTCCGAAATGGTCTCTTTTCCGGAGTCCCGAAGCCGGCCTATAGACCGAGCATCGTGTCTCACCCCTCCAATAAGGCCCCGGCGCCGATGTCCGCAGCCTCAACGAAGATTTTAGCGGACGATTTTGGGCAAACGCAAGAGCATTTAGGCATTGCGAGCCCTGATCGCGTCGATGACTGCGGGGTCGAGTGGGGTTACGGAGACGATCCGCTCGGGACAGACGAGCAGCGCGCCGGCATCGGCGTCGAGGTCGCGCTCGTCGCTGATCGGCCCTTCCAGCTCGACCAGGACTTTGCCCTCGATTTTGGCCTCGGGCTCGGCGGCGAGGTAGCGGTAGAGGCCCTCCTTCCGCGGAAAGGCGGCGATCCCATGTCTGACCGTGTGGTCGATCTGGCCGTCGCCGAGGCAGGCTGGACAGGTCTCGCGGAAGCGGACTCGGCCTTTGCAGGCGGGGCAGGACGAGTCAGCGCCCGCCTCCATGCAGGAGCTGCATGCGTAGAGGGCGCTGCCCTCGCCACCGCACTTGTCGCAAGGCCCGTGGTCGTGACCGCCCCAGGGGCGGGTGACGTGCTCAGCCGGATCCAGCAGACGATGTACGTCGGCGTCGGCCTCGCAGCTATGGAAGAACGTCCTGCCGCCTTCCCGGCCCATCGTTGCTCAGGGAGCGGCTGAGATTGCCTCCACCAGCGCACCGGTCTGATCGTCGGAGAGGTTGGTGGCGACGTCGGCCTGGCTGACCACCCCGATCAGGTCGTGGCCGTCGATCACCGGCAGACGGCGGACCTTGTGCTCGGTCATCGTCTGCAGGGCCTCCTCGGCCGAGTCATCAGCACCGATCGTCACCGGCTTGCCCTCGCCGAGCTCTCCGGCCTTCGTCTCCTCGGGGGACCGCCCGTCGGCGATCGCCTTGACGACGATGTCGCGATCGGTGAGCATTCCCTTCAAGCGGTTGTCCTCGCCGCAGATCGGCAGCGCGCCGACGTCCAGCTCGCGCATTTTCTTCGCCGCGTCTGCCAGCGATTCGCTCTCCCCGACGCACTCGGCGCCGCCGGTCATGATCTCGCGTGCGGTTGCCATAGTTCCTCCTAGTCTTGTCGTGGACAGGTACTCGTCTTGTTGCCCTGCGCGAGTCGCCTGCAAACAACGGATCCCCCGGCGGTCGCGGGGCGGTTTTGCATGGCCCGGAGGGGGTAGGCAACCGACATGTATGTCGTCCCGTTGATCGTGTTGGTCGTGCTAGCCCTGATCGCCGTCGCGTGGTCGCCGATATTCGCCTTGATCGTCGCGGTGCCGGCCTTCATCCTCTTCTTCGCCTACGTTGGAATGAGTCGCCGCTCCGACGAAAAAATCGAGGCGCCCGTCGGCCCGCCGAAGACAGTCGAGAGCGATGAGCCGAAGGGGATCTGGGGCGAGCCGCGCCCTTAGCTCCAAGCCGACGCCCGGATTTGAACCGGGGACCCCTTCATTACGAGTGAAGTGCTCTACCAACTGAGCTACGTCGGCGGGACCGCTTCATTGTAGGAGCGCGGGGGCCGAGCGTGGTTCCGTCGCGGGCGGTCTCGATGATGGGGGCGTGTCGCGGGCGCAGATCGCCAAGCAGCGGGAAGAGAACGAGATCGAGTTCTCGCGCATCGTCGCCTTCAGCGACGGCGTCTTCGCGATCGCGATCACGCTGCTGGTGTTGCAGCTGGGCGTTGATCCCGGAGTCTCCGACGACGGGCTCGGCAGAGCGCTGCTGGACGAGCGCCAGGACCTCTTTGCCTACGCGATCAGCTTCGCCGTGATCGGGCGCTTTTGGCTCATCCATCACCGTTTCTTCGGCGAGGTGATCCGCTTCGACGGGCGGCTGATCGTGCTCAACCTCTTCTACCTCGCCTGGATCGTGCTGCTTCCCTTCAGCAGCCAGATGCTCGGCGATTACGGTGGCGCCGAGGCGGCGGTGATCCTCTACGCGATCAACCTGATCGGGGTGATCCTCTCGGGCCTGCTGATGTTCGTCGACGCTCGCCGCGCCGGGCTCACCCGGACCTCGCCGGAGGAGGCACGCGCAGGCACGCGCAGCGCCCTGACCGTCGCCGCGGTCTTCGCCATCTCGATCCCGATCGCGGTCGTCAACCCGCACTTGGCGCCGTACTGCTGGCTCGCCCTCTTCTTCGGGCCGTTCATCGCCCGCTTCTCCGGGACGCGCAGTTCCTCTTAGCTATTGCGGCGCCGTTTCCTGGAGCTCTTTGTCGGAGGAGGGCTGCATGCCGCTGCAGACCGGGCAGCTCGGCTCCGGCACGACCGGCTCACGATCGACCCGCATCGTGCGCAGGTCGTACATGTGACCGACGCCCAGGGTCGAGGGCCTGGCGAGGCCGGTCAGGTAGTGCATGATGTCGAGCCCGATCTGGCCGCCGATCAAGCTGCAGGCCGGTCCCAGCGTCGCCGCTGGTGAGCCTTTGCCCCGCTGCTGCTCGACCGCAACGTCGTAGAGCGGGAAGGCGCGCCGGTAGCTGATCTCCTGGCAGCTGAAGCAGCCGGTCACCCCGGGCACGTAGAGCGGTCCGACCCGCGCCACCGGCGGGAAGTGGCTCATCGCGACGAAGGGAATGCCGGCGGCGAAGCAGGCGGCGTTGATCCAGCGCTCGATGTCGTGGGCGGGCCAGTCGCAGGCGTCGATCACGAGGTCGTAGCCGATGATCGTCTCGGTGATTGCCGCTTCGCTGTCGAGCTTCTGCACCCGTGGCTCGACTTTCATCGCCGAGTTGAAGCCGGCGAGGCGCTCTGCCGCCGCCTCGGCCTTGTAGCGGCCGATGTCGGCCTCCGAGTAGAGGACCTGGCGGTTGAGATTGCTCAGCTCGACCCGGTCGAAGTCGAGGATCAGCATCTCGCCGATCCCGCAGCAGGCCAGGTTCAGGGCCGACCAGCCGCCGAGCCCGCCGATGCCGAGCACGGCGATCCGCGCTTTGGCCAGCCGCTCCTGGCACTGCGCCGCCGTCGGCCCGCTGGTGATGTCGCTGAAGTAGCGCAGCTGGCGGTCGAAGCGCTCGACCACCGCCGCGGGGATCTCGTCGTCGTCGGCGGCATCCTCGACCACGCCCAGCTCCTCGAACTGGGCGAGCAAGTCGCTGACCTCGTCGGCGCCGAACTCCTCGATCAGATCCTCTTTCGTCCGCGTCCCGTCGAGGGCGGCAAGCAGACGCCGTCCCTCCGGATCGGGGTCCTCGATGTGAACGTCTGCGCCGGCGCTCGGTCGGAGCAGGTAGAGGTCGCCATTGGGCGCCTCCATTTGCTGAGTGGTCCGCTTCAGTCGCGGTCGTCGCATTTTCTGCCCACCTCCTCTGGGTACGCTTGAGACCAGCCAATTGCTCAAATTAGTTTCAATTAATCTCGAAACGCCGCAATTAAGGCTCGGTTGCGGTACGAGCCGGGATCTATCGTGGTCCGGGCAATCAACCCAGGGAGGGGCCGTGAAGCCGGGCAAGTCAATGCAGGAGCTGAGCGAATGGGACGAAGACGTTCTTCGACCGTCGCCTGATCAAAGCCCTCGGCCACCCCGTGCGCGAGCACATCCTCGCGGTGCTCAACGAGCGGATCGCCAGCGCCAGCGAAATCGGCGAGGAACTAGGCGCCGACGTCAGCTCCTTCTACCACCACATCGAAGAGCTGGAGAAACTCGAGTGCATCGAGAAGGTCGAGACCAGGCAGAAGCGAGGAGCCAAAGAGCACTTCTTCCAGGCGAAGAGGACGGTCTTCTTCGACGATGCGGCGTGGCGCCAGATTCCGCCGACCCTAAGGGCGGACCTGGCGACCCGCTTCATCCAGGCGATCATTGATGACGCAACGGTCGCATTGCAAGAGGGCACCTTCAACCGGCGGGGAGACGAGCATGTGAGCTGGTCGCCGGCGGACTTTGACGAGGCTGGCTGGAAAGAGGTCACTGGTCTTATGAAGCAGACACTGGAGCGGCTGAGCGTCATTCAGAGACAGAGCGCGGCGCGTTTGGCGGTCAATGGCGAAGCACGCGTGTCGGGGACGGTGGCGATCCTTGCATTTGAGACACCGCCTGCGGCCCAGCGGGACAGGCCTAGCGAGCGAGGGACCGCGCTCGGGCAAACACCGCGTCAAGCATCGGCTCTGTAAGCCGGCCGGTGAACGTGTTCTGCTGGCTGGGGTGGTAGCAGCCCAGTAGCTTCCAGTCGCCTACGTCCGCCTCGGCACCATGGCCAAAGCGTGGCCTAGGTCGGGGGACTTCGTTGCCCAGTGAGCGGAGGGCTCGCAGGGAGCCATCCCAGGCAAAACCTCCCAGTGCGACGATCGTGCGACAGTTCTCCAGCAGCTGCAGCTCGCGCTCGAGGTATGGCAAACAGCGGTCACGCTCCGCGGGAGTTGGGCGATTGGCGGGCGGAGCACAGCGCACTACTGCCGTTACGTAGACGCCTCTCAGCTCGAGCCCATCCCCGCGATGCGTGCTGACGGGCTGATTTGCGAAGCCGGCACGATGGAGGGCCGCGTAAAGCCAGTCGCCGGAGCGATCACCGGTGAATATGCGGCCGGTGCGGTTTGCGCCGTGAGCTGCCGGCGCGAGACCGACAATCGCGATTTTGGCAGCGGGATCGCCAAAGCCATCCAGCGGCCGCGCCCAGTAGTCCTCGTCTTGGTAGCGGCGCGGAGGGTCTGCGGCACGCTCCTCCCGCCACTCGACCAGCCGCGGACACAGCCCACAGTCGTGAATCTCCGTCGCCAAGTGGTGGAGCCACAACGAATGTGGGGAGCCGCGAGATTCGGAGCCAATATTCATGGCTCCGAATCATGCCCAGTGTCTCCGCCGGTGTCTGGGCCGATCCTGAATCAGGATCGGCCCATCAACCGTGCTCGCAGCTAGCGCGTCTTTGTAGTCGACAGCAAGGGCACAACACTGTCGGTCTTGGAAATCTTCACCCTGCCTCACCCCCTTCGCAATCGTCAGCTCTTGCGGTTGGGGGTCGCGACCCATCCGACGCTTTAGACCGTTCTAATGCTGGAAAAAGTTCCAGTATTAAATTCTAGGCTTGCAAAGATCCGCTTTCTTGTTGTTATTTCAGCTTTGCGTCCAATATGATGGAGTGGTTCAAGCTTGCGAAAACGAAATGAGGAGTCCGCTTTGGCCGTAAAGACCAAGACCAAGAAAAAGAAGGAGACCGGCGTCGATCAGCGCTTGGTAAAGGCGCTGGCGCATCCGCTGCGCGTCGAAATCTTGACCATCCTCAACGAACGAATGGCGAGTCCGAACGAACTCTCCAAGGAGCTCGAAGAGGGCCTCAGCCAGGTCAGCTATCACGTCAAAGTCCTCAAGGACTTTGAGTGCATTGAGATGGTCAAGACGGAGCCTCGTCGGGGTGCCGTCGAGCACTACTACCGGGCGACAGAGAGATCCTTCCTGACCGATCGTGACTGGAAGGCCCTCCCCGATTCAGTGAAGCCCGGCGTGAGCGCGACTGCGATCCAGGTGATCATCGACGAGGTGATCGAATCTCTTTCCAGTGGCAGCTTTGATGCGAGAGAAGATCGGCACATTAGTGCCACCCCCGGAATCGTGGACGAGCGGGGCTGGGAAGAATCAGTGGACCTCATCAACGAAACGCTCGACAAGGTCATCGACATCCACGCGGCGAGCGCTAAGCGTCTTGCCAAGTCTGGCGAGAAGGGGATCCCGGCCACGGCTGTCCTAATGAACTTCGAAGGCCTATCCCCTGAGGCAAAGGCGAATAGGGGCCCTAAAAAGGGTCGCAAAAAGAAGGCAGTCAAGTAGCTCTAGTAATTTTGAGCAAAAGCAGCTAGAACTCCTCATATGCTTCGCACCCGCATATGGGTTCGAAGCGAGTATTTGCCATCAGCAGTCAGCGGCGCGGCTTCGGTCGCGTCGCTGTCTTTCTGGTCGTCGTGGCGATCGGGGCGGCCGGCTGCGGTCGCAGCGGGCAGGGGGCGGCGACGGACAGCGACAAGGCTGCCGACGTCGAAGTCCTCAACGCCCTGCTCGCTCAGGAGCTGACGACCGTGGATGCCTACCAGCAGGCGCTGGCACAGCTGCGCGGCCGGCCGCTTGCGGTCGCGGGGCAGTTGCGCGGGCAGGATCAGACCCACCTCGACGCGATCACCAGGGCGATCCGCGGGGTCGGGGGCGAAACCGATGCGGAAGCGGCCGAACTCGAAGCACGGGGCCCTAAAGACGGGGAAGAGGCGCTGCTGCTCGCCTACGAAGAGGAGAACGCCTCACTCAGCGAGGCCCTGGACGCGGCGCCCCACCTGAACACGTCGGCCCCGCGCACGCTCGCCGCGGCGCTGGCGGCGAGCCACGCCCAGCACCTCGTCGCGCTGCGCCAGTTGCTCGGGGAGGGCCTTGCCGCCTCGGTCCCCGAGGCCTTCGAGGCGGGCGACGTGCCACCACCCGTTCCGCCCGGCGAAAAGGGATGATGCGCGGGTGACCGCTCCTCTCTACGCGATCGGCCGTTTCTGCGCGCGTCACCACTGGCCGACGATCGCGGTCTGGATCGTGCTTGCCGTCGGCCTCGTCCTCGTCGGCCAGGCGGGGGAGAGCAAGACCAACGACAACCTGACCCTGCCGGGAACGGGCTCGACCGAGGCCACCGAACTGCTCGAAGAGAAGCTGCCCGAACAGGCCTTCGGCAGCAACCCGCTGGTCTTCCAGGCCAAGGCCGGGCAGGTGCTGACCGCGCCGAAGTACGCGAGCGCGGTCGAAGAATCGGTCAAGCGGCTGAACGCGCTGCACGACGTCAACTCGGCGGTCAGCCCGCTCAGCCCCGAGGGTGCCAAGTTCCTCAGCAAAGACCGCTCGGTCGCCTACGTGCCGGTCATCCTCAGCGTCGGCCCGAGCGAACTGACCGAAGCGCAGGCGCTGGCGGTGCTCGACGCCGGCAACCCGGCAGTGGCCGCCGGGGTCAAGGTCTCGATTGGCGCCTACGTCGGCTCGCAGCTCTCCAAGCCGGATACCGGCGCCAGCGACGCGATCGGCATCGCGGCGGCGATCGTGATCCTGCTCTTCGCCTTCGGCACGGCGACGGCGATGGTGCTGCCGATCTTCTCCGCCATCCTCGGCCTCGCCTGCTCGCTCTCGATCATCCGCCTGCTCGAGCACGTCCTGCAGGTGCCGAGCGTGGCCTCGACCCTGGCGACGATGATCGGCCTCGGCGTCGGCATCGATTACGCCCTCTTCATCGTCACCCGCCACAAGCTGCAGCTCGGCGACGGGATGGAGATGCGAGAGTCGATCGCCCGGGCCACGGCGACCGCGGGCGGCGCCGTCGTCTTCGCCGGCTTCACGGTCGTGATCGCGCTCTGCTCGCTTGCGTTCGCCGGCATCCCGCTGGTCAGCACGCTCGGCTTCACCGCCGGGATCGCGGTGGTGATCGCGGTCGCCGCGGCGACCACGCTGCTGCCGGCGATGCTGGGCGCGCTGGGGCCGCGGATCAACTCGCTGCGCGTGCAGTTCGGCAAGACGCACCCCGACGACGCCGAGCCGCACGGCTGGCGGCGCTGGGCCCGCGGCGTCGCCGACCGCCCCTGGCGCTCCGCGATCGCCGCTCTGGCGGTCCTCGCCGTGCTCTCGATCCCGCTGCTGCAGCTCGAGCTCGGTCAGAACGACATCAGCGCCCTGCCCAAGTCGACGACCGCGCGCCAGGCCTACGACGGCCTCACCCAGGGCTTCGGCCCCGGTGTCAACGGGCCGCTGCTGATCGCCTCGGAATTCGAGAGCGCCGGCGAAGCGAAAACGGTGCTGCCGGTCCTGGAGAAGAAGATCGCCGCGGCGGCCGACGTCGCCGAGGTCTCCGAACCGACCCTCGACAAAGCCGGGACCGCGGCGGTCTTCACCGTGATCTCGAAATCGGCGCCGTGGGCGGATAAGACCGTCAGCCTGGTCGAAGACCTGCGCGACGAAACGATTCCGGCGGCGCTCAAGGGCAGCTCGACCCAGTCCTACGTCGGTGGCCAGACCGCCGGCTACATCGACCTCGCCACCCAGATCAGCGACAAGCTGCCGCTGATGATCGGCATCGTCGTCGCGCTCAGCTTCATCGTCCTCCTGCTCGCCTTCCGCTCGCTATTGGTGCCGCTGAAGGCGGCGGCGATGAACCTGATCTCGGTCGCAGCGGCCTACGGCGTCGTCACCGCGGTCTTCCAGCTCGGCTGGGGCTCGTCGCTGATCGGTCTCGACCACGCGATCCCGATCGTCAGCTTCGTGCCGCTGCTGATGTTCGCGATCCTCTTCGGGCTCTCGATGGACTACGAGGTCTTCCTGCTGACCCAGATGCGCGAGCACTATCGGAAGACCGGCGACGAGCGGGAGGCGGTGATCGAAGGCCTGGCCAACACCGGCCGGGTGATCACCTCGGCGGCGGCGATCATGGTCTGCGTCTTCACCAGCTTCGTCCTCAACGGCAACCCGATCGTGAAGGAGTTCGGCGTCGGCCTCGCCGTGGCGATCGCGATCGACTCGACCCTGGTCCGCTGCCTGCTGGTGCCGGCGATCATGGTCCTGCTCGGCAAGTGGGCCTGGTGGATGCCGGGCTGGCTCGGCCGCCTCGTCCCTCACATCAGCATTGAGGGCGAGGACTACTTCGCCAAGCGCGACGCGGAGCTCGCCGCCGCCAAGAGTCCGGCGGGGAGCGCCTGAGCGGGATGTTCCCGCTCAACCTGCCCAACGCCCTCACCCTGCTGCGCATCCTTGCGGTGCCGGTCGTCGTCGTCGCCCTCCTCGGCGAGACCCCCAACGGCGACGCCCTCGCCGCCGCCGTCTTCGCGCTCGCCGCGCTCACCGACGGACTCGACGGCTACTTCGCCCGCTCGCGCGACGCGGTCACCACCTTCGGCAAGTTGATGGACCCGATCGCCGACAAGCTGCTGATCGTCGCCGCCCTGGTCTCCCTGGTCTCGCTCGACCGGCTCGAAGCCTGGGTGGCGATGGTGATCATCGCCCGCGAGTTCGCCGTCACGATGATGCGCGCGATCGCCGCCGAGCGCGGCATCGTGATCGCCGCCAGCTGGCTGGGCAAGGTCAAGACCGTGCTGCAGATCGCCGCCGTGATCGCCCTGATCGCCGCCAACCCGGCCCCGGCCTGGGTCGACGCCCTCGTCTACCTCGCCGTTGCCGTGACCCTGATCAGCGGCGCCGACTACTTCTTCGGCCTGCGCCGCCGCATCGAGGCCGAGCGAGCAGCGCGAGCGGTGGCGAAAACCAAGCCGAGCTAGGCGCCCGGGATCAGTCAGCCGCCGCCCGGGCTCCCACGTCAGGCAGCCGCGCGCAAGCCGTAACGCTGAGCGCACCACCCGCGCGCCGTCCCCTGGGACAGTCGCGCCATGCCCCAATCCCCCCGCCCGCAGGTGCGACCCTCCGACCCCGAGAACACCCATCGCGAGGTGCAACGTTTTTCGGTTTCCTCAAAGCCGCAGCACGTTGCACCCGACTTGAGGCGACCCGGTCCCGGCGAGGTGCAACGTTTTACAGCTTCCGCGAAGCCGCAAAACGTTGCACGGCAAGAGGCGACCCTGATGCTTCGCAAGTTGGCGGAGAAGCAGCACGGGGTGGTGGCTTGGCGCCAGCTGATCGCCCTTGGCCTAAGTGAAGGCCAGATCAAGAGTCGGATCAAGGACGGCCAGCTGGTTCCGTTGCATCGAGGGGTGTTCGCGCTGGGTCACCGGCGGATTGGTCTCTACGGAGAATGGATGGCCGCGACGCTCGCCTGCGGGCCCGGCGCGGTCCTTTCGCACGGAACCGCCGCCCAGCTTTGGGGAATACGAGGAGCGCGAAATCCAATCGAGGTGACTCGCGTCTCCGGGCATCGTCGCCCGCACGGTGTCCGCCTGCACCAGACCAGGTCGCTTCCCCCCGAGCACGTCACGGTCGAAGCCGGCATCCCGGTCACGACCATCGAGCGGACTCTCCTCGACACGGCCGCACGCCAGGACACGAAACAGCTGGAGCACGATCTCGTCGAGGCCGACCGCAGTCGTCGCCTACGCTGGGCGAAGCTGTGGCAGGCCATCTCCGAGCATGGTCGTGGCCGAAAGGGCATCAGGCGCCTGAAGCGGATTGCGGCACAGGCGGACCCGCGATTTGCCGACGCGGTCTCCATGTCGGAGGTCGACTTCCTCATCCTCTGTCGGGAAGAGGGACTGAAGATGCCTCAGGTAAATGTCCTGGTCGAGGGCAAGAAAGTCGATTTCTATTGGCCCAAGGAGCGCTTGATCGTCGAGGCCGACAGCTACGGCTTTCACGGCGACCCCACGGCGTTCGAGAAGGACCACCAATCGACCGTCGACCTGGAAGTGGCCGGCTACCGAGTGCACCGCACCACCTACAAAATGCTCGAGGCCAATCCGCGTCCTTTTCTCGCCTTGGTACGCAGCTCGCTGGCAACCTGACGAGATGTGCAACGTTTTTTAGCTCTGTCGTCGCCACAGAGCGTTGCACTTGGGTCGAGCGACCTGGGCCCGGCGAAGGTGCAACGCCTTCCGACTCTCGCGGAGCCATAAAACGTTGCAGTGACGACGAGGCTAGGCGGCCGCCGTTGCACGAGTCGCGCGCAGGTGGTTGTCAGCGGCCTATCGGTATCCCACCGCGGCTAAGCGCCCGGCGACTCCAGCCACTCGCGCATCGTCGTGTCGCGCTCGGTGTGCTCGCCCGTGGTGAGCTCCCGGCGCAGGTCGCCGAGGGTGCCGTAGCGCTCGGCGACGACGTTGTGGCGGTGGATCGTCTCCAGGTTCTCCTGGCGGGCGAGGACGAAGGCCTCGGCGGGAAGGTCGGGGTAGCCCTCGACCACGGCGCGGATCATCTCCCGCACGCAGTCCTCGACGAAGCGCGGGTTGGCGTGGGCTTTGGCGACGACGGCGAGCTCGTCAGGGCGCTTCATCAGCTCGTAGATCTCAGAGCTCATCGAGCCCTCGACGATGCGCAGCAGCTCCGGCGCGTCGATCCAAGTCTCGCCACCCTCGGGGCAGCCGATGTAGAGGGTGCCGATGCCGCGCTGGTTGTGGGTGGCGACGGGGACGGCCTCGATCGCCCGCTCGACCTGCTCGGCGTCGAAGCCGGCGGCGGCGAGCTGTTCGCGGCCGAGCTCGGCGACCATCTCCTGGGCGCAGGGGCAGGCGGTCATGCCCTGCGCCTGCACGCCGGTCAGGGTGCGGTTGCCGCGCTCGGAGGCGACCGCGGTGCCGAAGAGACCGTAGATCTCCTGGGTCGAGTGGCCGGTGGCCGGCGTCTGCACCGTCTCCGGGTAGCGCGCCTCAACCGAGACCTCGGCGCGGCGCCCTCCCTGGGTCTCGCGCACGCGCTGGGCGATGTGGGAGGCGAGAATCTCGGCGCGGAAGGCCTCGCCGAGGACGACCTCGTCGATCGCCTCGCTGACGTTCTCCTCGAAGCGGGACATGTGGACCCCGGCCTGGCGCGGCTCGAGGTCGACGAAGCACTCGAAGTTGGCGTGGTAGAGGTTCTCCGTGCCGTCGGCCTTGACCCGGATCACCTTCTCGACACCGGTGACGCCGACGCGCGAGAGGCTCACCTGGGTGGCGGGCACCGAGGCCTGCACGTCGGGCGCGGAACGGGCGGGAGGGATCGTCGTGCGGCTGGCCACGGCTTATGAAGCGTAAGCGACGGGGCCCTTCGGCCGGTGTCCGGCGGCCGTGACCGAACCGATTCTTCTGCCTATACTTCGCTGCGGCCGGAGCGTTGGGGTCGGCCTCCCCTGGGAAGGGGGACAGGGTTGCACCGGAGGCAGCGAGATCGAACCGTTGGAGACGGTCCCCGGGGGACTGGATCAGGATTCGGATGAACAGCCGTTTGCGGAGCCTGAGGAGCTGCGCGGGCTGATCGCGCTGGGCCGTGAGCGCGGTTACCTGACCTTCGAGCAGATCGCGACCACGCTCGAGGAGGTCGAGGTCACCAAGGAGCAGATCTCGGGCCTGCACGCGCACTTGGTCGAGCAGGGCGTTGAAGTTCTGGCGGAGGAGGGCGTCAGCGCCTACAAGGAAGCGCGGGCGGAAGAGGCCAACGGCGCCAGCGCCAAAAAAGAGTCCGAGCTGGACCTGACGGTCGAACCGAGCCTCGACTCGCTGCGCCTCTACCTGCGCTCGATCGGCCAGGTCGACCTGTTGACCGCGGCGCAGGAGGTGGACTTGGCGAAACGGATCGAGCGCGGCGACATGATCGCCAAGCGCCAGATGGTCGAGGCCAACCTGCGGCTGGTCGTCTCGATCGCCAAGGGCTACCTGGGGCGCGGGCTGAGCTTCCTCGACCTGATCCAGGAGGGCTCGCTGGGGCTGATCCGTGCGGTCGAGAAGTTCGACTATCGCCGCGGCTACAAGTTCTCCACCTACGCGACCTGGTGGATCCGCCAGGCGGTGACGCGGGCGATCGCCGACAAGGCGCGGACGATCCGCATCCCCGTCCACATGGTCGAGAAGCTGAAC
>Ga0070682_100000304_pt1 | contig 34095 bp, 27 predicted proteins | sample KBSC63LmetaG_FD_64668 | JGI IMG/M metagenome (GOLD analysis project Ga0070682, IMG submission 64668) | Corn rhizosphere microbial communities from Kellogg Biological Station, Michigan, USA - KBS C6-3L metaG | ecosystem: Host-associated > Plants > Roots > Rhizosphere | place: USA: Michigan...
CGCGTACTCCTTGAATCCGGCCAGCGTTTCCACTACTTGTTCAGCGCCCAACGTCGGGATCGTGCCTGGGCGCGGTCAGTGCGATCGACGATGATCGCGAGGCGAACGTCAGCACATCGAAGGCAGCGCGGCGCGCGGGGTCGAACCGGACCTCGACATCGCCGGTCCTTCCGAAGAACAGATCGGACCGTGGTCCCGACTGGCTCTCGAGACGGTGTCGCAACCGTCGCGGTCATCACCTCGCCAGATACGCCAGCGCCGCGATCACCAGGGCCTGGGTGCCCGTGGATAGCGTCGGCTCGATGACCGGCGCGAAGAACTCCGAGTGATTGACCGGGATGTCCTGCTCCACTCTTCCGGCCGCGAGCGCCCGCTCGTATCGTTCCGCGTCGATGCCGCCGACTCCCCAGTACGTGTAGGGCGCACCCAGGGCGTTCGGGATATCGCTGAAGTCTTCGCTGGCGGTCTGATGGCCGAGGTCGAAGAGCGTGCCGGCCGGGAGATGGCTCCGGAACGCGGCCGTGATCCGCTTCGTGACGTCGGGGTCGTTGTCGGTCATCGGGTACTGATCGTAGTACTGGAATTCCGGCGCCTTCGGAGAGCCGGACGCCTCGCACTCGGCCTTGACCATGCGCTCGATGCTCTCGATCATCCGCTTGCGGACCGACACATCGTAGGTCCGCAGGTTGGCCAGGAGCACCGCGTGGTCCGGGATGATGTTGCTCTTCGCGCCGGCCACGCTGCTGCCCACGGTCAGGACCGCGAACTCGCCCGGCTTCGTCTCGCGCGAGACGATCGTCTGCAGGCGCAGGACGACCAGCGCGGCCAGCACAACCGGGTCCACGCTATTGTGAGGCATCGAGCCGTGGGCCCCCTTGCCATGCAGGGTGATCCGGATGCTGTCGCCGGCGGACAGCACCGGCCCGACCTGGGTTCCAACCGTCCCGGCTGGATAGGCCAGCACGTGCTGCGCGAACGCGACGTCCGGCTTCGGAATCCGGTCGCGAAGCCCGTCCTTCAGCATGGCCTTGGCGCCGACCGCCGCCTCTTCCGCGGGCTGAAACACCGCGACGAAGGTTCCACTCCACGATCCCCTCGCCCGCGCGAGCAGCTCCGACGCGCCCAGCAGGCAAGTCACGTGCACGTCGTGGCCGCACGCATGCATGACGTCGACCGTCCCCCCGGCATCATCGGTCGCGGTCAGTGTCGATGCGTAGGGCACGCCCGTGCGCTCCCGGACCGGCAGCGCGTCCATGTCGGCGCGGGCAAGCACGGTCCGCCCCGTGCCGTTTCGCAGGATGCCCACGACGCCCGTGCGGCCGATCTGCTCGAGGACCTCGTAGCCGAGGTCCTTCAGCTTCGCCGCCGCGAGCGCAGACGTCCTGGTTTCCTGGAAGCTCAGCTCGGGGTGCGCGTGCAGGTCCTTGTACATACGTTCCTGCCAGGCGGATGCCGACGGGAGACCATTCAAGACGTCAGCGACGCTGGACACTGGCGATCCTCCTCTTCACGGCTAGCTCCACGGGTTCGGCCGCGGTCATGCGGCTCATCGTACGCCCCTTGCGCGGGTTCTTGAAGCATCAGGTATCCTGATCCCGGCACGTTACCGCTCTGCGAAGAACCGCGGCCAGAGCCGCGCAACCCACCAGGAGGTGCACGCATGGCACAACAGCCCGAGATTCTCCGTGACCGCGGTAAGAGCCTGGAGGACGAGTTCTTCCATCGCGAAGACCAGCGGCTACTCGAGCGGCTGAGGGACCTGAGAGCGGCCGAGGCGAGCCGCGAGGCGCTGTCCAAGGCGTCCGGGATCACCCAGCCCGAGGTGCTCGACCGGCTGCTGAGGCTCGGCATCCAGGCGCATACGCTCGCCGCGCTCTCCATCGTGCCCCTCATCGAGGTGGCGTGGGCCGACGGCGCGCTCGACGCCAAGGAGCGTCGGGCGGTGCTCGAGCACGCCGGTGTCGCCGGGATCACCGCCGGCTCGCCTGCCTACGAGCTCCTCGAGGCGTGGCTGGAGCGCCGCCCGAGCCAGCGATTGCTCGATGCCTGGCGCGCCCTCGTCCGGGCCATCCGCGACCAGATCGGAGCCGAAGAGGCGGACCGCTTGAAGGCCGAGATCGTGGAGCGCGCGCGGGTGGTCGCCCGCGCCAGTGGCGGGGTACTGGGCCTGACCTCGAAGGTGTCGCGCGCCGAGGCCGCGATGCTGGCGAGCCTGGAGCTCCCGTTCGAGACGCAGCACCAGTGAGGGGAGAGCCATGAGCAATCTGATGCCGTCGCCCGATGCGCTCGAGTGCCGCGCCGATGCGGCGTCGGCGCCTTCAGTGAAGGCGTATCGTGCGAGGTCTGCCGACCTCGGCGGCGGCTTCGTCGTGCGCCGGGCGCTGCCGCAGACCGGGCGACGGCTGGTGGGTCCCTGGTGCTTTCTGGATCACTTTGGCCCGCTGTCGTTCAACGCGGGGAAGCCGATGGACGTCGCACCGCATCCGCACATCGGGCTTCAGACCGTGACCTGGCTGGTCGAGGGTGAAGCGCTCCACAAGGACAGCCTGGGCCACGAGCAGTTGATACGGCCTGGCCAGCTCAACTTGATGACCGCCGGCCGAGGGATCGCGCACTCCGAAGAAACACCGCCTCGGAACTCGCGGGCGCTCCACGGACTACAGCTCTGGCTGGCGCTGCCGGACGCCCACCGACATGCCGCCCCCTCGTTCCATCACCATGGCCGCCTTCCCATGGTCACCTTCGGTACCTGCCGGGCGATGGTGGTGATCGGAGAGCTCGACGGAGTGCGCTCGCCGGCGCAGACCTACTCGAGCACGGTCGGGGTGGAGCTCGCGGCGGACCGGGATGGCCACACTGCAGTGCCGCTCGCCGCAAGTTTCGAGCATGCGATCTTGCTGCTCGTCGGCCACGTCGAACTCGACGACCGCGCGTTGGCGCCCGGCACCCTCTACTATCTCGGCACCGGCCGGGAGCAGCTGTCCCTCAGGCTGCGGGCCGGCGCGCGGCTGATGCTGATCGGCGGTGAGCCGTTCGGCGAGCGCATCCTGATGTGGTGGAACTTCGTGGCGCGTACTCCCGAGGAGATCGCGGAGGCGCGCAGCGACTGGGAACAGGACCACCGACGGTTCGGCGATGTGCGCGCCTACGTCGGACGCCGCCTTCCCGCGCCGCCCTTGACGCTACGCCCCCCGCGCCCGGGATGACACGAAACGGCGGTCCGCGCCCGGCAACCTGCGCATCCCTCGCGCGCCGTGTCTGCGGGTGTCCGGCGCCGCGGTCAGGCCGAGCTCGGAGCACGGGCAGCTCGTAGTCTGGCGTCTCGTCATCCGTCCCCGCCTTCGGGGCCGGCATATCCGAAGCCCCGACATGGCGGACCCCGGGGCGCATCCGCTCGCCCGTCGCCACACGCCGCCGTCCCGGCTTGCAACCTCGGCCGCGTCAACGGACACGAGACCGGTCAGCAAGACGACCGGAACGTGAACCGGGCCCCTCACGCTCCGGTGGGATGCCTCGAATCCTCGAGGACCAAGCATCGAAGCACGTCGTTCCGGCTGACGATGCCCACGAGCACGGACTCACGCATTTGCCGTTGCACTACCGGGATGCTTCGAAGTCGCCGATTGACCATCAAGGTCAAGGCGGTTGCCACCGGATCCTTGGGAGTGACGGTCGTCAGCCCGCGACTCATGATGTCTTTGACATGCTCGGCCCATAGGGCCTGCAGATTCGGGGTGATGCGTCCGGCCCACGGCCGAAATATCTTCAGCAGATCGAGCTTGGTCACGACGCCCCGGAGAACGTCGCGATCGGACACGACGGGGAACATGTTGAAGTCGTACACCTCGAACAGTCGTCGGAGCTCCAAGAGCGCGGTATCCGGGTGAACCGTGCGGGGACTCTGCGTCATGATCGAGCCGATTCTCCGAGCCTCGATTCCCTTCACCGTGCCACCACTGTTTCGCGACATATCACACCTCCGCGCCGCGCCGATGTCGGATGCCAGGTGAGTCGCCCGATGCGCCCGAGAATCTGCCGAAAGACGCCGCCGGTCAAGTACGGCCACGGCTCGTGAAACCGTGAGGTCCACGCTAAGCCTCGGGAGCCAACTATCTAATGGTCCCGTTCCAGCGCGGACGCTACAAAGGATCTGGCCACGACACACACCCCCGGCCAGGGAGGAACCGATGACGTTCGACAAGATCCTGGTGCCGCTCGACGGCTCGTTGCTCGCGGAGGCCGCGCTGCCGAAGGCGGTGGAGCTCATCGGAAGCAATGCCGAGGCGACGTTGATTCTCCTCCGGGCGGCCGCGGCGACCACCGTGCCCGGCGTCGACCCGATCGGCGCTCAGGTGGCGGTGGTTCGCGAGGCCGAGGACTACCTCGAGGCGGTGGCCGCGCGGCTCCGTCGCAACGCCTTAGCGAGCGTGAGGACGTCGGTGTGGTACGGCGCCGCGGCGTCGTCGATTCTCGAGGCCGCGCGCATGGCGGAACCCGACGTGATCATGATGAGCACCACCCAGGGACGGAACGGCTTCCGCCGTCGTATCCGCGGTTCGGTTGCCGAGTCCGTGCTGCGGGGCAGTCGGACGCCGGTCTTTCTGATCACCGCGAACGCCCGGCGGGGAGAGGCGCCGGCTGGACCCGCGGGCGCTCGGGAGCGGGAGGCGGCCCATGTATAGGCGGGTCCTGGTCCCGCTCGACGGCTCGCGCCTGGCCGAGGGCATCCTGCCCTTCGTCCTTCAGATCGCAGGCCCGCTCGATCTGGAGGTGGCGCTGGTTCGAGTCGTGGAGCCAATCATGACGCAGACCCTGGAGGGCACGGGTCACGCCCCCGTCGACGACGTCGCGGCTCGTCTGAGGGACGCTCGTCAGTATCTTGCCCCCGTGGCCGAAGATCTGCGAAGCCGTGGCGTACGCGTCACGACCGACGCTCGGCACGGGGAACCGTTGGCCGAGCTCCTGGCGGCCGCGCGCGACAGCCGGGCCGACCTGATCGCGATGACCACTCATGGCCGCAGCGGCCTCGGCCGGCTCCTGTTCGGCTCGATCGCGGAAGCGGTGCTGCGCCGGGCACAGATCCCGGTGCTCACGATGCGACTCACGAGGCGGCAGGTCGCCGTCCCCGAGGTGGCCTGATGGCACCCCGGCGAACACCCGGCACGCATCCGGATGACGCGGTCGACCTGATCCACGACTCCCTCCGGGCGGAGGAGGACTAGTCCCATGGGGGGGGCAGTCCGTGTGGTCACGATCCGCGGTATCCCGGTCAATGTCCACGTGAGCTGGCTCGTGATCTACGGGCTGATCACGTGGACCCTCGCGGTCGGATATTTCCCGCGGACGCTGCCGAACCTCCCGCCGGTGGCCTACTGGGCCAACGGACTGCTGGCCGCTTTCCTGCTCTTCGTCTCCGTATTGCTCCACGAGCTGTCGCATTCGCTCGTCGCGATCGCGCACGGGCTCTCGGTCCGGGGCATCACGCTGCACGTCTTCGGCGGCGTCTCGCACCTCGAGGACGAGCCGCCAACCCCGCGGGCCGAGTTCCTGATCGCGGTGGTGGGCCCGATCACGAGCTTCGCCATCGCGGCGGTGCTATGGGCGATCAACGCCGCCGGCCTCGTGCGGCCGGCGTGGGCGCAGGCGGTGGTCGCGTACCTCGTGCTCGTGAACGTTGTCGTCGGGATCTTCAATCTGGTCCCCGGCTTTCCGCTCGACGGCGGCCGACTCCTGCGCGCCGCCCTCTGGAAGTGGAAAGGTACGCTGGATCAGGCCACCTACGTCGCCAGCCGGGTCGGCGTGGCCTTCGCGTTCGCCCTCATGGCGCTCGGCGTGCTTCAGATCTTCGGCGGCGCGGTGCTCGGCGGCGTCTGGTTCATCATCATCGGCATGTTCCTCCGCGGAGCCGCGGACGCGAGCTATTCGCAGATGGCGCTGCGGGAAGCCCTGGGCCGAGTCCCGGTGCGGGACATCATGACCCGCGAGGTGGTCACCGTCCCCATGGACGCGACCGTCGCGCAGCTCGCGGACGCCTTCTGGGCCCATCACGTGACCAGCTTCCCCGTCGTCGACGGCGGCGGGGTGCGCGGGATCGCGAGCGTACAGCAGGTACACTCGGTACCGGCCGAGCAACGGACGCAACGCCGCGTGAGCGACCTCATGCGGCCGTTGACCGACGACCTGGTCGTCGGGCCGGATGCGTCGGTGTTCGACGCGCTGGGCAAGGCCAGCCGAAACGACGTCGGACGGCTCGCGGTGGTCAGCAACTCACGGCTGGTGGGGTACCTCTCTCTCAAGGACATCACGCATGTCCTGACGCTCCGAGGGCTGCCCGGTGGCGCCGCGGACCGCGGGGTCGGCAGCGCGCCCCGTGGGCCCCAGCGGCGCGCCGCCTGACCAAATGAGCCGAGATCGCTCCATGGCGGGGAGACAATCGGCCATGCCCAGAACGAAAATCGTGTGCACCATCGGACCGGCGTCGCGGTCTCCGGAGATGCTGGAGCAGCTGATCCGGGCCGGAATGAACGTCGCTCGGTTGAACTTCTCTCACGGCACACCGGCCGAGCATCTCGACGTCATCACGGCGGTTCGACGTATCGCCGAGCGACTGGGCCAGCCCATCGCCATCCTTCAGGACCTCGCCGGCGTGAAGGTGCGGATCGGGGAGATAGCGTCGGGGAGCGTGACGTTGGCGCCGGGCGCACCGTTCACCTTGACCACGCGGCAGATTCTCGGCTCCCCGCAGGAGGTCTCCGTCCCCTACCCCGAGCTGACGGAGGTCGTCCAGCCCGGCGACACGGTGCTCCTGAGCGACGGTGACGTGGAGCTGGAGGTCATTCACGCCACCGAGGAGGATGTCCACTGCCGGGTGATCACGGGAGGCGTGCTGGCATCCCGCAAGGGCGTCCACCTCCCGAGGCGGGCGATCACGGCACCGCTGTTCACGAGCAAGGACCGAGACGACCTGGCCTTCGGCCTCCGCTACGGCGTCGACTACGTGGCCCTGTCGTTCGTCAGCACCGCGGCCCACGTCCTCGAAGCGCGGCGGATGATCCAGGATCACGGCGGGACTGCGCCTCTGATCGCCAAGATAGAGACGTCTCAGGCGCTGACCAATATCGACGAGATCATCGACAGCGTGGATGGCGTCATGGTGGCCCGTGGCGATCTTGGCGTGGCCACGTCCCTGGCGACAGTACCGCGGCTGCAGAAGCTGCTGATCGCAAAGGCGAATCGCGCGGGCAAGCCCGTCATTACCGCCACCCACATGCTGCGCTCGATGCAAGACCACCCGCGGCCGACGCGAGCAGAGGCGACGGACGTGGCGAATGCGGTACTCGACGGCACGGACGCGGTCATGCTCTCGGAGGAGACCGCGATCGGCCGCTACCCCGTCGAGGCGGTGACGATGATGGCGGCGATCGCCGGTGATGCCGAATCGATCGCTCCTTTCGCCGCCCTCGTGGGCCCGTCCGAGACCACCGCTTCTCCGGCCGACGCGGTCGGGCGGGCCGCCTGCATCCTGGCCGACGACATCGCGGCTGCGGCCATCGTCACCTGCACCGAGTCGGGGACCACCGCCAGGCGCGTCGCCCGGTACCGGCCTCGAGCTCCGATCCTCGCCCCGACCCCCCACGCGGAAACCTACCGCCGTCTGGCCCTCGTCTGGGGCGTGACGCCGTTACTGAATCGGAGCCAGCCGACGACGGACGAGCTGATCGATGGAGCCCTCGGCAGCGTACTGGCGGCCGGCGCCGCGCAGCACGGGGATACCGTCGTCACCACCGCCGGCGTCCCGGTAGGACGCCGGGGGACGACGAACTTGATCAAGGTGGAGGTCCTGTGATGCGCGGATGCGGTCGCGGCTCGAATCCATGTCCGTCCGGCTCGTGCTGAACGACGAGGTCGGCCTTCTGGGGACGGCCCGTCAGATGGCCATGTGACCCTCGAGCGTCTCGAGCACCTGGTCCACCGGCAGCTCCGCATCCGTGGCCACCCGCACCAGCCCGGGCTCCCCTTCAGGCGCCTCGTAGCGCGCACGGTGCTGCGGAAGCAATTGCGGCCGCCCGTCCGAGATGTCGGCGGTTCGACGCGCAAGCCGTTCGGCAATGACGGCGTCCGACGTCTCGCACCAGAGCGTGGCGTGCGCGGTGCCGAGGCGGTGCGCCACGCGCCGAGCTTCCGCTCGCTCGGCCGCCCTCGAGAAGCTTCCATCGACGATGACCGTCCAGCCGGCGCCCACCACTTCGGCCGCGAGCTGAAGCGCCCTGGTGTATGTGCGGTCGCTCATGTGGGAGGTATACAGCCCCTGCTCGAAGCCCGCGGCGGCCGGCTCGTGGATGCCGACGCCCGCCAAACGCTTCCGGACCGCATCGGTACGGATCACGATGGCGCCGAGCCGCGCCGCGACCGCCCGCGCGACGGTGCTCTTACCCGAACCCATCACGCCGGTGGTGATCAGCAGGCGAGCCGGGCCACGCGGCTCCGCGAAGCGCCCGGCGAGTGCAAAGAGAGCTCGCGCGGTCGGCACGAGCTCGGGTCGCTCGGACACCTGGAAGCCGAGCACCTTGGCGCGTACGAGCGCACGATAGGCCCGGTAGAAATCGAGCAGCGACACGGCGCCGTAGTCACCGGTCTCCTCCAGGTACGCGTTGATGAACTCGACGGCGAGCTCCCGGGCGCCCAGCCGCTGCAAGTCCATCGCGAGGAAGGCGATCTCCCCGGTCGTATCCCCGAAGCGGAAGCGCTCGTTGAACTCGATGCAGTCGAAGATCTGGATCGGCTCGACGCAGCAGACGTGCTGCGCCTGCAGGTCACCGTGACAGTCACGGATCCGACCTTCCGAGATCCGAGCTTCCAGGCGGGGCGCCTCGCGCATCAAGAAGTCATCCACGTAGCTTCGCAGCGCCCGTCGTTGCTCGGGAGGCCAGATATCCGCGCGAGTCTCGGCCGTCTGCGTGAAGCACTCCTCCCAGTTCTTCCGGATCGTCTCCAGACTCCCCATCTCGTCGATTCGGCCCCCGGTCTCGGCCTCGGCGTGAAAGCGCGCCACCGTCGCCGCGACGGCGCGCACCTGCGCGGGCTCGACGCGGCCGGCTCCGACGAGCTGGTCGAGCATGCGATCGGCGGGTAGCCGGCGCATCTCCACCGCCACCTCGACGGTCGGGCCGCGCCCGCCGATCCGGACCCGAGGACGGGAGCCCTTGAGCTCGACCACCCCGAGATAGGTGTCCGGAGCCAGCCGGCGATTGAGCCGCACCTCCTCCCGGCAAAAGTGCCGACGCTGGCGGAGGGTCCTGAAATCAAGGAAGCCCAGGTCGACCGGCTTCTTGACCTTGTACACACGCTCCCCGGCCAGGAACACCCACGAGATGTGGGTTTCCACCAGCTCTACCCGATCGACCGGATGCGGATAGACGGCGGGGTCACGAAGAGCCGCGATCACCCACGGCGTCGATCTTGGCATCGTCTATCTCGGCTCACCGGAGTGCCCGCGATCACCTGCGACGTCGAGCTACGGTCACGACAGGACACGGCGCCGTCCGGATGACCCGTTCGGCGACACTCCCGATGAGCAGGCGCGGCAGCCCGGTGCGTCCATGCGTCCCCAGCACCACCATGGCCGCCCGCTCCTTCCTCGCGGCCCGCACGATCGCGGCAGCCGGCGTCCCGACCTCGAGGCGCGTCGAGACACGGAGCCCATCGCGCCGCGCCCTCGTCGCCAGCCGCTCGAGCCCACGCTCGCCGGCTCTTCTCGCCGCCGCCCACAAGCTGTCGACGATCGCCCCGGGTGCGGGGCCGGTCATGGGCATCATGGGTGCCGGCATCATGGTGGGTGCGATTCCTTCGTAGGCGTGGAACAGGATGAGACGAGCGCCAAGCTTCTTGGCCAGGAAGCGGGCCATACTGAACGCCGACCGTGAGGCCGGTGAAAAGTCGGACGCGTGCAAGATGCGCTTCACCATGGTCAGTCTCCTTTCTCCCTCACCCTCACCACCACGGCTATCTGACGAGAAGGACCGGTACCGGTGAGCGATCGAGAAGGCCTTCCGCCACGCTGCCCAGCAGGAGCCGCGCGAGACCGCCCGTGCCGCGAGCGCCGACCACCAGCAGATCCGCCCGGGAGGTGGCCACTTGCTGGAGCACCTCGGCCAGCGGCAGGCCTTCCCGCACGACACCGCGAGCGCTCCAGCCGGCTCGCTTCAGCAGTACCGCGGCCTGTGCAACCTCGCGTCGCGCCTGTTTCGTACGCTTCGCATTGAGACTCGCGGCCGATGTGAGCACCGCTCGCCGGATCGGAGCCGGCAGCAACCCCGGAGAGCGAGGAGCCACCGGCTCCAGGACGCGAGCCACCGTGACCCGGGCGCCGGCCGGGGGCTCGAGCCGGGTGAGGAGGAAGCCCAGCGCTCGGCTCGCATTGCGTGAACCGTCGGTCGCAAAGACCACCCGCTTGATCCGGCGGCGTCGCCCCTTGACCACGAGAACCGCGCCGCGCGCCCGTCGAACGACACCCCGTGACACGCTGCCGAGCATCAGCCGTCGCGCAAATCCGAGCCCTCGGGACCCGACTACGATCACCCCCGCCCGACGACGGGTCGCCGCCTCGAGGATGGCCTCGATCGGAGGAGTGCTCACCGTGGAGACCGTCATGTCGGGCCATCGGTGGCGTACGAGGCGACGCGCCCGCGATACCTCGCGTTCGACAGCCTGGTCAGCGGCACCCGAGATGCCTCGGACCCACATGTCAGCCGGCCACGGCCCGATCGGTATGCCGCCTCGGGCCAGCACCAGATGGGCCTTCGAGGTCTCGATCCACGGGCCCGCCGCGGCCACGGCGAGCGCGTCGTGCGCCTGGCTTGATCCGTCGGTCGTCAGCAGCAAGGTCAGACCAGCCGAGCGCTTTCGAGTCATCCCGTCCCTCCGTGAGTCTCGATCGTCTCCATGAGCCGACCGATCTCTGGGTTTGCGTACCCTTCGCGTTACATCGTCGACGCGCCGGCGGCCACCTCTTCGAACGACGTCGTCGTGGCCGCGGTCCTCGTGAGCTGGGCTAGCGTCCAGATCAGGTCCCGCCGATCCCGGGCGGATTCTCGGTGGAGGTCGTGCAGCAGGCCCGCGATCTCGGGATGCCCGCGCTCCATCACGTAGGCGTCCGCCAGATACCGCTCGCTCAGGCCGCTGACCTCCGACACGCTGGCGCGCAGCCCATCCCAGGCGGTGGGCGATCGCAAGCCGCCCCTCGTGGCGGGCTCGGTCGCGGGGTATCCCGATTCTTCGAGCGCCCGCCGGATGCGCTGCGCTCTCCCACGGGCGCGCTCGGCCGCCTCGAGGATCCGGACTCGTGCTTGAGGATACCGGACCAGTGGCTCGGCGTCGCGGGCAAGGGCCTCCGCCAGCCGAACCTCGTCCGCGTAGTGCCGGGCGAGCCGCTCGGGGCCGTCCGGCGGGGTCGGGGCCAGCGCAGCCCCCAATCGGCGCCACCACGGGCGCGTACGGTCATTCGTGCTCACGACCACCTCCTGACATGGTCTCGGCGAGCGTTCGGTGCCACCCTACGGGATGCGCCTCGACCGGTCCATTAGAAAGATCGCTCTGCTCCCGTTAGATCGAGTCGAGGCGGGAATCGCGAGAATGGCTGGCCGCTCGTCGCGTGGGTTCGCCTGCTACAATACGAGCGACCTGCAAGCCCATGGACACCTTCGACTCCATTGCGCGCGCGAATCCGGAATACGTCGAGGCGCTGTACCGCCGGTACCGGGCGGATCCGCGTTCCGTGGACGAGAGCTGGGCGCTCGTCTTCGCGGGTTATGACTTCGCGCTCGCGGGCGGCCCCGGCGCGAGCGCGACCGCGAGGATCTCGCCGTCGGTGGCCGATCTCGTCCACTCCTACCGCGAGCTGGGGCATCTGATCGCCGACCTGAATCCGCTCGATCGCTCACCTCGCAACCATCCGCTCCTCGAGCTCGGCGAGTTCGGCTTCGCGGAAGCGGATCTGGATCGCGTGGTCGACTGCGCGCCCTTCCGGGGCCTCGGGTCGGCGCCGCTGCGGGAGCTCGCGGCCGCGCTCCGGGAGACCTATGGCCGGACGCTCGGCGTCGAGTACTTGATGATCAGCGACAAGGCGCCGCGGGAGTGGCTCCAGGAGCGAATGGAGCCGGCTCGCAACCGGCCTCAGCTGGGCCCGGAGGACCGCGCCGGCCTGCTCGACCGCATCATCGCGGCGGAGACCTTCGAGCAGTTTCTCCACACCAGCTACGTCGGCCAGAAGCGCTTCTCCCTGGAAGGCGGCGAGGCGCTGATCCCATTGCTCGACACCGTCGTCGAGGAGGCGGCTACTCAGGGGGTCGAAGAGCTCGTGATGGGCATGCCCCACCGCGGTCGACTGAACGTCCTGACGCACGTCCTCCGGAAGCCCTATGAGCTGATCCTGGCCGAGTTCGAGGGCACCTTCTTGCCGTGGGACATCCAGGGTGACGGAGACGTCAAGTACCACTTGGGCTTCTCTCACGATCACCTGAGCCGGTCCGGCCGGCCCATCCATCTCTCGATGAGCTCCAATCCGAGCCACCTCGAGGCGGTCGACGCGGTGGTGGAGGGTATCGTCCGGGCCAAGCAGAGTCATCGCGGCGACGACAAGGGGCGGCACGTCATGCCGGTGCTGCTGCACGGCGACGCCGCCTTCCTGGGGCAGGGCTCGGTCTACGAGACCCTGATGATGTCGCGCCTGCCGGGCTTCGCCACCGGCGGCACCGTCCACGTCATCATCAACAACCAGATCGGCTTCACCACGTCTCCCGAGGACTACCGGCCTACGCGTTACCCCTCCGATCCCGCCGCGGTCGTCCAGGCTCCGGTGCTCCACGTCAACGGCGACGACCCCGAGGCGGCGGTGCAGGCGGCGCGGCTCGCGGTCGGCTTCCGCCAGACGTTCCAGTCGGATGTCTTCATCGACTTCGTCTGCTACCGCCGGCACGGCCACAACGAGCTCGACGATCCGACCTTCACCCAGCCCGTGATGTATCGCGCCATCGATGGCCACCCGTCGGTGGTGGAGCTCTATCGCGAGCGGCTCACCGCGGAGGGGATCGTCGAGACCGGGCACGCCGAGCAGGCCCGGGAGGCGGTCAAGAGCCGACTCCGCGCGGCCCGCGTTGCCGCGCGCGAGCGCATGCCCCGGCAAAAGGTGCTCGCCTTCGGCGGCCTCTGGAAGGGGCTTTCGTGGGCGGGCGAGGACTGGAGCGCGGCCACCGCGGTGCCGGCCGAGCGTCTGCGCGCGATCGCCGACGCGACCCGGCGGCTACCGCCCGGGTTCACACCCCACAAGCGAATCCCGGCCCTCATCGAGGCGCGCCACGCGATGGTCGAGCGGGGCGAGGGCATCGACTGGGGCTGTGCGGAGGCGCTCGCCTACGGCAGCCTCCTGCTCGAGGGCACGCCGGTGCGGCTCTCCGGGCAGGACTCCATCCGCGGCACGTTCAGTCATCGCCACGGCATGCTCTTCGACGCCGAGACCGGCGCACCGTACGTGCCGCTCAACCAGCTGGGCGGCGCTCAGGCACGGATCGAATTCGTCAACAGCCCGCTGAGCGAGCTCGGGGTGGTCGGGTTCGAGTACGGCATGGCCAGCGCCGATCCGCGGCGGTTGGTCATCTGGGAAGCTCAGTTCGGCGACTTCTTCAACGGCGCCCAGGTGATCATCGACCAGTTCGTCGCCAGCGCCGAGTCCAAGTGGCAGCGTCAGACCGGCCTCGTCCTGCTCCTTCCCCACGGCTACGAGGGCCAAGGGCCGGAGCACTCCAGCGCGCGGCCCGAGCGGTTCCTCCAGCTCTGCGCGGACGGCAACATGCAGGTGGTCAACTGCTCGACGCCGGCCCAGCTCTTCCACGCACTCCGGCGCCAGATGCACCGGCCCTTCCGGAAGCCGCTGATCGTGATGAGCCCGAAGAGCCTGCTCCGACACCGGCGGGCCGTCTCGCGTCTGGACGACTTCACGGACGGCGCCTTCCAGCTCGTGCTGCGCGATCCGCGATCGCAGGAGCCCGAGGCGGTCCGGCGCGTGCTCCTCTGCTCCGGCAAGATCTTCTACGGCCTCGACCAGGGCCGGGAGGATCGGGACTGGGACGGGATCGCGATCATCCGGCTCGAGCAGCTCTATCCCTTCCCGGCCACCGAGCTCGCCGACGCGCTCCGCCCGTATTCGCGCGCCACCGACTTCGCCTGGGTGCAGGAGGAGCCGGCCAACCAGGGCGCGTGGAGCTTCGTGCGGGGGCGCATCGAGGCGGTGCTCGGCGGCCGCCGGCTCCGCTACGTCGGCCGCGACGAGGCCGCGAGCCCGGCCACCGGTAGCTACAAGATCCACGAGTCCGAGGAGCAGGCGCTCGTGGAGCGGGCCCTGAAGCGGCCCCGGGCCGAGCGCCCGCCGCGCGCCGGGGAGCCGTCTCCGGTGCCGTCCGACACGACGCGGGGGTCGGCGCCATGACCGCCGAGCTGCGGATCCCGCAGCTGGGCGAGTCGGTGACCGAAGGCACGATCGCCCGCTGGCTGAAGCAGACCGGAGACATGGTGGAGGCCGAGGAGCCCGTGCTCGAGCTCGAGACCGACAAGGCGACGATGGAGATCCCCGCCGGAATGTCGGGACAGCTCTCGATCGTCGAGCCGCAGGGCGCGGTGGTGCGCGTGGGCACCGTGGTGGCGCGCATCGACCAAGGCGCGCCGACGGCGGCCCCCGCCGCCAAGGCGGCGCCGACGGCCGCCCCGCCCCGACCGAGCCCGCCGGACACGCCGATCGCCGCGCCGCCGCCGGTCGACCCCGCGTTGAGCCCGGCCGTGCGCAAGCTCGTGGCCGAGCATGCCCTCGACCCGGCCCGGCTCAGCGGAAGCGGGAAGGGCGGGCGACTGACGAAGGACGACGTGCTCCGTCATCTCGAGCAGCCGGCTTCCGCTCCGGCCGGGGCACCCGTCCCTCGTCCGACCGAGCCGCGGGCCGCGGACGACGCCCGGCCGTCAACGAAACCGCCCGCGCCCGCGCCGCACGCGGCATCGCGGCCCGCCGAGGCCGAGATGCCGGAGCGAGTCCCGATGAGCCGGCTGCGGCGGCGGATCGCCGAGCGGCTCGTGGAGGCGCAGCGGACCGCGGCGATCCTGACCACGTTCAACGAGGTGGATCTCTCCGCCCTCCTGGCCGCCCGCCGCCGCCACCGCGAGGCGTTCCGCGAGCGGCACGGCGTGGATCTGGGTCTGATGTCCCTGTTCGCTCGCGCCTGCGTCGGGGCGCTCCGGGTCGTGCCCGTGGTCAACGCCCAGATCGAGGGATCCGACGTCGTCTATCATCGTCAAGTCCATCTCGGCATCGCGGTGAGCACCGAGCGCGGGCTCGTGGTGCCGGTGGTCCGGGGCGCGGACTCGCTCGAGCTGCCCGACCTGGAGCGCCGGATCGAGGAGCTGGCCCGAAGAGCCCGCGAGGGCAAGATCACGCCGGACGAGCTCTCCGGAGGCACCTTCACCATCACCAACGGCGGCGTCTTCGGCTCGCTGCTCTCGACCCCGATCCTGAACCCGCCGCAGTCCGGAATTCTCGGGATGCACAAGATCGAGGACCGGCCGGTGGCGGTGGATGGTCAGGTCGTGATCCGCCCCATGATGTACCTGGCATTGTCATATGATCACCGTCTGGTGGACGGCGCGCAGGCGGTGACGTTCCTGGTCCGGGTCAAGGAGCGCCTCGAGGATCCGATCCGCATGCTCCTCGAGGTGTGAGCCATGGCCGACACCGAGCACTACGACCTCGTGGTCATCGGTGCGGGTCCCGGCGGCTATGTGGCCGCCATCCGCGCCGCCCAGCTCGGCATGCGCGTCCTCTGCGTGGAGCGGGAGCCGGCGCTCGGCGGCACGTGCCTGCGAATCGGCTGCATTCCGTCCAAGGCGCTTCTCGACTCCAGCGAGCGCTTCTGGCAGACGCGCACCCACCTCGCCGCCCACGGGGTGTGCGTCGGGGAGGTCTCCCTCGACCTCCCCGCGATGATGCGGCGGAAGGACCAGGTGGTCCAGGGGCTCACCAGCGGGGTCGCCGGCCTCTTCAAGAAGAACCGGATCACGCGGCGACACGGCACCGCGCGGATCGCCGCGCCGGGTCGCGTGACGATCGAGGGCCCCGACTCCGGCACGGTGGGCGCCGCGCGTATCCTGATCGCCACCGGATCGGTGCCGGCCGCCCTGCCCGGCTTCGAGCTGGATGGAACCCGCCTCGTCGGCTCCGAGGAGGCGCTGGCGTTCGACGCCGTTCCCGCGCGCCTCCTGGTGATCGGCGCCGGGGCGGTCGGACTCGAGCTGGGCTCGGTCTGGGCGCGCCTGGGTTGCGAGGTCCGGGTCGTCGAGGTCGCGGACCGCATCGTCCCGGGCATGGACGGCGATCTGACGCGCGCGCTGCAGCGCGCGCTCGAGAAACAGGGGCTCTCGTTCCGGCTCTCCACGGCGGCCCGCAAGGCGGTGGTCAAGGAGGCCACGGTGGAGGTGACGATCGAGGCCGACGGCGCCGCGGTCACCGAGACCTTCGATCGCGTGCTCGTGGCGGTCGGCCGGCGCCCGGTCACGGCCGGCCTGGGGCTCGAGGCGCTCGGCGTGGCGCTCGACCCGAAGGGCCACATCCGGGTCGACGAGCGCTTCGAGACCTCCGTCCCGGGTATCCACGCCGTCGGTGACGTGATCGGCGGACCGATGCTGGCGCACAAGGCCGAAGAGGAAGGGATCGCCTGCGTGGAGCGCATCGCCGGCCAGGCCGGTCACGTCAACTACGAGGCGATCCCCAACGTGGTCTACACGTGGCCGGAGCTGGCCAGCGTCGGCAAGACGGAGCAGGAGTGCCGGGCGCAAGGCCTCGGGATCACGATCGGCACCTCCCTCTTCGCGGCCAACGGGCGGGCTCGCGCCATGGGCGAGCGGGACGGGCTCGTCAAGGTCGTCGCCGACGACCGGAGCGATCGGATCCTCGGGCTCCACATCCTGGGACCCCACGCCTCCGAGCTGATCGCGGAGGCCGTCCTGGCGATCGAATTCGGCGCCAGCGCCGAGGACATCGCCCGCACCTCCCACGCCCACCCGACGCTGGCCGAGGCGGTCCGAGAAGCCGCGCTCGCGGTAGCGAAACGGAGCATCCACTCCTAGCCCCACGGTCCCTGGCCGGACGGCCCGCGAGTCTGTCGTCACGACGTCCGCCGAACACGTCCTGAGCAGGAGGCGACTATGAGCCCGATCGGACAGCAGTCACCCGGCAAGACCGAAACGACGCCGACGCGGCCTGGATCGCCGAAGGGGCCCCCGCCCGCGAAGATGCCGCCGCGGAAAACCTGGCTCTGGTTCCTGTTGATCTTGCTCGCCAATTTTCTGCTCTCGCGATTCCTCCTGCCCAGCCCGAACGCACCCGTCACGATCCCGTATACCCTCTTCAAGGAGGAGGTCGGGAAAGCGAACGTCCAGGCGATCCACAGCCAAGGCGCGACGATCACCGGCCACTTCAAGGTGCCCATCACCTACGCGCCAGAGGGTGAGAACCGTGCGACCTCGGGCGAGAAAGGCTCGACTCCGAAGGGTGAGCCATCGTCCACGAGCGCTCGGAGCTCGCGAGCGCCCGAAGCGCCCAAGAGCGTGACCGCCTTCACGACCGTACTGCCCTCCTTCGTCGACCCCGGCCTGGAAGCGTTCTTGATCGACCACCGCGTCGAGATCAGCGCCAAGCCGATCGACGAAGGCGGCAGCCCCTGGACCACGCTGCTCCTCGGGTTCGGTCCCGCCGTGCTCATCATCGGCTTTTACGTCTGGATGTTCCGGCGGGCGCAGCAGGGCGGAGGCATGGGCGGGGGGCTCATGGGCATCGGCAAGAGCAAGGCTCGCCGTTATGACCAGGAGCAGGGTACGAAGGTCACGTTCGACGACGTCGCCGGGATCGACGAGGCCGAGAACGAGCTCGTCGAGATCGTGGATTTCCTCAAGGATCCTCCGAAGTACACCCGTCTGGGCGGTACCGCCCCGAAGGGCGTGCTGCTCGTGGGACCGCCGGGGACGGGCAAGACCCTGCTGGCCAAGGCGGTCGCGGGCGAGGCCGGCGTGCCATTCTTCTCGATGAGCGGCTCGGAGTTCGTGGAGATGATCGTGGGCGTGGGGGCGGCGCGGGTGCGGGATCTGTTCAAGCAGGCGCGCGAGCACGCCCCGGCCATCATCTTCATCGACGAGCTGGATGCGATCGGACGCGCGCGCGGACAGGTCGTGATCGGAGGCTCCAGCGAGCAGGAGCAGACCCTGAATCAGATCTTGACCGAGATGGATGGCTTCTCCAGCCGCGAGGGCATCATCGTCCTGGCGGCGACCAATCAGCCGGACGTGCTCGACAAGGCACTCCTGAGGCCGGGCCGCTTCGACCGGCGCGTCGTGGTGAATCTGCCTGACAAGGTCGGCCGCGAGGCGATCCTCAAGGTCCACACGCGTCAGGTGCCGCTCGCGAGCGACGTGAGCCTGGGCGACCTCGCCGCGACCACCCCGGGATTCTCGGGGGCCGACCTGCGGAACCTCGTCAACGAGGGAGCGCTGCTGGCCGCCCGGCGCGGGCAGAACGAGGTCCATCAGAAAGACTTCCTGGACTCCCTCGAGAAGATCGTGCTCGGGCCGGAGCGACCGCTCCTCCTGAGCCGCGCCGACAAGGAACGCATCGCCTACCACGAGGGTGGACATACGATCCTGGGCCTGGTCGTGCCGGGCGCGGATCCGGTGAACCGGGTGACGATCGTGCCGCGCGGGCAGGCCCTCGGCGTGACCTATCAGCGCCCCGACAGCGACCGCTACAACTATCCGGAGGCCTACCTGCGAGGCCGGATCGTGGGGGCGCTGGGAGGTCGCGCCGCCGAGGAGATCGTCTACGGCACCAAGACGACCGGGGCCGAGAATGACATCGAGCAGGCCACCTCCCTCGCCCGCCGGATGGTCACGCGCTGGGGCATGAGCGAGCGGGTCGGGCTGGTGCAGCTCGCGCCGCGGGAGAATCCCTACCTGGGAGGCTCCGGGGGTTACACGGGCGAGAAGCCGTTCAGCGAGGCGACCGCGGAGGCGATCGACGCCGAAGTGCTCCGGATCATCAACGAGAGCCACGACGAGGCACGGCGGCTCCTCTCCTCGCACCGCAAGCAGCTCGATGCGCTGGCGGAAGCCCTCGTGTCGAGGGAGACCCTCAGCGAGCAGGAGATTCTCGAGGTCACGGGGCTTCCGCCCGCCCCGGCGCTGGACACCGCAATGCGGCCCGTCGCCGGCTCGGAAGGTCACGACCCCGGGCCCGCGTGACCGGGGTCAGCGCAGGCGACCACACCCGCAGTCGATCGCGGCTGCGTTTCTCGAGTTCGATCTCACGCGAGACTCGAACCGATCGGGAGCGTGACGATCATCACCACGCATGGCCGGTGCGCGGCATTCCCTTCCGGACCGAGGCCGCGCGCTGAGGATCGGCCCAGAGACTGTTGCCGCAGTCCACCACGATATCGTCAGGCTCGACCCCCGCGCCGAGGAGCTGCTCGACGACGGCGTCCACCGGCGCCCCCGCCTCGACGAGGATGCGGATCTTGCGCGGCTTCTTGAGCGCGGCGACGAACTCGGGCAGCCTGGTGGCTCCCACCAGGCCGTCCGGCGTGCCCCTGTGCCCGGCGACGAATTTCTCCACGACGGCGGTCGTCCGGTTGTAGACGACGACACGGTAGCCGTGATCGGCCATGTTGAGCGCGAGGTTCTGGCCCATCACGGCAAGTCCGATCACTCCGACGTCGGCGCTGGCGCGACTGTCTGTCGGCATGCCCACACTCTACCTCGACGGCAGGAGCTTCACGGTCTCAACCAACGCGACTGGAGCCGAGCAGGCACCCACGACCACAGCTCCAGCGCGGTGAGCGGGACCTGTGGGATACCCGGGAACGGGTGCCCCTTCCCAAGGGCGGTCAGCTGACGAACAGTACCGGAACCGGTGACCGATCGTGAGACGCTGCCGCCCATCAAGCGACGCGCGGATCCAAGCCCTCGAGACCCGACCACGATCACTCCCGCCCGGTGACGGCGCGCCTCCTCGAGAATCGCCTCGATCGGAGGCGCACTCGACACGGACACCTGACGCGAGTCGCCCGCCGCGCCTCGCGCTCAAAGGCGTCATCGAGCGCACGCCACGTGCCGGCCGGCCAGGGATCGGCCCGTCGGGGAGCCGGCAGGCCACCTCGGGCCATCACCACGTGGGCTCGAGCGGTCTCCGACCACGGGAAGGCCGCGGCGAATGCGAGTGCCGCGCGCCTGCGGCGATCCGTCCGTTGCCAGTAGCACGTTGAGCCTGGGCCGTCTCATCTCGCTCCTCCGCGGACCTCGATCGTTTCTACAAGACGGGAGATACGCATCGGCTCGAGGTGTCGAGAAGTGCTCTCCAGTAACGTTACGCGATTCTCCCTGGCTGTCCAATAGGAAGATCGGCGCCCTCGTTGAGATCAAGTCGAAGCGTGGCAGCCATCAGCTTCCGCGAAGAGGGCTCGGATGACCACCTATGAAGCGTTTCGTCGGGGGCGTAGCTTCGACAGTCCGCGGCTAGCATTGAGGCGATATGATGCCGAGCACCGATGAGTCTCCATTTCAAACCGGCCCTCCCGGCCGTCAACGAGGACGTGACTCATGCCCGATCTCGGCACCATCCTGACGACCGCGCTGGCTCTCTACGCGCTGGTCACCGGCGTGTTCCTCGTGTCCGAGAATCGGCGGCCCCAGTCGACGCTGGCCTGGATGCTGGTGTTGGTCTTCGCTCCGGGGATCGGCCTGCTCGTCTACCTCCTCTTCGGCCGTGACACCAAGGCGTTCAGCCGGCGAAGCAAGCTCCTGATGCAGGATCTCCGGGCGACGGCCCTCCCGTTGCTGTCACCTCTCCTGTCCCGCCAGGATGCCGAGCTGACCGCGCTCGCGACCCGGAGCGTGCTCCACCGGAAGCTGATGATGCTCGTGCGGCACAACTCCTTTTCCGTGCTGACGACTCGCAACCACGTCGAGATCCAGCAGGACGCCGCGCGGTTCTATCCTAGCCTCGTCGTGGACCTGAAGGCCGCTCAGCACTCCATCCATCTCCAGTACTTCGTCTGGGGCGTCGATCCCTTCACCGACGGCCTCAAGCGCATCCTCATGGAGAAGGCGCGGGCGGGCGTCGAGGTCCGGCTCCTCTATGATCCGGTGGGGTCCCAGGCCCACGTCAGCCGCAGGTACGTCCGCGACGTCGAGGCGGCTGGCGTCCGCATGGCGCCCACGTCACCCCTCTACCGACTACATACGATTAGCTATCGAAATCACCGGAAGATCACCGTGATCGACGGCGCCATCGCCTATACCGGCGGCATGAATATTGGCCAGGAACATCTGGACGGCGGCCGGGGATTCGACTCCTGGCGCGATACCCAGGTCCGGCTCGTTGGCGAAGGCGCCGCGATCCTCCAGGCGGTGTTCATGGTGGACTGGTATAACGCGGTCGGAGAGAATCTCTTCGCCGCGACATACTTCCCTCGCGCCGCACCCGACCCAGCCGAGGGCATAGTTCCGGTCCAGATCCTGACGTCGGGCCCCGACTCACAGTGGGCCGGGATCCGGCAACTCTACGCCTCGATGATCGTCGCGGCCCAGCGGCACGTGCGCGTGCAGTCGCCCTTCTTCCTCCCCGACGCGACGCTGGCCGAGGCCCTGACCACGGCGGCCCTGTCGGGCATCGATGTCCGGGTGATGGTGAGCGCACGCCCCTCGGGCAATCGGCTTCCGGACTGGGCGGGGAACACCTTTGTCGCGGATATCGTGGCCGCGGGCGTGCGCGTGTTCCTGTATCAGAAAGGCTACCTGCATGCCAAGACGATCAGCATCGACTCGCAGGTTTGCTCGATCGGCTCGGCCAACATCGACATCCGCAGCTTCAGCATCAACTACGAGATCAATGCGGTGCTCTACAGCGCTCAGCTTGCCGGCGAGCTGGAGGATGCATTCGACCGCGACCTTGCCTACTGCACCGAGTTCGATCCGGCCGCCTATCGAGAGCGGGGTGCCGTGACCCGGTTCCGGGATTCGGTAGCCCGAGTGCTCTCTCCCCTGTTGTGACTCGTGGCCCCCTTTACCGGGGCGCCACGGTTCCGGCTGCATGGCATGCCGTCGGCGGGCGACCCCCCCCACCGGGCCCGAACGAGGTCCCGAACCCGGTCGCAGCTTGACTTTGACCTTGTCGCAGCCGAGACTTCCATCGACATGGCGAACCAACGAGAAGAGCCGCCCGCCGAGGTGCGCGACGGCGAGCCTATGCGTTACCCGGAGGGGCACGTCGTCGGGATCGTCGATACGCCCGAGGCCGCGGGCGCGGCCCTGCGCACCCTGAGCGCCGGAGGCTTTCTTCCGTCGGAGATCACGGTAGTCTGTGGCGTGGAGACGGCCGATCGCGTGCGGCAAAGCAGCGGCCGCACCGGACTCGTGGATGCCGTGCTGCGATTGGCGGAAGGGCTCGGCATCCTGAACGACGAGCTGGAGGAGAAGCGGCGGTACGAGCAAGCGCTGAGGGCCGGCGGCCTCGTTCTCTTGGTTCTTGCGCCGACCGAGGAGCGCAAGCAGCGGGCCGCCGAATTGCTCCGGGCGCAGGGAGCCCACTTCGTGAACTACATGGGACGATTCACGAGCGAGCGCCTCGTCCCGTAGACGCGCCGGGCCTCATAATCACTCCTCGGCTCACTTCGGCCCCCTTCACGGTTGGCTATTGAAGGCGCCGGACCAGCACGCATCTTCTACGACGGAGACCAATGGGGGCACGATCGGGGGAGCGCTTTCTCGAGGGTTTGCGCAGCACCAAGCGGCAGCTCTGGCTCGAGGGGAAGCGCGTGGAGGACGTGACCGCGCATCCCGCGCTCGCGGGCGGAGCGCAGACGCTGGCCGGCATCTTCGACCGGGTCCTCGCGTTCCCCGACGAGTGCCTGACCCCGGACCCCGAGACGGGCGAGCCGCTGAATGTCGGCCACATGATCCCACGCTCGATCGAAGATCTCAAGCGCCGAAACCGGGGCCTCGCGCGCATCGCCGAGGCCACCGTCGGACTCATGGGCCGCACGCCGGACTACATGAACGTGAAGTTCGCCAGCTTCGCCGGCCGCTGGAAGGATTGGCTCGGCGCGGACGGGCGGAACGAGGAGGGGGCGCACAACCTCGTTGCGTTCCAGAAACGCCTGGCGCGAGAGGACATCTCGCTCACCCACACGATCATCCATCCGACCATCGACAAGTCGACGGATGCCCAGATCGTTGGGAACCGGGTGCCCGTGCACAAGATCGCCGAGACATCCCCGGGGATCGTCCTGCGCGGCGCCCGGATCCTGGCGACCCTCGCGCCGTTCGCGGACGAGATCGCGGTCTACCCGGCACACCCGCTCCCGCCCGGGGCCGAGGCCTATGCGCTGGCCTTCTCGATACCGGTGGACACCCCGGGACTCGTCTTCATGTGCCGCGACAGCGCGGCCACGCCCGGCGCGCACGTGTTCGACCGCCCCCTGTCGACCCGGTTCGACGAGCAGGATGCATTCGTGATCTTCGACGACGTCGAGGTCCCGCGAGAACGCCTGTTCATCAACGGCCAGATCGACCTCTACAACAGCGTCACCACGACCGGCCTCCGCGACAACATGACGAACCAGACCACCGTCCGCGCGCTCACCAAGCTTGAGTTCGCCTACGGGCTAGCCACCCGCATGGCGGAGGCCATCGGCGACACCAGCGCGACGACTCAGGAAATGCTGGGGGAACTGCTCGACTACGTCGAGGTCACTCGCAGCGCGGTCCTACTTTCCGCCGAGCACGGACGGCACGTGGGCGATGGGGTGTGGTTTCCGGACGGACGGCCCCTTGCACCCATGCGGTCACTCCTGGCCACGTGGTTTCCGCGGGTGAACGAGATCATCGCGCTCATCGGCAGCCACAACCTCCTGGCCGCGCCGAGCCGCCGCGAGCTCGACGACGTCACGCTCCGCCCGCTGATCGACGAGTTCCTGCACGGCGCCGGGGTCGTCGGCGCCGAGGACCGGGCTGCGCTGTTCCGCCTGGCTTGGGATTTCGTCGGGTCGAGCCTGGCGGGACGGAACGTCCTCTACGAGAGGTTCTATCTCACCTCGGCCGCTCGCAACCGCATCGGCCACCACCTTCGGAATGTCGATCGCAGCCGCGCCTACGACCTCGTCGACGGCATCCTGGCGGCTGGCCGCAAGGCGAAGACGTCCACCGGGGCTTGACTCAACGTCCGGTCTCTTTCCCTCTTGAACGTCTCGATGCGGCTGAGTTGAACGAGTTCGCCGGCGGTACCACTCGTATCTTCCCGTTGGGCGGGCCTCGCCGATGACAACCTCGCCCTCCCTCCTCGAGCCGTACCGACACTCAGCCGACGAGGTGCTGGCCGCCAGCGGCACCGACGGGGAGCAGGGTCTGAGCGAGGAGGAGGCGCGCCTCCGGCTCGAGCGCCACGGCCGAAACGAGCTGATGGCGGAGAAGGCGGTCCCGGCGTGGCGGAAGTTCCTCGCTCAGTTCCAGGACGCGCTGGTCATCCTGTTGCTCGTCGCAACCGCGGTCTCGGCCGGCCTGTGGCTGATCGAGCGCGATTCGGCCCTACCGTACGAGGCGATCGCGATCCTGTCCGTGGTCCTGCTCAACGCGCTGCTGGGCTACGTCCAGCAGTCGCGGGCCGAGCAGGCCGTGGCCGCTCTTCGCCAGATGTCGGCCGCCCACGCCCGCGTGGTCCGAGACGGCGAGCGCCAGACCATCGCGGCGACTGAAGTGGTGCCGGGCGACCTGATCCTCATCGAGGAAGGCGACACCGTCCCCGCCGACGCGCGCCTCGTCCGATCCACCGCGCTACGAACCGCGGAGGCCGCCCTCACCGGGGAGAGCCTGCCGGTGTCGAAGGAGGTCGAGCCGATTCCCGACGAGGAGGTGTCCATCGGCGACCGCGACAATATGGTCTGGAGCGGGACCGCCGTGACCTACGGCCGGGGCAAGGCAGTCGTCGTCGCGACCGGCATGCTCACCCAGATGGGGCGCATCGCCGGGATGCTGAAGGACACCCCGCTCGAGACGACCCCGCTGCAAAAGGAGCTCACTCGTGTCGGCAAGCTGCTCGGGGCTATCGTCATGGCCATCGCGGTGGTGATGGTCGTCACCATCGTCCTCGTGGAGCGCATCCATGGCTTCTCGGCCCTGTTCGACGTGCTCATTCTGGGAGTGGCGCTCGCGGTCGCCGCGGTGCCAGAGGGTCTGCCCGCGGTCGTGACCGCCGTTCTCGCCATCGGCGTTCAGCGCATGGCCAAGCGGAACGCCATCGTGCGCCATCTTCCCGCGGTCGAGACCCTGGGCTCGGCGACCGTCATCGCCTCCGACAAGACCGGCACCCTGACCAGGAACGAGATGACGGTGCGGATGGTGGTGACGGCGAGCGGCCGGGTCCAGGTGGATGGCACCGGCTACGAGCCCGAGGGGGGCGTGACCCGGGCCTCGGCCCGGCCCGGCGATGGTCCGCCGCGTGCCATTGACGGCCCCCTGCGCATCGAGCTCGAGCGAGCCCTCGCGGTGGGTGACCGCGCCAACAACGCGGTGCTCCAGGAACACGACGGGCGCTGGACCGTTCAGGGCGATCCGACCGAGGGCGCCCTCATTGTGGCCGCGCGCAAGGCGGGTCTCGAGGATGCGGCCCTCGACGCTCGCTTCCGGCGCATCGGCGAGGTGCCCTTCTCATCCGAGCGGAAGATCATGACCACCGTCCACGCCGATTCGGAGCGGCGCGAGCGCCTGTTCGTGTTCAGCAAGGGCGCGCCGGACGTGCTGCTGGCGCGCTGCTCGCACGAGCTCGAGGGCGAGGCCCTCCGACCGCTGACCGACGCCCGGCGCGTGGCGATCCGGCAGGCCAACGAGGCGCTCGCCCGGGACGCCCTGCGCACGCTGGGGGTCGCCTTCCGGAGCTTGCCCGCGGCGACTCTCGACGGTGACGCCGTCGACGAGCGGGTCGAGCACGATCTGGTGTTCGCCGGCCTGATCGGCATGATCGACCCTCCACGTGCGGAGGCGGTCGAGGCGGTCGCCCGAGCGAAGGCGGCGGGGATACGCCCGATGATGATGACCGGCGATCATCCGGTGACCGCCGCGGTCATCGCGGCCGAGCTCGGGATCGGTAGCGGTGAGCGGGCGGTCACCGGGATCGAGCTCGAGAAGATGCCGGACGACGCGCTGAAGCGGACCGTCCGCGACGTCTCGGTCTACGCGCGAGTCAATCCCGAGCACAAGCTACGCATCGTCCGGGCATTGCAGCGCGACGGCGCGATCGTCGCGATGACCGGCGATGGCGTCAACGATGCGCCGGCCCTGAAGACCGCCGACATCGGAGTGGCCATGGGCATCACCGGCACCGACGTCTCGAAGGAAGCGGCGGATATCGTGCTGGCCGATGACAACTTCGCCACCATCGTGGCCGCGGTCGAGGAGGGGCGCACCGTCTTCTCGAACATCCGCTCCTTCCTGCGCTATCTGCTCTCGTCCAACATCGGCGAGGTGCTGACGATGTTCTTCGGCGTCGTCCTGGCCGAGGTGCTCGGACTGCCGGGGGCCGGGGGCGGAGGCGTGGTGCTGCCCCTCCTCGCGACCCAGATCCTGTGGATCAACCTCGTGACCGACGGGGCACCCGCACTCGCTCTCGGGGTAGATCCTCCCGACGAGGGCGCGATGGCGAGGCCCCCCCGCCCCAGCCACGAGAGGGTGATCACGCCGCACATGTGGCGGGGAATCTTCTTCGTCGGCGCGATCACCGCCATCGGCACCCTGCTCGTGCTGGACGCGAGCCTGCCGGGCGGGTTGATCGAAGGCACGCACGACATGCGGTACGCCCACACGATGGCGTTCACGACCCTCGTGTTCTTCTCGCTCTTCACGATCTTCTCCGCACGCTCCGACGAGCGGAGCGCCTTCGTCGGAGTCTTCTCCAACCTCTGGCTGTGGGCCGCGGTGCTGCTGTCCCTCTCGCTGCAGGCCGCGGTGATCTACGTGCCCTTCCTGCAGCAGGCGTTCTCGACGGTGAGCCTCGGCGCGGGCGACTGGCTTCGATGCGCCGCGACGGGCAGCTCGGTGATGTGGTTGCGCGAGATGGTCAAGGCCGTCACGCGGGCACGCCGCCGCGGCTCCCGGGGCAGAGGCAACGAGCCCGAGTAACCCAGTGGCGGACGCTGGAGCGCCCGCACGCGTGCGCTATCTCGGCCGCGTGGCGCTCCTCGACGACCGCATGGCGTTCGCGGCGGAGCACCGGCTCTGCGAGCGGCGCGACTGCGGCATCGCGGGCGGGTGGTCACCAGGAGCGTACGACGTACTCTGTCCGCCTCGGACGCAAAACTCCGCGGCGGCCCGACGAAGCGTGCTAGGCGGTCACGCGACCCTGGCCGTCGGGCTCGCAGAACCCTCGGCCTGCGACGGCTCCACGTCGGGCAGCTCGTGCCCGTGCTCGTGCATCCAGTCGATCAGCCAATCGGGTACGAGCTGGATGTCCTCGGCGCGCTTCTCGTCGCCGTCGGCCGTGTAGGTGATCGTCAGGCTGCGTCCGAACTCCGCTCCTTCGGGGAGGAGACCTTCCGCAACAGCGATCTTGACGCCGTTGCTCAGGACGACATGATCCGGATGACGCTCCATCAGCACGCCGACCATGACCATGATCACCCTCCCGAGGATTCGCCCTATGCAAGAGACGAGCCGTTCTCGCAATCGCCGCAAAGTCCCGCCATATTTTGACTGGCCACGGGTGGGTGAGAGGGGATTGCTCGGTAACCTTAGCCGGTAGGAATCTTTGACAGGCCGGGGGATACCTCCGCTGGTGGGGTGATGCGCTGGACTGCGCTTCAGCCCCGCGGCAGCCCTTTGAAGGGCTGGGCGCGCCCTGTTACCCGCCAGCTCCTGGTCGGAGGCGTTGTCGCTCTCCAGCCAGCGTCCGCCGCCCGGGCCGCTGCCAGGCGTCCCACGGTAGGGTTCCTACGGTGCAGCGCGCCGCCGGGAGGCTTCATCGAGGCCTTCGAGCTAGGGCTGGCTCCGCGACCTGGGCCATATCAGTCCGGGCTCGTGACGAGCCTCTCGCAGGGAGGCGGGAACATCTCCCGCAACAGTCAAATTCCGGCGGATCATGCCGAAACGCCTCGGACTGCTCCGGGAACTCATGCCCCGGCTCTCCCGCCTGTGATCATGCGCAGCCCGAGAGGACTTGCGCCCGCGCTGCGGTCCGCGCGCCGCGCGCAAGCCCTCATCCAGCCGCAGGACGTCCTTTTCACGGCCCACCGGGCGCGACTCGCCGGGCTCGCGCTCAGGAACCGGCGGCCGGCGATCTATGGTTTCCAGGAGCTGGTGGACGCGGACTAATGTCCTACGGCGTGAGCTTACCGGCCCTGTATCGCCGCCGGACCAGGTCATCGATGACCGCCGGCCCCCGCTCTGGCCGGGACCTCAGCGCAGAGACGGGGCCCCTACCACTTCGAATCCTTCGCCTGCCTGACCACCGCCGCGCGGTCGAAGCTATTCGCGGCATCGACGAAGTCGTTCGTGTACACGGTGCCGGGATCGAACGAATCCGGCAGCTGCCCGCTCTGCTTGGCGATCGTGGCGATGCCGGCCCACTCCCCGAGCACGTTTTCGCCCCACCGCGCCTGCCCGGGGCGCAGCTTCAATCCGTCGAAGCGCGAGTTGAAGATGCGCAGCGACTCGGCCATCATCTTCGATTCGTCCGTGCCCTGCGGCTTGGTGCCGGGGTACATCTTCCAGTGGTTGCGAATCACCGCCTCCGGGTTCGCGAGACCAAATACGGTCGCCTTCGAGATGCCGCGCAGCACTTTACCCACCGCCTCCGGGTACTGCTTGATGAAGTCCTCGCGACACAGGATCGCGTTCCCGAGCATCTTGTCGAAGTACGCGGGGCGGAGCAGGCTGAACTCCATGCCCCGGTTCTCGGCGCTCGCCACCACCGTGTCCCAGCCCACCCACACCTGCACGTCACCCCGCTGCAGGGCCAGCGCGGCCTGCGCTCCGGTGCCCACGCCCACGAACGTAAAGTCCTTCATCGGATCGAGCCCGATGTCGCTGGCGGCGTGTCGAACGATGAACACGCTGCCGTCGGCCATCGACATCACGCCGATCTTCTTGCCCTTCAGCTGCTCCAGCTTCGTGATCCCGCTCGACTTCAGCGTCACGATACGGGTGATCGGCTCTCGGGCGTAGGTGTATACCGCCTTGGCCGGGACGCCCTTGGCTCTCGCGTGAAGGCTCGAGTCGGCGGTGATGCTCGCGCACGTCACGTTGCCCGCGGTGAGCTGCTGCATCGCGACGGTGCTGTTGGTGATGCCGATGACCTTGACGTCCAGACCTTCCTCGCGCCAGTATCCCATGCCCAGCGGGATCGACGAGATCCCCGCGTGCCCGATCGAGATGTCGATGGTGGTAGGCCCGATCACGATCTGCGGGACATCGGCGGCCCGGCCGGCAGGCGTGCCCGTCACCATGGCCACCGCTACCGCCGCCACGAACAGAGCCATTCGGATCATCAGCGAGACCTCCTTTGACGAGCCGCTACGAGTAGCGATTGATGTCATCGGACTCCGCCCAGAACACCACCTTCCGGTGGACGAACTGGAGCCCGATGAAGACGGTCACCCCGAGGGTGGCGAGAACGATGAGCACCGCGAACACCTGCGAGACGTCCAGGGTGGTGTTCGCGGCGACGATCAGGAAGCCGAGCCCGGCTTCGCCCCCGACGAACTCGCCCACGATCGCCCCCAGGATGCTGAAGATGATGGCGATGTTGAAGCCGGCGAAGATGAACGGCAAGGCGTTGGGAAGTCTCAGATACCAGAAGATCTGCCACTTGGAGGCCGAGAGCGAGCGCAGGAGATCGAGCTTGCTCGCGTCGCAGCTACGGAGCCCGACGACCACGTTCACCAGGATTGGAAAGAACGAGATCATAGCCGCGATGATCACCTTCGACGACGCGCCATACCCGAACCAGATCACGATGAGGGGCGCGATCGCGATCTTGGGCATGGACTGGAGCGCGATAAGGTACGGATACAGCGTACGCTCGAGCAGCCAGAACTGGGTTACGAGCGAGCCGACGATGACGCCGGCCACCGCGGCGATACAGAACCCACCCGCTGCCTCCCCGACCGTGACCAGAAAGTGCGTGAGGTAGAGACCGCCGGTCAGCCCTTCCAGGAGTGATCGCGCGATGCGGCTCGGCGGTGGGAGGAGAATCGCGTTGACCGCGTAGTGATGAACCGCGAACTCCCAGAATCCGAGGAGTAGGACGAACGACAGCGGCGTCAGGAGCAGCTCCGGTCGGCCACGCAGGCGCGGCCGCCCGCTCGACTCGACCTCGTCGTCGATCAGCTCCGCGCTCGTGATGTGAGTGGTCATGGTGGGTCCGCCTTCAGCTCGACATCTCGAGACGGCTCAGAGCGGCCGAGCCGGGCGCCGCGCCGCCCAGCTTCTCGCGGATGCGGGTCACGTACCCGGCCGCGCGCGGCTGGCCAAAGATATCGAGTCCCCGCGGCCGCGGCAGATCGATCGGGAGTGTCTCCACGATGTGCCCCGGCCGCGGTGACATGACCACCACCCGGTCCGCGAGCAGCACCGCTTCGGGAATCGAGTGGGTGATGAAGAACACGGTCTTCTTCGCCTTCTGCCAGATGCCGAGCAGCTCCAGGTTCATGGCTTCCCGGGTCATGGCATCGAGCGCGCCGAAGGGCTCGTCCATCAGCAGGAGGGAAGGATCGTGCAGCAGGGCGCGAGCGATCGAGGCGCGTTGGCGCATCCCGCCGGACAGCTCGTGGGGGTACTTGTCCTCGAACCCTCCGAGACCGACCAGCTCGAGCAGCTCCCCGGCACGTCGTCGGAACGCGGCTCGATCCAGACCGAGGATAAGCGCGGGCAACATGACGTTGCCGAGAACGGTGCGCCACGGCAGCAGCACCGCGTCCTGGAAGACGACCCCCACGTCCCGCCGCGGCCCACGCACCGCCTGGTCGCGCAGCAGGACTCGCCCGTCGGAGGGCAAGGCGAGTCCGGCCAGGATCCGCAGGAGCGTGGTCTTGCCGCACCCGGACGGGCCTACCACCACCACGAATTCTTGCGGCTGGATCTCCAGGCTCACCGACTCCAGGGCCTTCACCGCACCGCCCGATGTCGTGCGGTACGTCTTGCCAACCTCCCCGATCGTGATGAGCGGTGCCAGGGCGGACATCTTCCGGTCCTAGGCCGGGTCGAGCACCTGGTCGAGCACCCAGTTGTCGAACGCGTGCACCAGCTTCTCCGCATAGGTCGGGAAGCGTCCGGGCACGTTGATCGGGGAGGCGAGCCCCAGGTGCTGCAGCTCGGCGGCCCGCACGTCCTCCATGAAGACGATGTCGACATCCCGGTGGTAGCCCTGGACGATCTCGTCGAAGTCGGGGCGCGCCGCGATGGCCTTGGGGAAGAGGATCTCCCGCTTCATCAGCATGCGATTCGGGCCCATCGGGTATTCCTGCGTGATGGAGGCCATCCCGTCGATGTGGAAGCTCAGCATCGTCATGGGGTGGATGGCGGGAAACCACGTCCCGGTCTCCTTCATCTGCTTCACCGCGTCGATGTCCGGGAACGTCTTCTTGCCATCTCGCACGTTCCGGGTCCCCACGTGCTTGGTGAAGTGAGCCGTGTACTGACCCCGGAGCTCTTCCCCGGCCAGCAGATCACGACCGGAGACTGGATGGCGACTGAGCGTGCCCTTGTGTACGAACGGCACGTGGTAGCCCTCTCCGAAGCCCTCGAAGTAGATCTTCCAGTTGCACTTCACATCGTACTCGGTCGTTCGTACCACGACGCGATCCTCGGGCTCGTACATCGCGGTCCGCTCTGGCAGATCGCCGAGGTATTCCATGAGGCTGTCGCCATCGGGGTCAAGATTGATGAACATCATGCCCGCCCAGACCTCCAGACGAACGGGCACCAGACCGTAGTCACGTCGCTTGAAGCACTCCGACTCTTCGACGAATGGCGTGCCGAGCAGAGCTCCGTCCAGACCGTAGGACCAGTTGTGATAGAAGCACTTGAAGGCGCTGCAGTTGCCCTCCCCGTCGACGAGCTGGGAGCCCCGATGGCGGCAGCTGTTTGAGAACGCGCGCACGTCACCGGTGCGGTCACGGGTGACGATCACCGGCGTCGTCGCGAAGTCGAGGGTGAAGTAGTCTCCCGCGTTCGGAATGCGCTCCACTCGGCCGACGTAGATCCAGGTCTTCGTGAAGATGCGCTCCATCTCCCGCTGGTAGAAGCGCTCGGAGGTATAGGCCCAGCCCGGAAGAGTCTCCGCGAGGTGAAGGGGGCGACGCACGCCGTCGTAGTACTTCGGGCTGAACAGATCGATCGGCTCACTCATGACTGGCCTCCTCACGTGGCGGTTGACCGCTCGGGCCCGAGATGCGATCGGGCGTGGCCGGGGCCTCGGCCCCGGTCCTCATGTTGCGCAGGAACTCCGTGACCTTCGTGGCGGTTCGCATGACATGGCCCTGCATGATCTCGTCCGCTCGGCGCGCGTTGCCGTCGAGCACCGCGGCCAGGATCGCCTCGTGCTCGTAGCCGTGGCGTGTGGTATTGGCCCGCCACTCCACGTACAGGCGCAGATACGGCTGTACCGTTGCGCGCAGATGGCGAATCTGCGTCACCAGGCGGGGACGGCCGCTCAAGCGGTCCAGGTAGTCGTGGAACGCTTCGTGACGCTCGATCCATATCTCGGTGTCGTCGACGACTCGATTCATCCGGCGGAGCAGGTCCTCGACCCCGTGGAGGAGCTCTCCACGCAGCTGGGGCAGGGCGAGCCGGAGCGCCAGGCCTTCGAGCACCGCCCGGATCTCGAAGATCTCCATGACCTCCGTCGGTCCCAGCTCGGTGACGACCATCCTGCGGTTGGACAGCGTGATGAGGCCTTCGGCATGCAGCCGGCCGATGGCGTCGCGTACGGGAATCCGGCTGATCCTCAAGTGCTCGGCGATGCTGTCCTGCCGGAGGCACACGCCGCCCGGGAGCTCGCCCGAGAGGATTGCGCGACGAAGGTACTCGTACGCCCGCTCCTGGGCGGAACGGCTGGTCGTCTCTCCCGCCAGTAGGTCCGTCGACATTGGGCACATACATGTATACGGAACGCCTGGGCTGTCAATACGGATGGATACGTATCAATCAACCTCTACTGGACGCTCCCGCCGGGCATTTCCGCTCGACGCTTCGTGGTCGGGACTGACAATCTACGGCACCCGATTCTTGCTCGCGACCAGAAAGCTGTTCACATTCCCAGCGTTGCGCCGCCTTTTTCGTCGCTGGCACCTCGGCTGCACGCGGAAGCTCGGAGACGTCACGCATGCTCGTTGGTCAGCGGCAGGGCGGGTACACCGACTCGATAGACGGGCGCGGGTCAACCAGGTGTCGCTGACCGCCAGTGCAGTCCGGCAGTGGCTGCGCGACCACGAGGGCGTCGCCTTCTGCGCCCAGTGCATCGCCACCTCGAACCGTCGCGCGATGGGAACGCTCGCCATCGCCACGGAGCTGGATCACCTCCCCCGCCGGTCGGCGACCTTTCTGCCGGGTCGCTGCCGATGCGGCGCGGTCGGCGTGCGATACCACCGCTCATCCCTCTCCGACAACCGCTGACACCCGACAACCGCTGCGGCCGGCCGCGCACCGACTCCGCTGCGCCGCTCACCTGTTCCGTCCGTGCTCAAAGCGGCACCATGCTCATCCGATCGCGACCACCGAGCCGCCGGGCGCATCAGCGGCGTGGGCCGCACCGTGATGGAGCTGCGGCGACGCCGCGGGCTAACGGTTGGCGCCCTCGCCTCACGCACGACGCGGGTCGTCGGGTGACCCGCGACGAGCGCGCGCGACTTCGTCGCCCGCCACGCGGCGCGCTCCGGGGGCTGTGCCAGGCCCGCGCCCTCCCGTCCCGCCTACTTGCGCTGCCCCTCCGCGCAGGCCGCATCGCACGGGGCGGGCCGATGCCAGGCGTCG
>Ga0070682_100000305_pt1 | contig 34025 bp, 27 predicted proteins | sample KBSC63LmetaG_FD_64668 | JGI IMG/M metagenome (GOLD analysis project Ga0070682, IMG submission 64668) | Corn rhizosphere microbial communities from Kellogg Biological Station, Michigan, USA - KBS C6-3L metaG | ecosystem: Host-associated > Plants > Roots > Rhizosphere | place: USA: Michigan...
CCGGCAGCAGGAGATCCGCAACCAGATCGAGAACACGACCAGCGACTACGACCGCGAGAAGCTCCAGGAGCGCCTCGCGAAGCTCGTGGGCGGCGTGGCCGTGATCAAGGTCGGCGCGGCCACCGAGGTCGAGATGAAGGAGAAGAAGGCCCGCGTCGAGGACGCCCTCCACGCGACGCGCGCGGCGGTCGAGGAAGGCATCGTCGCCGGCGGCGGCGTTGCTCTCATTCGCGCGCAGAAGGCGCTCGAAGGCCTCAAGGTGACCGAGGAGCAGAAGGCGGGCGTGCGCATCATCGAGCGCGCCATCGAGGAGCCCCTGCGCCAGATCGTCGGCAACGCCGGCGAAGAAGGCTCGATCGTCGTGCAGAAGGTGCGCGAGGGTAAGGGCTCGTTCGGCTTCAACGCGGCCACCGCCACGTACGGTGACCTCGTGGCCGAGGGCGTGATCGACCCGGTGAAGGTCGTGCGCTCCGCGCTCCAGAACGCAGCCAGCGTCGCGGGCCTCATGCTCACGACGGAGGCGCTCGTGGCCGAGAAGCCGAAGGAGGACAAGGCTCCTGCTCCGGGCGGTCACTCGCACGGCGGCGGCGGCGACTTCTGATCGACGCCCCGTGAGATGAGCGGCACGGGCCGCTCGCGCGAACGGCGAGTACGTGAAGTGCTCGCCGTTCGTGTTTTGTGCGGCCTCGTGTAGGATTCGCCCCGCGATCCATGCGGTTCAAAGCGCTCCTCTTCGCCGCGCTCGTTTGCTCGTGCGGCCCCGATTCGCCGCCTTTGCCGTGCAACGGGGGTCCCGAGTTCTCCGTCGTGATCAAGGCGCCCGACGGACCTCTGCCGAGCGATACGGTCGTGAAGCTCTACTACGGCGGTCGCGCACCGGACGATCCGGAGGTCCTCACCGTCGCCGAGCCGATGACGCCGCAGGCGCTCTTCTGCTACCCCGCCGACAAGAACGGCGTCTACGACTCGAGCGGCCCCGCGCTCGGCTCGAAGGCGAGCGCCATGCACACGTCGAGCGGCGGCGCGGGGAACGGCGGCGCGGGTGGCGAAGGGGGTCAGAGCGGAGGCGACGGAACGCTCGTTGCGCTCGGGTGCGACCTCTACACCGACGGTTCGGCGCGGCTCGAGGTCGTGACCATGCTGTACGGAACGCAGAAGGTCGAGCTTGCGCTCCAAAAGGGCGTCTGTACCGTGAAGAGCACCCTGCTGCTCGAGCCGATGGACGCCGGGATGTAGCGGCCGACCGGGCTACTTGGCCGCAGGATCGAATTTCGGGCCGTAACTCTTGAGGCTGATGCGCTCGCTCTGACTGAGCGCGCCCTGTTCGGCCTCGGTCTCGCGCAGAGCGATGCCGACGCCCGGACAGAACACGGTGGTCGTGCGCTTCTGGCCCTCGCGCGTGGCGAGCTCCTCGACCGTCTCGACGCAGCCCGTGAAGGCGCCGGCCGCGACCGTGAGGGCGCGATCCGTTCGCGTCACGCGGACGTGCCCGAAGTCGCCCATCCACTCAGCGCCCGGAGCGAGCGGCTCGCGCAGCAGGAAGCCGCCGGCCGCGTGCGCGACGGCTCCGTTGCTCAAACGCAAGCGACTGGCGTGGCCCGCGACGACGAGCTCGGCCGTGTCGGGGTTCGGACGCCGGATCTCGAGCACGAGCAAGCCGCGCTCGCCGCCGGGCTCGGTGACCGTGTCGAACGAGGCGACGGTGCCGTCCTCGAGCGGCAGGTAGCGGGCGAGACCGACTGCGGCAGGCGCCGCGCGTGGTGGGGGTGGAGGCGGCGCCGCGGCACAGCCCGACGCGCCGAACGCGCCAAACGCGACCCAAAGCCCCGCGCGCCGTCGCGGAGGCGCGCGCAGGCGCCTCCGGCTAGCCCCCATGCGTTTTGTAAGCCCAGAGGGTGAGCACGACGAGCAGCGCGATCGACAAGCCGAGCAGAACCTTCACGAGGGGATCGGGCTCGATGCGGCGCGCGAGCTCTTCGGCCGCTGCTCGGACCTTCGGATCCGTGGTGCGCTCAGCGAGCTCCGGAGCGCCCTTGCGCACCCGCGCGTAGTCGCCGAGCTCGAACGCGCGGATCAGGTGCTCGAGGTCCGCGTCGGCTGGGAACGCGAGCAGAAACGCCGGGCGCTCGCGGCCGTCGGGGCGGAGCGAGGGGCGCAGCACGAGCTCCTCCGCCTTCCTCCGCTTGCGCTTCTTGCGCTTGCCCGACGGCTCCCCCTCCTGCTCGGCCGCAGGCTGGGCCGTTGGCTCGCCCGCCGGCTCGGCGCCTTCCGGCACGGACGGCTCCATCGGCTCCTCGGGCTTGTCGTCGGACATGGGGGCGACCGGAAAATAGCCCGGAGCTCCACACGGTGACAATCGGATAGCAGAATCAAAACTGGAAGTAGACGAAGGGCACCGCGTCGGCGCTTGCCAGCTCGCGCACGACGAGCGCCGCGGCGAACAGCGCGACGCCCTGCGCCGGCGCGGGCAACAGTACGAAGCGCGAGCGGGCCGCCTCGTACCAGCGCTCGGGCACGAAGTGGCTCGCGAGACCGAGTCCGAGCACGCCGAGGAGCTCGGGCGTGAGGTTCGGGTGGTATGTCGTGAGCGTCAAAAACCGCCCGAAGTAGACGCGCGCGAGCGCAAACGTGTCGGCGCGGAACAGGATCCACGCCGCCGTCACGAAGTGGAACGTGAGGAACACGCCGACGACCGCGGGCAGCCGGCGACGCGTGGCCTCGGTGCCCTCACCGCGCAGCGCGCGCGTGACGACCAGGCCGAGACCGTGGAGCCCACCCCACACGACGAAGGTCCAGCTCGCGCCGTGCCACAGCCCGCCGAGCAGCATCGTGAGCATCAAGTTGAGGTAGGTGCGCGCGGTCCCGCGGCGATTGCCGCCGAGGCTCACGTACAAGTAGTCGCGCAGCCACGTCGAGAGCGAGATGTGCCAGCGGCGCCAGAAATCCGCGAGATCGCGCGCCTTGTACGGTGCGTTGAAGTTTCTCGGGAAGCGCACGCCGAGCAGGAGCGCCGAGCCGATCGCGATGTCCGTGTAGCCGGAGAAGTCGCAGTAGATCTGCACGGCGTAGCCGAGCGCGGCGGCGTAGCATTCGAGCGCGGAATGGTGGAGCGGCGCGTCGAACGTGCGATCGACGAGGTTTAGCGCGAGGTAGTCGCCGATCGCGACCTTCTTGACGAGCCCGACCGCGATCAGGAACAGCGCCTCGCTCCCCTGCTGGGGGTCGAAGCGCGGCGTACCGGCGAGCTGCGGCAGGAGATCGCGCGGTCGCACGATCGGGCCCGCGACGAGGTGCGGAAAGAAGGCGACGAACGCGAGGTACTCGCCGTAGTTCGGGTGCGGCTCGATGTCGCCGCGGTACACGTCGATGACGTAGCTCATCGACTCGAACGTGAAGAAGCTGATGCCGATCGGCAGCGCGACGTGCAGCGCGAGCGCGGGCGGATGAAAGCCGAGCGTCGCGAGCAGCGCGCTCGCCGACTCGACGCCGAAGTCGAAATACTTGAAGAAGCCGAGCACGCCGAGGTTCAGGACCACGGTGGTCGCGAGCCACAGGCGCCGGCTGCGCTCGCTCTTGGCGCGCGCGATCGCATTGCCGAGCAGCCAATCCGCCGTCGAGGACCCCCAGATGAGCGGCACGAAGCGCCAGTCCCACTTCGCGTAGAAGAAGTAGCTCGCCGCGAGCAGGAACAAGAGCCGGAGCTTGCGCTGCCGGGCGAGCAGCCAAGAAACGACGAACACGACGCCGAAGAACTCGGCGTAAACGAGCGTATTGAAGAGCACGACGGAGCGGGCGCAGAGTACTACTTCTCCCCGCGTGAGAGCGTCGTTCCCGCCCGTGCGCTGCCTGCTCTGGTTCACCAGCGCGGCGGGCTTTTTGTGCCTGGGCGGAGCGCTCGCGGGGCATGCGCTGCCACTTTCGCGGGTGGTTGCCGTGCTCGGCCTGCACGCGCTCGTGGCGACGCTCGGCGTGCTCTTGCCGGGACTCAGCGTGTTCGGGGACGTGTTTGCGCGCGGCTCGCGAGCGCGTCCGGAGGTGGCGCTCACGTTCGACGACGGTCCGCACCCGGAGACGACCCGTCGCGTGCTCGCGATCTTGCGGGAGCACGGCGTCGCGGCGACGTTCTTCGTCCTCGGGGAGAAGGCGCGCGCGCACCCCGAGGTCGTTCGGGAGATCGCGCAGGCGGGGCATGGACTCGGGCTCCACGGCTACACGCACGACCGGCTCTACGCGTTGCGCTCGGCCGCACGGGTGAGCGCGGATCTCGAGAGCGCGCGCATGGCGCTGCGCGACGTTGCGGGTGTCGAGACGGCGCTGTTTCGTCCGCCCGTCGGCTTCGTGAGCCACGCCGTCGCGCTCGCCGCCGACCGCGCGGGGCTCACGCTCGTGGGCTTCAGTGCGCGCACGCGTGACGGTTCGCCGCGCGCCGACTCGCGAGCAGTGCTCGCGCGGGCGCGGCGGGCCCTCTCGAACGGCGCCGTGCTCGTTCTGCACGACGCGGCCGAGCGGGGCGGGCACGTTCCCGCGAGCCTCGCGGTGCTCGACGAGCTCTGCCGCGAGCTCGCACGGCGCGGGCTACGTCCGGTGACCGTGGACGCGCTGCTCCGCGCCGAGTAGCCTTTTTCCGATGCGTCACCGTCTCGGCGTGGGTGTCGTTTTGAGCTTGGGTCTGGTGGCTAGCGCTGCCTATGGCTGGTCGCAGGGCGCGGACATCACCGCGTCGGTCCACGGCCACTCCTTTCACCGCGTCGAGGTCGACGCCACCGACTGCACGCTCAACTACCGCGTGTACTTCAACGCCCCCGCCGACGCCTACGCGAGCAACGCGAAGACGCGCAACGTCTACCTCTTCCGCAGCCGCATCGAATTCGGCGACGGAAAAACCGCCCTCGTCCCCATCTTCGCCAATCGCGGCCCCGGTGAGCGCGTCTACGAGAACCACTTCGATTCCACGAGCGACGGCTGCTGGGCGAAAGACAAGCACCCGCTCTCGCGCGTGAAGGTCGAGGCGTGCCGCGGCGACGGGTGCACGCCGGAGAGCTTCCGGTAAGCAGAGGGGATTGAACAGGAAGGCGGAAGTTCGGGAAGGTTTCTGAATTCGTTCGAGCTCAAACCACCCTTCCGCCCTTCCCCCTTCCTGTAATTCCCCTCAGACCTGCCGCAAATCGGCCTGAAACGGCGATTGGTTCTGCGGGAACAGGAGCCAGAAGAAGACCGCTCGGAGCTCGAGGTACTCGCGCGCGGCGACCTCGGCGAGCTCCTTCGGCATCGTGTCGGTGCGCATGCCTTCCCACTCGAAGGGTGGGACGCCGCGCGCGGAAGCGACCAGGCCGATGCTACGGAGCTCGTCGTGGGCGCGGAAGCAACGCACCGTCGCGCGGTGGGCGGCCGCCGGAAATAGCTCGCGCGGCGTGAGCGTTTCTGGCAGCGCGACGTGGTCGAGCCCCGCCGACCAGCAGAGCCACGTGAGCGCCGTGAAGTCGCAGCGCGCGAGCTCGAGCAGGCCGCGCACGGTGCGCGTCAGATCGAGCGTCTCGTTGACGTCGACCTCGGACACCTCGACGCCCTCTTCGCCCTCGTCCTCGATGCGCATCTTTCCATGGACGAGCTCGACCGGCCCGTCGGGGAGGAGGGAGCCAAGGTCCGGCGGTAGCCATGCCGGCGCGGCGCCGAGCCGCCGTTCGATCTCATGGCGTACCGCTTCGATGCGGGTGGCGTAGAGGCTCGCCATGCGGCGGACGGCGGCCAGCGGCTGCGCGGCCTCGACGGCAACGAGCTCTTCGTCGGGTGGGACGAGCGGCTCGGCCGTCGGCGAAAAAGCGAAGCTCGGGTACGCCACGCGCACGAGAGCACGCAAAAATTCCGCGGTGGACGCGGACTCCGGCGGGAGCCGCGCGGCGTCGTCGAGCGCACCCTCGCGGTCCCCGTGCTCGACGCGCAAGAGCGCCCGCGCCGCGCGCGACCGCTCGCGGCCAGGAGCGAGCATGAGCGACGCTTCGACGTACTCGAGCGAGGCGCGCGTCGTGGTCGGTACCGACATCCCGAGCGAGCACAGAATCGCGGCCGGCTCCGCCCCGCCGAGCAGCGCGCCGAGCAGGCTGCCCATCGAAGCGCGCGCTTCGTCGGCTTGCTTCGCCTGCTCGTGTGCCCGCTCCGGCGCGAGCGGCACGACGCGCGCGTGGAGGAACGCGCCGAACCGCGTGACGTCGCCGTCGAGCGCTACGGCGCGCGCGGCGACGGCGAGCGCTTCACGCGACTGTCGCGCGTCCCAAAGCCGTTCGGCCTCGCGCCAGCGTGCCGCGGCGTCGCCGAGCGGCTCCGCTTCCGCCCCGAGCACGACGGGCGGCGCGCCGTCACCCCAGCCGCGGCCGTACTCGGCGCTCGCGAGCACGGTGCCGTCCGCATCGCAGAGCTCCCAGAGCCCGACGCGCTCGCCGTGCTCGTGAGCGCCGCGCACCCATTGAATGCGCGGATCCGCATACGGACTATCGCCCGGAACGAAGCGCTGCACGAAGCGCGCGTGGTTTTTCGCCTGCTCGTCGAGCTCGGTGTCTTCCTCGCACAGCCCGTCGCGCGCGAAACGCCGCCGCGCGCGCAGGCGCCCGGATAGCATGTCGTTCTCGAAGACGAGCGTCCCGAGGACGTCGAAGTAGCGCACCGTGACGAGCGTCGGGCTCCGGTCGATGTGCTCGACGAACGCGCCCGCGTTCCGCACCCAGAGGGCGTGCTCGGGCAAACCGGCCGGGCGCGCGGGCCACGGCGTGCCGTCCTCGCAGAGCGGCTGCCCCTGCTCGTCGAGGAACACCTCATCGACGTAGCGACCGTCGTGGTACCGAACGCGCAGCTCGCGCGCCCCGGGCGGCACGCAGCAGGTGCGGAGCGGCGGCGAGCCCGGCTTGCCGTCCGTGAAATGCGAGACGTAGCCGTCGAGCTTGCCCGCCTTGTACGAGCGCCGCACGCGGAGCGCCCCGTCGCGGCTGAACGTCGACCACGTGCCGTGCGGCTCGCCGCGCTCGTTGCGCGGGCTGTCCTCCCAGAAAGCGGCGTTCTCGTCGAAGACGGCGCCGGCAGGCAGAGTGCCCGGTCGTTCGGGAGTCGTCATGCGCCTCGAGAAGGTGAGTCGAGCCCTGCCGGCAGCCGTCAAGCCGCAGCGACGGAGCCCGGTTGGCCTAGCACGTAACGCCGCGAATAGCCGCGAGTCGCGTTCTCGATCGATACCCAGATCGCGCCGTCGCGGCCGTAGCCGTAGCGCTCGACGATCTCGACCTCGCCGCCCGACAGACGTTGGTCGAGCGGGATGCTCGAAAGGTCGTTCTTTTCCGCGAGCGCGGGATCGTAGGGAAACAGGATGTCGCCCCACGGCGTGAGGTCGCCGCGCGGCTCGCCGCTCGCGTCGAGCTCGCTGCATTCGAGGAAGCGCAGGTGGCCCACGGCGTGCACGGGACGATAGCGGCGCTCCACGCTGAGCCCGCCCGCGTCCGGCAACGTGCCTTTCGTGATGATCGGATCGAAGACCTTGGCGCGCCCGTCCTCGCCCTCGCGCCATACGCCGAAGTGGCGGGTCACGGCCTCGCGCACGAAGATCTGCGCCTCGGGGTCGGCGGCGATCGCCAGGCCGACGGCGGTGGCGGCGTGCGGCTGCGGCGCGATCAGAACCTTGCGCTTGTAGAGGTCGCGGAGGCAGCGCCCGACGAGCGGGAACGCCGTGCCGCCGCCGACCAGGTACACGCCGCCGAGCTCGCGCGGGTTGTTCGGGTCGATGCCGTGTGCCCGCACGCTATCCAGGATTTTTTCCAGCAATTCGAGCGTGCGCTGGACGAGCGGCATGCAAGCCGCGTTCACCTCGGCCATCTCGAGCGTCACGTGCTCGAGCCCGGGCACGACGCCGGCAAAATCGATCGAGAGCCTCCGGCTCGTCGGCGCGAGTGACTCTTTCGCCTCGCGGCAGATCTCGAGCAGCTGCGCGCGCTGCACCGGCCCGAACCCACGCGGGCTCACCTCCGCCGTCGCGAGCGCGAGCTCCAAGATGACTGCATCGAAGTCCTCGCCGCCGAGTCGACCGATGCCTTCGCTCGAGATCAGATCGAAGCGCCGATCGGCGAGCGACACGGCAGAGGTGTCGAAGGTGCCGCCGCCGAGGTCGTACACGACGACGTAGCGCTTGGGTGTGCGCTTGCCGAGCGACGATAGATTGTTGTGCGCGTATTCGATCGCCGCGGCCGTCGGCTCGTTGATCAAGCCGAGCACGCGAAAACCAGCGCGCGTGAAGGCCTCCACCGTGAGGTAGCGCTGGCTCGTCGCCGCGTGTGCGGGCACGGCGACCATGGCTTCGAGCGGCTCGCGCTCGTCGATGTCGAGGTTCGAGCGCTCGATCAGCGCGCGGCGCAAGAACTTCAGGTACTCGGTCGTGAGCTCGAGCGCGGTGCGATCGATGCCGAGATCGCGAAGCCGCTCGTCCGGCATTCGTCCGCTCGCCTCACGCTTGATGGAGCGAATGATCGCTTGGCTGTGAGCGCCGAGATCGGCGAACGCCTCCCACCCGAGCGTGAGCTCCCCGCGCCCGCGCACCGCGAGGCCCGGCATGAACTCGGCGTAACCGCCCGGTGTTTCGAAGACCGCGACGGGGTAGCGCCCATCCACCGACGCCGCGACGACGGTTCGCGTAGTTCCGAAGTCTATCCCGAGGCGCATGCGCGAGATTTGCCGTTGCGTGGTGTGGAGGAGTCGCAGGGCACTATAATGCGAAGGGTCGGCCGAGGGGCCAGGTTGTGCCGCCGAGCGGCATTCGCCGCCCTACACGGCCAGCGGAATTAAGACGTTCGTCGTCCCCGCGGAGTCCACTCGCACCTTCGAGGGTTTGGCTCAACGGCCCGAATTGAGTAAGCTCGCGGGCTCGATCGTGGAATTGGTGCGGGTGTCCCCTCTGCAACTACGGGGACCCTGAGGAGTTATTCGCCATGCGCTTCAAGAGCCTATTGTTGGTGGTTTCCGTCCTGTCCTTCGGCGCGCTCGTCGGCTGCAAGTCGAAGTGTGAGTCCAACTGTGCGGACATGCAGGATAAAGACTGCGACGACTTCGATCACGACGACTGCCTCCACGGCTGCATTCAAGAGCAGGACATGGAGGAGGACACCGACAAGTGCACCGACGATTTCGACGCCTTCATGAGCTGCATCAGCGATCAGAGCGACATCTGCAAGGTGCTCGAGACCGAGACTGACGACAACGGCAACGTCAAGCTGAAGAAGTGCAACAGCGAGTACGAAGACTACTCGAAGTGCTACGCCGACTACTGCGACGATCACGACAAGCGCGACTACTGCATGTGATCCCGCTCGGCGCGCGGTAGCTCCAGCACGAACCGCGCGCCTCGCCCGACGGCCGCGTCGAGCTCGATCGTTCCGCCTACCGCTTCCACGAGGCCTCGGCACACCGCGAGCCCGAGGCCCGTGCCTTTTCCCACTTCCTTGGTCGTCACGAACGGCTCGAAGAGCCGCTCACGCACCGCGGGGGCAACCCCGGGCCCGTCGTCGCTGACGGCGAGGCGCGCACCCGCCGCCGACGGCTCCGCTTCGATGCGGATGTGCCCGCCGGCGCCCGCCGCGTCCGCGGCGTTCAGCACGAGGTTGAGCAGCACCTGCACGAGCTGCTCGCGCCCGAGCGCGACGAGCGGAAGCTCGCGGTGCACGTCGAGCGCGAGATCGACGTCGTGGAGCGCCGGGTGCGGCATCACGAGCGCCGCCGTGTCGTGAACCGCCGCCTCGATGTCCCCGGGCTGCGGCGGCTCCTTGTCGGCACTCGTGGGGCGCGCGAACGCCAGAAGATCGCGCAAGATGCGGTGAACCCGCTCGGTCTCGCGCCGCATCCGCTGCAGGAAGTCGTGCTGCTCGTCCGGCTCGAGCCCGCCCGCGAGCAAGAGATCCTCGAGCCCCATCAGCGCCGCGATCGGATTGCCGATCTCGTGCGCAAGGCCGGCCGCGAGACGACCCACGGAGGCGAGTCGCTCGGAGCGCACGAGCTGGGCTTGCGTCTGGCGCAGGCGCTCCGTGGCGTGCTCGACCTCCGTCACCTTGGCCCGCAGCTTGTCCTCTTCGGCAATGAGGCGGGCGGTCATCGTGCTGAAGCTTTCGCCGAGCGCCGTGAGCTCCTGGACGGCGGTTTTCGGCACGGCGAGCTGGCGCGCGCCGCCCGCGACCCGCTGCGCGGCGTGGGCGAGCGAGTCGAGGGGGCGGACGATGAGCCGCGTGAGCGCGAAGTAGGTCGCCGTCAGGAGCGCGAGCGCGACGAGCCCCGTGTAAAGCGCGAGCAACCGCAGGAGCGGCGTCGTGTGGGCGGAGTCGTCATCGGTGCGCACGATCGCGACCACGGCGCCGTGGCCGTGGGGGACGAGCACGGCGAGCGCCCGCCCGTGCGCCGTCGTCACGTCGGCGGTGCCCTCGTGATCCGGCTTGGCCACCGGCGGTAGGGCGCCGACAGCGCTCGGTTCGCCGACGCGGGCGACCGGCCTACCGTCGCTCCGGTAGACGCCGATGGCCTCGAGCCCCTCGGCACCGACCTGGGCGCGCAGGAGCGGCATCAGCTCGTCCTCCGGGCGGTGGAGCCCCGCCTCGGCGACTTGACCGGCCACGGCTCGGCCGAGCGAGCGGGCCTGCGCTTCACGAAGCTTCTGCAGCGTCAGGCTGGTGTAGGTCGCGACCGCGAAAAACAGCGGCACGAACGCGACGATCAAGAGCCCGCCGAGCAGGAGCAGGAGGCGCAACCTTAGACCTGCCCGCACGCTCCCGACGATATCACGCGGGATCCGCGAGCTTGCCGAGCCGGGGGCCGGCGCTCGGAAACTGGGCCGCGCGGGGCTGCTTTTGATACGCCAAAATCAATGGACCCCGTCGTCCGCGCCGCCCTCCAGATCCAACGCCTGGTCGCCCGGGTGGCAGGCTCGCTCTTGGCGCTGGGCCTCGGCGCGTACCTGGTCGCTTGGGTCGCAAACCGGCCGCCCGAGCTCCTGAGCGGCGGGGCGCTTGCCTTGTTCCTGGTGTCGCTCGGGACTCGGGTGGTGTCGCGCTTCCGCGGCCGCGCCGGCGACGACGGCCCCCGCCTGCTCGACGCCGAGATCCTGCTGCACCTGCTCGTCGGGGCTTATGCGGTCGTCCTGTGCCTGCCCGCGGGCCTCGACGGCCCCGGCTACGCGCTCATCTATGCCGTGATGCTGCTCGGCGCGAGCTTCACCGGCGCCGTGGCGACGGCGCTCTGCGTCGGTTTCGCCGTCCTCCTCGAGGCGGCGCTCGCGTACGCCGTCCTCGGCCAGCTCGAGCTCGACCGCCTGATCGTCCACGGCGCGCTGCTCGCGCTCTTCGCTTCGCTCAACCTGCTCGTCTTCCGCGCCGAGCTCTCCCGCATCAAGCGCCTCTCGCGCCAGCGCATCGACGCCGAGCTCACGCGCATGCGCGACGCCGCGCGCTCGTATCGCCTCCTCGGCGCACCCGCGACTGCGCGCGAGACGACTCACACGCCACCGCCCGCCGACGCCGAGCGCCTGATCTGCTCCGGGGTCGACGAGATCCACCAAGCCGTCGAGTTCGCGCTCGAGCTTCTCCGGCGCACTCTCGGGCTGCGCACGGCGATGCTGCTCGGCCTCGACGCGAGCGGCGCGGCGCTCACGATTCTCGAGCTTTCGACGTCGGAGGACGCGATCCTGCCCGGGCCGTTCGGCGTGCGCGACGGCATCTTCGGGGCCAGCCTCGAGGCGCTCACGCAGGTGAGCATCAGCGGCCCGCGCGCGGGCGTGCATCTGCCGTACTACTCACCGCGCCCGAGCGTCGGCTCCGCCTGCGCGACGCCGCTCGAGGACCACGGGCGCGCGCGCGGACTACTCGTCGTGGACCGCGAAGCGCGCGAGCCGTTCACGCCGCGCGAGGAAGAGACGCTCAAGGCCGCGGCGCGCTTCGTGCTGCGCGCGATCGACAACGAGCGCGTGTTCGTGCAGCTCGACCGCGCCAAGGTCGAGCAAGGCAAGCTCTATCGAGCGGCGAACGCGCTCGCCGCTGCGACGACCGAAGCGCACGTGATTGAAGCCGGCGTGAACGGCGCGCGCGAATTTGCGTCCTTCGACTTCGCCGTCGTCACGCTGTTCGATCGGCAGACGCAGGTGCACGAGATCTGCGCGGCGAGCGGCGAGGGCACCGCCGAGCTCATCGGGCAGCGCTACCGCCACAACTCCGGGCTCGTCTCGATGGTCGTGGCGAACCGGCATGCTTTGCCGTACCGCGGCGACTACGACCCGGCGCGCCAGGTGGTGTTCACGCGCCAGCTCACGCCGCCGCCGATGCCGTCGCTCTTGGTGCTGCCGCTGCTCGTGCACGAGCGGCCGCTCGGAACGCTCATTCTCGGCTCGAAGCGCCGCGGCGCGTTCGGAGACGCCGTGCGCCCGACGCTCGAAGTGTTGACGAGCCACGTTGCCGTCTCGCTCGCCAATGCGCGGCTGCTCAAGCGTCTCGAAGAGCTCGCGACGACGGACGGTTTGACGAGCCTTTACAACAAGCGCGCGCTCATCGACGTCGCCGTGCAAAAGGTCAAGAGCGCGGCGCGCTTCGCGCGGCCGCTCAGCGTGCTCGTGTGCGACATCGATCACTTCAAGCGCGTGAACGACACGCACGGCCACGACGTGGGCGATATCGTGATCAAGGGCCTCGGTGACGTGCTGCGCAAGGTGAAGCGCGATACCGACGCCGTGGGGCGTTTCGGCGGCGAGGAATTCGTCGTCGTGTGCGAAGAGACCGACGAGCGGGGCGCGTGCCAATTGGCGGAGCGCATTCGGCAGGAGCTCGCCGCCACGAACTTCCCGACGGAGCTCGGGCCGCTCAAGGTGACCTGTTCGGTCGGCGTCGCGTCGTTCCCGGGGGCCGGGCAGACGTGGGAGGCGCTGTTCAAAGCGACGGACGAGGCGTTGTACGCGTCGAAGCGCGGAGGCCGGGATCGCGTGACGGCGTGGAGTCCGCGGCTGATGGGGGCCGCGTAGGCGGCGTGTTTCGCGGCAGGCTTGCGCGGCTACGACGTTCTGGCTAACTGGCACCTCCCGTGGGTGAGACGGCAGCGGAACGACCTCGTCAGCGACGCATCGCCAGCGTCCTACGAGCCGTTGGCGAGGGCTTTTTCATCGGGCGGGCCCGCCTCCTCGCCGTTCCGACGAGCGAGGCGGCTCGCGTGCGCGAAAGCGTGCGTGAGGCGGAGGCGAAAGCGAACGTCGCTCTCGAGGCTCCTTCGCCGCTTGCCGAGAGGCTTGCCGGGGAAGCGGTCCGCGACCTCTTGCTCATCGTGGCAAGCCTTCGCGGTATCGAGGACGCGGACCCCGAGTCGCGTCTGCGCGAAGCCGCCGCGTGGGTGCTTTCCGAGCTGAAATCGTCTGTTCTTCGCGACGGGTTGCGCGACTGCCTCGACCTCGACACCAAAGAGCGTCCGCGGGTTTCGACGCTCGTCGCCGTCGCCTCGCATCTGGCAGCGCTCATCGACACGCGCACCCCGCGAGAAATCGTGCTCAAGCACGTGACGTTGCTGGTCGCGCTCGTTCTCTTGGTTACCTGCGGCGTAAGAAGCGTCTTCGGCCCGAAGAACCTGGCGCTCGGCCGAGCGGTGACGGCGAGCAGCGTCTGCGCGTACACCCCTCCGGCCGGATATCGCTTGGAGCGACTCGGCCGCGTCGTGGACGGCGCGCGCTTGGAAAAGACCTTCGCCATGTGCACGGACAAGCAGGCTAAGCCCTGGATCGAGGTCGATCTCGCCGGGATGCACACGATTAGCGACGTCATCGTGTATGCACGCACGGACTGCTGTTGGGGGCAGGATGACTTGCCGCTCAGCGTCGAGATCTCCAAGGACGACAAGCGGTTCACGACGATCGGCACGCGGCGGAGCCCGTTCACGGACGACATGCCCTGGCGCGTCGACGCCGGCGATCGGCGCGCCCGCTACGTGCGACTGATCATCAAAGCCCCCGAAGCACGAAACATCGTCATCAGTGAGATCGAGGTGCATGGCCACTGACCTTGCTTTCTTGGCGCGCGCCCGCGGTCGCATCCCGCCGAAGACCGCGGCACGGTTGCTCGAGCTCCTCGCGCTCGTCGTGACGCTGTGCGCCTCCGCAAAGTGGCTCGGCCGTGCGTTGCCTCGCTTTCTACCGAGGGACTGGGCGACCGCTCACGACTTCGACGCCCTGGTCGATTGGAAGGCCGCGCGTCTGTTCCTGCATGGGCTGAGCCCATTTTCGCGCGCGGGCCTGGCCGAGCTGAACGTGCAGCAGTTCGGGCATCCGCCGACGGCTCCCTTCTGGTTCATCCCGCTCGGAGGGTTCGACAAGGCGCTCGCCGCGGAGCTCATGAGTCTCTCGGTCTGCGTCTGTCTGGTCGTGCACGTCGCCATTTGCCTGAAAGAGCTGCGGTTTCCTGCCCCGGTCGTGCTGACGATCTTGCTGAGCTCGGCGTTCTTCGCGACGGACGCCATGTTCATCCATTTCATCTTCATTCAGCTGTCGGAGTACATCGCGCTCGCCTACGTCATCGCGTGGCGCAAGCTGCGCCGTGGTGAGGATTTCGGCGCCGGGATGGCGGTCGGCGTCGGTATCACGCTCAAGCTGTTCCCCGGGCTCGCGGCGTTGCTTTTTCTCGTGGGAAGAAAATGGAAGGCGTTCGCCGGCGCATGCGTGATGTTTCTCGCCGTCGCGCTCGTCATGGCGTCGACCTTCGGGATTCGCGCCTGGCCCCGGTTCTTCAAGATGCAGGACGACGTCCTCGCCTTCTGGCTCGGCCACGTGCGAAACGCGAGCCTTCAGGGCATCGTGCACCGCTGGTTTTCGCCGATTTGTGAGGGGCACGTTCCGCCGAATCGCGTTGCGATTCAGACGGCCGCCGCGCTCGCGCTCGTCTTGATCGTGTCGGGATTCGTCCTCTCCTGGCCTGACCTCGTGCGCGCGCGCAAGGAGGACCCGAAGGCCATCGACATGCCGTTCGCGCTGTTCAGCGCGCTGTCGGCGTTTTTGACCGCTTGGGTGTGGGAGCACTACGTGCTCATCTTGATTTTGCCCGGATTCTTGGTGTTCTCGCGGCTCTTCGGCTCGTTCCGCACGACGCTTCGCGCGTGGCTCGACGAGCGCGTCACTCTCAAAGCGCTCGCTATCGAGTCGCTGGCGTTCGGCGTCGGACTTTCGGGCTTCGCGGTCATTGCGAAGGCGGTCAGCCTGAACGCGGCGGGCGCCGAGCAGCTCTTCGACCTCTGGAACTCGAGGAAAGACCCGAGCGTGCACTACCTGTTGCACTATTACGAAGTCGCGAAATACGCGCCGTGGCTCGTCATGATCGCGCTTTGCTTCTTCTGCCTCGCGAGGGCGCGGCTCGCTGAGCGTGCCGAGCGGCGAGCTCGAACGGTCACTACGCCGATCTGAGTGCGGACGGTTCGGTGACGGGCTCAGCCGCCTTGCGGCGCCGCCGAGCACGTCGCCGAGCACCCCGTTTCGTCGGAGTCGTCCGTGCAGTCGGACACGTCGTCGCAGAGGTAGGACAGCGGGACCTCCTCGCCGTCGCCGCAGGTGAACGAGCATCCGACCTCGTCGCTGCCGTCGCTGCAGTCGCGCGTGGAGTCGCAGAGCCAACTCGCGGGAATCGCTACGTTGTCGGCCTTGCACGGGAACTGATCGGACAGGTCGGCGCAGTCGTCGAGGCACTTCTGAACCGTCTTGCCGTCGCCGACGTTGCAGAAGAAGCCGTTGAGGCCGTCGCAGGTGGCGGTGGCGAAGCACTCGGCGCGGCAGGCGCGCGCCTCGGTGCGATCCATGCAGCCCTGGATCGCGCCGCCGGGCAGGAGCCCGCACGATTTCAGCGCAGCGCTGGCGTGGCCACAGGCTTCCCCGGGCTTTGGCGCGGAGGGTAGCGGGCAGGTGAGGGTCGGGCAGCCCGCTTCGTCGGCGCCATTTTCGCAATCGACCGAGGCGTCGCAGCGGGAGTCGCTCGCGACGGTTGTACCGTCACCGCAGGCGAACGGCGACGGGCAGGACGCTTCGTCCTTCCCGCTGGTGCAATCCGCGACACCGTCGCATTCGAAATCCCCCCGCACCGTTTCACCGCCGCCGCAGTCGAGCGTGACGTCGCCGCAGGTCCCGAAGCAATCCACGAGCGCATTGCTCGCGGCCGCGGAGCACCATTGCTCGACGACGTCGTCGCAGGAGGCTTCCTTGACGCAGCCGTAGAGGCAGCTCGCGTAGACGCCGGTCGGTAGGACCGAGCAGTCGATGCTGCTGGCGATGAGCCCGCAGCTCTTGAGCTTCGCGCTGTAGTCGCTGCAGGTGCCCACCGGGGTCGGCAGAGCTCCGCCCGACCCGCCCGAGCCGCCTTTGCTGCTGCCACCGGAGCCACCGGAGCCGCCGGAGCCGCCCGTGCTGCTGCCGCCGGACCCGCCCTTGCTGGTGCCACCGGTACCGCCATCGTCGTTCGCGCCGCCGATTGCGTCGGAGCCGCCCGCTGCGGGCTTGGCGCCGGCGCCGCCGGATGACTTGGTTCCGCCGCGTCCGAGGAAGCTCGACCCGGTGTCGCGCCCGGCTTGCGACGTGCTGCCGCCCATCGACGAGCCGGCGCTGTTACTGCCGCCGGTAGCGCCGTTCGCGCTCCCGCCCATGCTCGAGCCGCCCTTCTTGCCGTTGTCACCGGCTTCGCCGGCCTGGCCGGCGCTGGCGTCGTCGTCGCCGACCTGGAAACAGCCGTTCAGCGCGACCGCAACGACCCCCAAGCTCACCCACGCAAGATAAAAGCGCATTCGTACCTCGAGCCTAAAACGCTGCCCAGCGTAGCGGATCGTACGCAGAGTCGCTAGCCTCGCTTCCCGACATCGTCATGGCCAAAGCGACTCCGGAAGAGCAAGCCCTCGAGAAGATTCGTAAGTCGAGCGCGAGCAAGTTCAAGGTCGCGGTCACGGACATCGACGGAGTCCTCCGCGGCAAGTACATCCACCGCAGCAAGCTCGAGTCCGCGCTCGAGTCCGGCTTCGGCTTCTGCAACGTCGTTTTTGGCTGGGATGCCGGCGACGTTTGTTACGACAACGCGAGCTACACGGGGTGGCACACGGGGTACCCGGACGCGCTCGCGCGCCTCGATCTGTCCACGTATCGCGAGGTGCCGTGGGACGGCGGCGTGCCGTTCCTGCTCGGCGAGTTCGTCGACGAGCACGGCCATCCGCTGCCGATCTGCCCGCGCCAGCTCTTGAAACGCGTGCTCGCGCGCGCGGCGACGGCGGGTTTCGACGTGGTGGCCGCGTTCGAGTACGAGTTTTTCCACTTTCGCGAGACGTCGCACTCGCTCGCGGAGCGCGGGCACCTGCGTCCCGATCCGCTGACGCCCGGCATGTTCGGGTATTCGCTGCTGCGCCTGAACCAGAGCAAGGAGTACGTGAACGCGCTCTTCGACGAGCTCGCGGCGTTCGGGGTGCCGATCGAAGGGCTCCACACGGAGACGGGCCCGGGCGTGATGGAAGCGGCGGTGCTCTACGCCGACGCGCTCGAAGCGGCGGACCGCGCCGTGCTCTTCAAAGCGGGCGCCAAGGAGATCGGGCACCGCTTCGGCATCATGCCGTCGTTCATGGCCAAGTGGCGCGCCGACCTGCCGGGCTGCAGCGGCCACATCCACCAGAGCCTCTGGAGCTCCGGCAAGAAGAACGTGTTTTACGGCGGCTCCGAGCCCGGACGCCTGAGCCGCACCTTCGAGCACTACATCGCCGGGCAGCTGCACTGCCTCCCGGAAATCCTGCCGCTCTTCGCGCCGACCATCAACAGCTACAAGCGCCTCGTCGAGGGCGCGTGGGCGCCGACCAAGGCGAACTGGGGCGTCGACAACCGCACGACGGCCCTCCGCGCGATTCCGGGTAGCAAGAAGAGCTCGCGGCTCGAGACGCGCGTGAACGGCTCCGATTCGAACCCGTACCTCGCGCTCGCCGCCGCCGTGGCGAGCGGCCTCTACGGCATCGAGCACGAGCTTGCGCTCCCGCCCGCCGTGAAGGGCAACGGGTACGAGGATCGCGACGCCGTCACGCTCCCGCGTAACCTCGCGGAGGCTACCGAGCGCTTCGAGTCGAGCGAGCTCGCGCAGAGCCTGTTCGGCGCGGAGTTCGTCGCGCACTTCGCGGCGACGCGGCGCTGGGAGTGGCGCCAATATTCCAAAGCCGTGACGGATTGGGAGCTCGCGCGCTACTTCGAGATCATCTAGGGATCGGCGCCGGGTCGCCGCGACCAAAAGGGGCAAACGCTCGATGACGATTCACCAATACAATTTCCCGACTCGCATCCAATTCGGTCCCGGAGCCGCGAAGCTCGTCGGCCCCGCGCTCAAGGAGGCGGGCAAGAGCCGGCCGCTGATCGTCACCGATCGCGGCCTCGCGCCGCTCACGCCCGTGACGGACATGAGCTCGCATCTCGCCGCGGAGGGTCTCGCCGCGGCCGTGTTCTCCGGCGTCTGGGGCAATCCCGTCAAATCGCAGGTGACGGCCGGGGTCGAGGCGTTTCGCGCGCACGGCGCCGACTCGATCGTGGGTCTCGGTGGCGGAGCGGCGATCGACGTTGCCAAAGCGATCCTCGTGTTGATTCACCACCCGGGCGATCTCTTCGATTACGAGGACGAGAAGCCCGGTGCGCGCCCGCTCGATCGCGAGATCCCGTATTGGGTCTCGGTGCCGACGACGGCCGGCACCGGCAGCGAGGTGGGGCGCAGCACCGTGGTCTCGGACGACACCACGCACGTGAAGAAGATCATCTTTTCGCCGCGCCTGCTCGCGGCGCGCGCTTTCCTCGATCCCGAGCTGACGCTCGGCCTGCCTGCGGCCGTTACGGCGGCCACCGGCATGGATGCGCTCACGCACCTCGTGGAGTCGTACCTCGCCAAGGGCTTTCAGCCGCTCTGCGACGGGATTGCGCTCTCGGGCCTGCGGCTCGTCGCCGAGGGCCTCGGGCCCGCGACGGAGTTCGCCGCCCGCATCGAGAAGGGTGAGCGCGCCCTGCTCGCGAGCCCCGAGCACCTCGAGGCACGCGGCAAGATGTTGAACGCAGCGACCATGGGCGGCGTCGCGTTCCAAAAGGGGCTCGGCGTGACGCACTCGCTCGCGCACGCGCTTTCGACGGTGTGTGACTTGCACCACGGGCTCGCGAACGGCATCGCGATCCCCTACGCCATGGCCTTCAACGCGAGCGTCGCGGGGGCTCGCCTCGCCGAGATCGCGCGCATGGTCGGGGCCGAGGAAGCGACGGCTGGCGGCTTCATCGCGTGGCTCGAAGCGCTCCGGAAGCGCATCGGCATCCCGAGCACGCTCAGTGCCGTCGGCGTGCGCGAGGAGCACCTCGAGCGCTTGGTGGCGATTGCGGTCGCCGACGCTTGCCACCCCAACAATCCGCGTCCGGTGACGGAAGCGGACTTTCGCGCTCTGTTTCGCCAGGCGCTCGGGCCGTCATGAAGATCGAGAATCCCGCGAACGGCGCCCTCGTCGCCGACGTGCCGGAAGACACGGCCGCGACGGTCGAAAAGGCATACGCGCGAGCGCGCGCGGCGCAGCCCGCTTGGGCCGCCACGCCGCTCGCCGAGCGCATTGGCCGGGTGGCGCGCTTTCGCGACCTCGTGGAGGCGAACAAGGAAGCGCTCGCGCTGACTATGACGCGCGAGATGGGCAAGCCCGTCAAGCAAGCGTTGAACGAGCTCAACGCTCTGCGCGGGCGCATCGACTTCTTCCTCGAGCACGTGACCGCCGTGATGGCAGAGGAAACCGTGCTGCACCAGCCCGACGGCGGTCTCGACGAGGTCATCGGGCAGGAGCCGCTCGGCGTGATTGCGAACGTTTCGGCCTGGAATTACCCGTGGTTCGTGGGGTCGAACGTGTTCGTGCCGGCGCTGCTCACGGGCAACACCGTCGTCTACAAACCGTCCGAGTACACGACGCTCACGGGGCGCCGGATCGCCGAGCTCTGGCACGAAGCGGGCGTTCCGGAGGACGCTTTCATTGGCGTGGTGGGCGGAGGCGCCGTCGGCGCGGCGCTCGTGGATCAGCCGGTGGACGGCGTGTTCTTCACGGGGAGCTACGCGACGGGTCGCCGCATCGCCGAACGCGTGGCGCCTCGCATGGTCCGCCTGCAGCTCGAGCTCGGCGGGAAAGATCCGACGTACGTGACCGACGACGTGGACGTGCGGGCCGCCGCCGAAAGCCTCGCCGACGGCGCCATGTACAACACGGGGCAGAGCTGCTGCTCGGTCGAGCGTATCTACGTGCACGAGCGCGTCGAGGCGGCGTTCGTCGAGGCGTTCGTCGACGTCGTGCGCGGGTTCAAGCTCGGGGATCCGGAAGATCCGGAGACGTACATCGGGCCGCTCGCGCGGCGCGCGCAGCTCGACGTGCTCGACGCGCAGGTGGCGGACGCGGTCGCTCAGGGCGCGAAGCTGCTCGCCGGCGGGAAACGCGCGGCGCGGCCCGGCGCTTACTACGAGCCGACCGTGCTCGCGGGCGCGACGCAGCGCATGCTGCTCATGCAAGACGAAAGCTTCGGTCCCATCATCGGGATCGCCAAGGTAGCGAACGACGACGAGGCCGTCGCCGCCATGAACGACACGCAGTACGGCCTCACCGCGGGCGTTTACTCCCGTGACGTCCCGCGTGCGGAGCGCCTCCTCGCGCGCGTCAACGCTGGCAGCGTCTACATCAACGCGTGCGACCGCGTGAGCCCGCGCCTGCCGTGGACCGGCCGCCGGCACTCCGGCATTGGGTCGACGCTCTCAACGTATGGGATCCGCGCGTTCTTGCAGCCGAAGGCCTGGCACAAAAAGCGGGTTTAGGTTGTTTGAATTCAAACATGCGCTAGACGCCTGCTTTCGCCTCTCCGTCCACGCTCTCGAGCGCCTCCCCCCTCCCTTCGCCCCGCCTCCGCCTCCTCCTCTGCCCCTGTCCCTACCTCCGCCTCTGCCGGTGCCCCTGCCTTTGACTCCGCCTCGTTAGCCCGCCCCCATTGCCGCGCGCAGTGCCGCGACCACCGCCGCGCGGATTGCCGCGAGTCGATCCGGGGCGAGGGGCGCGCCGAGCGTGTCCGCTACGGCGAAGCGATCGTGGACGCGGGTGCCCTCGGTGCGGATGTCCGAGTGGAGGATGTCGAGATTCTGGCGGTGGAGCGCGCGCGCGACCGCGAGGAGCAGGCCCGGGAAGTCGAGCGCTTCGACGACGAGCACGTAGTTGCCGGCGCGGAGCGGCTGCGTCTCGAAGAAAACGCGCGCGAGCGGGACGGCGTCCGGTCGTTCCGGGCCGTGGCGGCGGGGGACGATCGGATCGGGGCACGCTTGGCGCACGACGAGCTCAGCGAGGACGCGCTTCACGCTCCCGATCTCTTCGGGCTCGATGCGGTGCGGCGTGCCTTGGAGGTTCGGTCGGACCCAGAAGAAATCGACGGCCTCGGTGACGCCGTCGGGGCGCTTGCGGCAGTAGATCTGGGCCGTCACGACGTCGAGCTCGTGGAGGTAGAGGACGGCCGTCACCGTCGAGAGAAAACCCGGATGATCGTCGGCGACGATGCAGAGGACGGCGCCTCCGCCCGGCAACGTGCGCCAGAGCTCGACGTGGGCAGGCTCGAGCCTTCGGCGTGCGACGATCGCGGCGTGCTCGGCAACCTCTTCCGCCGAGTAGAGCTTGCTGTAGTCCGGCGGCATCGTCGCGCCGTACTGCTCGCTCGTGTGCTCCTCCGCCATCGTTTCGAGCGCCGATTCCGACATCCCTGACGTGAATCGTGGCGCGCGCGACGTTACGTGACTGCTTCCGACGCGTATCGATCGCGTGGCTCGTGCGTGGTCCTACCGTTCGGCCGGCGCGCTCTCAGGCCTTGCGAGCTGCCATGCTCGCGTCGACGTGCTCCTGCCAGCGCGAAACGTCGTTGTCCCGTACGCGCTCGGGCTTCCACCAGAAGTTCACATTCGAGTTCAAGTCGCCAGTGTGGGAGAAGGTGTGCAGCCACCACGCGGGGATGAACAACAAATCCCCAGGCCCGAGCTCCGCGCTCCAAGCTTCCGCGTCGGCGAAGCGCGGATGGAGCGCGAGATCCGGCGCATCGACGTCGACCGCCGCGCAGTTGTGCGCCGGGTTCGCGCCGCCGGGCGGATACGGATACACACGGGCGAGCTCACTCGGCGCGAACAGCAGACAGCGCTTATTACCGAGGATTTGGCCGTTCAGGTTGTGGCAGCCGTTGTTGTCGTAGTGGAGCCAGGTGCGCACGCCCGGTCCGCTGAACCAGGCCCACACCGTGTAAAGCCGCTCCGGGTCGAACAACTCGGGGAGTGCGATGTCGGCGTAGAGGCGCTCGAGCTCGGGCGCGAGCGTGGTCACCCCGTCTCGCCGCTGGAGCACGAACTGCTCGTCGCCCGTGAAGATGCGCCGCGAGCGCTCCTCGCGCGGCCCGGTCGTCATCGCGCGAAGCAGCTCCGAAAAGCGCGACTGTCCGCGGGCGAACATGGCGCCGAGCGTCGCCTGGTGAAAATCGGGATGCTGGTGCGTCGCCGATTGCTTGTAGCGGACGACCGTGTCGCCCATGAGCGACGACAGGTATTCGACGTTCCAGCGGGTGACGGCGGGCCAGCCCTTCACGGCGCCGCGCAGCACGACCGGCTCGTCTCGGTTCGCGAAGCGCTCCTCGAATTCGCCGCGCGTGAGGCCCGAAACGCTGGGAATCTCGCCGGCGATCCTCACGGCTCCCTCACCCGACCAGCCGAAATGCCATGCCGGCACTCCGCGCGGCCGCGCCGTCGGCATCGGCCCGATCGCCAATCACGAGGCAGCGCGAGGGGTCGATACCGAGCGACCCTGCCGCGCGCAGCACGCCGCTCGGGTGCGGCTTCAAGCGCTGCGGTCCGTCCGGCTCGCCCGAGGCGACCACGACGTCGAACAGCGTGTCCGCGCCGAGCGCCTCGAGCTTGCGCCGCGCCGGGTAGTCGCTGACGAGCGCCGTGCGACCGCCCCGCGCGCGAAAGTCGCGGATCTCCTCGAGCAGAGCGCGCCGGCGAAATAGCGAGAGCCACTTGCCCGGTCGCTCGATCATCCAGCTTCGAACGGCGGCGTCGACGAGCGTGGTGCTCACTCCGAGCGCTTCCGCCGTCCGCTCGACCTGGAGCAGGAACGGGTCGCCCTCGAGCTCGAGCTTTCGAAGCTCCTCTTGCTCGCGGCGGAAGCGGCCGAGCACGCGCATCACGCCCCAGCCGAAGAGCGCGACCTCGGCGCCCATCGCGAGCCGCACCGGCAGCTGCGAGTACAGGGTTCCGTCGAGATCGACGAGCCAGGCGTCGTGGTTCTCCTCGCCCGTCACTCGCCTTCCTTGGCGCGGCCGAAGATCTTGGAGCCTGGGGGGACGGATTTTACGATCCACTGGTTGCCGCCGATGATCGAGCCTTTGCCGATCACGGTGTCGCCGCCGAGGATGGTGGCGCCCGAGTAGATGGTCACGTCGTCTTCGATCGTCGGATGGCGTTTGCGGGGCAGCGGCAGCGAGGTTTCGGCGCGCCGCGTGCTGAGCGCGCCGATCGTGACGCCCTGATAGACCTTCACGTTGCGCCCGATCGTCGCGGTCTCCCCGATCACGACGCCCGTGCCGTGATCCATGAAGAAGCCGGCGTCGATCGTCGCGCCGGGGTGGATGTCGACGCCCGTACGCTCGTGCGCGTGATACGACATGATGCGTGGGATGATCGGCACGCCCTCGCGATGGAGCGCATGGGCGATGCGGTGCGTCGTGATCGCTTCGACCGTGGGGTAGCTGAAGACGATCTCCTCGAGACTGCGCGCCGCGGGGTCGCCGGCGTAGGCCGCGACGACGTCGGCGTTCAGCACCGAACGCAGCTCCGTGAGCTGGCTCAGCAGGCGCAACGCGACGTCGGACGGCCATTCGGGCGCGCGCTGCGGAGCGCCGTGGTACTTCGCGTCGTAGCTGACGGCGCGCTCGATCTGCTCGACGAGCAGCTCGTACCCGGGATACACGTGCTCGGCGAGGCCGTACCGAAGGTTCGACTTGTTGAGGGAGCGCTGGCTGTAAAACCCCATGTACACGAGGGGCTTCAGGTGATTCAGGGCCTGAATCACGGCGCGCTTGTTGGGTAGCGCCGCGCTGCCCAAGTTGTTGATCTCGAGCGGCCCCTCGTACCCCCGGACCAGCCCATCGATCGCCTGCTCGAGGTCCTGAATCCGATTGTTGGGGGCCGGCATAGCTCTTTCTATAGCACCCGGTAGAACCCCGGGCCTACGGCCGCGGCTCACCCGCAGGGCCGCGCCGTCACGCCTCGGCGCTGTCTCGCCCCGATGGCTAGTTGGTCGTCACGACGACGCCGAGCGTCGTCGTGGGCATGACGCCCGTGAAGTCGCGGACCGATTTCGGAAAAATCTGCTTGTTCGACCAGTCGATACGGTTGTCGAGACGGAGGATGAGGTAGTCCGCCGGGCGGTAGTCGAGCGTGAGCGTAGCGGAGGCAATCTTCACGTCCTTCGGCGCCGGCGTGTTCGGATCGGTCGGCGCAAAGAGCGTCCCGACATTCGTGCCGTAGGCGTCGGGATCGGCCAGGTACTCGCCGCGTGCGGCGACGGCGAACTGCTCGACGAACGAGTAGCGCGCGCCGACCATCAAACCCCACCAGGTGTGCTGCACGAATCGCGTCGCATCCAGCGTGTCGCGCACGCGCTCCATATCGACGTCGAAGTTTGCCTGAATCGTCAGTTGCTCCATCGGCGTGAGCGTCGCCACCACGTCGATCAGGTGCCGCAGCCCCTTCGTGTTGGAGCTCGCGCGATCGACCGTGCCGCTCGTCGGGTTGCCCCCGGGGGGACCGTTGGAGCAGCCGCTCGGCTGGGCGGGATCGAAATATTGAGTGCTCGGGTCGCAGTTGACCGTGGCGAAGTCCGGCTGCTCCGGGCCGCCCAGGTAGCCGAGCGATGCGGCGAGCAGCGTGCCGCCGTCGCTCGAGCGCGGGAGGTTCACGCCGAGCTGCAAGCCGAGGCTCTTGCCGAGGTTGTTGTCGAGCGTGTTGTTCCAGCCGTTCACGACCAAGCCGCGCAACGTGACGTTGTCGCTGAGCGAGGCGTTCACGCGCAGACCCGTGTGGAAGAGCGGCTGCGTGAACCAGTACACGAGGCCGCGCGTGTAGTTCATGTTGTCCTGGCTCTCGGCCACTTCCGCGCCGTAGATCGTGTCGAATTTGCCGAAGTCGAAGCTCAGCGCGTTGACCGGTCGCCAGGAGGCGAAGGCCTGCTTCACGATGCTCAGGCCGACCTCGGAGTCGCAGGTTCCGCCGTAGCAGCTCTTGGCGATGCGCTCGGCGGTGGGGCCGAAGCGCAGCGACACGGTGCCGCCCACCGGCTCGGCCGGGTACGTCGCGTCGACGCCGACCCAGCTCAGCGCGAAGCCGTTCGAGGTGTCGTAGGCGCGCGCGATCTGGTTGGCGCCGGACTGCGGCTTCGGAAACGCGTAGTTGACGCTCAGGTAGCTGTCGACGAACGCGCGAAACTCGATGGTGTCGTACCAGGGCAGCGCGTCGACCTCGGGCGGCACGCCGTGCAGCACGGGTGCTGCGAGCGGCATGGGCGGGGGCTCTTCGACGGGCGCGGGCGCGACGACGACGGGCGGCGGCTGAGCCGGCGCGGGCGCGGCGGGAGCGAGCGGTGCGGGCTCCGCGGGTGGGGGCGTGACCGGAACGGGAGCCGGCGCGGGCTGCATCACCGGCGGCTGCGCGGGCGTCGGTTGCGCGGGCGCCACGGGGGCGGGCGCGGCCGCGGGCGCCGGTTGCTGGGCGAACGCGCCGCTCGCGACGAGCAATGCCCCGATGCCGACCTGAGCCAAGAAGCGGAACTGCGATCTCATCATGCTTTTCTCGTACCTCCGCGCGCGGGGCGGCGGGTTTTCTGCGGGATTGCCCGCGCTCAGTGCTCCACGATGCGGCTGCGCGTGAGCTCCCAGCCGTGCGCGCTCTTCTTCAAGTAAGCGGTGCCCCGGATGCCTTCGACGTCGTAGCGGTAGCTCACGGTGGCGTCCTTGCCCTTGATGTCGATCTCCGTGACGACGAGCACCGCGTCCTTCTTGCTGGAGGGCGGCGTCGTCACGACCACGGGCTTGGTCGCCTTGATGAGCTCGATGTTCTGCGGCACGGCGCTGCCCGCGATCTTGAGCGGGAAGCGTCCCGGCTCGCCGAGCTTCAAGTACTGATCGAGCTCGGAGTCGTCGACGGTGAGCTGCAGTACGGCGTGCACGTCGTCGCCCTGAGTGGGTGGAGCGGCGTCGTCGCGCTTGGCGTCGCCCGCCGATTCGCGCACGTTGCTCTTCGACGACGGCGCCGGCTTGCTCGGCTCGTCCCCGATGTCTTCCTTCGAGCTCGAGGGTTCGGGAGGAGTTTCGTCGGCCGCGCTTTTCTGATGCGCGTTGGAAGCCGTCGCGCACGCTCCGAGCGACACGGCGAGCGCGACGAGCCCGAGCGATAACCCTACCGATTGCGAGCCGATGCGGTTTCGACCAGCCATCGGCCGAGACGGTACACCACGGGCGAGCCGTGGGTAGAGGTCTCGAAAACCCGCCTAGAACCCGAGCGAAATGGTGCTGGTTCCGGCCCGGGCGCCCGCGATCAGGCTGAAGGTCGGCCCGGGCGGGTCCTCGCCACCGCAGAAGAAGCTCTTGGAGTTATCGGCTTTGACGCTGGTCCCCGCGAGACTGCAGCTCTCTTCGAGCAGCGGCGCGTTTACGGTCCCACCGTCGCTCGCGAGCGCCGAGACGTAGAACTTCCCGTCGGCAGGGAACGTCAGCGTGATGTCGCCGTCCTCGGTGCTGATGTTGCCGCCCGCGGCGATTTCGGCGAGCGAGAGCGTCACGTTGCCGTCGAGCCCGGTCGCGTCGATCGTGCCGACACCCGAGACGTCGCTCACGTCGATATTGCCGTCGCACCGGGCACGGAACCCGCCGACGCTCGGCGCTCCGCGGGCGGTGCAATCGCCGAGATGCTTGGTGCTGAGCGTCAGATAGGAAGCGCCGGCGACGAAGTCGAGCTTCAAGTCGCCGGGATTCACCGGTCCGTCGCTGTGGTTCACGGCCGCGAGCTTGCCGTCGAACTCGGGCGGCAGGTAGAGCGTGATGTCCGCACCGAGCCCGTTCGTGCTGTCGTGTCGTCCGACTTGCGCGACAAAACCCGTGTCGGTGAGGCTGAATCCAGTGTCGAGCTTCGAGGCGAGCTCCTCACGCGCGGCGCTCTCCGCGTCGTAGGCGCGATAGTCGAACGGCTCGAACTTCACGCGAACGAAGCCACTGTCGCCCTCGACGACGTGGATGTCGCCGTAGACGCCGTCCACGCTCACGTCGGTTCCGGCCGTGTACGCAAGCGCATCCGGCGCGATCGCATCCGCTTCGTAACGCTTGAGCGACTTGACGCAGAGGGCGCTTTTCCCGTCGTCCCCTTCGCACTTTTGTAGCTCGCAGCCGCTCGCCGCGAGCAGCGTCGTCACCCCGAGCACCCCGAGCCCGAACTTGCCGTAACTCACCATACGCTCCTCCACGCCTATTCTACGTGGTTGGCGGCGCGCGTCTTCCCCCATTCTAGCGGCGGCGCGCGACCACGGCCTTGCGATCGAACATCCGCACGCGCCGCAGCAACAGATCGAGCAGGAACGCTACGAACGACGCGAGCAGGAAACGATCCCAGAGGTCCTTCCGCGTGCTCACCTTTTCCCCGGCGGCGTCGAAGAGCTGCGCAGGCGTGGGGTCGAGCGCTCCGCCGCCCACCGCCGCGGCACGCGTGAGCTTCGGGAGATCCGGCTCGAAGCTCGCGTACTCGCGCGGGTACGGGTTCGAAACATGCCCCGCGCTCGTCGCAAACGGCTTCACCGTGCCGTCCGCGTCGCGGTGGGAATGCTCCGCCCTGAGGAGGAACGAGCCGAAGCCGCCGAGCTCGAATTCCGCCTCGTAGCGGCCGGGCGCGACTTGGCGGAAGGCGTGGACGCTGCGCTCGCTGGGCTTACCCGCCGGGCTCACGAAGAGCTTCGACTCGAGCCCGTCGTCGAAACGCTCGTCGGTCGTGAAGGCGTCGACGGTGGCGCGCACGTGCGAGCCCGTGAGCGTCGTCTTCATCTCGAGCTCGTGCCGGCGCTTCACGCGCATGTGCTCGCGCACGAGCTGTCCCCAGAACTTCGGGTAGCCCGACCAGCGCAACCATTCGACGCCCCAGTGGTTCTTCACGTCGCTCGTGAACGCGACGGCCCAGCCGAGCCCCGCACGCCAGCGCGCGAGGATCGGGTCGCCGCGGTCGCTCTGCAAAACGAGCTGCGCCGGCGCCGGTTTGAGCTCCGTTGCGACGTAGCCGTGAAGGAGCGGCGCCGAGCCGACGGAAATGCCCTTCAGAAAATCCGCCGGCGCGACCTGCTCGACCGGGAACCACTCTTCGACGCCGGCCTGCTGCGAGACGAGCTCCGTTTCGCGCGTGAAGATCTTCGGCAAGCTGTTGGGGTCGGGGACGTAGTGAAAGCGGCCGCCGCCGCTGTCGGCGATGCTGCGCAAGAGATCCTGCTTCACGCCCTCGCCGAGCCCGACCGTCGTCACGGTGATCGAGGCCGACACCATGGCCTGCACGAGCTCGCGAATGCCCGATTCGGCGGCTTGCCCGTCGGTGAGCAGCACGACGTGCTTCCTGCGGGCGCGCACGACGCTGAGGTCCTGGTACGCCATGTCGATGGCGGAGAAGATCTCCGTGCCGCCGCCCGGCTGAATGCGCTCGACGTCGGCCTGGATGCGGCTCCGGTAGCGCGCGGGGCCGAGCTTCACGTAGCGCGCCGGGGTCGAGTCGAACGCGATGACCTCGAGCATGTCGTCGGGCTGAAGCGCGCCGAGCGTCGCGATGCACGCAGCCTTCGCCATCTCCATCGGCAGGCCCGTCATCGAGCCGGAGCGATCGATGACGAGCGCCATCGCGACGTCCGGCATTTCCTTGCGGCGCTCGGCGTCCATGCGCACGGGCAAGAGGCGCTCGAACGTCGTGTGCGCCCAGCCGCCGAGGCCGAAGCCCGCGTCCCCGCCCGCGAACAGGAAGCCGCCGCCGAGGTCACGCACGTACTTCTCGACGAGCTCCTGGCCCGCCGCCGGGAACGCCTCGCGCGGGGTGTCGGAGACGATCACGAAGTCGTAGCGCTCGAGCTCGCGCAGCGAGGCAGGGAATGCCCCCGGGGCGCGCACGTCGACCTCGAACTGCTGGGCGCCGAGCGCGCTCGACAGGTAGCTGGCGCGCGACGGCTGCCCTTCGACGTACAGGACCGCCGGGCGGCCGGGCACGTCGAGCGTCGCCGCGTAGCTGTTGTTCGCGGCGAACTCGTCGGGCCCGAGCGGCTCGAGCTTGAGCTCGTAGGTGAGCTCGCCCCCGACGCGCACGACGGACTTGAACGTGAGCTCGTTCATGCCGGCGGCGAGCTTCGCCTCGCGCACGCCCTCGAGGCCGTTCAAGGTTTCGCCCTGGTAGAGCCGAGCGCGCACCGTGGTGGCGCGGCTCGCGTACACGTCGGCAGCGACGTCGAACGTTTGGCCGACGTCGACCTTGTCGGGCACGCGCAGCGCGACCACGGCGACTTCCGGGGGCGGCGGATGCCGGTACGGGACGACCGAGAGCCGCACGCCGAGCTCGCGCGCCCGCCCCGCCTCCGCCAAGAGGTCGCCCTCGGTCTCGGCGCCGTCCGTGAGCACGACGGCGCGCTTCAAGTTGCCGGCGGGGAACAAGCCGTAGGCGAGCTGGAGCGCGCCTTCGATGTTCGTCGTCGCGCCCGCCGGGCTGCCGCGCGGGCCGTGACGCAGCGACGCCGGCCACACGAGCTTGCCGTCTTTCTCGAGCTCGACGAGGTGCGGGCGAGCCGCGAACGTGACCACGCGGACGCGATCCTTCGGGCCGCGCTGGGCGAAGTAGCGCTCGGTGGCTTTCTTTGCGTCCGCGAGCGCCTCTTCGGGCACGGAGTCGCTCACGTCGATCAGGAGCACGAGCGCGATGTTGGACGCATCCTCCGTGCGCACGAGGCGCGCGAGCGAGAGCGCGAGCAGCGCGACGAACGCGATGCGCGCCACGAGCGCGAGCAGTCGCTGCACGAGCGGCAGATCCGCGAGCGACCGCGCGAGCACGAGAACCAGCACCGGCGCCGCGAGGAGCACGCCGAGCAGGCGCGGCGCCAGGAGCTCGTAGTGGTTGCCGTGGTACGCGAACGTGAGCACGCCCCCGGCCGTCGCCTGCAGGACCCGGCGCAGAGCGAAGAGCACGACGAGGCCGACGGCGATGGCCGCGAGGATCCAGGGGGCTCGAGCGCGCGACCTCACACCGTGATCCTCCGGTGGTAGGTGAACCACTCGACGAGCGAGAGGGCGAGCGCGACCGCCACCAAAAGGGCCCAGAGGTCGCGGCGGACGCCGCCCCCGCCGGGCTCGGGCAGCGGCGCCGATTTGCCGGCCAAGCTCAGGGTTTTGTGGGGCAGGATTTGGCTCTCATCGGGGTCGGCGAGGTTCGCGGCGAACTCGGTCACGAGGCGCGTCTCGTCCGTGCCGGTGGCAAGCTTGTACACCCCCGCGCGCTCACCGAACGTCACCGCGCGTCCGTCTTGAACCGGCACGGAGCGTTTGGTGCCGTCGGGGAGGGTGAGCTCCGCGTCGCGCGCGCCCTCTTGGACGGGAACGCGCCAGACCTCGCCGGTCCGGTAGGCCGACAGGTAGCTCGCGTCGGTTTCGCTGAACGAGTCGATGGCGTTCAGCACGAGCAGCGGCCACGCGGGCCGGAGCACGAGGTCGCTCTGTCGCGGATCGAAGCCGAGCGCGATGAAGGGGCGGCTGCTGCGCGTGCCCGCGACGAGGATCGGTCCGTTGTCGCTCGCGCCGAGCACCTTGTCGTCGCTCTGCGGCTCGAAGGCGTGTCCGGCGGCGACCTGAACGTCCCCGAGCGCCGCAAAGCGAAGCACGCGGCTCTTCCGGTCCCAGGTGTCGAAACCGAACTCGCTGATCGCCTTGCCGACCTTCACGGGGCTGCCGGCAGACGGCGGATTGATGTAGATGAGGCCGCCGCTGTCCGTGGCCGGAGGCGGCGCGACGCCGTCGAAGATCGTCGCGTCGAAATGGCCCGCGGGCGGGTAGGCCGAGGGCTTCACGTCCGTCACGTCGAGGTACTCGTCGAGCAAGAGCGCGGCCTCGAGGTACGTGTTGCCCGTGGTGACCACGAGGATGCGCGCGCGGCGACGCTCGGGCACGAGCGCGTAGGCGCGATCGTCGGCGGGCAAGTCGTCGCGCGTGCCGTCGGCGTAGCGGAGCCGCGCTTCGAGCCCGCGCCGCGTGCCGCCGACGTCGCTGAAGAAGCGCGACAGGCGCGCCCCCGGCTCGACGTGCAGGCGCTCGCTGTCGATGATGGCGCCGTCGCCCCAGAGCGAGAGCTCGACCTCGGCGCGCTCGCTGCTCGTGTTGGCGATCTCGGCGAGCACCTCGAGGCGTGATTTGTCGAGCGGGTAGCGCCGCACCGAAAACGCCGTGATGGCGAGATTTTTGCCCGATTTGCCGACGGGCACGAAGCTCAGGCGCGCGCCGCCGAGCTCGGGCGCGGGACTCGGCTCGGGGAGCGCGCCGTCGCTGAACACGACGATCTCTCCGTGCGGCGAGCCGCGCAGCGCGTCGCGACCGAGCTCGAGCGCGCGCCCGAGCTCCGCGCGCGTGTCGGACGCTTTGACGCGCGCAATCGCTTGCAGGAGCTCGCTCGGCGAGTCACTCAACGTCGAGAGCGGCACCGGGACATCGCCCATCTGCACGACGAGCGCGCGATCGCTGCCGCCGAGGCCCGCCACGAGCTCGCGCGCCTTCACCTTCGCGGCCTCGAGCCGCGTCGGCTTCTCGTCCGTGGCCTGCATCGAGGCGCTCGCGTCGATCAACAGCACGACGTTGCGGCCGCTGCCGAGGCTGCCGGTCGGTCGCGGGTCGCCGAGCGCGAACGCCAAGAGCGCGAGCAGGACGAGCTGGAGGAGCAGCGAAAGCCAGCGCCGGAGGCGAGAAAATAGCCGGCTGGCGTCGCGGTCGCCGAGCACGCTGTGCCAGAGCGGGGCGAACGGCACGGCGACCGGGCGGCGCCTGAGCCTGAGGATGTAGAGCACGAGCGTGAGCGCGGCCGCGCCCCCGAAGATCCCGAGCAACGTGCCCAGCGGCAGGCCGGTGAGCATCATTTCAAGAAGCCCCCACGCCGGAGGGCGCGCAGCACGATCTCGTCGAATGGCGTGCTCACGTCGGCGGCGAGGTACGGCACGTGCTTGCCCGTGCAGAACTGCTCGATGGTGCTCCGATAGTCGGAGAACGCCGTCTGGAGGCGCTTGAGCACGGCGGGCGTCACCGTCACCTCGCGCTCGTCACCGGTCTCGCAATCCACGAGCAAAAGGTCGCCGTCGAGCGGCGGCGCCGCCTCGCGCTCGTCGACCAGGTGGATCACGTACGGCTCGAAGCCTTCGAAGCGCAGCACGTTGATGCCGTGCTCGAACCCTGCGGGATCGTAGAAGTCGCTCACGAGCACGGCGAGCCCACGACGCTTGTGCTGCGCCGCGAAGGAGCGCAACGCCTCGCCGAGGTCGGTGGGGCCGCCCGGCTTCAGCCGCTCGAGGAAGCGAAATGCCGTGAAAATGCGGCCCTTGCCGCGCGTCGTGGGCAAGCGCTCGGGAACGCCGTCGTTCACGCCCACGATCGTCACGCGGTCGAGGTTGGCGAGCCCGACGTACGCGAGCGCCGCGACGAGCCGGCGCGCCTGATCGAACTTCTGCCCACCGCCAAAGCCCATCGACGCCGAGCAGTCGAGGAGGAAGTAAATCGACAGATCCTCCTCCTCCTCGTAGAGGCGCACGAGCAAGCGACCGAAACGCCGATACACGTTCCAGTCGATCGAGCGGATGTCGTCGCCGGGCACGTAGTCGCGGTGATCGGCGAACTCGACGCCGCTGCCCTTTTTCTTGCTGCGGCGCTCCGCGCGCAGGCGACCCGTGAACACGCGCCGGCTCACGAGCGCGAGCATCTCGAGCTTGCGCTGGAACTCGTCGTCGAAAAGCTCCACGCGCGCGGCTTCCCCGCGTGGGGTTTTCTTACGCTGGAAAAGCTCCAGAATGCCCATCGGACAGAGCGCCGGGGCGCTAGGCCTTGCTCGCAGCGAGCGTCGTCAGAACCTCGGCGATGATCGCATCGGGGCGAATGCCTTCCGCCTCACCCTCGAACGACATCAGGAGGCGATGGCGGAGCGCGGGCGGTGCCGCCGCTTTGACGTCGTCGATCGCGGCGGCAAACCGGCCGGCGAAGAGCGCGCCGATCTTCGCCGCGAGCAGCATGGCCTGCACGCCGCGCGGCGACGCTCCCGTTCGCACGTAGCGCTTCACGAGCGGCGTCGCTTCTTCGCCGTTCGGATGCGTCGCCTGAAGCACGCGGATCGCGTAGTCCTGCACGTGTCGCGCGACCGGTACCTGGCGCACGAGCGCCTGCATGCCGACGATGTCCTCGCGGCTCGCGACGCGGCGGGCTTCCGGTACGGTGTCGCTCGTCGTGCGATCGACGATGCCGTGCAGCTCCTCGCGGCTCGGGAACGGCACGTCGAGCTTGAAGAAGAAGCGATCGAGCTGCGCCTCGGGCAGCGGGTAGGTGCCTTCCATTTCGAGCGGGTTCTGCGTCGCGAGCACGAAATACGGCGGAGCCAGCTCGTAGGTCGTGCGCCCCACGGTCACGCGGTGCTCCTGCATCGCTTCCAAGAGGGCGCTCTGGGTCTTCGGCGTCGCGCGGTTGATCTCGTCCGCGAGCACGAGGTTCGAGAAAATCGGACCCTTGCGAAACTCGAACACCTTGCCGCCCTGGGCTCCCTCGTCGAGCACGACCGTACCGATCACGTCGGCCGGCATGAGGTCGGGCGTGAACTGGATGCGCGAGAAGTCGAGGCCGAGCGTCTGCGACAGCGTGCGCACGAGCATCGTCTTGCCGAGGCCGGGGACGCCTTCGAGCA
>Ga0070682_100000306_pt1 | contig 34011 bp, 32 predicted proteins | sample KBSC63LmetaG_FD_64668 | JGI IMG/M metagenome (GOLD analysis project Ga0070682, IMG submission 64668) | Corn rhizosphere microbial communities from Kellogg Biological Station, Michigan, USA - KBS C6-3L metaG | ecosystem: Host-associated > Plants > Roots > Rhizosphere | place: USA: Michigan...
CGTTGGCAAGACGATCAAACGAAGATGGGCAATAGTTTTTCATTTGCTGATGTCCCTGTTTGCCGTTTTGATCGGGCTCTTCGTTGATATAAGATCTGGCACATGGTGGATCGGTTTGTCCAACTTAGCCTGTGCGCTATTATTGTTCGGCTACTCTGTAACATTGAAGAGAAAACTGCTTATCGGAAATATATTGATCTCCGCTTTAACAGCCTGGGTCATCATGGTCGTATTCTTCTGCTTCTATTACAAAGGCTTTTATTGTCAGGATTGCGATCCCGGTATGAGCGATGTGTATCGCAACCGTTTTATTCGCATCACGTTCCTTTATGCAGCGTTTGCATTCATTATCTCGCTCATCCGCGAAGTGATAAAAGATATGGAAGACATTGAAGGTGATGCAAAATACGGATGTAGAACGATGCCGATCGCATGGGGCATACCGGCAACAAAAGTTTTCATCGCTGTTTGGATAATCGTGTTGACAGGCATCCTGGGAACCGTACAGTTTTACGTACTTCAATTTGGTTGGTGGTGGAGTGCGGTGTATTGCGTTGCGCTGATAGTGGCACCGTTGTTATGGGTGCTGTTCAAATTGTATAAAGCACAGGTACCGAAAGATTACCGCCTGCTGAGCGCTGTTGTTAAACTGGTGATGTTTACCGGGATAATGTCGATGTTGTTTTTTAAAATTTATTCTTGATTGGATAGCGGTGAGCCACCCTCGGTGAGTCACCCCAGGTGGGTGGCTCACCGCTAGGGGTGACTCACCGGAACAAAAACTTCGTAAGTCTATGCAAAAGATCATCCTCGCTTCTCAATCTCCACGCCGCAAACAGTTATTGGAATGGGCCGAAGTGCCGTTTGTAGTAATGGTAAAAGAAACCGACGAATCTTATCCAGCCAATCTCAGTATTGAAGAAACAGCGATACATATTGCGAAGAATAAAGCGCTTGCTGCTAAGACTTCCGAAGCTCTTAGGGATCTGACGGCTTCGAGCCGGCTGACCCCTGACACGCCACCCATCCTCGCTGCGGATACCATCGTAGTTCTTCACAACGAGATCATTGGCAAACCAAAGGATAGGGAAGACGCTATCAATATCTTATTGCGCCTCTCCGGCCATGAGCATCTCGTTGTTACCGGCGTCGTCATTCTGCACGATGGAAAAGAAATTGCATTCGCCGATACAACTCATGTTAGCTTTAATGCGCTTAGTCGCGAGCAGATAGAATTCTATGTTGACAAATACAAACCCTACGATAAAGCCGGCGCCTACGCCATACAGGAATGGATCGGCGTTGTAGGAATTAAATCTGTTAATGGTGATTTTTACAATGTAATGGGATTGCCCGTGAGTAGGGTAGTGCGTGCATTGCAAAATTTATAAGAGAAGAAAAATACCGCCCGCTCACTGTTTTTTTCTCTTTCATAATTTTCTCCCTTGCTTTATATTGGATGCCAGTCCCTACCGCTATGACCGAGCGCCTGCTTCAGTATATCTGGCAATTTCAGCACTTCAATAAAAGTGAATTGGCGACAGCCGAGGATGAAGGCCTGCAGATCATCCAACCCGGGATTTACAATACCAACCAGGGGCCGGATTTCCTGGATGCAAAGATCAGGATCGCCAACACCACCTGGGCAGGAAGTATTGAACTACACATCAATTCATCCGAGTGGAAGAATCATAAACACGCCAGCGATAAGAACTATAAAAATGTGATCCTTCATGTGGTATGGCAACACGATGTCGATCTGCAATTGTCGTTCCCCACATTGATATTACAGGATAAAGTGCCAAAGATATTGTTGGAGAGATATGATGAGCTGATGAATGCCCCGGGCTTCATCCCTTGCGAGAAAACCATTCATCGTGTAGAAGAGATCAACCTGCTTTCCTGGAAAGAAAGATTATTGGTTGAAAGGTTGGAAGCACGGTCAAAACTCATCTTCAGTCAACTGAAAGAAAACAATGCACATTGGGAGGAAACATTCTGGTGGCTGCTGGCAAAGAATTTCGGTGCAAAGGTGAATACGGATGTTTTTGAAAAGATCGCACGCTCCATCTCCATCAATATTTTATCCAAACATAAAAACCAGGTGCAGCAATTGGAGGCCTTGTTATTCGGACAAGCGGGATTGCTTGAAGGAACATTTACAGAATCGTATCCGATCATGTTGCAAAAAGAATATCGTTTTCTCAAAAATAAATATAAGCTGCAACCGGTAGCTGGTTCACTCATGTTCCTGCGCATGCGGCCCTCCAATTTTCCAACCGTTCGCCTCGCACAACTGGCCATGCTCATTCATGAAAGCGTGCATTTGTTTTCCACCATTAAATCGTCTGCTTCACTCAAAGAGATAAGATCCCTTTTAAATATCACGGCCAACGACTACTGGCACTATCATTATACATTTGATGAAACAACAGCTTTCAAAAAGAAAAATCTTGGTATGCAGATGAGTGATACTTTGCTCATCAATGCGATCGTGCCCATCATCTTTGCCTACGGACATTACCACAAAGAAGATCAATACAAAGAGAGAGCGTTGGACTGGCTTTCTTCCATTCATGCCGAAAAAAATGGGATCACCCGAGGATTTGAAGACCTGGGATTGGTCAATAAAACTGCTTACGATTCGCAGGCCTTCATTCAATTGAAGAATGAATATTGCAATCAGAAAAAATGTTTGGATTGCCACATTAGCCCTTTGCGTCCGCAAAAGAAAGATGTCCCAAATTAGCGAAATGCAAGTTCCCCCTTTAGGGGGCGGTGGGGGTGGTAATATCCCAACGATATTCAATATTCACCTGCAGATCTGGATGTAAACTTTTCACCACAGGACAATTGTCTCCGACTCTTTGCAATATCAGCCTGTCTTTTTCATTGGCGATAACCGTGTCGGGGAGACTTATCACTACATCGATCTTCCCAATGCGGCGCGGCTCACTCAGCATGTGCTTGGTAACGGCGATAGAAGTATTTGCCAATTCGATGCCCATATCGGTTGCCTTTAGTGCCATGGTGGTTACCGCACAGGTGGCCAATGCTACGCAGAGGGTGTCGGTAGGACTGAATCTTTCGCCCTTGCCGCGGTTGTCGGTTGGCGCATCGGTTTCGATCACGGTGCCGCTTTGCAGGTGCGTACATTCGCACCGGAGCTGGCCTTTATAAATTATGGAAGCTGTCATCTGTTAAAGTTTTATTATACTCATTAATATTGTTAGCAAAATGCAGCAGTTCGCCGGGCAATTGCATCATGTAGGTATTCTGATGGTATTTTTGCATAAATTTACGTAAGTAAACTGTATACATGAAGCATCTACTATTCCTTTTAATTGCAACGACGTTTTCCCTGACAGTTGTTGCGCAGCAAGCCAAAAAAACGTCGAACGCCAAGAAAGAACGGAAGCGCCAGCGTATCAACGCACTGATCCGGCAGGAAGAAGAAGGCGTCATCGCATATAAGAAACATTTTGTAGCGGGTGGCAAACTGACCAATGACGGTTACGGAGTGTTTTTTGAGAAGGGCAAGGGACAAAGTGTAAAAAAATCTTTACTGTTCCAGATCGACATAGCCGAACGCAAGCACGCCAAAGAAGAAAAAGAAAATAAATTATATGCAACATCGGCCCCGGTTATTTTTGGTAAACTAAATTTCTTTTATCCCATAAAACTAGGCGTGCAGCAGCAATTCCTATTGGGCAACAAAAGCAATAAGAATGGGGTGAGTGTTACGGGTAATGTTGGTGGCGGACTTACCATCGGTTTGTTAAGGCCCTATGAATTACAGATCATCGATACCGCCGGCAAACAGCGTTGGGTAAAATACGATTCTCCCGATAGCCTGGTTTGGCGGGATGGTTTTCTTGATGTCAACACTTCAGGTCCTAATCTAGGTAAAGGTTGGGATGGCTTGAAAATAACTCCCGGCGCTTATGTAAAGGCCGCCCTGCGTTTCGATTATGGCGCTTACAACGAAATGATCAATGCGATAGAAGTAGGGGTGACCGGCGAATTCTATTCCAAAAAAATACCACAGATGCTTTACGTTAAGCAAAAGCAGTTCTTCTTAAATGCTTATGTTTCGCTGATGTTTGGAAAGAGGAAGGGGAAGTAACGCAAAGCTTCTTGTCAACCTGAGGAACAGCCTGTCCCGATTATTTCGGGAAAGGATCTCAACGCGATTTGATTTTTTGTCTCCAGCATTTGTTTTTCATAGCATCATCGTTGCGTCGCACTCTTGTACGGCATACCTTTCATGAACTTTATCGAAGCGGATATCTGAACCTCAGATTAACTGATTATCTGATTTCCCCGAATCAGGATACTCAGTCAATCAGGCAAATCGTGGTTCAGACAGTTCTTCTTATCTTTGCACCCAATGACAGAACTCCCCGTAATAGACGGCATCATCGAGCAAAAGCCAACAAAACCCAATTGGCTCCGCGTTAAACTGCCCATCGGCGAAGAATACCGCCATGTGCGCAACCTGGTAGATACTCATAAGTTGCATACGATCTGCGAGAGCGGCAATTGTCCGAATATGGGCGAATGCTGGGGCGAGGGTACGGCCACGTTCATGATACTCGGAAATATCTGCACCCGTAGCTGCGGTTTCTGCAATGTAGCTACCGGCAGGCCATTGGAAGTGGATTGGGACGAGCCACAACGTGTGGCAGAAGCCATTCACCTGATGAAGGTGAAGCACGCTGTGATCACTTCTGTTGATCGCGACGAATTGAGAGACGGCGGCAGTATCATCTGGTACAACACCATCAAAGCCGTTAAGTCGCTGAATCCAAATACTACATTGGAGACACTTATTCCCGATTTCAAAGCCGAAAGAGAAAATATCCAGCGCATTATCGACGCGGCACCGGAAGTAGTGAGCCATAATATTGAAACGACGGAGCGCTTGACCAGGCAGGTTCGCATCCAGGCCAAATACTGGCAAAGCATGGAAACGCTGAAGATATTGAAAGAGGCTGGCATGCGCACGAAGAGCGGCATCATGCTTGGTCTGGGTGAAGAAAAAGAAGAAGTGATCCAAACTTTAAAAGACCTGAAAGCATCCGACGTAGATGTGATCACCATCGGCCAATACCTTCAACCAACAAAAAAACATTTACCCGTTGCACGCTTTGTGCATCCCGATGAATTTGCCGAGTTCAGAAAGATCGGCTACGAACTTGGATTTGATTATGTAGAGAGCGGACCGCTGGTACGTTCATCCTATCATTCGGAAAAGCATGTAATTCGTGGTTACGGTCGCAATAAATGGCTCGAGGAGCAAGTTTAAACCCAAATCCCTGTTATGCTGAGGAACGAAGCATCTAAAATATTTGCAGCCGGTTTAATACTGGCTGTTTGTTTTTTTATTCCGACAAATTCTTGCGCCCAGGTAAGATGGATCAACGTTGATCCGGATTTTCAACCGCTGCCTAATGACTTTCATGTTTACAAAACAACGGACTCCTTAGATGGTAAACCCTTTATCGCTTACTATGCAAAGGCAAGGCTCAAAGACAAGGAGCTGAATTTCACAACAGATACTTCAAAGGATAGAAGGATCACCCCCTTACAATTCTATGCAAAAAATGATCAGCCATTACTTGTGGTGAATTGTACTTTCTTCAGTTATGAGACCAACAGGAGTTTGAATGTGGTGATGAAGAATGGGAAAATGCTGGCGTACAATACTCATACGATTCCAATGAGGGGAAAAGATACTTTTCGGTATAAACATCCGTTCACCGGTGCGATCGGTATTGATAAAAAACGAAATGCAGACGTGACATGGTTGTACACCGATTCATCAAGGAAATTTCCTTACGCAGCAGGGCTTGTCACTAAAGCGTACACCGATTCAACACCAATAGTATCTTACGATCAATTAAAAAGCTGGAGATTTGGCATTGACAACACAGATGGAAGTGAGATCAATGTGAAGAATCTTAAACCTTATTTTAAGAAGTGGAAGATGAGAACAGCTGTAGGAGGTGGGCCAGTGCTGGTTCAGTATGGAAGAGTAAACATAACCAATGAAGAAGAACTTAAATTCACCGGCAAAGCCATCAACGACAAACATCCTCGAACCTGTATGGGATATACAAGCGATGGCTATCTCATCGTCATGGTCATACAGGGAAGATTCCCCGGCATTGCAGAAGGAGCCACCTTGGAACAGGAAGCGAAACTTTTGATAGAACTGGGGTGCGTCGAAGCCTTGAACCTTGATGGTGGCGGTAGCAGTTGCATGCTCATCAACGGAAAAGAAACGATAAAGCCGAGTGAGAAAGGGGGGGAGAGACCGGTGCCGGCGGTGTTCATAATTCAAAAGTAAAAAATTAAAAGTCAAAATTCAAAAGGGGATCTCAAAGCTCTAGAGTGCCTTTTGAATTTTGACTTTTTACTTTTTTGTTGTCTAGCCTTTCATCTCCCACACTAACGCACTCGCTCCCAAAATGGCCGCATCGGCTTCCCTCAATTCACTAAAAATAAGTTTGACCTTATTTTGAAAGATAGGTAAGAGATTTTTTTCCATGTGCTCTCTCGTGGGTTTCATGATCAGGTCGCCGGCCTTGGTAAGTCCGCCGAATAAAATGATTGCTTCGGGAGAAGAGAACATCACAAAATTGGCGAGTGCTTCGCCCAATATCTTTCCGGTAAATGCGTAAACGTCTTTTGCGATCGCATCGCCTTTCATGGCACAATCAAAAACTATACGGCTATCGATCTCTTCTTTCGCATAAGCACGCAACAGGCTATCTTCTTTTCTTTGCTCGATGAATTCAATCGCAGTCATCACAACTCCTGTTGCGCTGGCATAAGCTTCTAAAGAACCTTTATGGCCCGTGCTCCAATGCAGCCTGCCACCAGGAACAATGATCGTATGCCCAAGTTCGCCGGCAAAACCATCATGGCCGAGTATGAGTTGTCCGTTTGCCACAATGCCACTGCCCACGCCCGTGCCCAATGTGATCATGATAAAATCCTTCATGCCCTTTGCAGAACCGTACATCATTTCACCAACGGCTGCGGCGTTCGCATCATTCGTCAGCGCAGCAGGAACGCCAAACTTTTCTTGTACCAATTTTGCTAAGGGAATAATTCCTTTCCAGGGAAGATTGGGAGCGTACTCTATAGTACCGGTATAAAAATTTCCATTGGGTGCACCAATGCCGATACCTTTTATAACTTTAATACCACCTACTTCCTGGATGGCTGGCTCGAGCGCCAATGCCAATTCATCGAGGTAGGGTTCAACCGTATCGTTCTTATTGGTAGCGATAACACCTCGATATAAAATATCTCCACGGTGATCAACAATACCAAATTTGGTGTTGGTGCCGCCGATGTCGATGCCGATTGCGTAATCGATTCTTTTTGCCAAGGGTTAATTGATTTGTTAAAGTCAAAAGTTAAAATTCAAAACCAAAAATTCGGAACAGCTTTATTGAAGTGCTGCAACTTTTAGGTTTTACTTTTGAATTTTGATTTTATTAATGTCCACTTTCTTTTGCCTTACTAAGCATATCCAGATCTATACCCTGCGTTTTTAGATCTTTCTTGGATCTGACAGCATAGTAGCCCAGGTAAATGAAACAGGCTATTCCAACGAGATAAGAAAAACTTATTCCCAGCAAATGATCGGCAGACAAATATCCTTGCAATACACTAATAAAACCTCCGCCCATGATCATGAAGATCAAAAAATTTGATCCTTCGCTAGTGTGCCTCCCTAAACCAGAGATGGCTAAGGTAAAAATGCATGGCCATAAGGTTGAACAAAACAATCCGACACTACAGATAGCGAAAACACTGACATGATAGTCCGGAGAAAAAATGGCAACAAGCAAAGCAATTATTCCGCAAATACTAAAGATCAGTAGTTGTTTTGCAGGATTACCCTGGCTTAAAAGGTTGGCAATAATTAAAGCAACAATGACCAATGCATAAATATAAAAATCCTGCATATCGGTTTTTGCAATACTATTCACCAGCACATAAACACCAAAAGCCAGGTAAGGCATTAAGAATTGTAATATCTTTTTCGTGCCATCAGAAAAACCTAGTGCGCCTGCCGATGCGGTCCACCGGCCGATCATTAAACTTGCCCAGAACAGAGAAATATAAGGAGCTGTGCCGGCTGCAGGAGTGCCTAATTTTTGTTTCATGAATTCGGGTAGGTTTGCAGCCGTGCTAACTTCAACTCCAACGTAGATAAAAATAGCGATCATCCCCAACCACAATTGCGGATATTTAAAAGGAGATCCTCTGTCAACCCAAGTTGATTTTGCTTCTACCAATTCTTCAGTATTGCTTACCAGTTTATTCGGAACAGATGAAAAATAAAATATTGCGGCTACCACCAAAAATGCGGCTCCCAATATTAAATACGGGATCTTGACATCACTTAAAGAGCTTACCATTACGGTTGAAACGGATCCAAAGATCGCGAGCTTAACAAGCAAAGGTCCTATGGTTGTTCCAAAATTATTTACTCCGCCCGCCATACTTAGTCGTTGAGAACCTGTGCTTGCACTACCCATATTTATTGCCAAGGGATTTGCAGCAGTTTGTTGTAACGAAAAGCCGAGGCCGATGGTAAATAAACCGGAAATGAATAATGGAAAAGATTCTGAGCTGGCGGCGGGAATGAATAACAAAGTACCAAGAGCAGATACGATCAGCCCGATACTGATGCCGTTTTTATAGCCTATTTTGTTCAATAAATCCTGCCCGATAATTTTACTTATTGCAAAATAGATTAGAGACCCGACTGAATATGCAACATAAAACGCAAAGGATACCATTTGCGCCTGTACCTGCGTAAGATGCAGTTTCTCTTTAAACACTGGGATCAGGATATCATTGCTAGCTGCTACAAAGCCCCAAAAGAAAAATACACTGATAAGGGTTCCAAATTGTCCCCATTTGGTCTTATGGCTACCTGCTGCAAGTTCAATAGGTGTTTGATCGTTTTGTTCAGTTGGCATATACGTTGGTTTAGTGCTTGAAAATAGAATAAATTGGTGATTGGGAAAAATTTTGATTTCAAATTGGTTTGAACCGAAATGAATAGTAAATTGAATTAGTTTAGAACGTTTAAGGAGTTTAGAAGGTTTAGTTGTGCGCAGTCTAAACTTCCTAAACCATCTAAACTTCCTAAACTTTCTAAACCTTAACAATGGAGATCATACACGTAAGCGCCGAATGTTATCCTGTAGCAAAGGCCGGCGGTTTAGCCGATGTGGTGGGCGCTTTACCCAAGTACCAGCAGCGTGCAGGTCATTTTGCCAAAGTGGTGATGCCGATGCATCGTACCAAGTTCCTGTACGATCACGAATGGGTGGTAGATCATAAGGGCCATTTCAGCATGGGTTCGCATGAATTTGATTATACGATCATCAAAGAGAAAGAGAATACGCTTGGCTTCGATCTGTATTGCGTGGATATTTATGGTTTACTGGATCGTGAAAAGATCTATAGCTATGATGACGATACCGAGCGTTTCACTGCATTTCAAATTGCGGTGGTGGATTGGCTCAGTCGCTGGGAGCACCAACCTGATGTGGTACACGTGCATGATCATCATGCGGCGCTCATTCCGTTCATGATGCAGAATTGTTTTAACTATCGTCATTTAGCAGCAATACCCACCGTGCTTACGATCCATAACGGGCAATACCAGGGATGGATGAGCTGGGACAAAAGCAATTATCTTCCGGGATGGGATAGCTGGCAATGGGGAAAACTGGATTGGGATAAGATGATCAATCCATTGGCTTGCGGAGTGAAATGCGCTCACCGGGTTACAACGGTTAGTCCGAGTTATATGGAAGAACTGATGCTGAACGCGAACGGGCTGGAGAAATTATTTGAATTCGAGAAAGGGAAATGCACCGGCATACTCAACGGCATCGACAATGATGTGTGGGATCCCAAGACGGATACTTATATCATGGATAATTTTTCTGTTGAAGATGCTGCCGATGGAAAGCAGTTGAACAAGAAAAAGCTTTGCCATGATTTCAATTTGGATATTGCAAAACCATTGATGGTATATATCGGCAGGTTGGTGGAAGAAAAGGCTGCAGATCTTTTGCCACAGGCCATCAACGATGCAATTTACCGGGCAGATAACAAAATGAATTTCCTAATTTTAGGAAGTGGTGATCCGCGTGTGGAAGCGCAGTTGGAAACGATGAAAAGCAGCCTGGTGGGCTATTATAATTCACAGATCGGGTATAATGAAAAGCTGGCGCATCAAATGTATGCAGGCGCCGATTTCATTATCATGCCAAGCAGGGTAGAACCGTGCGGATTGAACCAGATGTATGCCATGCGTTATGGAACTGTACCGGTTGTGAGGAGCATCGGCGGATTAAAAGATACGGTGATCGACTTTGGTGAAGAAAATGGTTTCGGCATTCGTTTCAACCAGGCAAGTGTTTGGGATATTGTGTATTCCATTCACCGGGCAGAGGGATTATATGCCGACCAGGAAAAAATGAAAGCCATTCGTAAAATGATGATGGAGATCGACAACAGTTGGGAGTCAAGCGCAGAAAAATATATTAACCTTTACACCTCAATACAATGAAAAAAAATTCACACGAGATAAGCAGATCGGTTGTTGCCGTGATACTCGGAGGTGGTGCCGGCAATCGTTTATATCCGCTAACGTCAACAAGAAGTAAACCTGCAGTTCCTATAGCCGGTAAATACAGGTTGGTGGATATTCCCATTTCCAATTGCATCAATTCAAATATCAACCGGATGTTTGTGCTCACGCAATACAATTCGGCTTCGTTGAATAAGCATATCAAGAATACTTACCAGTTCAGTGCATTCAGCAGTGGTTTTGTTGATATACTTGCTGCAGAACAAACGCCCGATAGTCTTGGTTGGTTCCAGGGAACAGCCGACGCTGTGCGTCAGTCATTGAAGCATATCGGCAACAACGATTTTGAATACGTGTTGATATTAAGCGGTGATCAGTTGTATCAAATGGATTTCGGGGCGATGCTGCAAAATCATATTGATAAGGAAGCCGAGATCACCATCGCAACAATACCGGTTGGTGATCGTGAAGCGCCTGAATTCGGAATACTAAAGGCAAACGACCAACACGATATCACCGCTTTTATTGAGAAGCCCGCCAAAGAGCTCCTGCCTTTGTGGACAAGCGATACCGGCGATGAGATGAAGATCATGGGCAGGAATTACCTGGCATCAATGGGTATCTACATTTTCAATAGGAAATTGTTGTTTGATCTTTTACAGGTTGAAAAGAAAGATGCTATCGACTTTGGTAAAGAGATCATGCCATCATCGATCGAAAAGCATAAAGTGATCAGTTATCAATATGATGGATACTGGACCGATATTGGAAATATCTATTCGTTCTATGAGGCCAATCTTGCGCTCACGATGGAGATCCCGCCTTTCAACTTGTTCGACAACAACCAGATCATTTATAGCAGGGCACGCATGTTGCCACCGATGAAGATAACGGGCACACATGTGGAAAGCAGCATCCTTGCAGAAGGTTCGATCATACGTGCATCGAAGATCATCAACAGTGTGATCGGCATCCGAACGAGGATCGGCGAGGGTACGGAGATCATCAGCTCTTATTTGATGGGCAGTGATTATTATGAGACCATTCTTGAAATGGCGCATTCATTGGAGAGAGGTATTCCTAAGATAGGCATTGGCGAACGTTGCATTATCAAACAGGCGATCGTGGATAAAGATTGCCGTATCGGCAACGATGTATCGATCGTCGGCGGCGCACATTTACCCGACCAGGATCATTCTTTATATGCGGTAAAAGATGGAATTGTGGTGTTGAAGAAGGGAGCGATCATACCGGATGGATTCAAAATATAAATCAAAAGTCAAAAGTAAAAACCCAAAAGTTGAGCAGCTCAGTATTTAAAAGGTGCTCAACTTTTGGTTTTGAATTTTTAATTTTGACTTACAGAAAAATTTCCCACACCGCCCGCTGTCCCCAATTCCCCCAATCCTTGGTGGCGCTTATTACAGTTTGCTGTAGTTCCTTAGCTTTTCGCTTTTTCCCTTTTGTGGGAGCAACGAGTTTTTTAGTATCGATGCCATTCACTTCCAGTTTTGTTGCTACCCAACTTGTGAACATCCGTGGAATAGTGATACCAAGGATCATTCCGGGCAAACCATGAAGGCTCATCGGGCCGCCGCTTACTGTTATCTCATCAGTATAGAAAGCAAATACATACACACTGTCAAATAGTTTTCCGATCGCCTTGCGGCAATTGAAGCCTGCGATCTGCCGAGTTTCGTTCGTCATCCTCCAGTTCATCTTCAGCAGGCTGTCGGCGATAAGATAATTTTCCCCGAAAACATTTTTTTGTTGCACAAAATTGTCATGAGCATAATCATTGAACCAGATATTGTCTTCGTCGGCTCCATTGTTCCATGGCATTTTTGATTTCTCATCTTTACGGTTAAAAACATAAACGCTTTTATCCGCGTCGAAAGTAAGCTGGTAATAAGTGGTAGATAATTTCGGCGTTTTGTCCTTGAACATTTCTGCCCAGCTACCATCACCCATGGCCTTGTGGTTATTTACCTTCACTTCATATTCGATCATTCCCTTGCTGATGAAATTCTGTGCGTGCAACAAACTCCCCAGGCAAGTGAAGCCCGATAGCAATACTAGTTTTATATATTTCATTTTGATCGGCATTAAAAATCGTTTGATGGTTTTGCGTGATTCTTATTGAAGTTCCAGGTAAGCGTTAGCAACCAGTATCTTTTCAAAGTATTATAATAGGTCTCGGTGTAGCGATAATCCGTAAAGGTTCTATCGTAACCACGGTTCTGATTCAGTATGTCGTTTACACTGATACCGGCTTCCAGGGCGTCTTTGAACAGTTTTCTTTTTAAGGAAGCATTCCACAATGTGTAGGTATTGTCGGCAGGGAAATTCGGATCTTTTTGCCGGGTTTCATATCGAACGTCTGAACTCAATTCAAATTTCTTCAGGATGGTCAGGTCCGCATCAGCATTAAGATTTAACCAACGGTAGCTCGCGTTTGCTGTGGTGTTCACGCTGCTTCTTGCCTTCGTAATTCCAAATGTACTGTTGAACCCGATCTCGTACTTATTTTCTTTTTCTTTGTTTATATTGAAGTTCATACTGTACCGGCCATTGTTGTTAACCGATCTTTGCTCGGTGTTGGCCTGGCCGATCTTTTTAGTGATCAATATCGTAACATTCCTGCTCCTGTTGATCTGTGGGCCGAAGGAGATCCTTATGCCTGATTTCTTCAACTTAAATCCATATTGCGAATAAAGATTGATATTGAAATTACCATTTGCATTTACAGTACGATAAACGGTCTTTGCGCTATCCAGGTCAATAGTTGTTTCAGATACAAATGCATTTTGGGTGAAAGTTGACCAGATATTGCTCCACAGGTTTCTTTCCTTGAGTACATTGTAAAAATTATAGCCTGTGCTGATCGTGTGCTGGAAAGATTGCTTGAGGTCGGGATTGCCTACATACTTGTTCAATACGTCTGTGTTGTCGGTGATCGGTTGCAGTTGATCCAGTGAAGGTGCATTTGACGAACCGTTGTAGTTAAAGCGAATGTTTTGGTTCCGCTGCATTTTAATATTGAAATTGGCGGAAGGGAAGAAGTTCACGAAATTATAATTGCGGTTCAATCCTGTTGTTAAATTTCGTTGCTGAAAATTGTTGTACGCAACCGATGTCCCGATGCCGGCGTTCAATTTCTTTTTATTCAATCTTAGATTGATGCCGGGTTTATTGGTGAACTGGTTGTACTGGTATTCATTACTCAATGAATCGATCCTTTTTGAATAAACACCACTCGCATCTTTGTTATAGCTCAGCCTGTCGTTGCGGTTGTTTACCACGTTGACCGTGTAGTTCAGCGAAAGAAAGAGCGTCTTTGATAAAGGTTCGGTGTACACCGCATTGGTATTGTATGATTGGGTGTTGTTGTCACGGATATTGTTTAGATCGGTAGTATCGTTAGTGGGCGGAATGCCGGTCTTATAATAGTTATTCAAGGTGTACAAGAAACTATTTGTCTTGGCGTGATTGCTACTGAAACTACCCGTAACAGAAAGTGTGCGGGAGATCTTTTTGAATTTATGTTTCCATAAAGCCGTTGTATTAAAACCAAGATTGTCTTGTTTACTATTGGTATGCCTGGTGCTCGCATTGATCGGGTCATTGGTATTGCTGAGCGAAGAAGAAGTATAGTCGTTGGAATTTTTTATGTCTGCAGCTGTCGCTTTGAACGTGAGTTTGAGTGAGTTGGAAGAATCCATTTGCGTCTCAAAAGTAGTATTGAAGCTCTGCCTGAACTTGGAAGAGAAGCCATTGCTGACGCTGTTGGTATAGTAAGATGAATCGCCGATAAAGTTCTTGGTGTAGGTAGTTTGTCCGCTCGGACTGTTCACCTTAGAGAACTTATAACCAGAATTAATGCTTTGTTTAGCGTTATTGAATTTATTGCTGTAGTGCAATCCTCCGTTCCAGTTCTTCGGAATGCCACCTCTTCCCTGGTAGTAATTATCACCATTATCATCTCCGTTTCCACTAAAGAACATCATGCCGCCGTCATCAGACATCATCATATTATCACTTCCACCGCCAAAGTTCTGCGCATCCTGCCAGTCGAGGTTGGTCTTGCCGGTATTGCTCATGATACCATAAGCCGCCAGTTTTCGTTTGCCCTGGAAGGCATTGATCATTGCACTATTGTTATAAAAATCCTTAAAATCCGTGCCCACTTCGGCTTTGCCAAAATATCCTTTCTTGGCATTGTCTTTCAGTTTAAGGTTGATAGTCTTGTCTTTTACGCCATCATCAATACCGGTAAATGTTGCCTGGTCGCTTTTTTTGTCAAACACTTCCACTTCTTTCACCACATCTGCACGAAGATTTTTTGTTGCGATACCCGGGTCATCACCAAAGAATTCTTCACCATCAACAAGCACTTTTTTTACCTGCTCACCCATGGCCGTGATCTTTCCATCTTTGTCTACCTGGATACCCGGTAGTTTCTTCAATAATTCCTCCACATTAGCGCCGGCCCTCACTTTAAAGCTGTCTGCGGTATAAACAGTCGTATCTCCTTTGATCTTGATCGGCGATCCGCTTTTAACGATCACTTCTTCCAACAATTTGCTTTTGGAGGTGAGTGCAACAGACGGCATCGTGTAATCTGCCGACTTTATTTCAACATTTTGGATAACATCCGCGAAATAAGGGTGCGTAGTGAGCATGATATAATTTCCCTGCTGGATGTCGGAGAAAGAATATTTTCCATTGGCATCCGTGCGAATGAATTTGTATAAAACAGAATCTTTAGGAGAGAGTAGGGCGACTACTGCGTTTTGCACGCCTTTTTTTGAACTGGTATCCGAAACCGTGCCTGATGCCGAAGCATTTTGAGCATGCGTGTTGACGGAAAACAATAGTAATAGAGAGAGCAGTGCAGTTAGTTTGATCATGGCTGGGTTGGTTAAAAAACTTGGCTATACAAATTCAGGTTTAAAAGTCCGCAATAAAAAGCGTAAATTCCTTTTATGTATTCCTAAATTTACGTTAAACAAATATCGCTGTCAGTTTAATACACAAACTGCAAATTCCATATATGGCAATTTCCAAAACACAATCGGCAAAAAATCCACTCGGGGAAATTATTCCAAAGGAGGCGGCGACGCCAGCAGCGAGATACGAAGATGTAAATTTTGTCGACAGCACGAAACCGGTATGGAACTATTCTCTTTTTACGGACGAGGATATACGAAATTTCCAGGATGGTACATTGTATAGTGCTTATGTAAAATTCGGAAGCCATCAGCTCGACGTGTTGAATAAAACGGGATATTATTTTTCGGTATGGGCGCCCAACGCTACAGAGGTTTCTGTTATTGGTGATTTCAATAACTGGAAGAAAGGGAAGCATCCTTTGTTTGTGCGGCTGGATAAATCAGGTATATGGGAAGGATTTATCCCCGACATCATAAAAGGTGAGAAATACAAGTATTACATAAAAGGCTTCAAGGGCGCCGAAATTAAAAAAGCCGATCCTTATGCTAATCACGCCGAACTAAGGCCGGGCACAGCTTCTATAAGCTGGCATTCGGAAAGAGAATGGAATGATGCGGCATGGATGAAGAAAAGAAAAAAGAACAATGCACTCAGTTCTGCGTGGAGTGTGTATGAAGTGCATCTTGGATCATGGATGCGGCCGGTGCGGACAGATGAGGAAAGTTTCAATACCTATGCACAGATAACAGAGCGGCTTGTTCCTTATGTAAAAAAGATGGGCTTTACGCATGTGGAACTCATGCCCGTAATGGAATTTCCTTATGATGGAAGTTGGGGTTACCAGGGTACGGGTTATTTTGCTCCCACGTCACGCTTTGGTACACCCGAAGACTTTATGGCAATGATCGATGCCTTTCACCAGGAAGATATTGGCGTGGTGCTCGATTGGGTGCCATCGCATTTTCCCCATGATGCACATGGATTGTTCATGTTCGATGGCACGCATACGTACGAATACGCCGACATGAGCAAGGGTTATCATCCTGATTGGAGCAGTTATGTTTTCAATTACAAAAGGGGAGAGGTAAAATCATTCCTGATCAGCAGCGCAAGATATTGGTTCGATAAATTTCATATCGATGGTATTCGTGTTGATGCCGTGAGTTCGATACTGCGATTAGATTATTCACGTACCGAGGGACAATGGACGCCCAACGAATTTGGTGGCAATGGCAATCTCGAAGCGATCCAATTCATCAAACATCTCAACGAAACCATCTACCGCGATTTTCCCGATGTGCAAACCATTGCCGAAGAAGCTACAGACTGGCCAAGGATATCAAAGCCTACAACAGAAGACGGGCTGGGCTTTGGCATGAAATGGATGATGGGTTGGATGCATGATACGCTTGATTTTTTCAAAATGGATCCGCTGATGCGGCAGTTTCACCAGGATAAGTTCTCCTTCAGCATGATGTATTTCTATGATGAGAATTTCATGCTGCCTTTGAGCCACGATGAAGTAGTGCATGGCAAGAGCCCGATGATCTACAAAATGCCGGGTGATGAGTGGCAGCAATTCGCCAACCTGCGAATGCTGTACACCTACATGTACACACACCCTGGGGGCAAACTTTTGTTCATGGGAAACGAGTTTGCGCAAACCAGTGAATGGAACTATAAAACCGAGCTGAGTTGGGAGCTATTGCAATTCGACAGCCATCAAAAAATGCAGGACTGTGTGCGGGACCTCAACCACCTGTATAAGAACGAACCGGCTCTCCACGAGCTGCAATTTGACATCGGGGGTTTCGAGTGGGTGGACCTCCATCACCGGGAGGAATCGATAGTGGCCTATCGCCGAAAAGGGAAGAAAAAGCAGGATGATATGCTGGTAATCTTAAATATGACCCCCGTTGTACGTCACGATTGGAAGCTGAAATTGAGGGGGAAATCCACCTGGACCGAGGTTTTCAACAGCGATAGCGAAAAATACTGGGGTACAGGCAAGGTTTTCAACCCAAATCCCAAGATCCGGCCGGTGGACAAAAAGAAGCAGGTTTTTGAAATAAATGTGCACCTTCCAGCGTTAGGAGCAGTAATATTCAAATGATCTTGGAACGGTCTTTGCCTACAATCCGCTAATTATATGAAAAACATCCTAATGTTATGTTTGATACTGTCATCGGTATCGGCATTTTCCCAAAACAGCGACAGCGCCTCCTATTTTTATCAAAAAGGTGTCGAAGAAAAGACAGCTCAACGCTGGCTGGTAGCTTCGCAATTCTTTGATAAAGCCATTCGCCTTAACCCAAAATACACGGCTGCCTATCTTGAAAACGGCAACGTCAATGTCGAAATGCGCAGAACCGATGTGGCGAAAATGAATTTTATTAAGGTCACCGAACTTGAACCCGGCAATGTGATCGCAAGCAATCAACTCATCAATCTTTATTTTAGCTATCATCAATACCAGGCAGCACTAGATCTTGCACAGAAGTGTACAGCATGCACCAACAATGAAAAAACGATCGCACTCTGTTATTTTCACATGCAGGATTACGACAACGCAGAAAAGATCCTCGTGAAGTTGGCTAAAGCAAATCCAACTGACGCCGTTATCATGTACACCGTCGGAAAAGTGTATATGGAAATGGAGCTGGAGCAAAAAGCGATCTATTATTATCAAAAAGCGATTGCGCTCGACGCTACGAATGCTACTGCGGCATTTGAATTGGGCATGCTCTATTTTGTTACGGATAATTACAAGAATGCGGTGATCCAATTTAATAAAGCAGCCGGGCTAGGATTTAAACAAAGCTCCGAGTTCTCCGAAAACCTCGGCTATGCATATCTATACAGTGGAGAATTTGAAAAAGGAGAGAAGATATTGTTGGGCATTCACGATAAAAAACGCGGCGATAAGGATATCATGCGTGATCTTGCACAAGCTTATTACGAACATAAAATGTATGACAAGTCGCTGGAGTTTTGCCAGAAGCTGATGGAACTTGATATGAAAGATGGGAAGGCGCTATACCAGGCCGGGCTTTGCTTTCAGAAGAAGGGAGATAAGGAAAGAGGAGCGCAAATGTGTGATAAAGCAATTGAGATCGACCCATCGCTGAGGGCATTAAGAACAAAAAAAGGCGAGGATCTATAATTAAGCATTAAATTCTTCGATTGATATTATTTTGGCCCCGGTTCTTTAACCGGGGCTTTTACAATCACTGATCAGGTGATACTTCGACTCCGCTCAGTACGATGATTTCGCAGATCGGGTATTCGGTTCGCAACTACTTTTAATTTTCTCGATCATTGTTTTCTTGACTTAGCATATTCCAGCATCAAATCCGTGATATCGATCAGCGCAATCTTTTAATCAGCGATTTGTTTTGGGCTGAAGAAATATTTCGGCGATCATACACCTTGCGCTGCCACCACCTGCAGATTCAATATGGTTCAACGGAGAATGTATGATGCGATTGTATCTTTCCAATCGTTCAACCTGATCTGCATTCAATGAACTGTGAGCCTGTGTCGACATCACTAATAAATACTCAGCATCAGCATTTAAAACCTGCAACATATTTCCGGCAAAGCAATTGAGTTGCTCAAAGTTGATATCGATGATCTCTTTTCCTGTTAGGTTCAAAGAGGCGATCAATTGTTCACGTTCTGTTTTATTGCTGATCGATGCGAGACAGACCACAGCATATCGGTCGGCTACACACATCATCACATTGGTATGGTAGATGTTAATGCCTGTTTTGTCCTTCGCAGTAAATTCTATGGAGGTATATTGATTGATATTGCAAAATGATCGAAGTAATTCTGGGGAAGTGCGAGGAGAAAGACAAGCGTACAGCACCCGGTTTACCCTGTCCAAAACCATACTGCCGGTACCTTCCAGGTAATATCCCCGTTCTTCATAGTCGGAAAGATCGATGGTTTCGTTAAACAGGTATCGTTCTTTCAACGCACTCAATACAGATTGCTTTCTTTCCAAACGTCGGTTTGCAGAAAACATGGGATATAGGAACACCTTACCATCTTGATGAAATGAAATCCAATTGTTGGGGAAAATGGAATCGGGGGTATGGGGCAGCTCGGTATCTTTAACTACCGTTACATCTATTTTATTTTTCCGGAGAAGCGATAGCAGCTCATTAAATTCTTCCAGTGCCTTTTGTTGCAGGCCATCGCCGGTATTTTTTTGAAAAGTATTGTTGACCGCCGTTTCAGCATTGAAACCAAAATTAACCGGCTCGATCATCAATAAATGTGAAGTGGCTTGCATCGTTAATGCTTTTTGCCGAAGTTCATCTCGCCCGCTTTTATCGCGATGGGCAAATTATTTTCTTTGGGCGGAATGGGACAATGGTAACCATTGGCATAGGCACAGTAAGGGTTGTATGCCCCATTGAAATCGAGTTTCATTTTGCCGTCTTTTATGTCCGAAGCAAAGAACTCGAGATATCGCCCGCTGGGATAAGAACCATTACCCGTGGTCTTATCTGTGAACGGTACAAAAAGATAGTCCTTGTATTTTTCTGTCGTCATAAGTTCCTCGCTTTGATAAACATAAAGCAGGCAGGCTTTACCCGCAATAGAAAATCTTAGTGTGCCATATTTGAAAAAATGCCTTGCGGTACCGGCAGAGGTTCTCATTTGAAAACCGATCGTATCATTAACCCTTCGAAAATCGGCCATTACGAAATAAGCGCCGTCAATTGGAAAGAAACGGAAGTATTTTTTATCTTCTCCCTTCACCACTTCATGCGTAGCTACATAATTCTTTTGCCAGGCAAGTACCTCCTTAGTATGCGGATCATTTTGCGCAACTGCAACTTTAGCTACAAATAAGATCAGGAATAAAAAGAAAATCTTTTGCATAAAATTCATCTATCAAAATGTATGAGGCTTTCAGTAATCAGAGATTCGCTCTTTGCCCCCGTCCCCTAAAGGGGAGTTATTCGGAGTCTCTAATTTATTTGCCATCCCCTTTTTTCCGAAGGAAAAAAATCTGCGAAATCATCCTCAATCGCTTAAATCAGCGTTTTAAATCAGCGGTTCAGTTCATCATTAACACATTCACACTTCTCTGCAAAATATTAAAAGCGATCTCCGCCATCAGGTTCTCTTTATCCAGCGTTGGGTTTACTTCTGTTATCTCGAAGCAACATACTTTTCGGTTTTGCATGAATTTGCTGATAAGATCCTCAGCCTCTCTCTCACGTAAACCATTGCTGACGGGGGTTCCCGTGCCTTTAGAAATAGATGAATCCAGGCTATCTACATCAAAGCTCACGTATATATCCGTGCAGTCGCTCAGGTACCGCAACACTTTTCTGCTTACGTTCTCTGCGCCATTTCTCCTTACATCGCTTGTGGTTATCACCTTCATGCCGTGTTTTTCAATGATCGCTTTTTCTTCTTTTTCATAATCACGCAGCGAGATAAATACAACGTCCTCGGGCAATACTTTTTGATTGATCTTTCCTATCTTCTTCAACTGGTCCCAAAGTTTGGCAGTTTTTTCGTCGAGTTCATGCACTGCGCTTTCTTCATTGTCTTCAGCGATCGAAGCTGCCAACGGCATGCCATGCATATTTCCTGATGGGGTGGTGTAGGGGGTGTGGAGGTCGGCATGCGCATCGATCCATATCACGCCCAATTTGCTTTTGGGTTTAGCCATTTTTATTCCGGCGATCGTGCCACCTGCAATGCTATGATCTCCGCTAATGATCACGGGAAAGAAATGTGTTTTCAACGATTCAGAAACTGCCTTGCTCACCCGTTCGTACATGGTAAGCACACCTTGTATGCGTTTGGCATAAGGCGATTGGATCGGTTCGAACAATAATTTGTTCTCCACTTCTATCTTTTCTGAAGGGAAGTGGACAAAGAAATTGCTCATAAAATCCAGTGCAGCTATCTTGATGGCATCGATACCCAGACTGGCGCCGCGTGTGCCCGCGCCGATCTCGGAAGGAACCTCGATTAGTTTAATATTTTTCATATAAGCGATTCAGCAATGGTCAAATCTACAACTTTCCCCTTAGAAGCCATTTCAACGAGTATCAGGCTGCCAATTGAACATTGAGCATTTCTAGTCGCGATAAAATAAATATTCAATGATCAATGCTCAATTTTCAATGTTCAAGGCCGGATCGATCCCTCTAATGCTTCCGATACTGTTTACGATCTTAAATCTCACAAACATATCCTCACTATACCATTTCTCCTCCCTAGTCTTCCTGATCACTTCCTGGTGCTCTCTCATCTGATAGGCAAAGGCTTTCATTGCTGCTTTATCTTCCCAAATGCTGAAAGTCGCCTGCTTTATCCAGGGTACTTCGCCAATACCCAGTGAACTTACAAGACCTTTTGCATTCGACATTTGGTTGGCAACACTGCTCACATTTGCCCAGAAGTTTTTTAACCGGCTCAAGCGTATCGTTGCTCTTGTAAGAACGGCGATCTTCCCATCATATTCTGTTTGAAAGGGTAGTTCGCCAAACACTTTCTTTCCATCCCAGGTACCATGCCCCTCGATCGGCTCCAAAAAGATCGTCCATGCTTCACACCCAAACAATCGTATCCATCCTGCAACGAAAGAACCATATAACTGCCTGTACAGTGCTTTACGCTTCGTTTCTGAAAGTTCTGTACTGTCAATTGCCAACTGCCCACTGGCAACCGATCCTTCAACTACGCTCAGGACTCCCCATTGCTGCCAATCCGGCCTCTTATCAAAGGTTCCGTTCTTTCCCGAACCCAATAACTTGTAAAAACTGATATTTTTATTCAACCAAAGCGGTAGCCTGAAAAGCATCATCGACAGTAACGCAAAGGGAATGAAGCGCTTGCGATAACGAAGGATGGTAAGTGTAACTGTCATCTTATTTGCCAGTGCAATATAAGCCCAATCTTTAACGTTCTTAGAATAGCCTACAGGCAATTACATTATCTGAATTGTTTGTATATGCTTTACCAACGCTTTGCTTAAAATAAGTTTGTTTGTGCTTGATTTCCAAAAAAATGCCCCCTGATTCTTCAGGGGGCCGTTTTTTGATGGATAATTTCTTAGTTGATAATTGATAATGTTTCAATTCGATATAGTCTTTGCTTCTCAGCAGGCTGTTACGAATTGAAACATTATCAATTATCCATTATCAATTTTCAATTAGAATTGTTCCAGCTTACTAAAGAAAAAATCTCCTTCTATCGCCGCATTCTCATCGCTATCGCTGCCATGCACCGCATTTTCTCCAATAGAGGTTGCAAATAATTTACGAATGGTTCCTTCCGCCGCATCAGCAGGGTTGGTTGCGCCGATCAGCTTACGGAAATCTTCCACTGCATTTTCTTTTTCCAATATAGCTGCCGTGATCGGTCCGCTACTCATAAAGGTCACCAGTTCTCCATAAAAAGGGCGCTGGGCGTGAACCGCATAAAACTCCCCGGCTTTTGCTGCGCTCAAATGTGTCATCTTCATCGCAGCAATACGAAAGCCTGCTTTGTTGATCATTTCCAATATAGCGCCGGTACTTCCTGCTTTTGTTGCGTCCGGCTTGATCATCGTGAATGTTCTGTTACTCATTTTTTGTTATTTTTTTGAGCCGCAAAGATAGTCTGTTTTAGGTTTGGAGTTTTCTGTTTGGGGTTTTTTCAAGAACATGTGCTCTTTTTTGCAAATATCTGTAAGCTACTGCTGGAAGGAACCTCAAACCAAAAACCAAAAACTGCCAACTTTCCCCTACTTTTGCGCCGCTTTATGCAGCCTATACAAAACATATTTCCCTTATTGGATCAGCCCAAAAATGTGGTGATAACAACCCACCAGAAGCCCGATGCGGATGCAATGGGTTCGATGATGGGCCTGTACCATTTTCTAAAGCAGTTTGGGCATACGGTTACCGCGATCTCGCCTACCAACTGGGCCGCTTTTTTGAACTGGATACCCGACTCCAAAACGGTGCTCGATTACGAAGTGCATACCGCCAAGGCCAATGCAGTGATCGATGCCGCAGACTGGATATTTTGTCTCGACTTCAATGTGTTGAGCAGGACGAAAAGAATGGAAGAAAAATTGTTGGCGGCTAAAGGAGAGAAGGTATTGATAGATCACCATCGTGAACCACAGCAAAATGTATTTGCCTACGGTGTTAGCGATACCGATAAAAGTTCAACCGCTGAAATGGTGTACGACTTTATCATTGCTTCCGGCCATGCAGATAAGATCAATGAAGCGATAGCAGACTGCCTGTATGCGGGTGTTATGACCGATACGGGATCATTTCGTTTTCCTTCTACCAAGGCAAGCGTGCACACGATGGTAGCTGATCTGAAACAACGCGGATTGGAGCATAGCCATATTCACGAAGAACTGTACGATAATTTTTTAGAAAGCCGTTTTCGTTTCATCGGGCATGTATTACTGAACCGCATGGAGGTTTTTTACGAATATAATACCGCATTGATCGTTGTGCCGCAAGCCGATCTAATTAAATATGATGTAAAGACGGGAGATACAGAGGGACTGGTAAATTATCCGTTGAGCATAAAAGGAATAAAACTGGCGGCCGTGATCATCGACAGGGGAGAAGAACGCAAAAGCTCATTTCGCAGTAAGGGAGATTTTGACGTAAATACTTTTGCAAGAAAATATTTTAACGGTGGCGGCCATTACAATGCAGCTGGCGGTTTCAATAAAGAGCCACTCGACGAAGTGGTGGCGAAATTCAAAGCGGCCATCAAAGAGAATAAAGATCAATTAAGCACTTATCAATTTTAAAACAATATAATAATGAGACAATTTTTTTATTTATCGGTTCTTTGCGCCCTGTTCCTAGCAGGCTGCTCATCTTCAACAACGTATGAAAAAGTTGAGGGCGGACTTGAATACAAGATCATTTCCGACGGCAAAGGGATCAAACTGGAAAATGGTAATTTTTTACAGGCACATATCACCCAGTCGTACAAGGACAAAAAGATCGACAGCGTGTTATCTGAAACAAGAGAATTAATGCCACAGATCATACCTTTTGATTCGCTTAGGATGCCGCCTGCTTCTTACAAAGTTCTTCTTAAGCTAAGAAAAGGAGACAGCCTGGTGATGCGCATGATGACAGATAGCGCTTTCAAATCAGCAGGTCAGCCAATGCCGCCGTTCATGCATAAAGGCGCATACCTGTACACCACCGTTAAAGTGTTGAATATTTTCAAGACCAGCCAGGAAGCCGACAGCGCCAACGCTGCTGAAATGAAACTGGCCAGGCCAATGATAAAGAAAAAGCAACAGGATGATTTTAATAAGCAAGTAGCAGATCTGCAAAAAACATTGGCAGCTGAGAAGCCCCAGATCGACAAGGATTCAAAGATCATTGAAGATTATCTGGCGAAGCACAATATCACTGCGACAAAGGGCCCATGGGGAACTTATATCGTGATACACACTCCAGGCACCGGTGATAAAATAACGAACGAAAGTATCGCTTCGGTTAATTATACCGGAAAAGTATTGGACAGCACTGTAGCTTTCGATTCTAACGTTAATCCTAAAGGAGAGCCTTTACAGGTTGCAGTTGGACAGATCAGTGGGATGATCAGCGGTTGGATCGATGCGTTGCTGCAGATGAGAAAAGGAGATAAGGCAACGATCTATATTCCTTCCTCTCTTGGCTATGGTAAAGCGGGACGTGCACCCAAGATCAAACCTGATCAGATCCTGGTTTTTGATATGGACATCGTAGACGTTCAAACTGAAGAACAAATGATGGCGCAGGCAGAAGAAAAGCAAAAGCAAGACAAGGTGAAGATGGACGCCATGATGGATAGTTTGAAAAAAGTATCGGCAAATAAGAAGTAATTGATTAATTGCTATATGGCTAAATCGTTGAGAGAGAATTTCAGGTTAAACAGCTTCATAGCAATTTAGCAATTCAACATAAAACAATTCAGGAGCGCCTCAATTTTGAGGCGCTTTTTTATATGCGTTGAATAGTTGTACCGCTTCCTTTGCCGCTTTTATATCATGCACCCGAAGTATTGAAGCACCGTTCATCAGCGCCATCGTATTCAAAACGGTTGTGCCGTTCAAAGCTTTATCAGCCGTGATACCTAAAGTTTTATAGATCGTGCTTTTTCGGGAAAGTCCGGCCAGTATGGGTTTACCGGTTATTGATAAAACTGAGAGCGATCTCAGCAGCCGAAAATTCTGTTCAATTGTTTTACCAAAACCAAAACCGGGATCGATGATGACATCCTTGATGCCGGCCTTGCTGCAGCTCTCGATCTTACGAATAAAAAAATCCAGCACTTCTTTCACCAGGTCTTCATAAACGGCTTCCCTTTGCATTGTTGCCGGCTCGCCCTTCATGTGCATACATACATAAGGTACCTGCATGGAGGCCACGGTATCAAGCATGGCTTCATCCATATTGCCAGCACTGATATCATTTACGATCGATGCGCCAGCGGATACCGCCACGGCTGATACCTTGCTATAATAAGTATCGATGGAGATGATGGCTTCCGGAATTTTTTGGTGGATGGCTTCTATCAATGGCAGCACCCGTGCCAGTTCTTCATCAACGCTTATACGTTCGCTTCCGGGCCTGGTGCTTTGTCCGCCGACGTCGAGGATATCGGCTCCATCAGCTAACATTTGTTCAGCCATCCGCAGCATTGCATCAATGCCGTCCTTCAAATGTCCCTGGTAAAATGAATCCGGCGTAGCATTGATGATGCCCATCACCAGAGGATCGGCCAGCGAAAGAATTTTTCCTTTACAGTTTATGGTGAACATCGGGTGTTTTCAAGTAAATTTGAGCTCGTATTTAAAGTTTAAAGTTTAAAGTTAAAAGTTTAAAGTTTAAAGTTTGAGATTACCTTGACCGAATCGGGGAAAGCAACAAGCTTTTAGAGTTCATAACCTTAAACCATTAAACCTTAAACCCTTAAACCATTTCAAAAGACAAATGACCACGAACGAACAATACGATACTGCAGTAAGTGCCGCCGAAGATATCTTTTTACAGAAGACCCGGGACTACGGTACCTCATGGCGGGTTTATAGAACCATTTCAGTAGCCGACCAGATCTATATCAAGGCAAAACGCATTCGCACGGTTCAACAAAGCGGCGTACAAAAGATAGGAGATGATGTGGTGAGCGAGTTCAGGGGAATATTGAACTACGGTATCATCGGGTTGATACAATTGGACATTCACGATGACGAACTGGAAGACCTCCCGGTGGAGACGGTCAATCAAAAGTATAATGAAAAGATCGCGATAGCCAAAAAGCTGATGATCGATAAGAACCACGACTATGGCGAGGCGTGGAGGGAGATGAGCCAGGAAAGTTTTGTAGACCTGATATTGGCAAAGATCCTCCGTATCAAACAAATATTATTGAATGAGGGAAAGACAATAATCAGCGAAGGCATCGACGCCAATTATTACGACATCATCAATTATGCGGTGTTTGGGTTGATCCTGATCGAGGAAGGAGTGCACGAATAGCAGCAACGGAGCTGCAAACTGCAAGACTCAAGGGACAAGTCTGACAAATGGAACAGCTGTTCCGGAATCGCATGCTTCTCCCTTGCGGCTTGAAGCTTTGAACAGAAACTAACAAGTAGCTAGAATTTATACAAATGAAAGTAACAGTAAACATCGCAAGGGTTTTAGTAGGGGCCCTCTTTATTTTTTCGGGATTGGTAAAAGCCATCGACCCGTTGGGCCTTGCCTATAAAATGCAGGAGTTTTTTGAAGTGTGGGCCGACGAAGGGATCATGAAGGGAATGATGATGTGGTTGCACAGCCATGCGTTGTTGTTTTCTGTTACGATGATATCGCTTGAAGTTATTTTGGGTGTGGCATTGTTGCTGGGGATAGGAAAAAAGCTAACCGCCTGGTTGTTGTTGTTGCTGATGCTGTTATTCACTTTCCTTACCAGTTATGTTTTGTTCAGCGGCAAGATCAGAGCCTGCGGCTGTTTCGGCGATTGCATTCCACTCACACCAATACAAACCTTTACGAAAGACATCATCCTGCTGCTGTTGGTATTGCTGATCCTTTTTAAAACAGATCTCATCAAGCCGGTCTTTTCCAGCCGCATCAATATTCTTTTGTTATCGTTGAGTATTGCCGGCGTTGTGTTTTTGCAGTGGTGGGTACTTAAACATTTGCCGTTGAAAGATTGTCTTCCTTATAAAGTTGGCAATGATCTTTATAAACTTCGGCAGATGCCAGCCGATGCGGTGCAGGATAAATATTCTTATGCATTCATCTATGAAAAAGACGGCGTTAAAAAAGAATTCACAACCGATCTTCCTGATAGCAGCTGGAAATATGTTGACCGCAAGCAAACATTGGTGCAAAAAGGGAAGAACAATGTGCCGCTGATCAATGATTTTTCTTTCACGACTGAATCAGGAAACGATACGACGGAAGCTATTCTCGGTCAGGAAAAAGAATATTACTTATTGTTTATTAAAACAATGGATGACTATCCAAAGAACTGGGATGGAGATATTGCGTTGATTACTGCTGCTAACATTTATCAAAAACGATCAATATACATTGTTACTGCACAACCGGATAAAGTAAAGGAAAGATTTGCAACGAAAATAAAGAAGGAGGAAATGCCTCTTATTCTAACTTGTGATGTAACAGCGATAAAGACCGCCGCTAGAGCTAACCCCACAGTGTTCTTAATGAATGGTCCGATCGTAAAGCACAAATGGAGTTGGGCAGATTTTGGCGATGTAATAAAGCGATAAGGGATCTATATACAGACTCGCATCGAAAGAATTATTAATTATTAATTATTAATTGCCCATGCACCGCTTTTTCAAAAAACTCTTCTACTCCTTCCTCGTTCTCATCGGCGTAGTGGTGCTTGTCTTCATCATGTTCCAGGGACTTGGCGATCCTGCAAGGATGATCGTTGGACAAACCGGTGATAAGAAAACAATGGATAATATCCGGAAGGATCTTTATCTCGACCAACCCAAGTGGAAGCAATTTATTTTATACCTCAACGACGTTTCGCCCATCTGTGTTCACACTAAGGAAGACATTGATAAAAAACAGCTTCGCGGATTCTTTATCGGTGGTAATACTAAATCCGATAGCTATCGGATTGGATTGAAGCTGCCATACCTGCGACGCAGTTATCAAACCAAAAGGGAAGTAGGGACGGTATTAATGGAAGCCTTGCCGGGCACATTGATGCTGGCAATCGCAGCAATGATCTTTGCAACCGTCATTGGCATCGGGCTTGGTGTATTGGCGGCGGTAAAGAAAGGAACCTGGATGGACAGCTCGGCAGTTTTTGCAAGTATTGCCGGCATCTCGGCACCTTCATTTTTTATGGCGATCATTATTGCATTCTTATTCGGCGTGGTATTACACGCTTATACCGGTTTGAATTTGACAGGAAGTTGGTTTGATGTAGATGAAGTTACCGGTGAAAAATACCTTTCGCTGAAGAACCTCATCCTGCCTGCATTCACACTGGGCATTCGTCCGCTGGCGATCATTACCCAACTCACACGTAGCGCCATGCTGGATGTATTGGAACAGGATTATATCCGCACCGCTTACGCAAAAGGATTGCCCCGCCGGGTGATTATCTTCAAACATGCACTTCGAAATGCATTGAACCCGGTGATAACGGCAGTTACCGGTTGGTTTGCCGAACTGATGGCGGGAGCTTTCTTTGTTGAATACGTTTTTGGATGGAAGGGTATCGGCAAGTTAACCGTTGATGCATTGGAGAAACTGGACTACCCGTTGGTAATGGGATCTGTGTTGCTCAGCGCAACGATCTTCATACTGATCAATCTGCTCGCCGATCTGCTTTACGCGGTTGTGGACCCAAGGGTGAGATCAGCCTAGTTAAGTTTTCCGCAGATATCGCTGATCTCGCGGACGAAATCAGCGTCATTTGCGAGATCTGCGGGAAACCAATACATTTGTTTAAAATATCAGCCATGAAAATAAAATACTTTACACTGCTTGCTTTGCTGCTTTGTTCATTCACATTCGTTAGCGCTCAACATTCGGCTACGCAGATCGTGTTGAGGGATGCACTTAAAAAAGCCACCGCCGAAAATAAGAACGTGATCGTGATCTTTCACGCATCCTGGTGCGGCTGGTGTCATAAGATGGACAGCAGCATGAATGATATTTCGTGTAAAAAAATGTTTGATGCAAATTACGTGACCACCCATCTCACCGTTGATGAGTCTGCCGATAAAAAGAATTTAGAAACACCAGGAGCAGATGCTATCAGGAAACTATATCACGGAGAAAAAGAAGGTTTGCCTTTTTGGCTCATATTGGATAAGAAAGGAAACCTGCTGGCAGATTCACGGCTAATAGCGCCAGGCGAAACCGTGGCAAAGCCACAATCGAATACCGGTTGCCCGGCTGCAAAGGAAGAAGTTGCCTACCTTCTTAGTGTGCTGAAGAAAACTTCTAAACTAACTGATGTGGAATTGAAAGTGATCGGGGAGAGGTTTGCGAAGAATAATTAATAATTCATAATTAAGAATTAATAATTCCTCCGATTCAAATCAGCTTACTTATTTCGCAGGCTCTTTTGAATTGAAAAAATTATTAATTATTAATTTTTAATTCTTAATTATATCTCTCGATCAGTTCTTTCACAAACACCCTGTAATACTCCACCGCCTCTTCATTCCTTCCTTCTTTTACCAATTGCACCGATGGCAGGATCATATTTGTGTACATATAGGTATAGATCTCATCTTTATTAGCGCAACCATTGATAGACCGTACAACAGCAGGGCCGAGTATTTGATACTGTTTGATCATTTCAATACCATCCGCTGATTTCGCCATATAACTGTTTCTCAGTAAACGCAGGGTTTGCAGTTCATCGCAATCATCGGGTAGTAGTTGATGCTGTACGCAAGCAGTAGTAAGAAAACAACCTTCTTTTTTCTCATCGCTGTCACTGGGGTAAGGAAGGCTGAAGATCGTTCCGCCATCTTTATTAAGTATCTCCAACTTTGAATATTCAGTGCAACGCATTTTAAGCGACTTTCCAAATTCCTTACCCAGTTTTTCCCCGGAGATCTTTTTATCAAATTTTGTAGTGATAAAATAAATGGATGTTGTTGCAGTGTCGGGTTCTTTTGTAGCGCTTTTAATAATGTACTGGGATACGCCTTCTTTTGTCGGCTTGGTAAGATCGGTTGTCTCAAAATATGCCTGTTTTATCGATACCAGTTTTTCTTCGGCGCTTGCCTGGTCGGGGTACTCAAATCCCCGGTGAAAAATAGTCACCTCATATAACCATTGCCCAATTTTGTCGGGCTCAGGCTTGGAACGATATATCGATGATGAGGGCGTTTGCATAGCCCTTGCCGCACGGGGAAGGCCGGCAACAGCCAATACAGCCAAACTACCTGATTGAAGAAAATGACGACGGTTCATAATTTTAGATTTAGTTCCTAAAACTAGGGAGTGCATAGGACTGCTACATACCCTGCGTTGGGTATTTTACAAAATAGATGATGGAGGGATTATTTTTCCTGCATACCGTCGGCTACCCATTTCTTAAAAACAGCGATCTCGTCGGCAGAGAGTTTCTCGTGTTTGAATGGCATGAATCCACGGTCGCCGGGATTTAGCTCTATACGTGCAACGATGTCTGCTCCATATTTTTTTGCCCCTTCGTAGGTCTCAAAACTGGCTTTGTTACCTCCCTTTGAAGGAAGATGGCAGGGTGAGCATTTTGACATGATCAGCGGCTGTACTTCTCCGCTATAGCTGGTGGCCATCATTTTAGGCGCATCAGGCTCTGTAGTGGTGGTAGTTGTTGTGGTAGTAGGAGTGCTTTTTTGAGAACAGGCAGCAAAAATAACGAACATCAATACGGTCAGTGCTATGAAAAGTTTTTTCATGTTGAATGATTTAACTGTTTGGTAAAGTGTTAGCAATATAAGGAGATTTTTTTGAAAATAGGATAGGGTGGGATGAAAGGCAAGTCGGTTTAGGAGGTTTAGTGTGTTTAGTAAGTTTAGGAGTGCCGCCTAAACCCTCTAATCCTTCTAAACATTCTAAACCCTATTCATTAACATTTCTTTTGTAAACAACTGATATCAATTCCCATCTTATATGCATTAATAACAATTAAATTTAAAATTATGAAAAAGATTATTACACTTTTAGTTTCGGTTACAATGGTTGCTTCAGTATTCGCCCAGTACAACGGCGGTAGAGGTCAAGGCCAAGGAAACAATGGTTACGGTAACAACGGTAACTATGACAAAGGAAAAGATGTTGTTTTCGTTGACGCAAAATTCAGAGACTCTTATGTCTTCACGCCAAGGGAAAGGGACATGCAGATCGCCCAGATCAACCGGGAATTCGATCAAAAGATCCAGTCAGTTAAGATGAAGTTCTTTATGCCACGTTTTAAGAAACAACAATTGATCGGCCAGTTGGAAGATCAACGTAAAGACGAGATCAAGATGGTGATCTGGAAATTTAAAAGTCCTAAAAATCGTTACGACGATCACGACTATGGTCACGGAAGAAAGAATTGGTAATAGCCTTTAAACCCGGCAACAAAGAGCCCCGCTTGCGGGGTTTTTTGGTTTGATTTTTAGCCACAGATTTCGCGGATGTCCGCCGAAAATCACTCTGTGAAAATCTGTGAAATCTGTGGCTAAAGATCTGCCGAAGGCAGAATCTTCTTTATTTTTTCACATATGTTAAAGTTCACCAACTTCAATTTCCCTACAAAATCTTTTTGCTAATTTTATACCATCAAAATCTATTTTATGAACCATTCAATATCAAAGTTCCGACTGGTCATCATGATCGCCACGATGCTCAGTTTTTCAGCCGTTGCAAATGCGCAACGTGGATATCATTTCAACAATCACAATAATTACCACAATAATTATAACGGGCATTACAGTTACAATTATCAAAGTAATTATCGTTATTCACCGGTGAGAATGACAACTCCTTATTACCGGCCGAATTATTATTATCGCCCGGTTTATCGTCCGAATTATTATCGTCCTACCTACAGGTTGCCGCATTTTATCCATTACGGACCCAGGTTTGGATTCCATCTGAGCATTTTGCCTTTTGGATATAGCACGATCTACGTTGGTCGCTCTCCATACTATTACAATGATGGAATTTATTATCGCCCTTATACAAACGGAGGCTATGAAGTGACCGCAGCTCCAATCGGCGCTGAAATATCACGACTGCCTTCTGGCGCAAAAGCCACGGTGATAGACGGCACAAAATATTATGAACTGGGAGGCACATTCTACCAGGAAGAAATTTCATCCGACAACAGGAGGATATATAGAGTGGTGGGCACCGATGGTGTTTTGAATACAGGTAATGCTGATCAGGACGGCCCGATTGCAAATAATGATCCCAATGTAAACAATGAGCCAAATGTAAATAGCAATAATGTAGACCCTGTGCCGAACAATGTATCCCCGGTTCCAAGCTATGTGGCACCGGTGGTAGGCTCAAGGGTAGATCAATTACCCGGAGGAAGCAAAGTGGTAGTGATCAACCAACAAAAATATTATTTGTCTGCCGATGGTGTTTATTACCAGGAAGTGATAGAAGGAAATTCGGTTAGATACGAGGTGACCGGCACTCCGGCCAACTAATTTGATCAAGCATAAAGTTTCAATGCTCCGCCCGGCGGAGCATTTTTTTTAATCGATATCACCAAGACCGAAGCGGCCATTGATCTTTAAGAAAGCATAGATGGCGTGTCTTTCAACATTTTTTTTCTTGTAGCTGACGAATAGGATATACCATAGCCCTTCAGATTCTTTTTTGGTGCTGTATCTAACAATTTTATAAGTGCTGTCACGATTGACCGTTTCATTTATGTTGGTACAAGTTTCATCAACACCTTTCTTATCTTCTGCATTTTCATATTTGCAGAATTCTTTCCACTTCCGCTTTTCATCATTACCCCGGTATACAATATATGGCGCAGCTTTATAAAAAAGGCCCAGCGAACTTGTCTTGGGATCGCGGAAATCAACAGCCTTACAAATGGCCAGCAGTTCTTTCATTGTCTTAACCACAGCCAATGAATCTTTCGATGCTTGGGCAAGAGAAGTCATTGGACTCATTAAAAACAAGGCCAGTGCTACGAGATATACTTTTTTCATACCGATAACTTTTGATCATTGTAAATGTAGATAATTCAGTGGTATACCAAGTTGATTGAGTGAAAATTTTATATCCCTAATGCTCCGAAGTTTTCGCCTCCACAGCCGGCGAGGCTGCGTACCTGTGCCGGCGCTGTATTTGGCTCTTTGGAAAAATATGCTGCGCATTTTTCCAATCCCGCCTTCGGCGTGACCGAACCAAATAAGGCGC
>Ga0070682_100000308_pt1 | contig 33926 bp, 25 predicted proteins | sample KBSC63LmetaG_FD_64668 | JGI IMG/M metagenome (GOLD analysis project Ga0070682, IMG submission 64668) | Corn rhizosphere microbial communities from Kellogg Biological Station, Michigan, USA - KBS C6-3L metaG | ecosystem: Host-associated > Plants > Roots > Rhizosphere | place: USA: Michigan...
ATATTCTGTCCATAGCGCCTCCTTTCAGTCTCATGACTGTGAGCAACGTGAGTGTAACAACTTTCGTAAAGGAGGCGCTGCTTCATAACATCAGTACCACCACGCGGTAGCGGGTGGGTCTCTGGTGATGGTCAGGACTGTAGGGTCTTGCTTTGGGTAGGGTCTTGCTTTGGGTAGGGTCTTGCTTGGGTATGAGGTCAGTACCACCACGCGGTAGCGGGTGGGTCTCTGGCTTAGTCGATAGAATCAATCGGCAATGGACAATGGGCAATCGATACACCCACCCGCTACCGCGTGGTGGTACTGACCTCACTGCCGTTCCGAATCTCTTTGGTCGCGCACGCAAACTGACAGTTTGCGTTACGAAATACGATTTAGGACACTACGTGAGAAATGATGGAAGGGAACCTGTTCGATGTCTTGATTGTCGGCGCTGGTCCAGCCGGATCATTCGCGGCTGAACGACTCGCGCGCAGCGGGAAACGCGTCGTGCTGTTTGATGGCAGACCGCCCGGGGAACCGAAAGCCTGCGGCGGCGGTGTGACGGCGAAAGCTTTGAAAGCCTGGCCGCATCTGCTGGAGGCAGTAGGCCGCACGGTCAATGAACTAGAAATGTATTCGCCTTCAGGCAAACGCCTGCACATGAAATTAGACGAACCGTTTGCCATCTATTCGCGCATCGCGTTCGACAATTACTTACGCGATCGCGCGCGTGATGCCGGCGCGGAAGTGGTTTCAGAGAAAATTACTTTACGCACGATAACGAAAACGGATACTGGCTGGATCCTGCGAGGAGCCAATGGCGGCGAGTGGCAGGGAAAGATCCTCGTCGGCGCTGACGGCGCAAACAGCGCGATTGCGAAGAAGCTAGCTGGTCCGTTGCAGGCTTCCGACATGGAGGTGGCTTTCGGTTATCGCGCGCCGCTACCGGATCAGGCTGAGCCGCCCACGGTCATCGCGTTCCTGCCTGGCTGGGTCGGCTATGCCTGGGCCTTTCCGCGAATCGACCACATCTCATTTGGCATCGCCACAACGCAGGATGCTTTTGACCACAAGTCGCTCGACGATCTGCTGTGGCTCTTCATGTTTTCCTACTACAACGTCAAATCAGAACGCGGCAACATCTGGCAGCCTTCGCACAACAGCAAAACGGCCGAGGTGGAAAACAAACTGCGCGCTAGCGCCGAGCGTTACGCAGCGCGAATACCGGGGCTTGCCGATAAAACCTGGGACACGCGACGCGCCTGTGGCGATGGCTGGGCTTTGCTGGGTGACGCGGCAGGATTTGCTGACCCGGTAACGGGCGAAGGCATCTATTACGCGCTGCGTTCGGCAGAGCTTTTTGCTGAAGCCGTTATCGAGGGGCGTCCGGGCGACTATGAACAGCGCTGGCGCGAAGATTTTGGTGGTGAACTACGGCGCGCTTCGCAAATGCGCCGGCGTTTCTACGGAAACTTTTGGGGCGCGCCCTTCACTGAACGAATGATCGAGTTCGCGAGTGGGCACAAAGGAATCAAGAAGGTGCTCGGCGATCTGGTTGCGGGTGAACAGGGTTATGTAGGCTTGAAAAAGAAACTCGCGCGCAGCGCGCTACGACCGCTTTAGCTGCCACTAGGGCGCGACCCGGCCAATTGTCCATCCGTTATTGGGCTGCAGTTCGTAAACGATCCGATCGTGCAAACGGCCCGGCCGCCCTTTCCAAAATTCGATCCGTTCCGCACGCACGCGGAAACCGCCCCAATGCTGCGGACGCGGAACTTCCTGGCCTTCATATAAATTCGCCAGCTCGTCGGCCCTGGCTTGTAACAAGGCTCTCGATCCGATCACTTCACTTTGGGGCGAGGCCCAGGCGCCGATCTGACTCTCGCGCGGCCGGGTCTTGAAGTATGCGTCGGATTCTTCGGCTGAGACGCGTTCGACTGTTCCTTCCACCCGCACTTGCCGTTCAAAGTGTGGCCAGTAGAAAACGAGTGCTGCCTGTGGATTCGCATCAAGTTCGCGCGACTTGCGGCTGTTGTAGTTGGTGAAGAAAACAAAGCCTTGCTCGTCGGCTTGTTTTAATAAGACGAGACGCGCTGACGGCTTCCCATCGCTCGGCGCGGTGGCCAGAGTCATCGCCTCCGGTAAGTGAATGCCCGAGGTGATTGCTTCGTTCAACCAGCGGTGAAATAGCGTGAGCGGATCACGGTCGACCGTGGCTTCGTCGAGTGACTTGTCGGAGTAAGTGGTTTTGTTTTCGCTCATCAATATATAAATTTCAAAATCACCCACCCGCTACCGCGTGGTGGTACTGACCTCATTACGAAATCCGCGGCCTAACTCTTGGTGAATGGCGCCAACCGTTCGCGCAGCTCAGCGGGAATCGGTACCGTTTCGAAGGTGTCGCGCTTTACTGCGGCCAACACAAAGTGCGCATGCGCGATCACGACCTCGTCACCTTTTCGCCGCACCTCAAAGTCGAGTCTCATCGACTTGTTGCCAAAGCGACCTACATAAACTGAGACTTCCAGCAAATCGTCGAGTTGCGCGGCCTGGTGAAAGTCGCATTCGAGATGCACGCGTGGCAGCCAGACGTCGAGCTCGTCGAACATCACGCTGTAGGGCAAACCAACCGCGCGGAACAATTCGGTTTCTGCAAACTCAAAAAATCGAATATAAGCGCCGTAGAAAATGATCCGTGCAGCATCGACGTCGCCCCAGCGCACGCGTTCTTCAATCGTATATTTCTTGTGCATCCGTATTCAGGTCGCAGACAATTCCAGGCGCGATAACTCACCTACTGCACTAATAAACTCACCGAGCTCTATCGGCTTTGACAGGTACCGGTTATAACCCGCCGCGAGTGCGCGCACCTTGTCTTCCTCTTTTGCGTAGGCCGTGATCGCAATGCTGGGCAGCGGCGGCCGCAAGTTCAGGTCGCGCACCTGCTTGATTAACTGATAGCCATCGGCACCGGGCATTGCGATGTCGGAGATCAAAACATCTGGCCGGCTGTTTTCGATCGATTCGAGCGCGGCTGCGGCTGATGAGCAGGCGGTGACGGTGGCACCGCGTTGCCCCAGCGCCGCACTCAGCAGCTCGAGCGTGTCTTCGTCGTCGTCCACCAATAACACATTCAGGCCCGCCAAAACGTGTTGGGCCAATGGCATTTCGGCGAGCAACTCATCGTCGTCCGCTTTGACCGGAGTCGCTTCAGAGACTGATCCGACCAGCGGCAATCTCACTGTCAACGTGGCACCCAGGCCTTTGCCATCGCTGCTCGCAGCGATCGAGCCGCCGTGGATCTCGACGAGATGACGGGCGATCGCGAGCCCTAGACCCAAACCACCGTGCTGCCGCGTTGAAGTGCTGTCGGCCTGGCGGAAGCGGTCGAAAACGAACGGCAGAAAATCGGGCGCAATACCCTGACCGGTATCGGTTACAGAAACTTCAATCTGCGACTCCACGTGCCGCAGCGCTACCGTAACGCGTCCCCCCGCGGGCGTGAATTTGATCGCGTTCGACAGCAGATTCCAAAAGACCTGTTGCAGACGATTCGTGTCAGCCGGCACGGCGGCCGGTTCGCTTTCGAAGTCAACGGCGATGTGAATGTTCTTAGCGTCAGCTGTCGGCCGCACCACATTGATCGCAGCTTCCAGAACGGGCGCCAGCTCAACCGGATTGAGTTCAAGGTAAAGATTGCCGGTGATGATTCGGGAAACGTCGAGAATGTCGTCGATGATTTGCGCCTGAGACTTGGCGTTGCGTTTTATCGTCTCGATCGCTCGGGCGGCGGTTTCGGTCTCGAGCGATCCACTTTGGAGCATCCGCGACCAGCCCAGAATCGCGGTGAGCGGCGTGCGCAGCTCGTGAGAAACCGTCGCGAGGAATTCGTCTTTCAGGCGGTTTGATTCTTCAGCGAGCGCGCGCGCAGTGCTTTCGCGCTCGAGCAAGCGCACGTTCTCGATCGCTACCGCAGTCAGGTTCGCTGCCATGCGCATCGCAGTAGCATGTTCTTGCGTGTAGGCGCCGAGCTCGTAGGTTTGCACTTCGATCGTGCCGAGGATTCGGCCCATAACAGCCATAGGCGCAGACAGCGAAGACTGCGGCCGCAATCCGTTGTCGGGCCCGACCAGCACCGCGGGATGGCCAAGGGTTTCTTTTTGATAGTCATTGGTGATGACTATTTCGTGGTTTCTAACCGCACGGCTGTTCGGACCGGTGTAATTAACCGGCATGGGTGGAAGCTCAGCGGTATCAATTTCAACTCCGTCGCCCCAGCCGTAACAGGCGACGCGAACGTCGCGAGCGGCGTCGTAAAGCGAAACAAACAAACCGTCACAGGGTACCGATTGGCGCGTGAACTCGCGCAGGCCGTGAAAAATAGCGACCAGCTCGCGCGCGGTACCGAGCGTTTGAGCGAGCGCGGCGACGCGCTCCAGCAGTCGTTCATATTCTGAAAGTGCTCGCTGGTCAGCTTCACGCAACGCTTCTTCCGCCTGGCGACGCGTGGTGATGTCACGCGCCACACCCTGCACCCCGATTGGTTTGCCGCTGCTCAGCGCCAGCCGGCTGCTGATCTCGAGCGTAAAAACGCGTCCGTCTTTCGCGCGCACTTCCACCTCGTAGTTGGTGCGTTCCTCCCCCGCCAGTTTTCGCTGCGTCATCGAACGGGCACTGGCGGTTGAAGCCGTGGTCAAAAACTCCGACATGTTCATGCCCAGCAGCTCGGTTTGCGTGTAACCGGTGATCGACTCAACGGCTTTGTTCATAGAAGTGACATTGCCATCGAGATCTAAGGTAAACACGATGTCGTTCGCGTTCTCGACTAAGTCGCGATAACGCTCCTCACTTTCCCTGAGAGCCTCTTCAGCGCGCTCGCGATCGCTAAGCGTCTTCCGCACGGTGGATTCGGACAGGCGCAATTCGCCAGCCGCAGTCTCGGCCGCGGCGCGGGCTTCAACCTGGGCGTACGTCAGGCCAAATAACAAGAGCGTGATCAGGGTGCCGCCGACGGAGGCGAGGAACAGAGAAAACTTGTTAGAGGTAAAACCAAATGAGGGGCGAGCAGCAAAACCGACGGTCCAGGTGCGTCCGCCAACCTCGACGTGACTAACGGCAGTGAATCGAGGCGGTATAGCTACGGGCTCCGGGTTGTCGGCAGCGGTGTCGTGAAGCAGATTTTCCGAAGTTGGGTTCGGTCCGTCATAAAGCTGCAGATCGATGTCGCGCGTATTCTTGATCGCCAGCACGGCCGTCAGAAAATCTGAAGCGCGAAACCGGCTAAAAACAAACCCGGATAAGGCTGCACGTCGTTCGTCGACGGTTTTCGGCGTGCGATCTTGCTCGTAAATCGGAGCATAGATCAAAAAGCCGGCTTGCGGTTTTTGACCATCGACCGTCGCCAGCATCACCTTCGCAGTGGTGACAGGCAGCCCCATGTCGCGCGCGGTTTGCATCGCGACCTTGCAGGTCGGATTAAGGTGAAAAGCAAAATCAGCTTTGGCGGCGCGACGATCCAACGGTTGGAAATACAGTGTGGGAACAAACGCGTCCGGGTTTTCAGTGGGCCAGAGTTCAAAATCTGCGATCGTTGGTTGACCACTGGTTGCAGAGGAGTTTTTCGCATCGCGATCATCGCGCACGAGAAATCCGATGCCTTCCACGCCGGGATATTGATCGGCCAGCTCGAGCCGCTCGACAAATTTTTGAAACTGGCCCGGATTGATTGCCGGAGTGACGGCGAAAAGTCCTGACGCCGCGCGCAGGACTTCGATGTAGAGCCTGGGCCGCCCGCGGACGTAGGTGGTCAATTCCTGAGTGGTGGTGTTGAAGCGTTCGAGATCTTTTGCTTCACCAGTGCGCCAAACGTAGTAAGAAAAAAGGAAAGTGCTGAGGAGCCCGACGATCAGAACAAAGTATGGAACAAAATATCGATATCGCCTGGGTGGGGAGCCACCACGCTTTGATTCCGACACTGCCATGGCTTAACTCTGAAGTAGACGCTACTTTACGCGGCTGGTCCGTCGCTTGAGAAAGTCCATCAGAACGAACTGCGAGAGATTATCGGGGTTGGCGAAATAGGCCTTGCCGTTAGTCATCGCGCACATCTGTTTTACGAACTCGACCAGGTAGTAATCGCTGGCCAGCATGAACGTGTTTATCATAACACCGGCTTTTCGACACGCCTGAACCTCTCTGAAGGTTGCTTCCATTACGAAAGGGTCGCCACCCATCGAGTTCTTATAAATTCGGCGTGTAGCAACGGCATTCCTGCCGGTCTCTCGTTTTTGCCGCATTGCTCTGCCGCCGGCAGGGACAGACAAGGATGTTTGTCCTACTCCTTCAACAAAACAAGCCGTTGGTTTGCCATCGGTCACCATCACGATTTGCTTCATTTCCTTGCGCTGCGATTGCAGGATGCGACGCGCCAGCCGCAACCCTTCAGCCGTGTTCGTGTGATAAGGACCAACCTGGGTGACCGCGAGTTTTGCGAGTGGCAATTCCTCGGCGCTGTCGTGAAAAAGCACGATTCGAAGCGAGTCGCCCGGATATTGAGTGCGAATCAAATGCGCGAGCGCCAGCGCAACTTTCTTTGCCGGAGTAAAACGATCTTCGCCGTAAAGGATCATCGAGTGCGAACAGTCGAGCATTACGACCGTGGCGCATGAGGATTGGTAGTCACATGGATGAACGTGCAGATCGCGGTATTCCAGGTTGAGCGGGACCGTTAAGCCTTCGCGTTGGATCGCGGACAAGAGCGTCGTGTTTACATCGAGATTAATCGTGTCGCCAAACTCGTAAGGCTTACTCGCTGCCGCAGCTTCGACGCCGGTGGAGAGATGCGCGGTATCGTGGCGGCCGAGCGAACTCTTTCCGAGACTGCCAAGCAAATTGCGCAGCGTTTTGTAGCCGAGAAAGTCGAGGCCTTTTTCCGTTACCTCAAATTTCACGTTGCGCGGTAAGGGTTCTGAGATTTCCGGTTCGCCTCTACCCGGTTGTTGTTGTCTCTGTTGCGCCGGCTCTTCAGAGAGTTTTAAGTAGCCCTCTTCGACCAGCCGTTCAATCAACTGATTGAGCATTTCTTCGAGCAGCGAACCCTTGAATTGGCCTTCATTGTCGGCAAGCATTTCCTGTATCTGCCGCTCGTCGAGCAGACCCTGATCCATCAATGCCTGCAACAGCGCGCGACGTAACGCGTCAAGCGAGGTGTCCTGTGGCCGGCGTTGGCGGGTCCAGTAGTAATCATCGTCGAACCCGGAATCGAGCAGGGAATCAGACAGGCCCTCCATCAAGTCGCCGAGATTGAGCGACGAGATGTCGAGCCCTTTGAACTTAGAGTAACGCGTGAATTTCATGAACTTTTTTGGCCGCGGATTCACGCAGATGAACGCGAATCAGCAACAATGAGCGACGGAAAATTTATTATGCGCTCTCGTTATTATCAAATTGTTCTCGTGAGAGTAATGTTTCGAGAAGACTGGGTTTTACCTGTTTCCGCGAATTATCGAATACCATTCTTTTGAACTCTGGTTTGAGTCCAAAATTGAAAAGCATCCCAACTTCGATTTGAGTCGCGCGAAGGTAGTTGAGTAGTTGCGCCTCATGCGCCCGATCAAGTCCTCGACCTGCCTTCAGCTCCAGCAGCACGCATTTGTCGACTAACATGTCCGCGGTGAAATCTCCTATCTTCTTTCCGCGAAACCATACTGGAACTTCGATCTGTCGCAAGACCGGTATACGACTCGACGTAAGTGCTATCTCGAATGCTGTCTCGTAAACTGACTCAATGAATCCGTGCCCCCAACTCATTGTAGACTTCATAGAAAACTCCAATTATTCTCTGAGTCAAATCTCGAAATTTCAAACCGCTATCGTCGCTCATTGAAGATTCTCCAGCGGAATTGTTGAGCGGTTATTTGCTTGATTCGCGTCTCTCCGCGTGAATCCGCGGCTAAAACCTCCTAACGTAAGCCTAACTATATTTGCCGGTCTCGGTCAGGTCGTCGTAGATCATGCCGCGGCGATCCTTTTTGGCTTTCGTAACCGCCGTGTAACCGCCTTCCTCGTTTCGGCTGATCTTGTTTTGCGCGTACAGGCCTTCAAGCACAAACTCGCAGGCGGCCACCAGGGACCCAATATCGGAACTCCTAAAGTCGAACGGAATGATCGCCATGTCCAACAATTCCGGAACAGCTTCCAGCAACGCTTTACATTCGGCTGCGGAAGCAGTATCTGCAAGCCGCAAATTGTTGCCCTGCTCGAACCATTGAATGGTCTGCGCGAAGTCCATGCCGACAAAGTAGCCTTCGAATATTTCGCCGGCCGCGCGTTTGATCAAATCCTTTGCGATTCGCGACGCGCCGACTTGTTCACCTTCGTATTCGAGCTCCATCTTTCCGGTCATCGAGGGAATGGCTGCGTACACGTCTGAAATGCGCGGCACAATTTCTTCCTCTCCGGTCAGCAGCGCTCGTCTTTCGGCGTTTGACAGCATCGACTCAATCACCGTGATCGGCATTCTTTGGGAAACGCCCGAATGCTTGTCGACACGATTGTCGTCGCGTGCTTCAAAGGCGATCTGCTCCACCAGCTCACGGATGAATTCCGGAAACTGCAGACTACCGATGCGCTGTCCCGAACGATCGAGCTCGCCGCGACTGAGCCACGCCTCCTGACGTGTGATCTCGACAGCCGCCTGAATCTCGGCCGGATAGTGCGTCACGATCTCGGTACCGATGCGGTCCTTTAGCGGCGTAATTATTTTTCCGCGGGCTGTGTAGTCTTCCGGATTTGCGGAAAAGACGAGCATCACGTCCAGCGGCAAGCGAACCGGATAACCCTTAATTTGCACATCGCCTTCCTGCATGATGTTGAAGAGTCCGACCTGAATCTTGCCGGCGAGATCGGGCAGCTCATTGATCGCGAAAATCCCACGATTCGCGCGCGGCAACAAACCGTAGTGAATGGTTAATTCATCGCTCAGCAAGTGTCCGCCCCTGGCTGCTTTTATTGGATCGACGTCGCCGATGATATCGGCAATAGTGACGTCAGGTGTCGCCAGCTTCTCTACAAAACGTGAGTCACGCTCGATCCAGGCGATACGAGTTTGGTCTCCGTGTAAGGCGATAGTTTGGCGGCCGTAGGCGGAGATTGGCTGAAGCGGATCATCGTTAACTTCAGAACCGGCGATGATGGGGATTTGGTCGTCCAGCAGATCGGTGAGTTGCCGAATGATACGGCTCTTCGCCTGTCCGCGCAGACCCAGGAGAATTAGGTTATGCCGCGCCAGAATTGCGTTGACCAGTTGCGGAATTACCGTTTCGTCGTAGCCGATAATTCCACGAAACAGTTTTTCGCCGCTGCGTAGTTTCGCGATCAGATTGGCGCGCAGTTCGTCTTTAACAGAAAGAGACTTGTAACCGCTGCGGGTCAACTCGCCGAGAGTTGTCGGGCGTTCATCGGATGTTTTTGGACTACTCATGAAAAAAGAGCCTTTGACCTGGTTTTAAAAACTGGCTGGGGAGACGACTATCTTACGCGAGTGAGGAAAGAAAAGTCTTGTAACGCAAACTGTTAGTTTGCGCTCGCGTTGAATGCTATACACTCAACGCTAACTAACAGTTTGCGTTACGAAACCAAATCAGGGGATGCGGCTGGGAGCGCAGACATCCTGTCTGCCCTAAATGTCGCGGGCTCGTATCTGGGCAGGCAGCATGCCTGCGCTGCCAGCAACACTACTGTGAGAATGCGGCTAGCGACAACTGACCGTCTTCGGCAAGTTTTTCGAGGTGCGCCAATACCGCTCGTTCAGCCATGGCGTGCGCTTTGGGCGGAACGTCCGTGTAGACCTGCATGACAATCTCTTTGATCGTGGAGGCACCATTCCGCACCGCCTGCAAAATCCTGGCTTCACGTTCGAGCCGATGGGCGATGTATTCGTCGAGCTTGCGGTAAGGGTTGGCGATCGCCGGTCCGTGACCGCCGAAGATTACCGAGAGGTTCGGTAAGGCGCGCATTCGGTTAAGCGAGTCGAGATACTGCCGGACATTCCCTTCGGGCGGGTCGATTAAGACTGAGCCGAGGCCGACGATGTTGTCGCCCGAAATAAGTGTGCCGGTTCGCTCTTCGTACAAACAAAGATGACCGCGCGCGTGCCCGGGCGTGTGCATCACGCGAAGGGCGATTGCCGGTTCACCTGGCAACTCGATCAGTTCGTCGTCGTTGAGCAGCTTATCGACCGAGATATCGGGAAGGCCGCTGGCGGTTGCCGCGTGTGCCCATACCTCGACGTTGCCCATGGCAGTTCGCAGGGCGTTGACGCCTCCGACGTGATCGGGGTGCAGATGAGTTAATAGAATGGCTGTTACGGTGCGACCAGCGGCGCGCAGTTCGTCTACGGCTTCAGCCAGCGCCGACTGCTCGTCGTCGTAAGGTGATCCCGGATCAATAACGAGCAGCGACTTTGAGTTGTAGATTAGATAACAATTGGTGTGTGTTGCCGGAGGCCGCGTCGGCGTGCGCACCGGAAAGCAAATGTAGTTTGGGCGAAACTCGATGCGGCGCACCGGCTCGCGATGAGCGTTTGGCGACGACAGAAAGCGTTCACTTAGTTGAGCCCGACCGGTTGCGTCGTTTGAGAATCCGTTTGCGAGAGTCTTGAGCGCGTGCAGCACCGGCGGCACTGCCAGAATCTCGGAGCGCTCCCAACGCGCATACGCTTCCTGCGCACGAATCCATTCCCCGGTCTCGAGCTCCGCGTCGCCGGTTACGACTGGGGTTTGCTTCGGCGGACAAGCGACCAGGAAGAACCAGGTGTCGAAACGTCGCGCGCTAAATGGCGGCGTCACCCAACGGCCGCTGAACATGAAGTCGTTTGCGTCGAGGTGAAGCTCGTAATGGACGAGCAGCGCTGACCAGGTCATCCTTCCGCTCTGTAGATCGTCGAACAGCGAAGCACGTTGGCCGGACGTCAGAGCATCGCCGCCACGCGCGACCAGCACCTGTGTCTCTTCAAAAAGTTCTCGCGCCGCACAACTGATTGCTATGCGAGCTTCGGGATCAGAACAGTTTTTGACGGGTACCGCATCGTCGTCAGCGTCAAACTGTCCACCGGGAAAAGCGTGAAAGCCACCGAGGAACGCCAGCTTGTCGCTGCGCTTCACCAGGAAAACCTCAGGGTCATGCGGATCGGTGTTCTGGCGAAGCAGGATGATTGCCGCAGCGTCTTTCGGAGTTACCGCAGCCCTCGGCGGAAGAGACTCTGAAGCTGGTGCGATAGGATTAACCACGAAAAACTCTTTATCTTGATGTCGAGTGCTTATCTCGGTGCTGAGAAATTTACTCGACGTCTTTCGGGCGCGGACAGCGACGCAAACAATTTCGATAAGTGATTATGCAATTCTTTCTGACATTGCCGGGGCGGCGCGTGCATTTGCCAAAAGCCTTACGACATTTCGTCGCGCAAGGATTGGCGTCCGGGGTCGGCGTTTGAATCGCAGTCGTGGACGAGTTCGCATTTTGTCCAGCAGCACCTGCCGAGACTGACGCAGGCGTTTGTGGCGTAACAGAAAGCAGGACAAGCAAGAGGGACAAGCGTAAGAGGTTATTCTTCAATGTTCGGGGCTCCTTAATGGTTTGTGGCTAACAAAGGTTCGAACTGCAGAAGTTTACGACCAACGAAATCGCTCACCGTCACCGGGACCCCAGGGTACGCCGCGCATGTGATAGCCGCCTTCTTCCCAGAAGCCCGCCTGATCGTGTTCGAGGAAGCGCACGCCCTTCACCCATTTTGCTGACTTCCATGCGTACAGTTGCGGAATGATCAGTCGCACCGGTCCGCCATGATCGGGAGGTATGGGCGCGCCGTCATGTGACCAGGCGAATAGGGAATCTTCCTTGAGGAAGTATTCGATAGGGACATTGGTGGTCCAGCCGGAATCGTAGGCCAGCGCTAAGACAAACTTAGCTTCCGGCTTGACGCCTACAATCTTTGCGAGCTCGCGAGTGGGTATGCCACCCCAGATGTTGTCGAGACGAGACCAGCGCGTCACGCAATGAAAATCCGCGTAGACGCGGCTGGCCGGCAGCTGCATAAATTCGTCGAGCGACCACTCCTGTGGACGTTCCACCAGACCATCAACTTCAAACGACCAGTTCGCTAGATCGATATCGGGCGTGCCGTGCGCATCGAGCACCGGCCACTTCTTTGTGCGCGACTGGCCCGGCGGTATTCGGTTTTCGCGCCGCGTGTCAGGGCTGATTACGACGTCCGCGTCGCCGATCTCTTCCGGTTTGCGCGGCTCAGTCGTCTGATACTTCGGATCTTTAATTAGGTTGTTGAGAAAACTCATTCGGTTAGAAGTGTTTAGTGCTTTGAACTTGGTGCTTTGTTACCGGGGGCGGGTGCACCACGCAAATCAGTTGCTGGTTCGCGTTCGCCGAGGCCATTCGCAATCTCTTCTTTCGCTTGCAAGCGACGCCGCTTGCGCGCTGCTTCTTTGACCTCTTCGGTGTATTCCCAATGTTCCTGGTTCGAATGGCCAAGCTTCCCGCCTTGCCCGCCATCAGGTTTGCCTTTACCGATTCCCATCTTGAAACTACTTCTTAGTTTGTCGTTCGGCGAGCGCCATCAATTCTTCCGGCATCCACTTGCCGACGCCTTTTTTAGTCGACTCTTCGATGCCCACGTTGCGATCATGCCAGTCGTCTCGGTTGCCTTCGGGGCCGCGCTGCTGTTCGTAAGTCTCCGTCTGCTCGAGGCTCAGAATGATTCCGTCCACCACTTCCTTCCAGTCCTGAAACTGAATACCGCGACGGATGATCGGCAAACCTGCTGACCAATCCTCCTCAGGCGCGCGCGAATCCTGTTCCGGGATTGTCAGGTTGTGTAACGACGGAAACGGCGCGCCGGTAAATTGTTTGACGAGCTCAGTCTTGATGTCTTTGTAAGACGCGCCAGGATTCTCGCGCCTCAGTTCCTGCGCCCGGCGAAATAGATCGGAAACGCTCGTTTGTGCGTTGGCCATAATTAACTCTTTTGCTGAAGGGTTTCGTAATACCTTACACCGAAACTGTCGTAGGTTGGTAGTTGACGAAGGGGCAGTAGCCCGACCGTTAGGGAGGGCTTGATGGTTAGAAAAAGCCCTCCCTAACGGTCGGGCTACTGCCCCGGTCCGCCCCGCAACGTAACGTCAAGACACTCCCAAAACTGCCAGGGCAATTGAAAACAGCGGTGAATAAAGTAAACTCCTGACTGATGTCTGAATCGATTCTTTCAACTGAGATTGGCGAGACCACGCAGCCAGTCACCGCGGGCTGCCACTTTTGCAATCGCTCGCATGAACCCCGGGCTTCGCTGCGCGAACTCCCTCCCGAGCTCAGCGAACTTTTAAAATTCAACGAAACTACCGGCGAAGCCGCCCAGATTTGCGCGAACTGTATCGAGTTATTTAGTCGCGCCCGCGCTCAAATCGATTCTCACCAGCTCATTTTCGATCAAACCGATCACGTATTGCCGACTCCACTACGAATGGATGCCGATGAACGATTCACCGGCCGCGGCGTAACCATCGCGTTTCTCGACTCCGGCTTCTACGCTCACGATGATCTAACGCAACCCGAGAATCGCATTGTTGCTTATCACAGTATTTTCGACGCGGAGCACGATCGAACTTCGCTTAAAACCACTGACGTTGCCAGTTGGCACGGCATGATGACTTCGGTAGTGGCCGCGGGGAACGGTCATTTGTCTGAAGGGTTCTATCGCGGCATCGCGCCCGCGGCGAACGTCGTGTTGGTGAAGGTCGGGCGCAGCGGACACATACCGGACGCGCAGATCGTCCGCGGGCTCGAATGGGTTTTGGCCAACAAGAAGAAATACGACATTCGTATCGTCAATATTTCTGCCGGCGGTGACAGCGTGTTGTCGTATCTCGACAGTCCGTTGTGCGAGACCGTTGAACGCGCCGTTCGCGAAGGGTTGATCGTCGTGTGCGCGGTAGGTAACGCCGGAATGGCGCCGGGACATCCAGTGCTGCCGCCGGCGAATTCACCCTCGGCAATATCTGTCGGTGGACTTGACGACCAGAACTCGCTCGATCGCGCGCGACGTGGAATGTATCGTTCGTCGTACGGCCCAACCGTGGATGGTCTGCAGAAACCGGAAATAATCGCTCCAGGCATTTGGGTGGCCGCGCCGATTTTGCCCGCGACACCCACGGCGGATGAAGCGCAGCTTTGTTCCGAACTCGACGCGGCGCCTGACGATCTATTGCGTACGATTATTCGCGCGCATGCCGGCGTTGACAAAGACTTTGACGAGGCTTGCGAGCTGCCAGTCCCCGTCTTGCGACAATTGATTACGATCAAACTGCGCGAAGGAAACGTGATCAGTCCGCATTACAAGTACGTTGACGGGACTTCGTTTGCTTCACCGATTGTCGCGTCGGTCGCAGCCTGCATGTTGGAAGCAAACCCTAAGTTAACGCCGCAACAAGTGAAACGCATTTTGATCGATACGGCGGAACGCGTGCCGGGCGTTGAAGTTGAAAGACAGGGATGGGGCGTGGTTGTGCCGCGGAAAGCAGTTGAGCTGGCGCTGGCAACTGTAAGTTAGCAGCCCTACCAAAAGATTTAGCCGCGGGTTTACGCGGATGAACGCAGATCAGAAAAGCGAAATTAGATCGAGGGGCACTAATTGTTGTTCTGATCCGCGTTCATCCGCGGAAATCCGCGGCTGAAATCTTCTGGTTCGGCTACTGCCCCGCTGTGCTGGCAGTTATGCTCCGGTAGACACTCGCGCAACCGTGTGCAACAATTCTCGCAACCCAAAGCACAAGCCGAAAGTTTTTTAGAGGAGTATTATTGTACAAATGTCTGAAAATGAAAGCGCAATAACTGAAGGAGCGGGGAACGAAGCTCCGGCCGCGGAGACGGCCACCGAGGATATTTCCTATCACGCGGTCGAAAAGGATGGAGTTGTGACTGCGATTTGGGAGATGCAGGGACGAAAGCACGTCAGGACTATCGACCCGCGTTCGCGTCAGGGCCAGGACATCCTGCGACTCTACACCACCGAGCATCACGACGAGACAGCTTCGACTGAGGTCGGGGAAGCCGCGTCCTCCTAATCGTTTCGACTCCGCTTCAGACCTCGACACGTGTTTGATCGCGACCATCTGCGAGCACCTGGTAAGGAAGCGATCTAATTGAAAAACTTTGTGCGTCCTTTGTGATCTCTGTGCCTCTGGGGTGGATGGTTGCTAAGGAAACTCACCACATAGACACAGAGGTCACAAAGGTGGCACAGAGAATCAGAGATTTTGGGGTACTACCCCTGCTATCTGATGACTCGCCCAGTGCCGCTCATCCATCCAAGATTTTGAACAAAAAACGAAAATCGCATGATCTTGTTTTGCTGAACTGAGACTGGTTTTAAAGACGTGGCAAAAAGCGAGGGTTTCTCACTCGCCTCGCAAATCGTTAGCTTGGAATGTCGCTTGCTTCATTCCGCCGCAACTATCATTCGGTTTTCGCATTTTTCCTTTCTACATAAGAACCAAGGGTCGGCAAGCTTTCCCAGGGCTTTTTACTCAAGTCGTTTCTAAAACCGTTAATTCGTAAAAAAAAGAAGGAGGAGCTGTTATGCGAAGCGTTTTGCGCTTGCTGGCGAGCGGTCTAATCCTGAGCTTCCTTTTTGTGGCGTCCGTGTATTCCCAGGGCACACAAACTGGCGGCATCACCGGTGTGGTTACTGATCAGGGCGGCGCTCTGGTAAAAGGAGCGACGGTCGATATTGTCAGCGAAACCACCGGCCGCTCTGTTCGAACTGTCACAGTTGAAGACGATGGCGCTTTCACGGCCAGTCTGTTACCCCCAGGCACCTATCGCATTGAAGTCACCGCCGCCAATTTTAAGAAAGCGGTTGTGGCCGGCGTTAAGGTCAACATCACAGAGACGACGCGCCAGGACGTCAGTCTTGAAGCCGGAAGAATTCAGGAAACAGTCAACATCGAGGCGTCGCCTTCTTTGATTAACCCCTCGAGCGCGCAAACCGGACAAGCGCTTGACGCACAAACGCTGAACACGCTGCCCCTGGCGTCACCAAATTTCCTGTTTCTGTTGTCGCTCTCTTCAGGTGTGTCAGGAGAACCGACTGACGTGAGAACAGCAGGTCGCGGCACGGCCGACGTAAGTGTGAACGGGCAACGCACCAGCAACAACAGCGTCTCGCTCAACGGCATCAACGTCAACGACTTTAACCTCGCGCACTTCGATACGGTGCCACTCCCGAATCCCGACACGCTGCAGGAGATGAAGGTTGCGACCTCGCTTTACGACGCCACCCAGGGCAGCAAGGGCGGCGGCGCGCTCGGTCTGGTAACCAAGACCGGCACCAAAGATTTTCATTGGGACCTCTACTGGTCACATCGCAATGACTACCTTAACGCTAACGAATATTTCTTCAACAAGAACGGAACCAAGCGCGGTCGTCTGCTGCAGAACGTATTCGGCGGCAGCGCCAGCGGGCCAGTTCCCGCAGCGGGCGGTTTCTGGTTCTTCAACTACCAGGGCGTGCGCGCGCGCAACGGCATCGATCCACTTGGCTCGAGCACCGCGCCGACCACGCAGGCGTTTCCCGTCGCTAGCGATGGCACCACCAGCGCAGCTCTGCTCGCGCCGGCATTCGGTCTAACGACAGCGCAGATCGATCCAGTCGCAGTCAAAATACTTAACCTTCAAGACAATCGCTTCGGCGGACAGTATCTGGTGCCTCGCGTGGGCCAGGGCGGTTGCGGCGCGGTAACCGGCGGCGCCACCGGCACCTTCCGTTGCCAGTTTTCCGCCGTCGCTCCGATACGCGATAACCAGTACACGATCAGCTACGACCGCAGCTTTCGCGGCGATAAAGACAAGATCACCGGCACGTGGTTCTGGGATGAAGGCTCCGTCCTTAAGCCTTTTGGCACGGACACAACCTTGACCAATCCGCGCAGCGACTTTCAGTGGAATCGCTACCTCGCCATCACCCACACGCACCTTTTCAGCGCCACCAAAGTTAACGAACTGCGACTCGGCTATAGCCGGTTCCTGTTTGGAAACGTTCCCACTGATACACACCAGGCAGCCGACGTGGGCGCGCAGCCAAACGGCGCGTTCACCGGTCTCTACCGTGTCTCAGTCACCGGCCTGTTTTCTCTAGGCACCGGCGTTAACGACGACCGCGGCACCATTTCCAACACCTACAACGTCGTCGAAACCTTTTCGATGATTACCGGCAAGCATAGCCTGCGCATGGGCGGCGAGGCGGTTCAGTATCAGTTGAACCGGTTCAACAACTTCGCAGTGCGCGGTTCGCTTACCTTCGGCAGCACTTCCGGAACCGGCAACACGTTTACCGCGTTTCAGAATTTCCTGCGCGGCGCTCCGACCGCTTTGCAATCGGCGTTTGGTGATCCGGCGCGCAATTTCGTCGCTACCGATTACGCCGCGTTTATTCAGGACGACTACCGCCGCACGTCGCGCATGACCATCAATATCGGTCTGCGTTGGGAAGCGATGAGTTTTGGTCATGACAAACTCAATCGCGCCGGCATCTACGATCCAGCACTCGCAGCCGCAGGCAAGAATCCGTTCCTGATTCCCGAGGCTGTCGATCTAGCAGGCTTCAAAGGCACGCCCGGCGTTCGCAACTGCGCCTTGATCCGTTGTCGTGACGATAACAACTTCGCGCCGCGCATCGGCGTGGCGTGGGACATCAATGGCGATCAAAAAACGGTGCTGCGCGCGGGTTACGGTATTTACTACCAGCGCCTGTCGAACCAGAACATCCTGCAGAATTCTCTGGCAGCGCCTTTTACGGTACAGCCGCTCGAGAACCGCGCGGTTCCGACGACACTCCAGCTTGCCAATCCGCTGGCGGGGCAACCGCCGCCGTCTATCGTCGCCACTGCCTATATTCCCACGGCAACTTTCTTCGCGGGCTTACGGCGGATTAGCGGTTCCGGCCCACTCGACATTAATGACCCGGGCGTTGGTCCAATTTTTGTGAACGCCGCGGGCCAGCAATGTCTCAACTACGGCGGCACGGCTACCAACTGCTCAATTAACCTCGCTTCGTTCACCAGCGCGCCGCTTGATGCGTACACGCCTTACACGCAGCAATGGAACTTTACGGTCCAACGCCAGCTGCGCGGCGGTTGGGCAATCGAAACCGGCTACGTTGGTTCACACTTCATCGGCGGCATCGGTATCTGGGATCCGTTTCTCGCCGTTCAGGTAAGCCCGACTAGTCCGTTAACCGTGAAGGACATGAACGGCGTTTCCTACACGATTACTGCCAACACCGTGAATAACGAGGAACTCCGTCACCAGATCATCGGGCTCTCCCGCAAACGCGGCGCTCGTTATTCATCAAACATAGGTTTTGCCAATTACAGCTCCTGGCAAACGACTCTATCGCGGCGTTTGCATAGCGGTTTGTATTTCCAGGCTGCCTACACTTACTCCAAGACTGAAGACAACGTGAGCGGCTCGCTCAGCACTGACGAGCTAAACGCAACTCGCGCCGGCCAGAATGGCGCCAACATCTACAACAACCAGGCCAACGTGGCGCAGAACAAGGCGCGCGGCGACTTCGATCGTCCGCATCGCCTGGTCGTAAGTTATGCTTACGACATTCCCGCGAAGCGCCTCGGTTTCCTGGACAATCCGATCACGCGTGGTTGGACCGTCAGCGGCATCGTCACTTACCAAAAGGGGTTGCCGTTCTCAGTCACCGACAGCACCAGCGGCGGCATCTTCGGAACCGCAGCCGGCACGGCGCAGTTTCTCTGCGGCCACATCTCAGCCGCCTACACACAAGGCACCACGCAACAAAAACTCGATCACTATCTGCGACCGGAATGCTTCGCCACCGCGCCGCTGATTCCCGGATTGCCCACCATCAACGGCGGCGCGAATCCTGGAGCGACGGGCTGGGGCAATACGCCGCGCAACGCCTTCCGTTCGCCTTATCAACAGAACTGGGACCTCTCGATACAAAAAGCTTTCACTGTAGGCGAGTCGCATACGTTCCAGTTTCGCATGGACACCTTCAACGTATTCAATCATCCGATCTTCGGAACGCCCTCGGCGGTTAATATTGGCACGCCGGCGACGTTTGCGCAGATTACGGAAACCAGAGTACCGGCCCGATTGATTCAGTTCGGCTTGAAATACTCTCACTGACCGCAGCGGTTCGTGACTTTGACGGCCGGGCGGACCAGAATTAGCCGCGGATTTACGCAGATAAAACGCGGATCAGAAAAGCGATTAGCCAGTTAGCTGACTAATACCTGATCTATCTGATTTAATCCGCGTTCATCCGCGTAAGTCCGCGGCTAATCTTTCCGGGAAGCCTCGGCTTTTCGCTCTCTCTGTGCGATCCTCTGTGTTCCGCTGTGACGCGTGGTGATCAATTCCCGGCTATACTCACCATAGAGTCACAAAGGGCACAGAGGTAGCACAGAGAAATATTCAGGACAATCAGGTGCGAAGCTTTTCCCGTTATCTTCTGGCTTTCCTCTTTGTGCTCGGCTTGAGTTCACCCCTCCTCGCGCAACGCGAGCGCGACACCTATTCTTCGCCCTCGGCAAATTCCTTTGAAGTTGTCGGCCAGGTACGTATGGCGGAATCGGGCCTCGCCGCGAACCGGATTCCGGTGAGGCTGGAGAGGTTCGGCGGCGGCGTGGTTGATCAGATCGACACTGACAGCACCGGGCGTTTCCGTTTTTCAAATCTGCCGCGTGGTTACTACCGTGTGATTGTCAACGCGCCGGGCTATAAACCAATCCAACAAGACGCCGATCTTCAAGTGGTGTATCGCGCTTATATGGTTTTTGAGTTGTCCGTCGAAAGAGCCGCGAACATTGCCTTGCTCGACGTCATTGATGCACGAGCCCCCAACGAGGCACGTGAACAATTAACGCGGGGGCGCACCGCGCTGGGCCACAAAAGTTACGCCGAAGCGATCGGACATTTGCAAAGAGCGATCGTGATCTATCCCGAATTTTACGAAGCGCACCTGTTGCTCGGCACCGCTTTCGTGGATCAACGCGAATGGACAAAAGCCGAATCAGTCTTTCAACGCGCGGTGGATTTGAAGCCCGAAAGTGCCGCCGCCGTGCTGGCATTGGGTGAGGTCTACTGGCGCGAGCAGCGCTTTGAGGAAGCGGAAAAAACTTTACTGGCCGGATTGAAGCTTGACGACAAATCGTGGAATGGTTATTTCACGCTCGCGCGTCTTTACTGGGACCAGCAAAACATACCCAAGGCGGCCCCGGCCATCGGGCACACGTTGCAGTTAAAACCTGACTTCGCAGAAGGCCACCTGCTGGCCGGAAACATTCTGTTGAAAGTTAATCAGCAGGAGCGGGCGCTGGCGGAATACAATGAGTATCTGCGTCTGGATCCGAAAGGCGAGTTTGCGGCACCAACCCGCGAGCTGGTAGAAAAGCTTGGCAAGGTAATCGGTGATCATAAGAAAAGCAGCAACTGAAGAGGCCGACGCCCTCACGCGCATCGCTCACGACGCCAAACGGCATTGGGGTTACCCCGAACATTGGATCCAACACTGGCAGGACGACCTGACCATCTCACCTGAGTTTATTTCCACTAACGACGTTTTCGTGGCCGAAACTGATGACGGCGTTGTCGGTTTTTACGCCTTGATTGTGCGCGAGCAAAACGCCGAGCTCGATCACATGTGGGTTACTCCAGCCCACATCGGCAGCGGTGTAGGTAAGCTGCTTTTTGTGCACGCAATGGATCGGGCGGCAGCAGCGAAGATGACTTCAGTGGAAATACTCTCTGACCCGAACGCCGAGAGTTTTTATCGAAAGATGGGCGCGTATCGAACCGGTGAGCAAACTTCAGAAATCGACGGCGAGCTGCGCGTGCTTCCGCGACTGGTTGTTGACCCCAGCGCCGAAAACCAGTCCCGCTAGCGGAGTTGACTATGCTGGCGGTGAGGTCAGTACCACCGCGCGGTAGCGGGTGGGTCAATCGATCGCCAATCGACAATTCGGAGACCCACCGGCTACCGCCTGGTGGTACCGACCTCATTGCGCCAGCGAGCTCTTTTACTGCGCAAAGCGTTCGCGATATTCGGTTGACACTAAGAACGCCTTTACCATTTCCGCACTCACGAAATTTCCGTTGTGCTCCAGCAGCTTTGCCAGCCAGAAATCGAATCCGGAGTAATCCGAGTTGGGCGGATCGTTTGGATTGCGACGCAGGTAACCGAAGTATTGCATTAACACAAATGCCCGGTTCAGTTCCTGCTGCTGCAGCGTCGCGTTTTCAGCCACGCGGCGTAACGCACGCGCTCGAGCCGCGTTGTCACTCGTGTTAGTCGCTGCGCCAAATTCGTTGATGGCTGCGGTGCGCTCCGCGGCCGGCGGTGAATTGACCCCGGCATTAACATAGAGAGCATCGACAAACTGCGCCGGAGTCAGCGAAGCTGCAAAAGCCGACGTGAAGCGCGAACGCGCCACGAAGGCTGTGGCAAAAGCTTGCTTATTCGCCTCGAGTTTCGCTGCCCAGGCGCCTTCACCAACGACTACGTCCTGTCCGATTTGCTGCGTGTCTGACAGGAGTTCCTGAAATCGAACCGGGACCACCGCGCCGGGCAAGTTTCCGTACGCAGCCTTGTAAAACTTGTAGACCAAATAGCCCGTTTCCTGAAATTCGATCGACAGGAAAAACGCGGCGGACACGTTGACCCGCTTCACGTCAATACATGCTGCATCGTTACCGCAAGTTGTTATCTGGTTTACCCAGTAAGCGAGTCCACTCGCGTCCGGTTCTCGATTCAAAAAATCCCGGTAATGCTGCGCCACGAAAAACTGCGGATCATCGATCTTGTTTGCGGGCAGACGTCCGAACGCTAAGCCGCTTAATCCCTGGCTGGCTGGATCGTCCGTTTGGCTGAATACCGAGCCGTCAGTCAAAAAACCATCCTGAAAGCGATCGGGGAAAGCGTCTACCCGCGCGGCGCCGCCGTTGCCGTCGTCGCCATCAAACGCGCCGGCTGCGTTCTCGATCACGTAGACGTTTCCTGGTCCGTCAACCACCAGGCCGTGAAGAAAAAGGTTGTTATCGATCGAAAGACCTTCCGCACAAACTTCATCACGGTCAGCATCGCCATCGCCGTCATCGTCATACAGGACGAGCATCACTACGTCTGCGCCGGCCGAATGTGAAAATACAACGCCGTGTGAATTGACTGCGATATCAAGCGGCGCATCGTTTGAGAAGCGATATGAATAGTAGGGCGTGGCTGATAGTGTGTCGGGCATGCCATCGTGATCAGTGTCACGAATTATCCGCAGTTCATCTGAATGAAAATCGGCGATCAGCAAATCATTATTCGGCATTAATGCCAGCGCGTTGGCGTTGTAGAGCTGGTTGTCGCCCACCTTTACCAGTTCACGCGAGCGCGTGTTGTCGAATCCACCGGTGGCTGGATCGCGTACCAACAAAATCACACCGGGTGATGCTTCGTTATTCGGATCGTTGGGATCGGATGAATTGTAGTAACCGCTCGACGACACGATCACAAATTCCCGTCCGGCTTTGGAAACACCTGTCACTACCGCTGCCGCTGAAGGCAAAGAAAAGTCAGTCCTCAAGTTGTATGTTTGCGAACTGTCGCTGCGATAGTCGCCGTTGGTGTCTCGGCCTACCACGAGCACCCCTACCAACGCGTTGTTGAGCGTCGCTGAGTAAACCTCGTAACGCGCGCCAGAACGGCCGACAGCGATATCAAACGAACCACCCACGGAATCGAAGGTGGTTCGTTCGTCGGCGACCAAATCACCGTTACGATCAACAAACTGTTCGTCAGAACCGGCGGACGAAGTCAGGCTGAGTTGTGAAGTGTGAAGCAATTGAGTCAGGGGTGTCCCCACCTGGATCGAGGTGGTCGTTACGGCATCGAGCGAAATGGCGGGACGCGCGACTCTGACGTTAAGAGATTCGGTTTGTGATTGATCGCGACGAGCGACGGTTGAACTTGAAGAAACGCGCAATTCGTTCACGGCTCGGGCGGTGGAATAACCATTCGTTCTGCCCTTCGCTTGAGTGGCCCCGCTCTCGGGCCGCGCGGCCAGCACACGCCGCATATCGGGTTTCAAGCTGCGATCTATCGTTTGGCCCATGATGACCGCGTTGAATGCAGACACGCTCAATGTGACTGCAAAAACAAACGCGAAGAATTTTGCGACTGTCATTTGAACCCCTTTGAACTTCGGTGGCGCGGCAAGTCTGAGACTTGCCGCCACGGCGAACTTTCAATCTCTCCGGTCTAAGACCGGAAACTAGTTGCGGTCTGGTCGGTAGGTCAAGGCCTACCGCGCACCAGAAGGCGCAGCCGCATGAAACTCTGGACGATTGTTGACGCGCCTCTTAGTTCAGCGGATCCCTCACCTTTGCCGGCACATGCTCTTGCCGGGATTCGGAAGGTTGCGGCGGCGGTTCACTACGCGCCGGTGGTGGTTCACTCCGAGACGGCGGTGGATCACTGCGGGGTGGCGGCTCGCTGCGCGCTGGTGGATCGTTACGCGGCGGCGGATCGCTGCGCGGCGGGGGATCATTTCGCGCGGGTGGATCGTATCGCACTGGCGGATCGTTGCGCGGCGGCGGGTCATTGCGTACCGGTGGCTCGTACTGTCTCGGCGCCGGCGCCTCGTGTCGCTGCGGTCGCTCCACAGGCTCGCTTGCTTCTCTCCGAGTCGGTTGATCCGGCTGATCACTGCGATCGCGAATCGGACGTTCGCTGCGCTCTGGCCGCGCCGGCCGTTCACCAGACGATCCGTTATCGTTCGGAGTGGGTGGTGTTCGTACCGGAGCACGGTCGCGAGTGTCGCTGCGCTCGGGTCTTTCGATTGGCTGCGTTGGTTGAGTCACGTTGTCGTCTGATCGCGGCAGGTCCGTGCGCGCCGGTATATCTTCCCGTTGCACTCGAGGCGGCCGCGCCAACACCCCAGTGGGACGGGCCTCAGGGTCGCTGCCGGTTGAATTCGGAATTGGAGCGACAGGGCGCCCCGCGATGCCTTCGCGTCCGTTCAGGATGCGCGTGCGGCGAAGCTCCGAGTCGAGCGGTACGCCAGGTGAGCGGGTCGCGGCTCCAGTGGGCCTGTCAATGGATTCTACTGGCGGTATAACCCGAGCCGGACGAACAACTGTCAGTCGTTCGGTATGATTGCCAGTCGTGGTTCGTTCCCCTGCAGCATAGATTGGCCGGATCGGTAATTCGCTTTCTAAGGGCTCGGCGTTCACGACGCGACGCGCAAGCGCTTCATCGGCCGCATGCGGCCTCGCTCCGCCAGTACCGAAATCCCTGGTCGCCACTGTACTCACAGCGCGGTGATACGCGGGATTTACCCTTTGCATACGCGCGAGATCCTCGGAACGCGTCGGCCGCAGCCGATCGTGATCACGATCATGATCGCGATCACGATCGCCACGACGATGATGTCGTGAATGCGGATCGTGTTGGTGGTAGTCGAGCGGATACCAGCAAACGTTATCGCCAAATGAGATGTAAAACGCGACCAGCGCCGGTCGCCACCAACTGTGCCGGTAATAACGGCCGCGCGGAGACCACGCCCAATAGTTGTTGTAATAAACCCAGCGACCGTAATGGTAGGGCGCCCAGCCCCATGGCTCCTGGCCCACCCAGGTCCAACCGTAGGGCGCAATCCAGACCCAAGTGCCGTAACGATAAGGCGTCCAGTCGGCATAGGCGCTGACCACGCTTGCGTGCGGACGCCAGACCCAGCCGTAATCCTTCGTATAGGTCCAATCGCCATAGGCGTAAAGATCTTCTGCGCCCCAGATATCGTTGTCGTAATACTGAACGTCGTAGCGCAGACGATCCGCGAGATAACGTTCACGCTGATTGACCCAGTCGTCCCATGAGTCGGCCGTGTTGCCGGCGACAAACTCCCAATCGCCGGCGTCAGTTCCTTCAACAATCAATTCGGCGGTGCGTCCGTCGCGTAGCGCAAAACCGGAGGTCTCTGAATAAATGCGGGCGTGTCCGCCATCGCGCGCGCTGACACGAACGCGTCCTTCGCGAGAGACATCGACCCGGTAGAGGCCGTTGCGCTCGGCGGCCAGCGTGGTTTTCGGTGCATCGATTTCGAAGTACTCATGCTCGCGATCGAACTTCGCTAAGCGAACGGAGGCAGTACCCTCAACCACGCTCAGCGCAATTCCTTCATCGCGCAGCGTGACGACACGCACCATCGTATCGGCGCCGAGCCGCACAAAATTTCGCGCTCCGATTTGCAACTCCAGCCGCGCGTCGTGGTCGGTTGAAACAGCATCGCCCTCGACAAGGGCGGTGTTAACCTGCGCGCGTTCCCATTCTTTGTTGCCATTACGTTTCAGGCGAACCTCGCCGGTGAGCAAACTGATGCGCACCACGCGCGCCTTTACGTCATAATCGTCGGGCTCATCTTCCTCGCCTTCGGCAGCCCGCACGATGGCAACCGTGCTGAAAAGTGTTAATAAGAGAAGCAGGATCGTGGAAGAGACGCTTCGGCGAGAGCTCCAAAATGAAAGTCGGGTAGAACGCATAACAACGCTCCTTTTTATTCAACTGTTGTTTCGAATCGTCAGACGCGCGCCGATGATGTGGAAGGCTTCAGGAGTGCGCGTAGGCGAACACTAAGTCGCGGGACAGATGTTTAGCTGTTACCGCTGACAGCTGTGGTTTTTGTTCCAGCGGCTTACGCCGACGCGCAAGAGCAAAGGGCATGCCCGCGTACATTCCATTGCAGGCCTTTGCTCCGCCAACGCGATTGAATCAGCGCTAGCGCTGCCTCAAACTTTTCTCAAGCGGCCTTGAGAGTCCTCAATGCGATAAATGGCTGGCAAGAAATTAGGAAGGGTGGGCTGACCGGAAACAGAAAACGATTCTGCGACCAGAGGGTAGTCGACTACGCAGAACATTCTTACTCGCCGCCTGTTTGGAGTTCCGCCTTTAGCGGGCTCTTCCGTCGCAGCGACTTCAAGAGCAATCAAAAGCCCGGCTATAGGCGGAACTCCAAACTGCGCTCTTGAGAATCATTAGAACTAAACATCGTGGACTATCGACCATCTAAGAACGCCGCTCATTATGTTTCGCTGGAGCGAATAGTGAGAATGTAAACAGGCTGCCCGAGAACGTGCAGGATTGGCACTATATCGTGCGCGTCACAGTCCAAAGTAGACCGAACGACGAACAACCACGTGCTCAACAAATCGTTTGACTTGATAGTAATCGGCGCCGGCATCAACGGCGCCGGCATCGCGCGCGACGCCGCTATGCGTGGGCTGACCGTTCTGCTGGTCGACAAAGGTGATCTCGCCGGCGGCACCTCCAGCTTCTCCACTCGTCTCATCCATGGCGGACTTCGTTATCTTGAACATGGCGAATTCGGACTGGTGCGCGAGTCATTGAACGAACGGCAGCATTTGTTGCGCATAGCTCCCCACCTCGTTCGACCTTTGCGGATGCTACTCCCGGTTTACCGAAACTCGCGACGTGGTCTGTGGGCCATTCGCGCGGGCATGCTCGCGTACGACGCAATGTCGGCGGGCAGGTCTGTTCCTCGTCACCACATGCTGTCACCTGCGGAAACCCTGCACGAAGCGCCCGGCTTAAACCAGGAAGGCCTGTTGGGCGGCGCCACTTACTTCGACGCTCAAGTGGCATTTGCCGAACGACTGGTTCTTGAGAACGCACTCGCGGCAAAGCAGAGCGGCGCGGTTGTTATCACTTACACGAGCGTTGAAAAACTGATTGTTGAAGACGGTAAGGTAACCGGGGTTGAATACAAACACCGCCTGTTAGGCGAAACGGAAACTGCGCGCGGTGCAATCGTAATCAACGCTGCTGGTCCGTGGGTAGATGACGTGCCTGGAAATAGCTCGCCAAAATTAATTGGCGGTACCAAGGGAAGTCACCTGGTCGTGGCGCCGTTTAACGACGCTCCTGCGATCGCAGTTTATGTGGAGGCCGAAGCGGATCGCCGGCCGTTCTTCATCATTCCATGGCAAGGCAATTATTTAATTGGGACGACAGACATCCGATTCGAAGGCGATGCCGGTGACGCGCACATTACCGACGACGAGATCGACTACCTGTTGCGCGAAACGAATCGAGTGCTCCCCGCAGCCAGGCTCTCGCGCAAACAAATTCTCTTTGCCTACTCCGGAGTGCGACCATTACCCTTCACGGCTTCAGGAAATGCGCACCGCATCACGCGCCGGCATTTCATTCGTGAGCACGAAAATATCCAGAACCTCTTTTCAATCGTCGGCGGAAAGTTAACCACGTACCGCAGTCTTGCCGCACAAACTGTCGATTTAGTTCTGAAGAAACTCGGCAGACCGCCGGTGTTATGTACGACCAGCAGAGAACCTTTGCCCGGAGCCTTGACTGACGACTGGCCGGCATTCCGCAGTGACTTCACTATTCGTTCATCGCTGCCGCCCACAGTCAACCAACGTTTACTAAGCATCTATGGCACGCGTGCCGTCCAACTTCTTGAGCTGGTCGAGCAGGACCGTTCGCTGGCCCGCGTGTTTGACGACGAAACCGATGCCATCGAAGCCGAGGTACTTTTCTCGTTCAAGGAAGAATTTGCAATTACGATGCGCGACTGCCTGTTGCGCCGCACCATGGTTGGACTGAATTCAACTATTGGCCTGGAAGCGATTGACGCCGCCGCAGCGATCGCACGGAGACATCTTGGCTGGTCTCCCGAGCGAGCTGAACAGGAGGTAACCAACTATCGCAATGAGGTCAACGCCCGCTTGAAAGTGCTGAAATGAAAATACCCTCCCCGCCGGTGCCGATCCGGAGAAGAGGGTAATTTGCAGTGAACGGTTGCAGCCTAACTACACCACTGGCCGCCGACCGCTGATTAGGTTTATCACCAACACAACTACTGCCAACAGGAGCAGCAGGTGAATAAATCCACCCATGGTGTAACTCGAAACCAATCCGACTAGCCAAAGCACCAAGAGAATCACAAAGATTGTCCAAAGCATTTTCTGTCCTCCTATTAGGTTAGGCCACGTTGCGCGTAGCGTTGAAGCGCGCAGTTCCGAGCGCAACGGTTGTGCCAGTTACCGAAATTTCGGCGCAAACTGTTGATTTCAAAGCGACTTGTTATCCCGTTCGGCTTGGACTCTCGTAAAGCACCGGGCGTATGGAAAGCCGCCAGTTAAAATCGCTGTAAGAGTTTTTTCGTTCAGTCGGGAATCGATCCACTTCTCCGGTCACTTCACGTTAACTGCGCGCCACGCCTGATTTGGTTTTTTGTAACGCAGGCTTTAGTTTGCGCCTTCTGTGGAGGTTTCGAGATCGCAAACTAACAGTTTGGGTTACAAATTAGGGGCACGATCTTAAGTATGTTCACTCTGGACATCTCTCGATTTCGGCTGCTAAAGTAGGCACGTGCTCGCTGCGCCCCAAATGCGGCGAGCGCTTGTATTAAAGATCTCGGGTTTTGTATCAGCGTCGTTGTCCCCCCGACACTCCGTCGCTTCAATCCTGAAGCGTTGAAATAATTTCGACAGAACGTTTAGGTCTGTCTGTATGAAGACTCGCCGGGCGCGTGTTTTGCGCCGCGGCATATTGGAGTAGCCATGCCTTCCCCCATTAGAAAAACCGTTCGCCGTTCACCAAAAGTCTCCGTCCTGTTCGCCGTTAGCAGCGCAGCGGTGTTGTTGGCCATCACCGCGGTCATCATCTACCAGAGTCGCGCGCCGCAACTTACTACCATCAACTACTCGCAGCTTTATCAGATTGCTGAGACGGGTGCTGCGGTCTCAGTAACGATTCAGAGCGATACCTTGACGGTGCAAAGTCAGCAGGGTGCGGCGCTGCAAGCCACCGTCACGAGCGATGCCATTCGCCAGGGCCTTGTCGAACAGTTTCGCAAGCAGAATATTCCCGTCGAGTTCCGGCCGGTGGAGACGACCTGGTCCGCTACCTTGTTGACGTGGGGTGCGCCCATTTTGACAGTACTTCTGCTTGGCGTCATCGGCTGGCGCGTCTATGCGAGCACGCACGGCGGTGTCGGAAGTTTTTCTCTCGCAAACCAAAACGGCAAACAAAGCGTGTGCTTCTCAGACGTCGCGGGAGTGGACGAAGCCACTGCGGAACTTTCGGAGACGATAGACTTTCTGCGTGACCCGGCTCGTTTTGGTCGTCTCGGTGGTCGGGCGCCGCGCGGCATTTTGCTTTATGGCCCTCCGGGAACCGGCAAAACTTTGCTGGCACGTGCTGCTGCCGGTGAAGCGGGCGTACCGTTTCTACTAGCCTCGGGTTCGAGCTTTCAGGAAAAGTTTGCCGGCGTGGGGGCATCGCGCGTCCGCCGCTTGTTTGCCGAGGGCAAGAAGCTTTCTCCCTGCATTATTTTCATCGACGAGATTGATGCCCTGGGCCGTCAACGTGGCCGTGGCAGCGATTCGGCCACTGCGGATCAGGACCAAACTCTAAACCAACTGCTGATCGAGATGGATGGGTTTGATCAAAGCTCCAGCATCGTCGTCATCGGATCGACGAACCGTCCCGACGTGCTTGATCGCGCGCTGACGCGTCCCGGTAGGTTCGATCGAGAAATTGCAGTGAACCTGCCCGACGTTCGCGGTCGCGAAGCTATTTTGAAAGTCCACGCGCGCAAGATGGAATTGGATTCCGAACTCGAGCTGAGCTGGGTTGCGCGCGGCACACCGGGTTTCTCCGGCGCCGACCTTGCAAACCTTCTGAACGAGGCAGCGATAGCCGCTACGCGCGACAACTCAGAAGCGGTTGGTCGCACGCATGTTGAATATGCGCGTGATCGCATTCTCATGGGCGCGGAACGTCACGGCTTCATGATTGACGAAGACGAACGCTACGCCACCGCAGTTCACGAAGCCGGCCACGTCGCCGTCGGAATGGCGGTGAAAAATGGCGACCCGATCCATAAGGTTTCGATTCTGCCGCGTGGACGCGCCCTTGGTGTCACGCAGTCACTGCCGGAGCGGGATCGCCTGATGAAGAAGCGCGAGTACCTTGAAGATCAGATTGCGGTTTTGCTGGGCGGACGAGCTGCCGAGCAGGTGCTGCTGTCAACGATGACGGCCGGCGCCTCAAACGACATTCAACGCGCTGTTGAGATCGCACGCAGCATGGTAAGTGAATTTGGTATGAGTCCGCTTGGCCCGATCTACCTGGGCGATCCGCGATCCGAGCCGCTGAGCCAGAACTTGCTGGACCGAGTTGAAGAAGCGGTAAACAACATCATCAACGCTCAACTGGCGCGTGCTTGCGAAGTGGTCACAGGACGCCAGGATGCGATTGCGCGCCTGGTGGAAATGTTGTTGGAACACGACACGGTCGAGGCAGAAGGTATTGAGGAATGCTTCGCGGGGCGGACTGAGTTAGATAAGTCCCCAATGTTGCTTCCGCAAGTGGTGGCGATACCCGAGCCAGCGACGCTTTAGTTTGTCGCGAGTTGAGAGTGAATCGCGCTGGCCCGCGTTTGCGTCACGGGCCAGCAGAAACGAAATCGAATAGCCGTCCGCAGTCCAACCGTCCTTCGAATAGCTCACCGGCAAGTCTACCGCGGACGCGTAACAGTCTTCTTCCGCCCAAATCGAACCCGAAACTTGTTCACAGCGCAGCAGGTAATGTTCGATCCCTGTAAACACGCTGCGCCAGTACCCGCCGTAAAGAGTTTTGTAAACGACTCCGCCTACTTCCACGTAAACCCGGTTGCCGGCGATAATCTTGTAGTTTACGCGACCGAGTAAATCGAACACCTTCGTCGCCTCCCTGGCGTCCGGCGTGGAGCTTTTAGACGGCTTGGTAGCGGCAGGCGCCAGATTGTCCTCATCGTTCCTCCACGACTCGGGCTCATAACGACGCAACGGTTCGGGCTGTTGTTTCTTATCCATTGGATACCGGCTCATCGCCGTCTCTAGCTACTGAAACACACTACAGGAAACTTAAGCGATTGGGTTTTGGGGAAGCTATCATAGACCCACTCTGCACGCTGTCAAAGAAAAATTGCGAACCCGGCGGTGCTGGCGCAGTTTCCGTTTAACGCCGAGGGCGTTGGCCAGCTCCAGTCCAGGCTGGGGTCCCCGCGGCGGGCAGCCCGCGGACTGTGACGTCCTTCCCAGGGTTGCCAAAGCGCAACCGTGGGCTAGAATTAGCCAACGCATTCAGCGTTAATTGAACTTTAGCGAGCCAGGGGGTGTGCCGTGTTCATTTCTCTTGTTTTATCGATTTGCGTCTACGCGTTTGTCCCCTCCCAGCCTGTTCCTGTACCTCCAGCGCCCACGGTTCAACGGTCAACTTTGACCGGCGTTTATCGAATCGACATAACGGCGAGCGACAAGCTCTATTCGGTCGTGGCCGGCGCGTCGAGCAAGGTGCCCTTCGGCGAACAGCAGCGTTTCTTCATCGATCTGGCCGTCAGGCTAACGCCCCCCGATCTGCTGGCGATCGAACAACAGGGGAAACGCATCAGTTTGGGATCGTCACGCGCGCCACGCATGACCTTTCTCGCCGATGGCGTCCCGCAAACAACGCACGCGGCAGACGGTCATCCGATTCGCGTCAAGTTTGCCGTGGAGGACGATCGACTCGTGTTCACTTCATCGGGCAAGACAGAAGATAATTTCACGATCGTTTTCGAACCACTCGATAACGGTAAGCGTCTGCGGGTAGTGCGACGACTGACCGCCGAAGCACTGGATCAGCCGTTAGTGATACGCACTGTCTACAACAAGATTTCCGATGTCGCGGATTGGGAACTTTACGGCCAGCCGCAATTGACCGCCGCCGCGCCGCCAAGCACGGAAGCGGAACCTCCGCCGGCAGCTCGCGGCGATCGCGTTGCCACGTCTGCCCCTGACGAATTGCGCAACGCGCTTAACGAATGGATTCGCGCGACGAATGATCGCGACATCGAGAAACAGATGTTGTTTTACGTTCCGCGACTCAAGGCTTACTACCTCTCCCGCAATACGCCGCGAACATTTGTGCGTGAGGAAAAGGCGCGCGTGTTTGCTGCCGCTTCCTCGATCGACATTCAGGCAGAGGAGCCCGAAATTATTTTTCAGGACGGCGGGCGCACTGCCGTCATGCGTTATCGGAAGAAATATCGGATCGTGAATGGACGTCACAGCCGGCGCGGCGAAGTGATTCAGGAGCTTCGTTGGCAACGCGTCGGTGATGAATGGCGCATATTTTCAGAACGCGACATTCGTGTGCTGTAAACGGTCACTGCAAGCACAGCTTCTGTCATTTCGTTCCATCGTTTGCGAAAACCGGCGTTGGCATCCGATTCGCTTGGGATAAAGCATACTTTCCCCTGCGCGCTGCATCTTCTTGGATTAGCGCCAATAGTTCGCGAGAAGTTTGACGACGAGCACGGAGCGAGACGGTGCAGTTAAGAAAAAAAGACGTTCTGTTCTTAATCTGGATTGCGACGCTCGGCGTCGCGTTTGCCGCAGCGGTGATCGCACCGCGCTGGCGGAGGTCGACTGAGGCTAACCCCATCGCGCGTTTGCTTCCGGGCTTGGTGCGTCCGGAAGAAACCTGGACAACCGCCGCTGAGAAAGTAAAAGCAGACCGCGGCGAACCGGTCGGCCGACAGGCAGTAGTTGAAACGCCTTCGCAGTTGCGTCATTACAGCGATACACGGCTATTTCTCGCCACTCAGGTAGCCGAAGTTGCCGAGCACGAAGTCAGCACACCGCAGGATTTCGTCGACCTCGCTGCCATGATTGATCGTAACGAGTTGGTTCAGCTTCAGTCCTTCACTGAAAACTATATTCTGTTTGGCGTCGGCGGCAGTGCTGACAGTTTGCCGTTTTCACGTTTTCAAAACGGGCAGAGCATCAGTGTTTACAACGAAGAAGGTTTGCGCCAGGAATACGCGCAACTGGCGCAGTCGCAAACAGATTTCGAAAAAGAAATCGCTGATTTGAAGAGTGAGCTCGCGAAACTCAAGCGAAAGGATCGCACGCAACGTGCGCAGCTGCAGACGCAGCTCACTACTGCCGAACGCGCATTGAAACTCGATCGCGAGAACAAAGCTGAGCTCGATCGTTATTACAACGACGAGAATAAGCGTCGCGAACTGTTTGCGGATTACGAATTATTATCGCGAATCGGGACGAAGCTGGCGGGCAAGCCGTTTGATGTTAACGATGCAACCACGCGTCGCCAGATGAAGCAGCGTTTACTGAGTTCTCTGCGCCCGCAGGCGTTGAAGGTGTTGGATGAGATTGCCGCCTCGTATCGCTCAAAATTTAATCGGCCATTACCGATAACCTCGCTCGTGCGCCCCGATGAATACCAGCTCGAACTCAGCAAGACGAACCCCAACGCCACGCGTATTGAAACGCCACCGCATTCGACGGGCCTGGCCTTCGATATTCTTTACCGTTTCATGAGCGCCGCCGAGCAGTCGCACGTGATGTCGGAACTGGCGCGCTTGAAGGACGAAGGTCGTATCGAGGTGCTGCGTGAGAACCGCGATCATTATCACGTGTTTGCGTTCATTGATGGCGAGCGGCCGCAACAACAGTTTATCGCTGCCGCGCTCGGGGAAGTTCGACCAGGAAAGACCGTGGCCGTTGCAGCCGAGAAGAATACAAAAGCGAAGACTGCCGCGCACCACGCGAAGAAGGAAGCTAAGACGGCAGCCAATAAAAGCAAACGCACGAAAGCTCCAGCCAAAGCCCCCGCCAAACGTGCTGCCGCAAAACGCACGCGCCGTCGCTGAACTGCAACGGCACCCTCGAATCAGGTCAAGCTTTTGGAGTGCGGTGACCTGTCACCGCTTTGTTTTCGCGACGCGACCTATGAAAGCGGTGACAAGTCACCGCACTCCAAAATCAGGCCG
>Ga0070682_100000309_pt1 | contig 33883 bp, 38 predicted proteins | sample KBSC63LmetaG_FD_64668 | JGI IMG/M metagenome (GOLD analysis project Ga0070682, IMG submission 64668) | Corn rhizosphere microbial communities from Kellogg Biological Station, Michigan, USA - KBS C6-3L metaG | ecosystem: Host-associated > Plants > Roots > Rhizosphere | place: USA: Michigan...
TTCATAAATTGTAGTAGTTCTACGACATTTTAAAAATTCTATACGACAAAATAATATAAGAATTTTAATCTAATAAATTTCATTTTTTATTGAAATTTTTCTACACAACCCTATGTAAATCAGGACACAAAAGAAATTCATCCACACATCCAACTCACTATCAAACGTTGCTCCTCTCTTCTTAATTAATAATGTTTATATACGTATCCAATGATCATAATAATAAGATTAATTACAACCATAATCATTAAAATATTGCTGTATTTTCTTTTTTTATCTATAAAGCTCAAACCAAGAGTAAGAAGGAACAGCAATAAAGTATACACAGCAGGATACATCTGAAAAGCTTCATAAAACTTCCTTTCAAATACCAGTACAATTGCTCTCTGAGCACCACATCCCAGGCATTCTATGCCAAGGAATTTTTTACTGGGGCAGGTAAGCATAAAATCATCAATATCCATTTCTGAGTTTTTATGAGTTTTCCATTACCTAAGAAGAGATTTTGGCTCTGGTATACTGATGGGGGAAAAAGCAGTCTTCTTTCATTTCAAAAGATCCCTGAACGGCAATATATGGATTTCTGAGAATTTCTCTCGCCACAAAAACAAGATCAGCATCGCCTTTCTGAAGGATTTCCTCAGCCTGCTCCACGTTGGTTATCAATCCTACAGCTCCTGTCTTTACACCTGCTTCATTTCTCACCTGTGATGAAAAAGGAACCTGGTAACCATCGAAAACCGAAATTTTTGCCCCATGGATATTTCCTCCGGTTGATACATCAACAAGGTCTACTGCGTGTTCTTTTAAAATTTTTGCTAATTCTACACTGCTTTGAATATCCCAGCCGTTCTCAGCATACTCCGTTCCGGAAATTCTTACAAAAAGGGCTGTATTTTCACTCAATTCTTCATTAACAGCATCTACAATTTCAACCAGAAACCTGATTCTGTTCTCAAAGCTTCCACCATATTCGTCTGTTCTGATATTGGAAAGTGGTGACAGAAACTGATGAATCAGATATCCATGTGCCCCATGAATTTCAATAATATCAAAACCAGCCTCCACTGCTCTCCTGGCCGCTTTTCTAAAGTCCTGAACCAGCTCTTTTACTTCATCAGTACTTAAAACATGCGGAATTCTTTCTGTCGGGTGATAAGGAATAGGACTTGGAGCAACGGTTTCCCAGCCTTCTTCAATGGAAATCTGCAGGTTATTCCATGTTGAGCCTTTTCTTCCGGCATGAGCCAGCTGGATTCCTATTTTACTTTCTGAATTTTTATGAACAAATTCTACAATTCTTTGTAATTTCTCTGCCTGTTCATCATTCCAGATTCCCATGCAGTGATTGGTGATTCTTCCTTTGGGTACTACTCCTGTAGCTTCCACAATCAGCAGACCTGTACCGCCCTGTGATCTGCTTCCGTAGTGTACAAAATGAAAGTCGTTAGCTTCTCCGTTTTCACATGAATACATACACATGGGTGACATTACCCATCTGTTTTTCAACTCTACATTCCTGAATTTTATTGGTGTATATAACATTGTATTCTTTAAAAAAATTGAACTTTTTACCAGGAGAATAAAATATTGCCCACTTCATTAAAAAGAACTAATTTTACCCCCCTTTTTTAGTTGACAATATATGAAAAAAGACCTACAGATCAGTTACGAATATTTTAAAAATAGCAGTGAACTGAGCGATATAGAAAATAAATTATTTGAAAGAGCCAAAGAAGCTCGTGAAAATGCTTACGCACCTTACTCCCAGTTTCTGGTGGGATGTTCTGTATTATTGGAAAACGGAGAAATCTACTCCGGGAACAATCAGGAAAACGCAGCGTATCCATCCGGACTCTGTGCAGAAAGAACAACTCTTTTTTGGGTGGCCGCCAACTTTCCGAATGTGAAAATAAAAAAGATCTTCGTGGTAGGAGGTCCTAAAGAATTTCATGAAAAGAATCCACCGATTCCTCCTTGCGGAGCATGCCGTCAGAGTCTGATAGAATATGAGACCAAACAGCATGAAGATATAGATCTTTATTTCTCAAGCATGAATGAAGAGGTTGTAAAAGTACGTGCGGTGAAGGATCTGCTTCCTTTTTATTTTGATTCTTCATTCTTGTAATGGTAGCAGAATAGTAAATTTGCAAAAATGCGAGATTTCTACCCATGTCAAGGTTTAAAACCTTGACATGGGTAATGAAGGGTAATCAGCATAAAAAAAGCTGTTTCATATGCGGAAACAGCTTTTTTTATTATTCTTCAGATTCTACATCCTCTTCATCTTCGTCTTCGTATTGCTCGAGATAGTAGCTAAAACTAAATTCTTCAACTTCTTCTTCCGCATCTTCCAAAGTAGTCAGCAGATCTTCAAAAATCTCCAGCTGATCTACCGTCATGTTTACGAATTCCAAGTGGAGCGGCATTTCCATATCTCCGGTGATGGTATCAAAAAGTGCATCAAGATTATCACCAAAATGTTCAGGAAGCTTAACTTTTTCCTTTAACTGAGCGTAAAAATCTTCATAGTCACCTATGTCTGTAAAATCTATATATACTGTCTTCATATTGAATTAAATTTCCAATTTTTATTGATTAAAAAAGTTTTGCAGACTTTTTAGAGCTTTTCTACTATACTTTTTATTCATCAAAATTAATACTTCTCACCTATTAAATACAAATTAGTCATTGCGAGGAGCGCAGTGACTAAACGTTATTGTTTTTCAAAGCTCTTATAATGATTTTTGGTAAGATATACTTCCCCATTTTGAGTATAAATGATACGGTCAGCATTTCTTCCGCCACAATGATAATTCACATCTGCTTCAAAATATTTTTCTCCATCAGGCAAACGTCCTTCCCTGTTTCCGAATTTGTCTCCGCCAATCGCTTTTCCGGGAAGTACATCGCACAGGTTTCCTTTGGAAGGATTCCATCCCTGTTTTCTTGCTTCATTTTTGGTGATATAATAATCCGGGAGCCTATGATTCTGTTTTACATAGCTTATCACCGTTTTCTCTTCTGTAAGCTGATCTATAGAAAGCTGAGCAGAGGAATTTCCATCCGAAGATGTACTTCCGTAACTCACTGTTTCTTTTTGTGCTGAACCCGACTGATCTTTTTTATTCTCAATAAAATTCCTGTACACATACATCACTGCCATCCCGAAAAGAAGCCCCAGACATATAAAAAATAGAGATCTAATTTTACCGTTCATAACTATTATTTAATGTGAATGTATACTGTCTGTTATTCTGCTCTCCATTCTTCGGGAATATCACAAACCGGAATAGGATCTATTTTATGTTTTGCTGCTTTATGCATTCTGTCGAATATCTGGAAAACTTCTTTATCTCTTCCTTCGTAATCATCAGCCTTTTTTGTTCCGTATTCTTTCTGAATTTTTTCCAGTTCAGGATATGTTGCACCGATTTGTTGCTCATCTGTTCTGTCCACATCCCAAAGTCCATCGGTAGGAATTGCTTCCTGAATACTTTTGATCAGATTCAATCCTTTGGCAAGTTTATATACTTCGGTTTTATACAGATCAGCAATGGGAGAAACGTCTACTCCACCATCTCCATATTTTGTATAAAACCCGATTCCGAAATCTTCCACTTTATTTCCTGTTCCACATACCAAAAGTCCGTTCAGCTGTCCGTAATAATACAGGGTAAGCATTCTCAGGCGGGCTCTTGTATTGGCAAAAGCAAGTTTCTCATTAGGAAACAGATCGTCTTTTACATCGAAAGTTTTGTACAGCTCCTCAAAAGCAGGTGTCAAATCTACAGACATTGTTTCTACATTCGGGAATTTGGATTTAAGGTCATTCATATGATCCTGTGCACGGTCTACCTGATCTGCTTTCTGACGAATCGGCATTTCGATCAGTAATGTTTTCAAGCCTGTCATTGCTGCTAATGTAGAAACAACTCCGGAATCTACTCCTCCTGAAACTCCAATTACATATCCGTTCACTCTAGCTTTTGCAGCATAATCTTTTAACCAGTTTACAATATGATCTATCACTTTTTGTGTCTGCATCGTTTATATTTTTTAGTCTATTCCAAATTCCTGAGGGTATTTCACCACTCCTTTTTTATTTTTTAATCCATCTTTTACCAATTCTACAGCCATTCCGTTTTCTTCCGGAATATCGAATGGAAAAGAAATCCCAAAATTACTTGTTTTTTTGTAACCAAACCTCGGATAATATTTTTCATGTCCTATAAGAATCACCGATTGGTATCCTAATTCTTTGGCGATACGGTGTCCTTCGGCGATCAGTTTTCCTCCAAGTCCCTGATTCTGAAATTCAGGCTTCACAGAAACCGGAGCTAAAGCAAGGGATTCAAAGGATTCTGTACCATTAATAATTTTTAATTTTGTAAACAGGATATGACCTGCAATTCTTCCATCTTCATTTTCAGCAACCAGAGATAATTCCGGAATAAAAGCTTCAGATCGTCTTAGTTTTTCAACCAGGAACTGTTCCTGATGATCACTATGTACCATCTCTCTGAACGCTTCTTCTGTAAGTTCAAAAACCTGTTTATAATCTTTTTCTTCTTCCTTTCGTATCGTTATCATTTCTGTTCAATATATTGTTCACGTTTCAGTTCGTACCAAAAGCAAATGCCGTCAGGTTCCTCAAACTCACTGGTTTTTTCAAATCCTAATTTTCTTAAAATATGATTGGAAACCTCATGCTCGGAATGAGCATAGGCGTAAATAACCTCAGCATTCAGGTCATTAAAACCATAGTCAAGAGAAGCTATTCCGGCTTCCACAGCATATCCTTTTCCCCATGATTCCGGCAGAAAGCGATATCCCAGTTCTAAAACATTCTGGTAACCATTTGTTTCATGGGTCAGTAATTTCAATCCGCTCCATCCTATCAGCTGTCCGCTTTCTTTTTCCACCACTCCAAGTCTTCCTACTCCATTTTCCTCATACTGTTTCTGAATCATGCTGATGACATTTCTGGATTCATTGATATCCGTTAATACCGGTACCCCGATATATTTCATCACTTCAGGATTGGAATCCAAAAGAAAGAGACGTTCAACATCCTTGTCTTCAAGCCTTCTTAAAATCAGTCGTTTTGTTTCTATTTTCATATCATTAGTTTTTACTCTCCCGCTCCAAAAATGGTGACATCTGTTTTTATTCCTTTTTTAATATCCGTTTCTTTTATTTTATTTCCCATTACATTCAGGGTTTGCAAAGCCGGATTCCCGGAAATATCAATTTTCTGAAGCTTATTATGTTCTACATTCAGTTTTCTTAACGCTTTACACTGCGTAAGGTCAATTGTTTTTAATTGATTTAAAGATAATGTTAATTGATCAATTTTCGGAATTCCATTCAATGAAATACCTTCCAACAGATTATTGTCCAAATATAAGGCGCTTAAATTTTTCAGATTTTCTGCTTTAAATGAAGATGTTTTACATCCTGTACAGGAAAACAATTCCAGTAGATCCAGATTGTTTAGTACAATATTGGAAATCACATTATCGTCCAGGATAATCATTTTCACATTTTTAAAAAAGTGCAGATCTTCTGTTGAAGTTATCCCTTTCTGAACAAGGAATAAATTTGTAGCCGTATCTGCTTCTGAAGATTCAAGTATTCCGTTTTTATTCAGATCAAAATTTTCAAGGACTGCTTTTTCAAAGTTTTTATCTTTAAATTCAAGCTTTTGCCCAAAGAAAAAAGAAAGTCCCAAAATAAGGCAGAGGGTTGTAATTATTTTAATTTTCATCATGAATTGTGTATTTAATCCTTATTTTTGTAAACTTAAATTCCATGTAAAAATAATGAAGATTTTCAGATATATTGCGCTTTCTTCTCTTTTAGCTGCCGGATTAGTTTCCTGCAAAAAAGAAACGGAAAATCAATGGAAGGTAGAAGTTAAAGAAACTGCCGAAAAAGTTGATGTAACAGATATTTCCAAAGAATTTTATAATCCGGATGTTCCTCTGGAACAGTTTAAAACTCAGTTTCCATGGTTTCAGGGAAGTGTTTCGGATGCAGATTTTGAAAAAAGAAGAATGGATGCTGAGGAAATCAAAATCTACAAGGAAGCCATTGGAAAAATAAATCAGGCTACATTACAAACGGAGCTGAAGAGTTTATTTTCGCATATCAAATATTATTTCCCGCAGTTCAAAAGCCCCAAAGTATATTTATTTTCATCTGCATTACAGATGATCCAGGATCCTATATTTTATGATCAGAAAGGAAATCTTCTGTTTATAGATATTACCGGTTTTATGGGAGATGGAAATCCTAATTATAAAGGACTGGAGCTGTATTTTCAAAAATCAATGAATCCGCAGAATATCGTTCCTAAGGTATCACAGCTTTTTGCTGAAAATATTGTAACAGAATCTCCTGACCATCAGAAGTTCATTGATCAGATCATTCTGAACGGAAAAGTAATGATTCTTCAGGATGCTTTTCTTCCTGATGTTCCTGATTATCTGAAAATGAATTATACCAAAAAACAGTATGAATGGGCCACAGCCAATGAAGCCAACATCTGGAATTATTTTGTAGAAAGCAATCTTATTTTCGGTGATGATCCAAGATTGGGAGAACGTTTCATATCGCCCGGACCATTCTCGAAATTTTATACGGAGATTGACAATGAATCTTCACCACAAATCGGAATTTTTACAGGATGGCAGATCTGTAAGGCATACCTTAAGGAAAAACCTGAGACAAAACTTACAGCTTTCCTGAAAATGGATGCAACGGCCATTTTTAATGAATCCGGTTATAAACCGAAACTTAAACAATAGAAAATTTAGAATTTAGAAAAATAGAAAAAATGAGAAAGACTCAGATTACGATAGATGTAGAGCTTGATGAAAATCATGTGCCTGAAAATATTACATGGAATGCTCAGGACGGAGGTATTGACAAACAAGATACTAAAGCAACTATGATTTCTGTATGGGATGATAAGACAAGAGAGGCATTAAGAATTGATCTTTGGACTAAAGAAATGCCTGTAGACCAAATGAAGATGTTTATCCACCAGATTTTAATATCTTTAGGAAGTACTTATCAGAGAGCGACAGGTGAAGAGGATGTAGCACAATGGATGGAGGAAATTGCAGAAGAGTTTGCTGTAAAATCTGCCATTAAATAAAAAAATACATTTGCAATAAACTGGAGGTAGTAAGCGGTAAGCTTTTTGTATTCAGCTAGAGCAAATTTTAATAAAAATAATGGGCTTAAGTAATATACTCTATTGCTTAATGCTCAAGTCTAAAGCAAAAAATTATGAATTTTAATACAAAAGTAATTCACGGAGGGCAGCACCACGAGTCTGCAACAGGTTCTGTAAACGTTCCTGTATTTTTGACCTCTACGTTTGCACAAAAAAGCCCTGGAGTACATTCCGGATATGAATATTCAAGAGCTGCCAACCCTACAAGACAGGCATTGGAAGATTCTTTGGCAAGTATTGAAAATGGAGCGAGAGGTTTAGCTTTCGGTTCTGGTCTTGCTGCCATCGACTGTGTTTTGAAATTATTAAACCCGGGTGATGAAGTAATTGCTGTAGATGATCTTTATGGAGGTACTTACAGAATGTTTACAAGACTTTTCGAGAAATATCAACTGAAATTTACGTTCGTTAATTTTGATGATGTCTCTAAAATAGCTGATATCATCACTGATAAAACGAAACTGATCTGGGTAGAAACGCCTACCAATCCGTTGATGAAATTAGTAGATATCAAAGCGGTTGTAGATATTGCGAAAGGAAAAGATATTTTAGTAGCAGTAGATAATACTTTTGCAACACCTTATATCCAGAGACCTATTGATTTGGGTGCTGACATTGTAATGCACTCTGCAACAAAATATTTAGGAGGGCACTCTGATGTGATTGCAGGAGCGCTTATTGCTAAAGATGCTGAACTGGGAGAAAAACTTCATTTTATTCAGTTTGCAAGTGGTGGTATTTTAGGACCTCATGATTCTTACCTTGTATTGAGAGGGATCAAAACACTGGCATTAAGAATGCAGAGACATTCTGACAATGGACTTGCAGTAGCACAATATCTTGAAAATCATCCTGCTGTAGATAAAGTAATTTATCCGGGATTAGAATCTCACCCTCAGTATGAATTGGCAAAATCTCAGATGAAGGAAGCTGGAGGAATGGTTTCATTCACTTTTAAATCCGGAAAGAAAGAAGATGCTATTAAATTCTTAGAGAAAGTAAGAGTATTCACACTTGCAGAATCTTTAGGAGGAGTAGAATCTTTGGCTAACCACCCTGCTTTGATGACTCACGCTTCAATCCCGGCAGAAAAACGTGCTGAATTGGGAATCACTGATGACCTTGTTCGTTTAAGCGTAGGAATTGAAGATGCAGAAGATCTTATTGCAGATCTTGAGAAAGCTTTTTCTTAACATACATAGACTAAAATGAGAAGGGTTAATCAATCCTTCTCATTTTATTATAACCACCACCTAATACTATGAAAAACACAAGAAAAGCAGAAATTTCCGACTTGCTTCAACTGGCTGAACTATTTGACCAGTACAGAATATTTTATCATAAGACCTCAGACATTTCTGCAGCGACAAGTTTTCTTCAGGAAAGACTTGAAAATAAGGATTCTGAAATTTTTGTTGCGGAAGAAAATGGTAAACTAACAGGTTTCGTACAATTATACCCAATATTTTCATCTACAAGAATGCAGCGTTACTGGCTACTAAACGATCTGTACGTGAATGAAAACCATAGAGGAAAAGGTTATTCTAAAGAGTTAATTGAAGAATCCAAAGAACACTGCCGTTCATCGAAAGCGTGTGGTATCCTTTTAGAAACAGGAAAAAGCAATGATATCGGGAATCAGCTGTACCCGGCCTGCGGATTTGAATTGTATGACTCTGTGAACTTCTACGAGTGGAGCAATTCGTGAGTAATGGGCAATAGGTAATGAGTAATTTTGTAAAAAAGTATTCAAAACACCTTATTCTTTATTTCAACCACTCGAATCACGAATCTCAGAACTCGTACCCCGCACCTCAAAATCAATTTATAAAAACAAAAAAACAATATGACTGATTTTCAAAAATACATTCAAAGATATTTAGATCAGATTCCATCAGGAAACTGGATCAACGAACTGCAAATATCAGCTGATAAAACCATAGGAATCTATTCTAACCTTACCGAAGAACAGTCTAATTTTGCCTATGCTGAAGGAAAATGGACATTAAAAGGACTTCTACTCCATTTATCTGATACGGAAAGAGTTTTCCAATATAGAATATTAGCTTTCGCAAGAGGAGAGAAAAACAATCTTCCAGGATTTGATGAAAATGAATATGCCGATCAGTCTTTCGCCAGTGAAAGAACACTTGAATCTCTTTTGGATGAATACAAACTGGTAAGAAAATCTTCTCAGATTTTATTAGAAACTCTTCAACCTTCTGCTTTACAAAATACAGGTACAGCCAATGGCCATGAAATTACTGTAGAAACCATCGGAAAACTTATTGTAGGACACAACTACCATCACCTGAATATTATTGAGGATAGATATTTATCGAAGTTGGGATGGATGTAGGAATTCAAAAATAAGGTTGAATTATTTTAGGTTTTGGCTAAAAGCCGGAGGATTCTTATCTCTGAATTAAACGGGCTAAAGCCCATTTCTATTGAATTGGATACTCCACATTTTTTTTAATCATCCCACCAATTAATAAAATGCACAAAAACATCAATAGGAACGGGCTTTAGCCCGTTCTTACATTATATACCATTCCATCGGCTTTAGCCAAAACTTATTAAAAATAAAAAACATTACTTTTGATAAAACAACACAAATGGCTTTTATCAAAATTTACATTCATCTTGTCTTTTCTACAAGAAACAGAGATCCGTTTCTCAATACATTTGACATACGTCTTAAGGTCTGGAAACATATTAAAGAGTATGCTACAGAAAAAGGAATATTTTTAGATATGATTAACGGATATTCAGACCATTGTCACTGCCTTATTTCTCTGGGGTCAAATCAGAATATTGAAAGAATTGTACAATTAATAAAGGGAGAATCATCCCATTGGATCAATAAAAATGATCTTGTAAAAGGAAAGTTTTCATGGCAGGATGAATATTTTGCAGTCTCCGTTTCTGAATCTATGGTAAATTCTGTAAGAAATTATATTAAAAATCAGGAGAAGCATCACCAGAAAAAGAATTTTAGTGATGAATATAAAGAGTTTGTTGAGAAATATAGTTTTAAGATGTGATTAGGTTTTGGCTAAAGCCAATGGATATTTTATATCTAAATTAAATGGGCTAAAGCCCATTTCTATTGAATTGGATACTCTACGTTTTTTTTAATATTTCACCAATTAATAAAACACATAAAAAACATCAATAGGAACGGGCTTTAGCCCGTTTTTACATTATACACCATTTCATTGGCTTTAGCCAAAACCTATCAACATCATCAGATTTCCATCCTATTTTTTTGTCTAAAATTCACAGATTTTCTACCTTTATCCCTTCTTTGAACTCACTTACAATTATGGAACATATTATCGAAATATTAAAATCCGGCGGAACAATTCTTTACCCTACAGATACCATTTGGGGAATTGGTTGTGATGCCACCAATATAGAAGCTGTCAACAAAATTTTTGACATTAAGAAGCGCGAAAAAAATAAATCCATGATCATTCTTGTAGAGTCTGAAAAAAGGCTTCAGGATCTGGTGGATGTTCCAGAAATGGCATGGGAAATTATTGACCTTAGTGAAAAGCCGGTAACTATTGTTTATGAAAATCCAAGAGGTTTACCCAAAGAACTTCTTGCGGAGGATGGAAGTATTGGAATACGTCTTGTAAAAAATGATTTCTGCAAAAAACTGATTACAAAACTGAACAAACCTTTGGTATCTACCTCTGCCAATTTCAGTGGTGAGAAAAGTCCATTGAAATTCTCTGATATTTCTGAGGAAATGATCAGTCTTGTAGATTATGCAGTGGAAGAAGACAGAGAAAAAGTTTCAAAATATTCTGGTTCTTCGGTGATCAAAATATGGAATGACAACAGAATAAAGGTTCTTAGGGAATAGAAATTCTTAAGCTTTCTGTTTATTTTTTTAGAGTCTTGTCAGTTCATATCGGCAGGATTTCTTTTTTTTAATTCTATCTTTGCAAACTCAACTCATAAATTATTTGCTATGAATCATCAGGAATTTGCTCAAATGTGGATTAATGCATGGAATTCTCATGATTTAGAGGATATTCTCACTCATTATTCGGATGATATTGAGATTACAACTCCCATGATTACTATGGCTACAGGTGGTAAAGAAAGTTCTTTAAAGGGAAAAGAAGCCGTCCGAGAATATTGGAGAAAGGCCCTGGATAAGTTTCCGGATCTTCATTTTGATCTTATTCATTCCACGGCAGGAGTAGATTCCGCAGCATTATTTTATAAGTCGATCATGGATAAACATGCTGTTGAAGTCATGTTTTTTAATGAAGACGGAAAAATTAGTAGAATGTACGCTCATTACGATTAATGAGTAACATTGGTAGAAATTGACACTATTATTAACGATGATAATTAATCTTAATCAAAATAAGAATTTAAAACTTTTTAAAATAATTTCTGAAGCAGCAGAAAGGAATAACCAGTCCGTATATATTGTGGGCGGTTATGTTCGTGACCTTCTGATGAAAAGAAAAGCTTCCACAGATATAGACTTTGTGACCGAACAAAGTGGTATTGAGCTTGCCCAGAGTGTAGCTCAGGATATAGATCCTAAATTAAAAGTTTCCGTATTCAAAACGTATGGAACGGCAATGATCAAGTATAAAGACCTTGATCTGGAATTTGTGGGAGCAAGAAAAGAAAGCTACACCGAAAACAGCAGAAAACCTGAAGTGGAAGGCGGAAGCCTGGAAGATGACCAGAAAAGAAGAGATTTCACCATCAATGCGATGGCCATCTCTTTAAATAAAGATAATTTCGGAGAACTGATTGATCCCTTCAATGGGGTTGATGATCTTGAAAAAGGTATTTTAAGAACTCCTTTAGAGCCTGCTCAGACTTATTCTGATGATCCATTGAGGATGATGAGAGCCGTGCGTTTTGCTTCAACTTTAAATTTTAAAATTGAAGAGAATTCTCTGCAGGCTATCCAGCAGGAAGCAGAAAGGATAAAAATTGTTTCGATGGAAAGAATCATGGTAGAATTCAACAAAATCATGCTGTCTGAAAAACCATCTATCGGACTGAGGCTGATGGAACAAACCGGTCTTATGAAACTGATCATTCCTGAATTGATCGAACTAAAAGGAGTGGAAGAAGTTGAAGGGCAAACACACAAAGATAATTTTTACCATACTTTGGAAGTAGTGGATAATATTTCTGAGAACACCGATAATCTTTGGCTCCGTTGGTCTGCTTTGCTTCATGATATTGGTAAAGCTCCTACGAAAAAGTTTGTAGAAGGAACAGGATGGACCTTTCACGGGCATGAATTTTTAGGTTCAAAAATGACCAAGACACTTTTCCAGCGATTGAAGTTACCATTGGGAAGTGACATGAAATATGTTCAGAAGATGGTAAAGCTTTCATCCCGACCTATCGCTCTGATTACTGATGATGCTTCAGACTCTGCATTGAGAAGACTTTTATTTGATGCCGGAGAAAATCTGGAAGATCTTTTCACCCTTTGCAAAGCTGATATTACGACTAAGAACTCTAAGAAACAGGAAAAATTCAAAAGAAACTTTGAATATGTAGCCGTGAAGATCAAAGAAGTGGAGGAAAAAGATCAGGTAAGAAACTTCCAGCCCCCTATTACTGGTGAAGAGATCATGGAAATGTTTAATCTTAAGCCAGGTCGTGAAATCGGTATTTTAAAAGAGAAAGTTAAAGAAGCTATTCTTGAAGGAGAAATTCCCAATGAAAAAGAAGAAGCCACAAAATTTGTGATTGTTGAGGCAGAAAAACTGGGATTGACACTATAATTCAATCGAATCGATAAATAATAAAAAAGCCCGGCGGGATGTTCCATCCCGCCGGGCTTTTTTATGCTCCATTATAAAAACAAAGCCGGCCGGTTTCTTTCGAAACCGGCCGGAAAAAAACACAAATGATGAAAAAATAAAAAATTATTTTTTATACTGTAAGGTATTATGGATTCAGGAAAGTACCGTTAGCACCAAGACCTCCTGTTTTAAGAGAGCTCATTTTGTTACCCGTAGTTGCTGAATATATTACCATTTCGCTTTCTGCTGTAAATTGCTTAACATCTGATGCAAAGATTCTTCCATCAATAACGTTAAATCCATAAAGTGTAAAGTAAGGACCACCATCTGCAGCTGTTAGCAATGGAGCTGTAGGAACGGTTGGTGTAGCTAAGCTTGTTGTATAGACTTTGTTAGCAGAACTGAAGTAAATTTTATCGTTATCAATCTGAAGATTTGTAGCGTTTGGAATTCCTGTCAGTGTAACTACCGGTGTCATAGCTCCTGTGCTTGAAATCTTATAGATATAAGAATCTGCAGCTGTTGAAGAAATCGTGTAAACATTGGATTTGTAAGACACAGTATTCCCAATTTGACCATTCGGAACGGTAATTTCAGTCTTAGCATCATTGGAAGTATTGATATAAGTAATCTTATTTCCAAATCCTGATGAAGCGTTCTGTACAAAAACATTTCCTCCTGCTTCTACTGTTTTATCAGAAACTTCAGTCATATTGATTTTGCTTACAAATGAGTAGTCAGAAGCTTTATATTTTGTTACACTTTGAGTATGTGCAGAGAAATTGGTGTTAGCAACATAGATAAAGCCATTAGCAAAAGTAATCCCTCTTGGATTATCAATCTGATCTGTGATTACTGCTAATTTTTTAAATGTATAACGGTCTACTACAACAATTTTGTTTGAGTTATTTATCACAAGATAAGCCTTATTTCCGTTAAGACCAATGGTCTGAAGAACGTCACCCAGAATTTCTTTATTGTTATTATAACCATATACATCATCCTGCTTCAGGCTCAGATCTCTTGTCAGGAATGTTACTTTAGCCCCCTGACTGTTGAAGTTACCTTCATTAGCTATGAAATACCCGTTCTGGTAAGTGATCGGAGAAACTTCAAATTCAGCGGAATCGCTTGTACATGAAGACATGTTAAATAATAACACTACTGCAAATAGTACAGTTAAAAGTTTAGTTATTTTCATAATTTATTCAATTTTAATTTATTAAAAATTTATTGCTGCGTATACACTATAGTTTCTTTTTGGTAAGGGATAAAAAGAAACCGTTTTATAGTAGGTATTTGTTAGATTATTCACTTTAAATCCTAAGGTATATTTTTTCGCTAAAGTTGCTGAAACACCCATATTCAAAAGAAAATAAGGATCTATGGCATCTGATCTCTTTTCATCACTTGTGGTATAGGTAACACCATTCAGTAATCCCTGTGCAAAAAACTTAAAGAAACTGTATTCATAATCTATATTGGCACTTCCTCTATGCATAGGCACATAAGGTCTCTGAAGCTGCGTTTCTTTATCAATGGATCTTGCATAATAATATCCTGCATTCGCTCTGAATTTATGATTACCCAATTGTTTACTAAATGACAGCTGAGATTCTAATCCGTAAGATTCAACTTTATTGACATTGAATGCCTGCCAGTATCCTTTAGCCGTTGGAAGCCATGCAATAAGATCTGTAATGTTCATATAGTACGGAGACAAGGTAAGTCTGAAATCCCCTACTTTGAACTCATTGGTCATATCTACCTGAGTAGAGGTTTCCGGTCTCAGCTCTTTATTTCCTCCCGGTTCATAATAAATATCATTAAATGACGGGTATCTGAAGTTTTTTGACACGTTAACGCTTACATCATACCATTTTGCAGCACTCCATTTTCCGGAGAATGAATACATAAACGGTGACTTCACATCCTCTACAAAATCTTTCTTGAATCCACCTTCAAAACGCAGGTTTTTAGTTGCAAAATACCTCAACAATCCGGAAACGGAACCAACATTTCTGCTGACATTGGATATTCCGCTCGCATATCCTTCTCCTTTGTTGATCTGAAATTCTCCGATAATATTAAAATTCCACTTAGAATTCAGGAAGTAATTGAAATCATTTTTAAAGATGTAATTTTTCCCTGTTCCGCCACTGGATTTAGGCAGATTTAAAGAACCGAAATACTGAAAATTCTCTTCTGTATAGGCTGCTCTAAAGGAGTTGCTAAACTTTGCTTTGTTCCAGTCCCAGGAAAGAAGGCTTCTTACACTTTGAGTTTTATATTTTGTTTTTGTTCCCGTTTCTTCATACACAGGATAATGTTGTGAAGAATCAAAGAACTGGCTCTGCCAAGAAATTTTATGATCATTCGTCATTTTATAGGATGCTCCTACATTGAATGTTGTATTATAATAATTCCCATTTCTGTTGATGTAATTCAGATCACTTACCTCATAATTATTTTCGCTTACAGAATAATTTCCTGAAGCTTTAAAACTGAACTTATCATTGCTGTAAGAACCTTTTACAAAATTATTATAGGTATTAAAAGAAGCAACTTCAGAAAATAAAGAACCATGGAAGCCTTTATTAAAATCAAGGGTATTATTAAGGTGAATACTTCCCCCGATAGCGCCACTTCCGTACACTACACTTCCGCCGCCGGCTTTTATACCGATCTGGTCATACCCGAACAAAGCAATATTATTGATATCTCCCTGCCCTAGGAAACTTGAGTTGATATTGATCCCATTCCATACAAAGGCGGTCTGCTGAGCAGTAGTTCCTCTGAAAGAAGGTGAAGAAACAGCTCCACGGCCATTTTCTTTGATAAATACCTGTGATTGAAATCTCAGAAGTTCAGAAAGATTACTGGAGTTTTTCTCAGCCTCTTCTGCCGAAATTATTTTTACGGGATGAAAAAGTTTCACCCTATTCATCTGGTTGTCGAAGACATAAATAGTGTCAATGGTTTTCTCTTGTCCAAAAAGAAAACAGCCATAAGATGAAAAAAGCAGTACTAAAGATCTTTTTATATCCATACTCTTTTACTTTTCCTCCGAAAGCAATATGTTTTTTTATTATAATTCTGGCAGGTCTCCTGACTTTCGCATTCTGCTCCTTCCCGTTTTAGACAGTGGCTGTTTGCAGAAACTTTTATTGCGATTTACAGTTGCGGGGACAGTCCGGGAGTTACACCCGATTCCCTTTTCATTCCAAAATACTGGAAACCAAAATTTTTGCAAAGATAGTTTTTTATATGTATTTGCCAAAAAGTGAGATGAGAGTGTATCAGATTGAAAATTTGAAGCAATAACTCACAAAAAAAGCTGCTTTCGGTTGAAAGCAGCCATGTATCATAGAATAATTGTATGCAATTATTTACCAATAACTTCTGTAATTGGGTTTCCTACATTTCCACTTGGAAACTGAATTTTCAATAGAGAAGATACCGTAGGTGCAATATCCGTCATGTGATAAGCTTTGTTACTTTCTCCCTGTTTAACTCCCCAACCCATAAAGATCAATGGAATATGTGAATCATAAGAATTCCAAACACTGTGGGTAGTTCCTGTTTTTGAATATGGAGGAAGCATAGAATCATGAGAAATCAACTGGATATCTCCACTTCTCTGTCTGTTGATTCCGTTGATAATTCTTTGTTTGATAGGTTCCGGAATACTTGCCTCCTGAACTTTATCTACAGAAACTGCATATAAAACCGTAGGATCTTTCTCCAGTTCTTTTACTGCGAAGTTTCTTACATCATCCAATTCAAGCTTACTGTCAGCCAATACTTTTCTGTCAAAATAAATCTGATAGTTATCAATCGCATTGATCAGTTTATCAGCTCCAAATTTATCTTTCAGTTTCTGGTTCAGATTTTTTTCTGCATCTTCACCAAAGAAACCTGTCGGGATTTTATGCTCTTTAAGGAATCCTACAGAATGCGCTCCACCGTGGTCTGCAGAAAGGAAAACCGTATACTCACCTTTTCCTACTTTAGCATCCAGATAATTGAAGAATTCTGCTAAATCCTGATCTAATCTGATATAAACATCTTCTACCTCAATAGAATTTGGTCCGAATTTATGACCTGCATAATCAGTAGATGCAAGATTGATCGCTAAGAAGTCTGTGATATTATCTCCACCCAGTTTTTCACCTTCTACAGAAGCTTCTGCCAACTTCAATGTCAGCGTATTCCCAAAAGGTGTATAACGGATATTGTCTTTTTTAGTCTGATAATCCTTTGCTAAATTACTATAAGGGAAAGTAGGTGTTTTTGCGCTTCCCAGCAGTCCTTCCCAAGAAGAATTGTCCGGTGCACTTTCCGTATATTGATTGATTGGAAGTAAAGTATTCCAGCCGTTAGCCACTAATTTTTCAGGAAGATTCTGAGAATTGAATGATTTCACCCATTGAGGAAGATCATTCATATACCATGTACTTGTAATGAAATTTCCTGTGCTGTCATCAAACCAGAACGCTCCGTTTGGAGTATGCCCTGCAGGAAGAATAGAAGCACGGTCTTTCAAAGAAACTCCGATTACTTTTCCCTGGAAGTTGGTTGCTAATCTCAATTCGTCAGTCACCGTAGTAGACCAAAGATTTTTTGGAGAATGGCTTCCGATTTTCACATTGGTTGTTCCCACGGGCTGAACGCTTTCATCCGCAGTACAGTAAACTCCTTTTCCTGTTTCTTTATCCGTCCAGTCATTTCCTGCAATTCCGTGAATAGCCGGTACTGAACCTGTGTAGATACACGTGTGTCCCAAAGCTGTAATGGTAGGAACATAAGGAATGTGTACATTATTTAAAGAATATCCTGTATTCAAAAGTCTTTTGAAACCGTCATTTCCATATTTACCATAAAAACGGTATAAATAATCCCAACGCATCTGGTCTACTACAAGACCTACCACTAATTTTGGTCTCTCAAGTTGGGTATTTCTGTTCTTCTGTGCATTGATTGTAACTACGGACAAAAAAGTAGCTGCCGCAATTGAAATGTTCCTAAGCATCCAAGTAAATTTTTATTGACCACAAATTTAAGGGTTTTGAAAGTTTTGGAGTGTGAAATTTTATTTAATTTTGATTATTGTACAATTCATCAATCAATCTTCCATGATTTTAGGCGTATACTGGTATTTCAAATTTCCAAATGATTTATATGACTTTAAGTTCTTCAAATTTTATCCGGGATATGGCGGACATGCTGATAATCCTGCAGAACTAGCAGCAAGGGTTCAGGTAGTAAATACGGATGATTTTATCGGAAAACTGGCAACATTGAAAGAGCGTTTCAAAAAAACTTACTTGCATTTGAATATCAATGAGAATCAGCTTATCATCAATATCGGAGATTATCAGCTCTTTGATTTTCATTTTCAAATGGCAAAAGAAATAGAAGAACTGTTGATTCGTGAACATGCTGAATTGATAGATTCCAGTATTCCTTTTACCATCCATTCCAGCAAAAGTTATGCTCCGGAAAGAGAAGAATTCAAAAATATAAAACACAGATTCATTCAGATGGTTGGTTCTGACTTCAGGAAAAGCAATGCAGAAAATTACGCTGCCAGAATTGATTGTAATCTACCTCTGCAATACAAAAAAAGTCTTATTGATGATTTAGCGCGGATAGGTAAAGAAGAAAATCTCAATGTATTTTACTATAATGATTTCGATTTTAAAGATCATTGTAATCTGATGCTCTTTTTCACCAATGGCAGACAGAAAAAGGAATCTGTTCAAAAGGTTGATATCAATTCTTTTGGAAGTAAAGTGCGGCAGCTTACTCAGAAATATCCTCTTCATTTCGGACACTTCGGAAGCTTTAAAGAATATCCTTTACGGGGTCCTCATGTAGAACTGATGGTGGATGGGGAATATATTTTAAATAAAAAATAAACCATTTTAATTCAATACTATGATCAAATTCAAATATGTCATTCTGTATGTGGAAGATGTAGAACAGTCTATGAACTTTTATAAAAACACCTTCGGTTCTGGAATAAAATTCATCACTCCTGAAAAAGATTATGGAGAACTGCTGACCGGAGAAACCACTCTGTCATTTGCTGCTGTAAACCTTGCAGGTTCTAATATTAAAAAAGGTTTCTTAACTTCAAAAACGGAAGACAAACCTTTTGGAATGGAACTGGGATTTGTTACTGATGATGTAGAAAATTTGGTGGAAAAAGCAATAAAAAATGGTGCTAAACTGTATGAAGATATTGCTGTAAAACCTTGGGGACAAAAAACAGCTTACATCAAAGATCCCAATAATTACCTGGTAGAAATCTGTACTGAAATTCAATAAGTTTAAAACATTTGATGTGGAAATAAGAAAATTACAAAAACTAACCGCCGATCCAAGTATAAACTGGGGACATAACGGCTATACAACAGACAGAATTTATTCGGTTTCCTCTATTGAGTTTGGAGGTTCTTTCGAGTTTAACTTAAAAGAAAAGTCTTTACCTTATACCAAAAACTGGGAGACTACTTCTGAAGAATTTGAAGAACTGAATAGTCTTATAGAACAGGAAAATTCTTTTGGAGCATTCATTGGTGAAGATCTTGCAGGCTGGATCATCTGTGAGCACAGAACATGGAACAACAGTCTATACATAGAAAATATACTGATTGACGAAAAGCACAGACGGCAGGGAATCGGGATTATGCTGATTAAAAGTGTCATTAAGGAAGCCCGTAGATTAAACTGCAGAGTTATCGAACTGGAAACACAGAATACCAACTATCCGGCTATTCAGTTTTACAGAAGAATGGGATTCAATATTACCGGGCTGAACACAAGACTATACAATAATCCGGACGAGATTGCTCTTTTTATGACTTTAGATGTGGAATAAACCTGATCAAAAGATATTATTATAAAATATTTAATCTCTGTTATTTAAAACACTTGTCGGTGTGCTAATTTTTCTATATATTAGTAATCAACAAATTAAAGATTATTACTATGAAAAATTTAAAAAAACTAAAGAGAAGCCAACTTGTGCTGATAAGTGGTGGTGACACTCCTTATGCTTTATGTGACATGGATGGTAATTGTCCTCCAACAGTAGGTTCATACTATTGCAGCGATGGTACTTGTTACAGAGTTTCCGGTGGTGGTGGCAACCCTGGCTGTAATGAACCGATGCGTCTTTGCCAGGAATGGGAAACCGGATGCGGTTGTGTTTATATGTAATATATTTTGTTAGATAAAATCTTGTGGAGGGCGGTTTTTACCGCTCTTTTTTTATTACTCTCTTCCGAGGAAAAACCTAATCATACAGGTAATCTCCACCAGTTTTATTACTTTCGCAGAAACAGGATCACACAATATCATGCAAAATCTTTTGAAATACATCAGGTCCCTTACTCCTTTTTCTGATGAAAGCTGGAATATACTTCAACCTGCCCTTTCGGAAAGACATTACAAGAAAAATGAACTGATGTTAAAGGAAGGTGAAATCTGCCATTCACTATTTTATATTGATAAAGGGTTTTGTAAAAGCTATTACGAAATAGAAGGAGTTATAAAAAACACCGGATTTTTCTTTGAGAACGAAATAGTAACCAATATCAGCAGTTTTGGAAGCGGACAGCAATCTGAATTTAATATCAACGCCTGTGAAGAAATTAATGCTATTATTTTTGATAAGATAAAGTTATTTGAAGCTGCCGGAAAGGCTCCTGAAATTGAAACGTTGGGACGCCATTGTATCCGTCAGTTTGCCTCCAGGCAGGAGGAATTTTCAAATCTATTCAAACTCTATACTGCACAGGAAAGACTGGAATATATTGAAGCAAAATATCCTGAAATGCTGCAACGTATATCCCTTACCCAGCTGTCTTCATTTCTGGGAGTAGCTAGAGAAACATTAAGCAGAATCCGGAAACGAAGGATGATCCGTTGAAACTACCATCCATTCAAAAAATCTAATCACACCCCAAATAATAGTATATGAAGACATTGATCTGGAAAGGAATACTTTATCAATCCCTTGAATATTTTAATGTACAGTCTGATGATAAAGGTTATACTGTAGAATCAAGAATCATAGGTTGTTATAAAGATAAAATCTATACTGTGGACTACAGAATGTTCATTGATAAAAACTGGATCGTTCAGAATTTCCTGATCGAATCTGAAGTCAATAAGGTTAAAACAACGTTAGAAGGAAAAAGGCTTCAGTATCAATGGACAATCAATAATGTTATAAATCCGGAATTCAATCATTTCAAGTTTATTGATATTTCTTTGACCCCATTTACCAATACGTTTCCCATAAATAATTTAAATCTTTCAGAGAACAAATCCCAAAAAATAGATGTTATTTACATTGATGTACTCAACCAGCATATCAAACCTGTACAACAGCAATATACTAGGACAGCACCCCATCACTATCTGTATGAAAATATTGAAAATGATTTTAAAGCAGAAGTTTCAGTTGATGAAAATGGATTGGTCATCAGCTATCCAGAATTATTTGAGAAAATTATAGAACTTTGAAAAAATAAAATACTCAACATGACCATTAATGAGATCAAAGAGGCAGCCCTTGCTTTCAAGGCAAACAATACTCAAGAGCTATCAGATAAAATGCGGGAACTCAAAGACAATAACCTTTCTTTTATAGGATGTATTGCATTTGTACAGTATAATCAAAGGCTCTCTCTTTTAGAAGCGAGAAAGAAAACACTTGAACTTGATACATGGACTGTAGATGAAAAAGCAGAATACATTGCCTCTACAACCTGATGATGAGTGAGTTTCAGGATAACGAAAACGAGGATTAATTCCGATAATAGAAAAGTACCATAAACACCGAAAGAAAACTGGCAACAGTAACCAACAGTGTTATGACAAAGCAAAAGGAAGATAATCTCTAATCTTAGTAATAAATAACCCTTTACAATTGTTATAATAATATGAAAACAATTGCTCTCCTATTCTTTTTTTTCACATCCCTGACTGTTGTTTCAGCTCAGAATAATTCCTCTGAAGGCTTTTATGAAACATCAGATCACGTAAAGATCAAATATAAAATCTCCGGAAAAGGAGAAGCCTGTATCTATATTCCCGGTGGTCCCGGACAAGGTTATCCGTCTTTTGAACTGATGGGTGGAAACAGTCTGGAAAAAAATATGCAGATGGTCTATATGGATCAGCGGGGTTCTGGGGAATCCGGCACATCGGAAAATTATCATCTTGATAAAATGATTCAGGATATTGAAGAACTGAGACAGTATCTTAAATTGAAAAAAATCTTCTTACTGGCTCATTCTTTTGGTGGAATTATTGCAGTCAGTTATGCAAAAAAATATCCCCAGCATACCAAAGGTCTCATTCTTGCTAACGTTACCCTTCATTTCCTGAATGATGAATCTGTCAAAGAACAGATTGAATATGGAAACAGTCTTTTACAGACACTAAACAAAGCTATTCCTAAAGACAGCCTATCTTCAGAACTCTCAAAAATAAGCAGTGCGTTAAGAAAGAAGAGAATCGGATATAAATTTCTGACCGAAGATATCGAAACTATAAAAGGAATGGATAAAGTAGATTCTCTTCATCCCCGAATCATCGACTTTGGAACGGCAGTCATCTCAAAACCCAAAGATTTCCCAGAATATTATGCTGATTATGCTTCTGTCACAAAAAATATTCATGTTCCTGTACTCATTATCACTGGAAAAAAGGATAAAGCAGTCGGAACTCAGCATTATAAAACCTTTCAGTTTCCCAATCAGAAAGTAGTTTCCATTGATGGCGGACATCTTTTGTATTATGAGAAAAATAAAGAATTTGTGAATGCTGTCAACAGTTTTGTGAAAGTAACGAAGTGATATTGTATTCTCAATTTTATAATTAAAAGTTTCGGGGCGGCCTTTGGCCGCCCCGAAACTTTTCCATCATTCACAAAATCTTCTTTAAACAAAACAGGCTGTTTCAAATTGAAACAGCCTGTTTTTATCTATTTTAATTCCTGCTTAAAAGCAGGCAATGATTAAAATTTAAGATCTCCATTCACCTCTCTTACCGCGTTAGCAGCTTCAGCGAATTTCAATTGCTCTTCAGCAGTCAATGTTACGTTTACAATTGATTCTACTCCGTTTGCTCCAATGATAGCAGGAACTCCTAAACAGATATCATTTTGACCGTACTCACCTTCAAGCATTAAAGAACAAGGGATCATTTTCTTCTGATCACATGCAATCGCCTGAACCATTACAGAAACTGCTGCACCTGGAGCATACCAAGCTGAAGTTCCTAATAATTTTGTAAGAGTAGCTCCTCCTACTTTAGTTTCTTCGATTACATATTTTTGTTGGTCTTCACTTAAGAATTCAGTTACAGGAACACCATTTCTTGTAGCTTTGCTCAATAATGGAAGCATACCTGTATCACTGTGAGCAGCGATTACCATTCCGTCAACGTCAGAAATTGGAGCTTCTAATGCTTCAGCCAATCTGTATTTGAATCTTGCAGAGTCTAATGCACCACCCATTCCAATGATTTTGTGCTTAGGAAGACCTGAAGTTTTGTGTACAAGGTAAGCCATAGTATCCATTGGGTTAGAAACCACAATAATGATTACTTCTGGAGAATGTTTTACTAAGTTTTCAGTAACTTCTTTCACGATACCAGCGTTGATACCGATCAATTCTTCTCTTGTCATTCCAGGTTTTCTTGGGATCCCTGAAGTGATTACTGCTACATGAGAACCTGCAGTTTTGCTGTAATCTCCTGTTGTACCCGTAATTTTTGTATCAAATCCGTTAAGAGATGCTGTCTGCATCAAATCCATTGCTTTACCTTCAGCAAACCCTTCTTTAATGTCTACCAAAACTACTTCTGAACAGAAGTTCTTCATTGCGATGTATTCCGCACAGCTTGCTCCTACAGCGCCTGCACCTACTACAGTTACTTTCATATTGTTACTTTTTAAAATTATTTTTTGTTAGTTAAGTTTAAATTTGAAACTCCCCAAATTTAACAATTCCTGAAAAAATGCGCAATTTTTCAGGAATTTAATTAGAATTAAAATAAATTAGTTGACGTTCAGTAAAAAGGTGTACAGCTTTTTCGCACCAGAAAGCACTTCATGGTAGTTTTCTTCAGCGACTTCCGTATCCAGAACCTCTTTGAAATTTTTCCACATAGACCCTGTATTTTCCTGATAACAACCAAAAAAATTGAAGGTAACCTCATCAAAACCTTCCGTTTTAGAAAGCTGTTTTGCGATAACGTTTCCACCAAGCGTAGAACCTTCAATCACATACATCGCTCCAAGCGCTTCATGTTCATTGTTAAATTCAAGGTTGTGAGAAGCAGATTGATTTTCCAAGGAAAGACTTTTCAGGTCCTTTTCAATAAGGGAAAGTTTTTTTCTTCCTTCAAGCTGAAGTTTTTCTGCATACTTATCAGAAAGGCTGCTGAAGATTTTGTCTTCACTGTGAAGAAGCATCAGATAATTGGTATGAATGATTTTTTTATAATCCTCCAAAGTGAAAGTTTTATTAAAAATCTTTTCAGAATTAAAAAGTTTCTCTGCTGCATCGTGATACTCTGCCGTATTCTGTTTAAGATATTCTGATACCATAATAACGTTTTAAAAGTTTCTCAAATATAAGGCTTTTTGAACGTTAAAATAAAGGAAGTTCCCTCACTGCTGCTTTCATAATCCACATTTCCTCCTATCCTTTTCATAATACGGTGTACAATAGACAGCCCTACTCCGTTTCCTTTAAATTTCTTGGCATTATCCATTCTGTTGAAGATTTTAAACATCTTATGCTTTTCCTCTTCAGGAATACCAATACCATTGTCCGAAACCCTGTAAATAATAGTCTGTCCATCTTCCGTTCCTTCAATTTCCACTTTCGGAAGATCTTTATGGGAAGAATATTTCACAGCATTATTGATAATATTCAGGAAAACCTGATGAAGCATTGTTTTATCAGCCAGTACATCCGGGCATTCCTTAATGATAATTTCACTGTTTGGACTGCCATAGGTCATCTTGGCATTTTGAGATATTTTCTCAATGGTATTAGCCGTTTTCAGGCTTTCAAGCTGTATTTCACTATGTTTGGCACGACTGAGCTGCAGTACATCATGCATCATTTCAGCCATATTATCTATTTCCTCAATAATTGTATTGATCTTGGTTTTGCTTTTCACGGAATCATCAGCAAGATTTCCCAAAAGCATTTGTGCATTCAGTTTCATTACCGTAAGAGGAGTTCCCAGGTCATGCGAAATGGTATAAGAAAAACTGTCAAGTTCATCATTTACTTTTTTCAGCTCATCATTAAGCCTTTTGATTGCATTATAATTTTTGTGAGAGGTTTCTAAAATCAAATCCCTTACGGCCTGTACTGCACTTACATTTCTGGAGTTCCATCTTTTAGAATTCCCTTTGATATTTTCTGTAAAAATACGGAAGGAAGTTCTAGGCGATATCATCTGTTTTTCCTCTCCGTTCTGAGAAAAGACCTCTATTTTTTTCTCCGGATTCCCGGCCCAGTTGATGTGTTCATCAAACTCTTTACGGAACCAGATCAACATTTCATTTTTATCCCTTTCAATAAAATAAATAACGATTCCTGCAGCATTTTCAGACAGATCCAACTGATCACCATGTTCTTTAAGAAAGTTACGGCTCACATAGATTCTTTCATTGGTATTCTCCAGTGCCCATTGAACAATTCGGCTTATACTTTCCGGATTGGGAGTTTTACCGTCTGTTATAATATTCTCATCTGAAACAATAGCAAGCCCGTCTGCTTCAGGCAAATTTCTGATTTCCGTCTTACATTCAATAAGAGAATCGAATAGGTTGTTATGTTTTAGAAACTCCGTTTTAAGCTGAGAAACCTTTTCATTCAGCTCCAAACGGTAGTTCAGTTCGCTTTTGGATTTAAAAGAGGAATAAGCATTAGCAGCCAGAGCTGTGAAAATTCCTGCCTGCACCCTGTCCTCAAGATCAATATGTTTAGGTTCTACATTCTGGCAGGTTACCAATCCCCAAAGATGATCATCAATAATAATCGAAACACTGAAGCTTGAAGCAGCTCCTGAATTTTTAAGATATTGCCCGTGAACAGGCGACATTGCTCTGGATGCAGAGAAAGTAAGGTCAATATTTTCAGGACTTCTGCTTAAAATAGGAACTGTATCCGCATATACATTACTGAAAATTCTTTTCCTTTTTTTCAGATAAAGGTCGCGTGCCTGCTTGGGAATATCAGATTCTGGATAATGAAGCCCGAGAAAACTTTCCATATTCTCATTTTTCTTTTCAGCGATAACTTTTCCTGAACCATCCATCATGAATTTGTATACCATCATACGGTCGTAGTTCACAACCTTCGACAGGGTTTCCAGAAGATGATTCCAGAGCTCCTTTTCATTATCGATGATATAAAAATTATCATACTTATTCGAAATCCGTTTATTGGGATTAACGATAACCTCTTCAAACTCCATGAAAATATAGAGTTCACTTCTGAAAACAGAAAAATGGAACTCAGTATCTCCAATAAAAATCTTATCGAAATGAGTTTCATTCTTCCTTCTGGTAAACTTTTCCAGCGAAGTATAGATTTCTGAATCAATAATGCTTTGAAAACTTTCAGGAAAGTCAGTAAGCTTTCTTCCGAATAGTTCCTGAGAACCCCCGATCTTAAATATATCCGAAATATTCCTGCTAAAAAAAGTAATGGCACGGGACTCTGCATCAATGCCAATCAAATAACCAAAACTTTGTATAGAACCCGGAATATGGATAGGCTCTTCATGGCATTCTATAAAATTCATATATCTTTTCAGTCTAACTATCAAATATAGCCTTTTTTCGAACAGCTTTCTATTTTGTGGTACCTTATTTTAAACTTCAGGCTATCAGGCATTCATGGGAAAAATCAAGTAAAGAAAAGGTCGAAAAACACATTAAAACATTCTCCATTTTCATCCTCTTTTAGTGTCATATCTCTAAAATATACAAAAAAATAAACAATAATCCAATTATCAAGCTTTAACCATGATTCATAACATAAATTACACATTATTAACCTTAATAATTATTTTATTTAAACAAATTTATCTAAATTTATATCACCAAATAATGAATATGACAAAAATTAATTGAATTATTCACAATAAATTCAATATAAAATTTAAATTCAAATAATACTATTATGAAAAAGTTCCCATTAATTTTATTTTCTCTGGTCCTCTCTATAGGATTATGGAATCCATCAGAAGCATGTACAAGAGTAGTTTACAAAGGTCCTCAGAATACCGTTATTACAGCCCGTTCTATGGACTGGCGTGATGAAATTCCGGCCAACCTGTGGGTTTTCCCAAAAGGAATAGACCGCAACGGACTTGTAGGCTCTAAATCTGTAAAATGGTCTTCCAAATACGGAAGCCTTATCAGCTCTTCATGGGATATTGCATCAGCAGACGGAATGAACGAAAAAGGACTGGTTGCCAACCTTCTTTGGCTAGGAGAATCCCAGTATCCAAAGTTTGATGGAAAAGGAAGTAAAAAGGGACTTGCCATATCATTATGGGCACAATATTATCTCGATAATTTCGCCACCGTAAAAGAAGCCGTAGAGTTTTCACGAAAAGAGCCATTCGTTATTGTAAGTGATTATATTCCGGGAACAGAAAGATTTACGACAATTCATCTTTCCATTTCCGATGCCTCAGGAGACAATGCTGTATTTGAGTATATTGACGGTAAACTGGTTATTCATCATGATCCATCTTATACGGTAATGACCAATTCTCCTGTTTTTGAAGAACAGTTAGCTCTTAACAATTACTGGAAAGGAATTCCGGGAACGGTAATGCTTCCGGGGACCAACCGTGCTGCAGACCGCTTTGTAAGAGCTTCTTACTATGTGAATGCAATACCGCAGACTGCTGATACCCGTACAGCTATAGCGAGTGTTTTCAGTGTCATCAGAAACTGTTCAGTGCCTTACGGAATCACTTCAGCAACGGAACCTAATATTTCATCCACAAGATGGCGCTCTGTTTCTGATCAGAAAAATCTGGTATATTATTTTGAAACTGTTTTCACACCGAATACTTTTTGGGTAGATCTTAAAGATTTCGACCTAAGCGCTAAGGGAAAAGTGATGAAACTGGATTTGAGTAATAATAACACTTACAACGGTAAATCCAATGCAAATTTTAAAGAATCTGCACCGTTCGCATTCTTAGGATTAAAATAGATATTTCACCACAAACCACTTATGCTTAAGTAAAAAATCTGCCCCTACAGATAAAAAAACTAAGTATCAACGAACTATGATTGAATATTTGACTATTTCCCTCCCCCTGGAGGGGTGTCAAATCAGAGATTTGAAGAGGTGGTTAAAAACATTTTTCTTTCATTCAAGCGCATATAAAGATACTTGTGGTAAAGTAAAGTTTACAATATAAAAAAACAAAAATAGATATGGCCTTTTTTTCGATTAAAAAGAAAAGCCTGATCCTGTGCTTGCTGGCCTGCGGGTTATCAGCGTATGCACAAAATCAGGACTCTCTGAAGACCACCTCTCCCCCACAGGAAGAAGACAATGTAAAATATCCGCAGCTGCAGATCAAAGGCCTTTTTCAGGCACGTTATCTGGTTGGGATGTCCAAGGATGTTGATGTCAACGGACTTCACCATACGGATGGTTCCGGAACAGATAATAATTTCATGCTTAAATACATGAGGGTTCAGGTTCGGGCACAGATCAGTAAACGCACAGAAGTTGTTGTCTTGGCCAATCTTGCCGATTTTAAAAATGATCCCAAAAGCAGAGTTCTTGAAAATGCTTATCTGAAGTATACTTTCAATCCTAAATTAGCCATTACAGTAGGACAATTCAGACCTTGGTTTGGTATTGAAGAAACTTACCCTATTGATATTATTAAATCTTTAGACTGGTCTAATCAGTATACAGAATTCGGAAAACTGGGCTGGACGAGTTTTCAGATCGGGATGTCTGCCACAGGACAGCTTCAATTAGGAGAAATTCCCTTCCAATATGCTGTTTCGGTAGTCAACGGAAATGGGAAAAACCAGATCAACGATAATGATAATGGAAAGCAGTATTCTACCCGTCTTGTTTTCGGATTATCAAAAAAATATCACTTCAATGTAGGTCTGAATGGAGGTACCGGAGAAGTTTTCAGCAAAAAAGTATATGCTTTGGGGATAGATCTGAGCTCACTGATTCAATTTGATCCAAAATGGAGTCTTGATATGCAGCTGGAAGCTAAGCAGGCAACCAACCATGTTCTGTACAACTCCATTGCCCCTGAATTACGCCCTGAAAACCCAGACCAATATCTGATCCGCGGAGCTTATTTCCTTCCGAATTTAAGATATGAAATCAACCATAAAAATCTCAGTGCCTTTGAACTATCATGTCGATATGAATATCTTGACACGAATTTCCGAATGGTGTCCAATCCACGACAAACAATCACTCCAATGTTCGGACTGGAATTCCTGAAAAATTATGGTGCAAGGATTCAGCTTGGGGTTCAGTTCGACCGCTATAAATATCAGGTGGAAAACACCTCACAATACAACAATAATCTATTCATTGTGCAAGTGCAAAGTAGGTTTTAACCCATTAAATAGTTAGTATCATGAAAGAAATAAATATCAGAAACGTAGCGATAACATTTGTTGTTGCGTTGATCATATGGTTCATTCCTGCTCCGGAAGGTGTTGCCGAGAATGCCTGGCATTTGTTTGCCATCTTTGCAGCAACCATTTTAGGAATCATCCTTAAAGCCGCTCCCATGGGTACCATGTGTATGATGGCCATTGGTTTTACAGCCCTTACACAAGTAGTTGCTCCCGGAGATGCAGGAAAATCTATTACAAAAGCGCTTTCCGGGTTTGGAGACAAAGTAATCTGGCTGATCGGGATTTCATTCTTTATCGCCAGAGGATTTATCAAAACAGGACTCGGAAACCGTATTGCCTTTCTATTCATCAGAGTTTTTGGTAAAAGCTCATTAGGATTGGCTTACGGATTAGGACTTGCCGATGTTTGTCTTGCTCCTGCTATTCCAAGTAATACAGCAAGAGGTGGTGGGATTATCTATCCTATCATGAAATCTATGGCGATAAGCTTTGATTCCGTTCCTGAAAAACCGGAAACTCATAGAAAACTAGGGTCATTCTTAACCTTGAACAGCTACTACATGAACCTCATCGCTTCTTCAATGTTCCTTACCGGGACAGCCAGTAACCCGATGTGTCAGAAATTTGCAGCCAACCTTGGTATTGATATTACCTGGATGTCATGGGCTGCAGCAGGTTTCATTCCCGGTGCAGTAGCATTCTTTGTCGTTCCTTTGGTATTATACAAATTATATCCACCTGAATTGAAAAAAACAGGAGATGCTCCGAAAATGGCCGCCCAGAAATTAAAAGAAATGGGACCTATTTCCAGAAATGAATGGCTGATGCTGTTAGCATTCTTTATTCTGTTAGCCCTTTGGATATTCGGCGGAGCGCTTTCTATTGACGCTACCACAACGGCCTTCATTGGATTAACTTTATTGTTATTGACCTCAGTATTAACCTGGGAAGATGTAAAGGGAGAAAAAGGAGCATGGGATACTATCGTTTGGTTTGCTGTACTGGTGATGATGGCTAGTTCTCTGAATGAATTAGGCTTCATTGGCTGGTTCAGTAATCTTATCAAAGTACAAATTGGAGGTTTGAGCTGGCAGGTTGCCTTCCCGGTGATTATTGTTGTCTATTTCTTCAGTCACTATATTTTTGCCAGTGCTACTGCTCACGTAGCGGCCATGTATGCAGCATTACTAGGCGTAGGTGTTTCTTTGGGAATTCCTCCTATGCTGTTGGCGATGATGCTGGGTTTCATGGGTTCTATTTATGGCGTACTTACCCATTACGGGCACGGTCCTGCTCCGGTTTTCTTCGGAAGCGGATATGTAGACCTGAAAGCATGGTGGCTCAGAGGCCTTGAGATAGGAATCGTTCTATTAATCATCTATATGGTTGTAGGAGGATTGTGGATGAAGGTCTTAGGATATTATTAATTTTTAAATCAAAAATATGTTATCAACATTGTCAAGAAAAATGCTGATGTGCCTTACAGGACTCTTTCTGGGATTCTTCCTGTTGATTCATTTCCTTGGAAATCTTCAGCTTTTTCTGCCACAAGAGCAAGCGCACCTGCAGTTTAATGCGTATTCGCATTTCTTATCAGGAAATATCATTATCAAAATAGTTTCTTACGTTTTGTATGCCAGCATTATTCTGCATGCAGTAGACGGATTAATTATCACGTTAAAAAACAGAAAGTCTGGCGGAGATTATAAGACAGACAGACGTGGAAGAGCCAGTACATGGGCTTCCCGAAATATGGGAATCCTCGGAACCTTAATCCTGATCTTTCTGGTAATTCATTTCCAGAACTTCTGGTATATCTACAAATTCGGAAATCCGCCTTTGGATGAGAACGGAAATAAAGACCTGTACATTTTAGTAGTGAATGTCTTTAAAGAATGGTGGTACGTTATCATTTACGTTTTATCAATGATCGCATTGTGTTATCACCTTATCCATGGGATATACAGTGCTGTAAGAACTCTGGGACTCTATCATCCTAAGTTTGTGCAATGGTTCAAAACGATAGGAATCGCCTATTCAATCATCATTTGTGTAGGTTTTGCATTGATGCCGGTGTATGTATTCTTTACTTATCATTAAACAGAACGGTCATGATTTTAGATTCAAAAATACCACAAGGCCCATTAGAACATAAATGGGAAAATTATAAAAAGAAAGCAAGACTCGTTAATCCTGCCAACCGTAAAAAACTGGATGTGATTGTTGTAGGAACCGGACTTGCGGGAAGTTCTATTGCCGCTTCTTTGGGAGAAATGGGATATAATGTCAAATCATTCTGTTTCCAGGACAGCCCGAGAAGAGCGCACTCTGTGGCAGCCCAAGGAGGTGTAAATGCTGCAAAAAATTATAAAAACGATGGTGACAGTGTATACAGAATGTTTGTAGACACTTTGAAAGGAGGAGATTTCAGAGCCCGTGAAGCTAACGTTTACCGTATGGCAGAATGTTCTTTAAACCTCATCGACCAGGCTGTAGCGCAAGGTGTCCCATTTGGACGTGAATATGGGGGATACCTGAACAACCGTTCATTCGGAGGGGTTCAAGTGAGCCGTACATTCTATGCCAGAGGGCAAACGGGACAACAGCTTCTTCTTGGAGCTTATCAGGCATTAATGAGACAGGTTGGAAAAGGTTCTGTACAATTGTTTTCAAGACATGAAATGCTTGATCTGGTCACCGTTGGCGGCAAAGCAAGAGGAATTATTGTAAGGAATTTAGACACAGGAGACATTGAAAGACATGCAGCACATGCTGTAGTATTGGCAACGGGAGGTTACGGAAAAATCTATTATCTGTCTACCCTGGCTATGGGATGTAATGGTTCTGCAATCTGGAGGGCTCATAAAAAAGGAGCTTTAATGGCTTCTCCAAGCTGGATTCAGGTACACCCTACTTCTCTTCCTCAATCTGGAGATTATCAGTCTAAACTGACATTAATGTCTGAATCACTACGTAATGACGGACGAATCTGGGTTCCGTTAAAAGAAGGTGAAAACAGACCTCCGAATGATATTCCGGAAAATGAAAGAGATTATTACCTTGAAAGAAGATATCCGGCTTTCGGGAATCTTGCTCCGAGAGATATTTCTTCCCGTGCAGCAAAGGAAAGAATTGATGCCGGTTTCGGAATCGGGCCTTTGAAAAATGCGGTGTATCTTGATTTTTCAAAAGCAATTCAGGAACAGGGAAAGGATAAGATCAAAGAGAAATATGGAAATTTATTTGATATGTATCTTAAAATAACGGGATACGATGCCTATAAAGAACCCATGATGATCTCTCCATCTGCCCATTTTTCAATGGGTGGCCTTTGGGTAGATTATGAGTTGATGACTACCGTTCCGGGATTGTTTGCTTTAGGTGAAGCTAATTTTGCGGATCACGGAGCCAACAGATTGGGAGCCAACTCTCTTTTACAAGCTTCTGTAGACGGTTATTTCATTGCACCTTACACCATTGCAAACTATCTGGCAGATGAAATTCACACCGGGAAAATTTCTCCTGATACGCCGGAATTTGAACAGGCTGAAAAAGCTGTTAAAGACCAGATTACTGATTTTATCAATATCAAAGGAACCAAAACCGTTGATTATTTCCACAAAACATTAGGGAAACTTCTCTATGATTATTGCGGACTGGCCAGAAATGAAGAAGGTCTGAAATATGCCATTCAGGAAATCAGAAAACTGAAGGAGGAATTTTACAAAGATGTAAGAGTTTCCGGTCAGGGAGATCAAATGAATACCGAACTGGAAAAAGCGGGCCGTGTAGCCGATTATTTTGAAATAGGAGAATTAATGTGCTACGATGCCTTAACCCGTAATGAATCCTGTGGTGCACATTTCCGGGAAGAATTCCAGACTCCGGACGGAGAAGCAATGAGAAATGATGCTGAATATCAGTTTATTTCTGCATGGGCATGGGCTGGTGAAAATGGAGAACCGGAGCTGATAAAGGAGTCTTTAACCTTTGAAGAAATTCAGCCAACGGTAAGAAGTTACAAATAAAAACAGAAAATTATGGATTTACATCTTAAGATATGGAGACAGAAAGACAGAAAAAGTGAAGGGAAACTGGTAGGCTACGACCTGAAAGGATTGAATTCTCATA
>Ga0070682_100000310_pt1 | contig 33698 bp, 26 predicted proteins | sample KBSC63LmetaG_FD_64668 | JGI IMG/M metagenome (GOLD analysis project Ga0070682, IMG submission 64668) | Corn rhizosphere microbial communities from Kellogg Biological Station, Michigan, USA - KBS C6-3L metaG | ecosystem: Host-associated > Plants > Roots > Rhizosphere | place: USA: Michigan...
CGGCTCGTGCAAAAATCGACGCTGCGGCGCCTCGAGACCAACGAGGTCTTGAGCCGTGACGGCGACTTCTACGAGCACCTCGTGATCGTGCTGAGCGGCTCGCTCGTGCAGACCTCGACCGGCCCGAAGGGCGAGCTCTTCTACCTCGTGGGGCTCGGGCCCGGCTCGTTCCTCGGCGAGGTCGGGGTGCTCGGCGATTGCCCGGAGCCGTACGGCGCCGTGGCCCGCGAGCCGAGCGTCGTGCTCGAGGCGCCGAAGCTCGCCGTCCTCCGGCTGATGGAGCACGCGCCGAGCTTCGCCGAGACGCTCGACCGCGAATACGCTCGGCACGCGCTCTGGAACCACGCCCGCAAGCCGAGCGGGAGCCTCGGTACGCTGCCCGAAGCCGCCATCCTCGAGCTCTTCGCCGACGCTCGGCTCGAGCTCGTACCCGCGGGGCAGCCCGTGTTCCGCGAGGGCGAGGCGCCGCGCGACTTCTTCCTCGTGCGGAGCGGGTTCTTGCGCGCCGTGAAGCGCGACGCGACGGGCGAACGCGTGCTCACGTACTTTCGTGAAGGGGACGCGCTCGGCCTCGCGGGGCTGCTCGGGCGCGAGCCCGAGCAACGGTACGCCGCGTACGCCGTCGGCCGCGCGGAGGTGGTGCGCGTGACGGGCGAAGCGCTCGGCCGGGTCTTCGCGCGCTACCCGGACGCGTACCCGAAGCTGCTCGCGGGCGCGACGGAGGCGGAGCGCCTTGCTCGCTCGGCCGAGGTCGGCGTCGGCCCGATGAACTTCGCGCTCGATGTCCCGCTGAGCGCCCTCGCGGGGCGTCCGAGCGGCGTGCCCGGCAGCGCGATGCCGTCGGGGATCGGCGGCCGCCTCTCGAGCCCATCGAGTCACGATCGGCTCTCGTCGGCGAGCTCGCTCGCCAGCACGCGCCAAAAGCTGGAAGCGGGCGTGCTCGTCGAGGAAGGCATCGCCAAGGGGCGCGAGGTGCTGGTCGTCGACCAGAACCTCTGCACGAGCTGCGGCAACTGCATCGACGCGTGCGAGCGCCGCCACGGGACGAGCCGCCTGCAGCTCCGCGGCTTGCAGGTCGAAAACTTCATGTTCCCGACGGCGTGCCGGCACTGCGCCGATCCGGCGTGTCTGCTCTGCAGCGTGAGCGGCATCGTCCGACTGCCGAGCGGCGAGATCCAGATCGTCGAGGACAACTGCATCGGCTGCGGCGCCTGCGCCGAGCGCTGCCCGTACGGCAACATCAGCATGCACGCCGTGAATCGGCCGACGCGCGGCTTCCTCCCGAGCCTGTTCGATTTCTTGGTGAAGGGCGCCACGCGCGAGCGCGCCCTCGACGCCATCGATCCGAAGACCGAGCGCATCGCCGTCAAATGCGATCTCTGCGCCGGGCACGCCGACCATGCGTGCATCACGGCATGCCCCGTGGGCGCCAATTTCCGCGTCGATCCGGGGAGCCTCGTCGAGAAGCGCTGAGCCCATGGTTTCCCCCGCCCCGTCTCTGCGCCTCGCGCGCAAGCGCCGCCTGCTCGAGCGCCACTTCCCCTGGCTCTTCCTCGCGTTCTTCGCGGCGCTCGGGCTCGCGGGGTTCGTGCTCTTGCTCGACGGCGGGCGCCTCGCCGGCATCGAGGGCCTCGAGCCGATCGTGCGCGGCTACACGCCGGTCGGCGTGCTGCTCGGCCTCGGCGCCGTGCTGCTCTCGTTTTTGACGTTCGTGTACGCCTTCCGCAAGCGCGGGCTGCAAGAGCATCTGCCGTTTGGCCGCTCGACGCTCGCCACCTGGCTGTGGTCGCACGTGTACCTCGGGCTCTTGGCGCTCGTGCTCGCGCTCGCGCACGCCGGCTACGGCACGCTCTCGAGCTCGTTCTCGACCGGCAAGGCGCTCTTGCTCCTGCTCGCGCTACTGGTCGGCAGCGGCGTCTTCTGGCGCCTCATCTACGCGGTCGTGCCGCCCGCCGCCGCGAAGAGCGTCGGCAACTACTCGGCGGCGGCGAGCCGCGGCCGCGCCGAAGCGTGCCTGGTCGAGATCGAGAAGCTCGCCGCCGGCTCCTCGCCGCGCTTCCGCGAGCTCAAGGCCTGGGTGACGCCGCGCACCCCCTCCCCCGCCGAGCTCGCCCAGGCCATCGCTTCCTTGCCGCCCGAAGAGCAGGCCGCGTTCAGCGAGCTCGCCACGCTCTCGGCGACCCGTCTCGAAGCCCTCTCACGCGAGCGCCGTCAGGCCGGCTACGTGCGGTGGCTGCAGGGGCTGCGCGTGCTGCACGTGCCGCTCGGGCTGTTGTTCGTGCTCTTGATCCCGCTGCACGTGATCTTCGCGTACGACCTACCGGCTCGCTTCCTCGAGCCAAGCATGGTGGGCGGGTCCGCGCTCGGCGGCTTCGAGCCTTCGACGACGTGCGCCGGATGCCACAAGGACATCTACGACGCCTGGAAGCACTCGATGCACGCCCACGCGATGACGAGCCCCGTCATGATCGCGCAGACGAACCAGGTCGCGGCGCGCGTGCTCCACGCGCTGCCCGGGCCGGATCCGAAAGAGGCGTGCGTCGCTTGCCACGGCCCGATCGGCACGATGCTCACCGAGGGCAACACGCTGCCGCTCCCCGCGGAGAAATTCAGCGATCGTGCGCTGCTCGACGACGGTATCGGCTGCGCCGTTTGCCATCAGTGGCAGGGCACGTCGCACACGGGCGGCGCCGCGCTCACGCGCTTTCAGGCCGGGCTCGAGCCGGGACGCACGTTCTACGGTCCGTACGCGGACGCCGTCGGCAACGCCTTCCACCGGAGCGAGAAGAGCGCGCTCTTCACCCACCCCGAAGAGCTCTGCCGGAACTGCCACAACGTGCAGCTCGACAAGAACAACGACGGCCGCTTCGATCGCGGCACCGATCTCGTGCTGCAGACGCTGTTCGACGAATGGGAGGTCTACGCGAAGGCGGGCGGCGCGTCGTGCGTCGATTGCCACATGCCGCGCGTCCGCGGCGGCAAGCGCGCCGCGCCGGGCGCCGCGATACCGTTCGAGCAAGATCAAGACGCGCCGCCGCGCATCCTCCGCGATCACTCGTTCGTTGCCGTCGACTACCCGCTCGACGATCCGGCGGCGCGCAAAGCCCTCGACCGGCACCGCACGGCGCTGCTCGCGAGCGCCGCCACGCTCAGCGTCCCCAACGAAAGCGTGAAGAAAACGCCGAATGACGTGAGCTTCGCGGTCAGCGTCGCCAACAGCGGGACGGGGCACTATTTGCCGGGCGGCTTCGCCTTCGTGCGCCAGATGTGGCTCGAGGTGACGCTCACGGACGCGGCCGGCGCCGTGCTCGCGAGCTCGGGCAAGCTCCAGAAGCTCGAGGACGATCTCTGCGACGCGAGCATCGTCGACGATCCGGAGAACCCGATGCGCCCGCTCCTCGTCGGGTGCGCGTCGGCGGACGCCTCGCTCGTGAACTTCCAGCAGATGCTCGTCGACAAGATCGAGGTCGCACGCGACGCCTCGGGCGCGATCCTGACGGGTCTCCGCGGTGAGCGGCTCCTCGCTCGTTCCGCCGGCTCGCGCGAAGCGGTGATCCAGGAGCTGAACGGCGGCCCGGTACCGCGCACGCGCAAGGCGACCGGCAAGCCGGTGCCCCCGCTGCCGCCGGGGGAAACGGCCACGTTCCCCTATCGCCTGGCGGTCCCGGCGGGCGGCACGCCCGCCCACCTCGAGGTCCGCCTGCTCTTCCGCGTCGCGTCGCCGTACTTCCTGCGGGCGCTCGGGCGGGAGCAGCCGCCCGGCGAGAAGCCGCGCCTCGAAACGCTGATCGGCGAGCTCGTCGTGACGGAGATGGGAAAAATCGCGCTCGACCTGTAGCTCCGCGCGAAATTTCTTTGCAATTTGACGGGAATCGCCGGCCGGGGGAAGCTCCATGACCTCGTCGCCGGTACTCGCCTTGGCCCTCCTTTCCCCGCGCATGCTCGGTTGGTTCGCCCTCGGGGCCGTGGCATGCAGTAACACCGTGGGCGGAAACCCGTACGCCAACCCCGGCGCGGGCGGGACGGGAATGACCACGGGCGGCAGCGGCGGGATGAGCATGACCGCAGGCACCGGCGGCAGCAGCGGCGCCCCGCTCACGTGCCCTTCGGTAAGCACCGGTGTGGCACCGATCCGGCTGCTCACGCACCTGCAATACGACAACACCGTAGCGGATCTGCTCGGGGACACGACGCGTCCGTCGTCACAGTTCCCCGCCGAGAACGAGGTCGTCGGCTACAGCAACAACGTCTCGGCGAACCAGGTCAACCCGCGTCTCGTCGAAGCGTACCAAGCCGCGGCCGAGTCGCTCGCCGCAACGGCCGTCGCGAACAAGCTCTCGACGCTGGCTCCCTGCGCGGACGGCACGGAGAACGGCACGTGCGGGCGTACCTTCATTGCGACCTTCGGCGCGCAAGCCTTCCGCCGCGCGCTCACGACGGATGAGCAAGGCATCTTCGCCAAGCTCTTCGACGCGACGCTCAACCAGGGCTACCCGAAGGCGATCGAGCTGACGCTGCGGGCGATCCTGCAATCCCCACAATTTCTGTACCGCGTCGACGCGGTCCACGCGGCCACGCCGGAGTCCGGCGCCATGACGCTCGGCCCGAACGAGATGGCCTCGCGCCTCTCGTACTTCCTCACGAACACGATGCCGGACGCGCAGCTCCTCGCCGCTGCCGCCGCGAACCAGCTCGGTACGGACGCGGAGCTCGAGACGCAGGCGCGGCGCCTCGTCGAGACCGCACGCGCTCACGAGATGGCGCGCGACTTCGTCGGGCAATGGCTCGGCCTCCAGCGTCTCGACGGCGCGGCTCGCCAAGCCACGGACGTGAGCTACGGCGCGACCGAGCTCGTGCCCGACTGGAAGGACACGCTCGGCAAGTTCCTCGACGACGCGATGTGGAACGACGGCACGGTGCAGGCGCTCATGACCTCGCCCAAGCTGTTCCTCACGCCGAAGCTCGCCTCGCTCTACGGGCTCGCGGCCCCGGCCGACCCGAACGTCCCTTTGACCGCCGGCGCCGAGCGCAGCGGCCTGCTCACGCAGCCGGCAATCCTCGCGCTGCTCGCGCACTCCGATCAGTCGGCTCCGGTGCTGCGCGGCGTGTTCGTGCGCGAGAAGATCCTGTGTCTCGAGGTCGACCCGCCGCCGCCCGACGTCGTCGTCGTGCCGCCGCAGGTGGACCAGACCGGCACGACGCGCGAGCGCTTCGCCCAACACACGGAGCAAGACGCCTGCCGCGGCTGCCATGCCTCGCTCGACGGGATCGGCTTCGGGTTCGAGCGCTACGACCAGCTCGGCCGCTACCGCGAGATGGAGAACAACCAGCCCGTGGACGACTCGGGCGAGGTGCTCGACACGGGCGATCCGCTGCTCGACGGCACGTTCCACGGCGCCGTGGAGCTCGCGGGCAAGCTCGCGAGCGACGCCGGCGTGCGCGATTGCATCGCGACGCAGTGGTACCGCTACGCGATGGGTCGGGTCGAGGACAGCACCGACGTGTGCAGCCTAGAGCAGGTGAAGAAGCGCTTCTCGAGCGGCAACGGCGCCTTCCGCGACCTGCTCGTCGGCATCGTGCTGAGCGACGCGTTCCGCTATCGCCCGGCGATGGAGACGACCCCATGAGCCTGCGCCGCATCGATCGCCGTCTGTTCCTGCGCGCCGCGTCCGGGCTCGCCGTGGCCATCCCGCTCCTGCCGTCGCTCCGAGCGCGCGGCCAAACGGCGGCGCCCATCCGCCGCTTCGTGACGATGTACACGCCGAACGGCCAGATCCACAGCGCGTGGTGGCCGACCGGGACGGGCACCGACATCACGCTGAACGAGATCCATCAACCCCTCGCCGCCCACCAGAGCCGCCTCACGCTGCTCAAGAACGTCGACCTGAAGTCGGCGGCGGGCGGGCCGGGCGGACCGCACCAGCGCGGCATCGGCACGCTGTTCACGGGCCAGCAGCTGCAGGAAGGCGAGTTCGTCGACGGCTGCGGCTCGCGCGCAGGCTGGGCCAACGGCATCAGCATCGACCAGGCGATCGCCAACGCCATCGGCCAGAGCACGCCGTACGCGAGCCTCGAGCTCGGCGTGCGCGCGACCGAGAACGACGTGCAGGGCCGCATCGCCTACTCGGCCGCGGGCGCCCCGCTGCCGCCGATCCTGCAGCCGCTCGACCTCTACAACCGCATCTTCAAGGACCTCGTGGTGCCCGACCAGAACGGGCAGATGCCGGCCGATCCGATGCTCGCCGAGCGGCGCAGCGTGCTCGACACGGTGGGCGATCAGCTCTCCGCGCTGGAGGGCAAGGTGTCGAGCGAGGACAAGCAGAAGCTCGACGCGCACCTCACGCTCGTGCGCGACGTCGAGCGCCGCCTCGCCCAGGTGCCGCTCACCTGCACCAAGCCGGGCGTCCCCGCGACGCTCGACCCGAACAGCGAAACCGACATGCCGATGATCGCGCAGCTCGAGATCGACCTCCTGTCGATCGCGTTCGCCTGCGACCTCGCGCGCGTCGCGAGCTTCGAGGTTTCGACGGGGCTCAACCGCATCCGCTACCCGTGGCTCAACAGCATGGGCGAAGGGCACCCCCTCTCGCACATGGATCCCGCCGATCCCGACGCGCACCCGCAGCTCGTCGCACGCGCCGCGTGGCACGCGGGCCTGATCGCGCGCCTGTTCGACAACCTGGCGGCCATCTCGGAAGGCGATGCGACGATCGCCGACAACACGCTGCTCGTGTGGTGCACCGAGGTGTCGGAAGGCAACGTCCACTCGCACACGAACATGCCCTTCCTCTTGATGGGCGGCGGCTGGCACTTCAAGACGGGTCGCCTCGTCGACGCCGGCGTGACGGACGCCATGGGCAACCTCAAGACCCCGTCGCACGTCGATCTGCTCGTCACGCTGCAGAACGCCATGGGCGTGGATGCGCAGACGTTCGGCCTGCCCGCCTTCTGCACCGGGCCGCTGCAAGCGCTCGCGTAGCGAGCCGCGTCGAAACCGATGCGGAGCCTGCTTCTCCGCCTCGTGCGCTCGGGCGGCGCCGGAGCAGTCGCCACCGTCGCCGATCTCCTCACGCTCACGATCCTGAAGGAGGGGTTCGGTATCCCGCCCGAGGTGGCGAGCGTGCCCGCGCTCACCGTCGGCACGCTGCTCATGTTCTTCCTGCAGAAGCACTTCGTGTTTCAGAGCAAGAGCGGATCGGTCGCGCGCGAGCTCGTGCTCTTCGGCGCCGTGCAGGCGGGCGGCTACGTCGTCACGCTGGTGGGCTACGACGCCACGCTGCGTTTCGTACCGTGGCTCGCCGTCCACTACCTCGTGGCGAGGCTCATCGTCACGAATTTGGTCTGGGTCGCCTACAGCTTTCCCCTGTGGCATTGGGTGTTTCGGGCGCGCGCCGTGGACAAACCGCCGGTCCGTCCTTAGCTTCTACAAAACGATGGGAAATTCTGCTGCACCCGGTCCGAAGGCCCCCCCGCCGACCGGGCGCCCCGCTTGGTACACGTGGGTCGTCTTGGGCGCGCTCCTGCTCGGCTCGTGGACGCTCACCCACTACTTCTCGGGCACGGCGTCGGAGCCGCCGCTCTCCTACTCGGCGTTCTACAAATCCGTCGAGGCGGGCGAGGTCGAGCGCGTCACCATCAAGGGGCAGAGCGTCACCGGCGTGTTCAAGAAACCGGTCGCCGTCGCGGGGCGCGCGAGCCAGCAGTTTCGCACGCTGCTGCCCGGGCAGGAGGATCGCGAGCTCTTGCCGCTGCTCCGCGGAAAGGGAATCACGGTCGACGTCCGCAGCGAAGAGCAGCCGGCGATCGTGCAGGTCCTGCTGTCGTTCTTGCCGTTCCTCCTGATCATGGGCGGGCTCATGTGGCTGTCGCGCCGCGCGTCGAACATGGCCGGCGCCGGCGGACCGCTCGGCATGATCCGCGGCCGCCCGCGCCGCTTCGAGAAGGAGAGCGAGGTACCGGTCCGCTTCGATCAGGTCGCGGGCTTGCAGTCGGCCAAGCGCGACTTGCAGGAGATCGTCCAGTTCCTGAAGGAGCCGGAGCGTTTTCGGCGGCTCGGCGGCAAGGTCCCGCGCGGCGTGTTGCTCGTGGGACCGCCCGGAACGGGCAAAACGCTGCTCGCGCGCGCCGTCGCGGGCGAAGCGGGCGTGCCGTTCTTCTCCATCAACGGCTCGGAGTTCATCGAGCTCTTCGTGGGTGTCGGCGCTTCGCGCGTGCGGGAGCTGTTCGAGGAATCGAAAAAGGTCGCCCCCGCGATCGTCTTCATCGACGAGATCGACGCCGTGGGTCGCTCGCGCGGCTCCGGTCTCGGCGGCGGCCACGACGAGCGCGAGCAGACGCTCAACCAGCTCTTGTCGGAGATGGACGGCTTCTCGCGCAACGACCTCACGATCGTGCTCGCGGCCACGAACCGGCCCGACGTGCTCGATTCGGCGCTGCTGCGGCCTGGTCGTTTCGATCGACGCGTCATCATCGATCGCCCGGAGCTCGCCGCGCGCCGCGCCATCCTCGAGGTGCACACGCGCGGCAAGCCGCTCGCACCCGACATCAACCTCGACGAGGTCGCGGGCAATACGCCCGGCTTCTCGGGCGCCGATCTCGCGAACCTCAGCAACGAGGCGGCGCTCACGGCGACGCGCCGCGGCGCCGACGCCATCGGCAATGCCGACTTCACCTCGGCCTACGACAAGATCGTGCTCGGCGACCCGCGCGAGACCAAGCTCGATCCCGCAGAAAAGCGCCGCATCGCCGTGCACGAGGCGGGCCACGCCGTCGTCGCGCATTTCTCGCCCCACGCCGAGCCGCCCCAGCGCGTGACCATCATCCCGCGCGGCATGGCGCTCGGCGTTACCCAGCAGAGTCCGGGCGGCGACCGCCACCTCTACACGGAGCCGCAGCTCGCCGATCAGCTACGGGTCATGCTGGGCGGTCACGCGGCGGAGCGCACCGTCTTCGGCGACGTGTCGTCGGGCGCCGAGAACGACCTCAAGCGCGCGAGCGAGCTCGCTTTCAAGATGGTCGCCCACTGGGGCATGAGCGAGGCGATCGGCCCCGTCTACCACGAGCACAAGACCGAGCACCCGTTTCTCGGCCAGATGCTCGCGACCGAAGGCGCGACGAGTGACGCCACGGTGCACCTCATCGAGCGCGAGACGCGGCGCGTGCTGTCGGACGCGCGCGAAGCGGCACTCAAGGTCGTGCGCGACCACCGCGACGCGATCGAGCGGCTGGTGGCGGTGCTCCTGGAAAACGAAACCATCGAAAAAGCCGAGCTGGGCCGCGTGCTTGGCCCCGGGGCCGTCCGACCGAGCTACGAAGAGGCCCCGTCGCTGCACTGAGTCGCGCGCGGGCCGGAGCGCGCTACGCTTCGGCCCATGCCGGAAACGCCTAATGCCGAGGGCCGGCTCCTCAAGCTCGAGGAGAAGGTCGCCTATCAAGACAAGCTGGTGGCGGATCTGAACGACGTCGTGGTTGCGCTGCATCGACGCGTCGAAGAGATTCGCGCGCGACTCGACGGCGCGGAGCGCACGATGCGTCAAGAGCTCGAGGGTCGCGAGATACCGAACGAGAGGCCGCCGCACTACTAGCGGCGGGGGCGGCGGATCGCGAGCGCACGCAGGCGCGAGCTCAGCGTCGACGGATTCATGCCGAGGAGCGCTGCGGCGCCGGTGGGCCCCGAGACTTTCCAGCCGGTGCGGCCGAGGGCTTGCACCAGGTTCTTCCGCTCGAGCTCGAGGAGCTCGCGCGCCGTCAGGATCGCGGACGGGGCAGGCGCTCGGGCCTCGGAAACGCCGGGAGAAGCGGGCTCGCGGTCCGGCGCCTCGCTCGCACGCGCCGGAGCACCGCTCGGTAAGGCGCGGTCGATGTCGAAGCTCCGATTGCTCGAGATGATGACGCCGCGCTCGATGACGTTGGCGAGCTCGCGGACGTTGCCGGGCCAGGCGTACGCACGCAGGCGCCCGAGCGTCGCTTCGGAGAGCGGCGCGAGGTCGCGGCCGACGCGACGCGCGAACTTTTCGGCAAACGCGCGCGCCAGCTCGTCGACGTCGCGGCCTCGCTCGCGGAGCGGTGGAATGCGGATCGGGAAAACGGCGAGCCGGTAGTAGAGGTCTTCGCGAAAGGTGCCGCGGGCGACGCAGTCGGGAAGGTCACGGTGGGTCGCTGCCACGATGCGCACGTCCACTTTGCGGGTGCGCGAGCTTCCCACCGGCTCGAGCTCCCCCTCCTGCAGGACGCGCAGGAGCTTCGGCTGGAGCTCGAGCGGCAGCTCGCCGATCTCGTCGAGAAACAGCGTTCCACCGTCGGCGAGGGCGAAGCGACCCTCGCGCCGCTGCGTCGCCCCGGTGAACGCCCCGCGTTCGTGGCCGAAAAGCTCGCTTTCGATGAGCTGGTGCGGGATCGCGCCGCAGTTGAGCTTCACGAGCGGACGCTCACGCCGGCGGCTGCGCTCGTGGACGGCGCGCGCGAAGAGCTCCTTGCCGGTTCCGGTTTCGCCGAGCAGGAGCACCGTGGTGTCGGTCGGTGCGACGCGTTCGACCTCGTGCAGGGCATTCAGGAGCGGCGGCGAGGACCCGATGATGTGCTCGACGCTACCGAGCGTCTTGAGCTCTTCGCGCAAGTACTCCGCTTCACGGGTCAAGCTGGCGATGCGCGCTTCGGCGGCCCGACGCTCCTCGACGGTGCGCAGGATGAGCGTGAAGAAGTCACCGCCGTTCACGCGATAGTGCGAGAGCGTCGCCTCGACCTCGAAGCGTTCGCCCTGCGTCGTCCGCGCCTGCAGGCCGCCCGCGATCCAGAGGCTGCCGGCGGCCTGGGCAAGGCTCGCCGTGTACCCCTCGATGCGCTCCCGGCATTCGCTCGTGAAGAGGTCGCGTACGTCGAGCTCGGCATCCGCGCTCGGACAGACGAACGCGGCGCGCGCCGCTCGATTCAGCAAAACGACGCGAAAATCCTGGTCGAAATTGACGACTGCGTCCATCGCGCTCTCGACGAGCTCGCTGAGCTGGACCTCACGTTCCCGCACCGCGCGCTCGGCGGCGAGGCGCTGGAGCTCAGCGGTGGCTCGGCTCGCGAAGACGCGAAACAGGGCCGTGGCCTGGGGCTCCGGCGGCATCGGCTTGTCGTCGAGCACCGCCAGCTGGCCGATCACTTCGCCGTGCGTATCGATCAGCGGCACGCCGAGGTAGCTCACCGCCCCCTGCGCTGCGAGGAACGGGTGCTGGTGGAACAGCTCGACGACGCGATCCGGAATGTGGACGGTCCGTCGCTCGTCGATGGCGATCTGGCAAGGCGTTCCCATCACGTCGTAGACCACGTCGTCGATGAACTGACCGCGAAGCTTGAGCGATAACGCACGAAGCTTCGTGCTCTCGCCCTCGAAGGTCGCGACCCACGCGCCCATCGTGCCGAGCGCTCCACTCAACGCGTCGATCAGGGCCGGGAAGAAGCGCTCGCCCGTCTCGGTAGCGGTTCCTTCGACGACAGCGCGGAGCAGGGCCTGCTCATCGAAGGGTGTCATGGGCTCGTTAGTTTTCACGATAGAGGTCGCCAAATATCATGAATTATGAATTTTCACGATCCGGCGCGGGAATTGTCTTGCCACATAAATGATTGAATTTATTGTTATTTTTATAGATTAGCGACAATTGAAGAGCCTGGCACGCCGGGTGCTCTCAGGTGGGCCACGACGGCCCGGAACGGGCCGCCACCCACCCAAGAAAGAGAGTCCTCATGACCGCCCTCATCGAGATCCCGAACCAGAGCCGCTACGCGCGCGCCGTCAGCGCTTCGAAGAAAGCGCGTTGGGCGATCGAAGCCGACGTGTTGCGCGGCCGCACGCTCGAGCCCGAGCACAAGTACCTCCCTGATGGGCTGTCGCTCACCGCCCGAATCGGCTTCCTGACCGAGCGCGAGCGGCGCCTGTTCAGCCAGGTGCAGGGGCGCTCGTACGCCAACATCTTCGGGCTGGTCGAGCGCTACATCAACGCGAAGATGCTCGAGCTCAGCGCCGAGCACGTGTTCGGTGACCAGATCGCGCTCGAGGCTCTCGTGCGCTTCAGCGACGAGGAGCTCAAGCACCAAGAGCTGTTTCGCACCATCGAGCAGCAGGCCGCACGCGTGATGCCGCCGGGTTATCGCTTCCTGCCCGATCCGAACGACGTCGCGCGCGCGGTGCTCTCCAAATCGACCTGGGCCGTGCTGGGGCTCACCTTGCACATCGAGCTCTTCACGCTGACTCACTACAAGCAGAGCATCGAGCCCGACGCGAGCATTTCCCCGCTTTTCAAGGACGTCTTGCGCTTCCACTGGCTCGAAGAAAGCCAGCACGCCGTGCTCGACGAGCTCGAGTGGCGGCGCAGCGACGCGGCCATCGACGCGCACGAGCGCGAGCGCGGGGTGACGGAGCTGATCGAGCTCGTTGCCGCCGTCGACGGGATGCTGCAGGTGCAGGCGGCGGCCGACGCCGAGTACTTTCTCGCCGTCTTGGAGCGGAAGCTCGCTCCATCTGAGGCAGCGCAGGTATCGGCGACCATCCTCGCGGCGTACCGTCACCAGTACATCGCGTCCGGCATTCGCGACACGCGCTTCGTGGAGGTCCTGCGAAGCCTGATCACGACCGCCGATTTCGAGCGCATTCTGCAGGCCCTTGCGCCGTTACTCTAGCTCCCCGCTCGGCAACGCCCGGTCGCGACGCGGCGACCGGGCCGAGCCGCGCTCGGCACGATCACGTCGTGCGCTTGCGAGCCCGCGGAGCCGTCCGGCGCGCGGGCTTCTCGGCGGTCGTGCGCGCGCTTCGGGCAGGCTTGGCCGAGGGCGCGTGCGAGTGGGCATGCGATGGCGTGTGCGCGTGCGCCGCGGCGTGCGCGTGCGCCGCGCCGTGCGTGTGCGACGGTCCCCCCACGTAGAGCTCGATGCCGCCGTGCTTCACGCCGCGCAGCGCCAAGATCCGGTCGGCAATGCCCTGGAGCTCGTCCGAGCGTCCCTGCATCACGATCACCTCCAGACAATGATCGTGATCGAGGTGCACGTGAACGGTCGAGCGCACGCGGTCGCCCAGATCGTGCTGTAGCTCCGTGAGGCGCTCCGTCAGATCACGAACGTGGTGGTCGTAGACGAGCGTCAGCGCCGCCACCGCGTCCGCCCCGCGCCGCACCTGAGCGCGGATGACCGCGGCGCGCGCCAGATCGCGCAGTGCTTCCGAGCGTGTCCCGCCGCGCGATTCCACCACCCGATCGAAGTCGCGCAGGAGCTCCTCCTCCATGGCGACGCCAAAACGAACGAGTTTTTCGGCCATGGCGTCGACTAGGAATAGCATGGAGCCGTCGCGCCATGACGAAACGTCGGCCCAGGTTTCGCGCCCGCACGCTCCTCGCCGCCGCGCTCGCGGTCGTGCTCGGCGGCGCCGTCGCCGCGCGCCGGGAGTCGAACGCGCGCGCCGACGCTTCGCGCCGCTCGCGCCCGCACCCCCACGACGGAGCGTCCTCACGCCACGCGCACCGCGACGTCCCGCTCGCGTCACCGTGGGCGAGCCGCGAAGCGTGCCTCGTCGCGCTGAAGGCGGGCGGCTCGGAGCGCCGGGCCGGCAGCGCACGCGTGGGCGCCTGGAACCTGCACTGGTTCCCGGACGGTCGCCCCGGCGACGATCCGTCCGCGCACGGTGCCGACGTCGACTGGCTCGCCTGCGCGATTGCATGGATGCGCGTCGACGTGCTCGCCGTCGAGGAGATCAAGCGGCCTCCGCGCGGCACGGAAGGGCTCGACGCGCTCGTGCGAAAGCTCGACGCGCTCACGGGAGGCGCCTGGCACTCGCTGCTCGACGCTTGCCCCCGGGCCTCGGGGCAACACGTGGGGTTCCTCTACGACTCCCGCCGCGTGAGGCTCGTTTCGAGCGCGACCATCGGCGAGCTCAACCCGCGCGGCGAAGCATGCAAGGACGAGCTCAGACCGGGGCTAGCTGGTTACTTCGTCTTCCCGGGCGGCCTCGACCTCAGCGTGATCGCGGCGCACTTGAAGAGCGGCAATGACGCCCGTGGCCTCGAGGAGCGGGCGCGATCGTTCGTGGCGTTCGCCGACGCCGTACGCATCGCGGGCACGACGAGCCACGATCGTGACGTGCTCCTGCTCGGCGACATGAACACGATGGGCTGCGAAGGCTGCGAGCCGTCCGTCACGCACGCCGCCGAGCTCGCGCGCACCGACGCCATTTTCGCGGGCCTTCGCGTGCCCGTGACGCGCGTGCCCCAGGCGATCGCGTGCTCGCACCACTACAAGAAGACGAGCACGTTGCTCGACTGGGCGGCAAAGAGCGATCTCGGCGAGCTCCCCGACAGTGCGCGCGTCGTCGTCTCGGGCGCGTGCGGTGAGCTCGGCTGCGACGCGCTCTCCTCGGGTCTCGCCTCGCAGGAGCACCTGAGCGACCACTGCCCGATCTGGGTCGATCTCGACGACGTCGACCGCGACTGACGAGAGACGCGCCGGGCGAATTCGGCTAGCGTTCGCCGCATGCCGAGCTACTGGCTGGTGAAGAGCGAGCCCTTCAAATACCCGTTCGAGCGCCTGGTCAAAGAGCGCAAGACCACCTGGGACGGCGTCCGAAATTTCGAAGCGCGAAACCACCTCCGCGCCATGAAAACGGGCGACCAGCTGCTCTTCTACCACTCGAACGAAGGCAAAGAGATCGTCGGCATCGCCAAGGTCGTGCGCGCGGCGTACCCGGATGCCACCGCCGACGACGGCGACTGGTCGGTCGTCGACGTGGCTCCGGTCAAGGCGCTCGCCGCTCCGGTTTCGCTCGCGGCGATTCGCGACGACAAGAAGCTCGCGGAGATGCAGATCTTGAAGCGCTCGCGGCTCTCGGTCGTCCCGGTGACGCCCGCGGAGTTCAAGCGCGTCCTCGAGCTCGGTAAGACGAAGCTCTAGGCGCGGCCGCCGAGCTACTCGGCCTTCACGTCGCGATGCTCTTTGATCTCGATGAGCGTCGAGAGCGCCTCGATCTCGCGCTTGGTCTGAATTTCACGCTGGCGCAGAGTCTTGAGCTCGGCTTCCACCTTCCGCACGTTCGCTTCGTTGTCGCGGAGCGCGTCACGAAGCTTGTCGCGTTCACCCTTGAGAAGCTCGATTTCGATCGCCACGGTCCGAGACCTTAGGCGAGGGAACTAAATGGCGGCAAGGGTGTGGTTCATAAGTTGTGGAAAAGAAAGTGACGATCCAGCGTGTTTTTGGCTTGATGGGTGCGGTTCCGGGGGCTAGATTGAAAGGCGAAGCTCGCGGCACACCTGCTTGCGAGTGACACGTTTCGCAGAAGGTTTCGAGGGACGTTGCAGCGGGCGTCGAGCGCGGTGGTGCTGAGCCATCGTCGGTCGGAGCTCGCAGCCGCTCGTTCGCGGAAGGAGCTCACCGAAGGTCCTTTCCCGAGCGGGTGAAGAATGCGCCGGCCGCTCCGACACGTGGGACGGCCAGCTTCGCTGTTGCAAGGCAGCAAGGCTCCCCGGACTGGAAGGCGCCTCGATCTCACCTTCGCCGCGGGCGTTCGCGCGTTCGCGACGGGGCGATCTCGGCGCGTGCTCGGGCGGCAGGGTGCACTCCTGGCTCTGCGGCGCGGGCGCGTCGCGACGAGAGGCGTCTGTATCCGCTCGCGCTCGGGCCTCCGCGCAGCCATGCGCGTGCTCGAGCCGGTCGGCACAGCCGGTCGACACTTGAAGCTCACGCTCCCAGTGCCGGTCGCCCGTGGTCTTCGGATCAACCGTCACTCGGCGCAAGTCGGGCTCGACGGGCGGGGTCAGTGCTCACTCGTGGGCGTGCTCGGATTTCATCTCGATTTGGCAGACAGCCGGCGGAGTGCCGCGCGAGAGCGCACAGTCCGCCGGCCGAAGGCGCTCCGAACCCGTGGAGCGCGGAGCCCGTTCACGCGTGCCCCGCGCGAAACGGATTTGGGGCTCGGCAACGGATGGCCGCCGCAAGGCGCAACCGCGACCTGGGCCCCCGGATCGTCAGAAGCGGCTCGCGCGAGCACGAAACCGGAAGAAGACGCCGGTTCCATGACTCGCGCGGGCGGCCGAAGCGGGCAGCGCGCCGTGAAGCGAGCTGCTCACGCCCGCCGGGTAAACCGGCAAGCGGACCGTCGAGATGAAATTCGGGTGCTCTTTGACAAACTGGGTTCGCTCGTCCTCGTTCGACGCACCTCGCATTGAGCATCTTCCGGCAGGAAGCTCTGCTCGACGCACCCCGGGATCCGGCAGCACGGAGTCGCATGCTCCGTGCCGTGACATCGCGGGACCGTGGTGCGCGGCGCCACCCCCGAGCATCGATTCGACTCGGCGGTGGTGCGGCGGCAGGTAACTGTCGCAACGAGCCAAAGGACGAGACGCTCGTGGACACGTCCCCGCCCTACCGCTAAACACGGTGGGAGCGAGCACGCGTCCCGGGCTCCCGAGTCAACGGCGCCCTCGCGGGTTGCCGCAGCCGCCCCCGGTGATGGAGCACCGAGAGGCGGTGCTCGGGTGCCGGCTCGAGCGTCAGAGATCGGAACACAGGTGAGGGCTTCCCCAGCCGACGGCGCGGGAGGTTCGCGGGCGCACGACGCACCGCAACCTGCTGCCACCGATCGAAGCCACGGCGCTCAACGGCGCCGTAGAAGCCCCGGATCGAGCAGGCGCGAACCTCGCGGATCCGGAGTGCTTGAGCCCAGGAGAGTGAGATGGTGCCCCGGTATTTTCGCCGGGGAGCCGGTGAGAAACCCTCGGCACGGGGCGTGATGGCGCCCACCCACCGGCAAGCAGCTTCCGTGAGGGCGGCTCGGGAAACCGACGCCGCCCTCACGTTATTTTGTGCGATCGGGCGTTGCGACGGGGACCTCGACGAGCTCACCGCGCGCCGCGACGCGGAAGCGCGTGCGCTTCGTCGCGCGCTGGGCAGCGCTCGCTCCGCTCGTGAGGTGCTCGAGCGCTGAGCGCTGGCGCTCGCTCGGACGGGTGTGCACGCGCGTGAGCACGGCGCCTCGCTCGAGCGTCAGCGTGATGCGCGTCCGCCACACGACGCCGGTGCCGCGCTCGAGCTGCTCGATACTCGCCGTCGGGTGGCGCTGGGGGCGGACGGTGCCGTCATGGTGCGGGACGAGCCACGTCGTCGTGCCCGGCCCGCCGCGCAGGACGACTTCTTCTTCGATGACGACGACCGTCTCGCTGGGCGCGGGCGGCGGTTTTTCGGTCATTTCGCGTACTCCCCCGTATCGGGGGGCGGCACGACCGCGCCGGCGTCGCTGCTCGAGCTCTTGTTGAGCCGCGCGCCGCCCTCCTCGCGCGCGTCCGTGCGCGTGCGCTCGAAACGCGGAGTCGCGTCCGAGCGGCAGCCCGGACCAAAGCCGGTGGCGTCGATCTCGAGGTCGGTGCTGCCGCTCCGCTCGTCGCCGGCCTTGTTCTCGTGGACGACCTCGAGACGCACGCTGCGCGTGCCCGCCCTGGCGGGCGAGCAGTACGCGACGAGGTAGTACTTGGCGTGCGTGGCGGCGACGCGCGCCCCCGCCTCTTCGAACGCAATCGGCAACGTGTCGGCGCGCTGGGAATGGATGACGCCGCCGCGCGCGAAGCCGAGATACGGAACGTCCTCGCCGACACCGATGCCGATGACGTCGTGCTTCGTCTGGTCGAGCGCTTGGTAGAGCTTGTCGTCCGGGGTGCGGCCCGCGAGATCGGGGCCGAGGGCAAAAACGACCAGCGTCGCGAGCTCGACGGGCTTGGCGTTGCTCTGCGCCGCCCGATCGAGCTCGGCAAGCCCCGCGACGACGGCGCCGTTGAGATCGCGCGATTGATCCTTGCTGCTCGCCTTCAACAGGGATGCGGCGGCAAATGCCGTGGCGCCGCGCGGGTAGTCGCCGACCACCTTGAGCCCGGGGCTGCCGTCGTAGGCGCGAACGCTGACCGGCAGCGACTCCCGCAGCTTGCGCACGAACGCTTCGACGGCCTGCACGTACGCCGCACGCTGCTCCGCGCTCGGGTTGCCGCTCAGATCGACGAGCAAGAGCACGTGCTCGTGCGTGACGAGCTCGCGCGCGAGAAGCATGCGGCCCACCTGCCGTGCGTCGAGCTCCTGCCCATTTTCGTACACGTGGAAATTCTTGGCTTCGAGATCCGTCACCGGCTCGTCCCCGTCCGTGACACCCACGTAGAGCGCTACGTTCGAGGGTTTCTGCGCGCTCGTGGCGAGCGTCTCCACGTGTACGCCGCCGAACAGCGAGCAGCCCGCGGCGAGCGCCGACCAGCCGAGGGCCGCCGCGCTCGCGAGGCGCCGCGCCCAGTCGCTCATTCCCACACCGTGCGGCCGGCACGCGCGTCGTCGAGCATGTCCTTCATCCGATACGAAAGCTCCGTGGGCAGCTCGGCCTCCGAAAACGCGCGAACCTCGAGGATCTCGAGCGGGTTCTCGGGGCTTTCTGCGGTGAGCTCGATGCGCGCCTCGACGACCACGGTCACGGCGTGAAAACGCGCGTCACGGTCCGGCCCCGAATACACCCCGATGAGCCGGCCGAGCTCGAGGACCTTGCCCCCCGTTTCCTCGGCGAGCTCGCGCGTGAGCGCGCTCCGGAGCGTCTCCCCCCACTCGAGCGTCCCGCCCGGGAGCGCCCACCCGCCCGTATCGCCGCGCCGAATCAGCACCCAGCGCCCGTCGGGGGTGCGCGCCGCCGCGGCGATGCCGACGACGGGGCGGCGCAAGACGTGCCGCAGGACTTCCTTGGCGATACCGAAAAGAGCAGAAGGGATCTTCACGTCGCGGGAGCATGCCGTGTTCCCGCGCGGCTGTCCTGCGTGGTATTCCCGGCACCCTCGCCAGCCCGAGCCCATGCGTCGAGCCACCGTCCTTTGCTGTTTGGCTCTCGCTTCCTGCTGGGAGCGCGCGGAGCCGCCCGGCGCCGAGGCACGTCCGCTGTCGCTCACGGTGGCAGCCGCATCGGCCACCCCGCTCGCCCCGCGCGCGCCGGCGCGCACCGCGACGCCGGGCACGATCGAGGACAACCTCCCCTTTTCGCCGACGGGCGAGCGCGCCGCGAGCATCGCCTGGCGCACCTGGATCTACACGGACGTGGGACCCCAGCGCACCCGCTACGGCTACTTGCGCGCCGGCGCGGTGGTCGACGTGCGCGGGCCCGCCATCAAGAACGACGGCTGCGACGGCGGCTGGTACCGCGTCAACCCGCGCGGCTTCATTTGCCTCGGCCTGGGTGCGACGCTCGAGCTCGACCATCCGGTGGCGGTCGCGGCCGCCAAACGCGCGGTGCGCGGCGAGCGCCTGCCGTACGCGTACGCGCTCTCTGCCGATCCGGCGCCGCTCCTCTACTTTCGCCTGCCCACGGCGCGCGAGATGCACGACTCCGAGCAGGTCGACGTGGCGAACCGCGGCGCGATCGCGCTCGAGCGTATTCAGCGACTCGGCATCCAGGCGCTCTTTCCGGGCGGGGAGCCGCCGCCATTCCTCGCGAACGGCGCCAAGCTGAAGAAGCCGCACGGCGTGAAACAGCCGCTCCGCTACGCGTATCACGCCGGCCAGGCGAGCGTGGACAGCGGCTTCGCGTTCACGCACACCTTCGACTGGGAGGAGCGCCGTTTCGGGCTCACGACCGAGCTCGACATCATCGCGCTCGATCGCACGAAGCCCGTCGTGCCGAGCGAATTTCACGGCACCGCGCTCGCCGAGGGCGAAGATCTCCCGGTCGGTTTCGCGATGGGCGGGGGACAGCGCTACACGCTGCACGCAGACGGCAGGCTCTATGCCGGCTCCTCGCTCGGCCGCCGCGAGCCGGTGAAGCTCACGGGCGAGCGGCGCCCGGGCGCCATGCTCGAAGCGCGCGACGGAACCTGGGTCCCGCAAAACATGCTGCGCCTCGTCCAACGCCGCAGCTCATTTCCGAGCTTCGCGACCGGCGATCGCAAATGGGTCGACGTTTCGATCAAACAGCAGGCGCTCGTGGCCTACGTGGGGAAGCGCCCGGTCTACGTCACGCTCGTGAGCACGGGACGCTCGGGCATGGCGGATCCGGAGGAGACGGATGCCACCGTGCGCGGCACGTTCATGATCTACCAAAAGGAGGTGAGCTCCACGATGGACGGCGACGAGGACCGCTCCGACTCGTTCAACCTGCACGACGTGCCGTTCGTGCAGTACTTCAACAAAGGCTACGCGCTTCACGGCACCTACTGGCACGACGACTTCGGCAAGACGCGCAGCCACGGTTGCGTCAACCTGGCGCCCGCCGACGCAGCCTGGCTCTTCGAGTGGACCGATCCCGAGGTGCCCGCGACGTGGCACGGCGTGATCAACAAGGACCGCGGCACCGTCGTTTACATAAGGCCCTGACCGGCCTTGCAATCGGGGGGGAGAGGCGCTCTCCTGAGGGGAAATGGCGTCGAGTGAGCTCACGGACCTGCTCAAGCGCTCCCTTCAAGTCGGCGCACGGGAGGTGCGGCTCACGCCCGGCCGCCGCACCGTGGTGTCGTTGCCGCAAGGCGACAGCGAGGTGCGCGGCGACGCGTGGACCGCGGAGCGCATCGACGAGCTCGTCGGCACCGTGATCACGCCCGCGGCGCGCCGCACGCTGGGCTCCGGCTTCGCCGAGTGGGATTTCTCGCTGGAGGGGCGCGGCACGGTTCGCGGCCGCGTCGAGATCAAGGGCGGCGTCCCGCACGCCGTCTTCAGCCTCGATCGCGCGAACGTCGCCGGCGGACGCGACGATCGCGCACCACCGCCGCCGCCGCCCGCTCGCGACGAGCGTCCCGCGCCCATGGCACGCGAAGACGCGTTCGGCGGTTTTCAGGACCGCTCGCTCCCCCCGGAGCCGGCGTCGATCCCCGTCGCCGCCGACCCACGCACGCCGATCGCGACGCAGCCCCGCATGCCCGCGGCGGTCGAGCCGCGCATCGCGGTCTCGAACGGCCCGACGGCGCGCGCTTCGTTCGATGCGCTCGCGCAAGGACCGACCGGTCACATCGATCGGCTGCTGCTCTTGATGCTCGAAAAGAAGGCGTCCGACCTCCACGTCACGACGGCTTCCGTCCCCCTCCTGCGCGTCGACGGCGAGATGGGTCCGATCGCGGGCGAGGCCGAATTCACGAGCGAAAGCATGCAGGCGATGCTGATGCCGATCGTGCCGCCCCGCAATCGCGAGGAGTTCGACAAGACGCACGACAGCGACTTCGCGTACGAGCTCCCCGGCCGCGCGCGCTTCCGCGTGAACATCTTCCAGGACCTGCACGGCACGGGCGCCGTGTTCCGCGTGATTCCGAGCAAGATCCTGACGGTCGACGATCTCGGTCTGCCCAAGGATCTCCTGACGCTCTGCCACCTGCCGAAGGGGCTCGTGCTCGTCACGGGCCCGACCGGCTCGGGCAAGAGCACGACCTTGGCCGCGCTCATCGACTACATCAATCGAACCCGCAACGCGCACGTGATCACGATCGAGGATCCGGTCGAGTTCGTGCACCCGAACAAAAAGTGCCTCATCAACCAGCGTCAGGTCGGCGAGCACACCGACTCGTTCAAGCGCGCGCTGCGCGCCGCCCTGCGCGAAGACCCGGACATCGTTCTGCTCGGCGAAATGCGCGACCTCGAGACCGTCTCGATCGCCATCGAAACGGCCGAAACCGGCCACCTCGTGTTCGGAACGCTGCACACGTCGTCCGCCCCTTCCACGATCGACCGCATCATCGATCAGTACCCGCCGGAGCAGCAGAACCAGATCCGCGTGATGCTCTCGTCGAGCCTCAAGGGCGTGATCTCGCAGATGCTCTGCAAGAAGATCGGCGGCGGCCGCGTCGCCGCGCTCGAGGTCATGTTCTCCGTGCCCGCCATCGCGAACCTGATCCGCGAGTCGAAGATCTTCCAGATCCCCTCGATCATGCAGACCGGCAGGAAGCTCGGCATGCAGCTCATGAACGACGCCTTGGTCAAGCACGTGAAGGACGGCAACATCACGGCCGAGGAAGCGCTTTCGAAGAGCTACGATCGCGCGACGCTCACGATGCTCATGCAGCAGAACAACATCCCCGTGCCGGCCGCCGCCGGCTGACCGTCGAAGCTACGACGCGACGGTACGCGGCAGCGCGGCCCGCTGCGACTCCGCGAGAAGCCGGCGCGCGAGGAGCACGTGCCCGAGGAGCGCGGACGAAACCATGATCGCCATCCACGCATAGGGGAACTCGGTGATCCAGCGGTTTACCTCGGCGTCGCCGAACGCGCGAATCAGCGGCGTCGCGAGAAAGGCGACCGTCACGATGATCGCGAGCAGCACGGATCCGAGCAGATTCCACGCGACGATCACGGCGCGCGGCACGCTGCCGCGAGCGAGAAACAGAGCGAGCACGAGCGCCGTCGCGCCGCTCACGATGTCGAAGTTGTAGCCGCCGTACGACATGATCCTCGGCATCACCCCTTCGTTCGCAGCGCGATGCATGACGAGCTCGAGCGGCAAGCGAAACGCCTGAAAGCCGACGAGCGCCACGAGCGGCAGCCCCGTCGCTAGCCGCTTGCCGAGGGGAGAGAGCCCGACCGCGACCGCCGCACCGAGCGTCGAGAGCATCCAGAGCATGAGCGGCGGCGGGCGCAGGTCGAAGCGACCGAGCAAACCCGAGAGCGCGAGCACGGCGATGAACGCCATGAAGCCCCCGATGCCGAGCAGCGCGACGAGCGCGTGCCGCCGCGCTCGTCCGTCGTCGAACGCCCGGCGCTCGGCCGCGTAAACGCCCGCCACGAACCCGAGGGCGAGCACGACGGCGATAGTCGGGATCCCCAACCGCACGAGATTCGATGCCATGCGGCAAGTTTACTTTAGTTTTTAATAGCTCCACCAATTAAATTGATAGTATACTGAGCCGAGATGGAAAGGCGCCGTAACTACAAGCAATTCTGCGGACTCGCCCGCGCCCTCGACCACGTGGGGGAGCGCTGGACGCTGCTCGTCGTGCGGAACCTGCTGCTCGGACCGAAGCGCTACTCCGATCTGCTCGAGGAGCTGCCTGGCATGACGACGAACCTGCTCGCGGCGCGCCTGCGCGAGATGGAGCGGCTCGGCCTCGTCACGAAGCGGAAGGCAAAGACGCCCGTGCGCGCGACCGTCTACGAGCTCGCGCCGAGCGGCCGCGCGCTCGAGCCGGCACTGATGGAGCTTGCGCGCTGGGGCGCGCGCTTCATGGATCGACCGGGCGACGACACCATGAACATCGGCTGGGCGCTGCTCTCGTTGAAACGGCGCTACCGCGGCGGGCACGCGCTCGTGGCCGAGCTCGTCGTCGACGACCGCGCGTTCGAGCTCGTGCTCGAGCCGAGCTATCTCGGCGTGACGGAGGGTTCGGCGACACGCCCGGACGTGACGGTTCGCGGCTCACTCGATGCGATCCGCGCGTGGCTGTTTCTCGGGCGCGACCCGCAGGCGCTGCGAGCCGAGGGCGCGCTCTCGGTCGATCGCTCGGAGGCGGCCTGGCAGGCGCTCAGCACGGCCTTTGCTCCGCGTGAAGCGAGCGCCGAGGCGGTCGCTGCGCGCGGCTCGGGTCAATCCGCGGCCGAATAGACCGGCGATACCGCGTCTCTGCACCGCTCATGCGCCGAGCGCGCTAGCGAACGAGATCGCGACGATCGGCGATCGCTTCCCACGCGGCGGGGGCCGAATCGAGCGGGCCGAGCCGCGCCGCGAACGTGACGCCCGTCTGGCTCGCGAGCTCGCCGGGCACTTCGAGCACCGGCTCGACGACGAGATTCGGCGGGTGGCCCACCGGATCGCTCGACAGCACCGCAGCGTCGAGGCCGCGCAGCTTGATCCCGAGCTCCTTCCTCGTTTCCGCGGTCACGTTGAACAGGCAGCCGTCGATGCTCGCGCCCGACGCGGTTTGGCTCACGTTGAGCCGGCAAACGCGCACGTCGGCCGTCGCTTGCAGCAGGCGATCGAGGTACGGCGCCTCGTCCTCGCGCAGCGCCTCGCGCAGCTTCAAGATGCCTTCTCTCGCGCGCGCGTCGCCGAGATACGCGAGCATCATCGCGGCGTGCAGGCGCACCGGTCGGTGGTGCGCCTCGAGCAGCTCCGCGAAGCGGTCGGACGGCGCGGCCGATTGACCGTCGTCGCCGAGGCTGCCGAGCGCCGGACCCTGGATCTCGATCTCGGTTCCTTCCGCGTTCGTGCCCCACTTGACGGCCTGCCCCGGGAGCAGCGGCCCTTCGTAGAAGAGCGGGCGGCTGTCGACCTGCTCGCGGCGCGACGAGCCCGAATCGCGCGCGAAGAACAACACCTGCAACGTGATCGCGCGGAGCTCCGTGCTGCCGTTGTTGACGACGGCCACGTCGACGTCGGTGTAACGCTTGCGCAAGCTCTCGTGCTCGATGGCGCCACGGCCGGGCCGCACCCGCTGCTTCAGGAGCAGGACGCTGAGCCGCGGCGGCGGATCCGCCCACAAGAGCGAGTCGGAGCGCGCGCAGCGGCACGGATCGCCGAGCGTCACACCGGGGCCGCTCGCGACCGGCGCGGGCGCGCGCGCAGGCGCTTTCGGCTTCGCGGCGGGGCGCGGCGGCGGCGCGCTCGCGGGCTCCGATTCGGCGTCGTCGGCGGCAGGCTCCTCGCGCGTCCGCGCTTCGTGGCGCGGCTCGCGCGCCGAAAATTGGCGCTCGGGCTGTCCGCTCAGCGTGCGGTGCGCGACGAGCACGGCGGCCAAGCCGCTCGCCGTGAGGGTGACGACGATCGCGAACGTCGTGCGCGGCAGGAGGCCCTGGAGCTCGGCCAACGTGAAGCCTTTGAAGCGCGAGGGCGCGGGCGGCTGCTCGGACCGCTCGAGTGCCGGAAGGTAGGTGTCCATCTCGCGCTCGAAGGCTTCGCGCACGGCGTCCGGCGGTTGGCCTCCGTACGCGAGGAGCCGATCGGTCAGGAGCCCGAGCAAGAGCACGGCGATCGCCCCGCCGAGGGCGATGCCGGTGGCGAGTGCCGGGCCGCTGCCGAACAGCCGGCGTGCGAGCTCGGCCCCGGTGAGACCGACGATGCCCGCCGCGGCGACGGCGGCAACGCGCACGATAGTGCGCTGGCGCTTGATGGTGCGCGGCTCCGCGCTGCGCCCGGACGAGAAGTTCGCGAGCAAGAGCCGGTGGTGGGGACTGAGCGCCGGATCGAACGAGAGAAAGAGGCGCTCGCCCTCGATGTCGGCGTGGTCGATCGCCGCCCAGGGCACGAGCACGCGCGTACCGGTCGTGAGCGCCGCGGGCGCGTAGTCCTCGCTGAAGGAGCCGACACCGAGGTGCACGAGAACGAGGCCGTGCGGCGTGCACTCGAGCTCGACGGTACCGATCGCATTGCTGCGCTCGGAGGCGACGGCGACGGCACGGACCTTCATGACGGGGCGCGCATGCTAGCACGCGGGGCCGGCCGGCCGCCCTCGCGCGCGCAGCGGAACGACTCGCGCGGTTCGACGCAACGCGGCGTGGCGCAGAGCGACGCGCTCAGGAGGGGCCGTTGGCGAGATCGTCGGCGAATGCGGTCACGCGTTCTTCGATGAGGGCCTGATCGTAATCGAGCGTGGCCACGTGATACGAGCGCTCGAGCACGAGCTCTTCGAGCTTCGGGCAGCGAATCAGCTCGAGCAGCGCTCGCGAGTTCTCGGGCGAGACGCTGTGGTCGTTACGCGAGTACATGACGAGCACGGGGCACGGCATGATGGCGAGCTGCCGGCGCACGCGTGGAAGCGCGCGCAGCAGCGAATTGCCCGCCGCGGAAGGTACCCAGCCGAACGCGTGCTCGCCCACGTTGGGCTTCGCAATGTCGTTGGCGGTGAGCCCTGCCACCTTGCGCGGGACGGCGGGCAAGATCTTCTCGAGGTACGGCCCGAGCCTGACGACGATGCCGCGCCGATCGAGGATCTGCGCGTTGATGGTGACGACGCCCGCCGCCGCGACCGCACCGCTGCTCGCGGCATCGAGCGAGAGCGTGCCGCCCATCGAGAGTCCGACCATCACGACGCGGTCGGTGCGCTCCCTGAGCGCGCGAGCGCGCGCGACCACGTGGTGACGCCAATCGTCGTAGCGCGTGGGCAAGATGTCCCGCCACGTCGCACCGTGACCGGGCAGGACCGGCAGATCCACGGTGAAGCCGCGCGCCGCGAAGAGCTCCCCGAGCGGTCGCAACGAGAAGGGGCTCCCCGTGAAGCCGTGGACGAGCAGGAGCCCGGTGGGCGCGCGCGCGCCGGATCCGGTCGCGGACCACGGCTCTTTACCGGTGCGGGCGGGGGGGGACGGAAATGACGCCGAGCTCGTCATGGGCGCAGGCAATAAGGCTCAAAAGAGCTTACCTTGCTCGGCCGCGGAGCGCACCTGCTTCCCGAGGTGCTCGTACGCCTTCTTGGTTGCGACGCGGCCGCGCGGCGTGCGACCGAGGAAGCCTTGCTGCAAAAGATACGGCTCGTAGACATCTTCGATCGTGTCGCGGGGCTCGGCGAGCGCGGCGGCGACGGTCTCGACCCCGACCGGACCGCCGTCGTAGTGATCGATGAGGACGCCGAGTAGGCGCCGATCCATCTCGTCGAGCCCGGCCGAGTCGACGCCCACCCGTTCGCAGCAGAGCTCGACGATGGCGCGCGTGATGCGCCCCTCCCCTTCCACCTCCGCGAAATCCCGCGTGCGGCGGAGCAGTCGATTGGCGACGCGCGGCGTGCCGCGCGAGCGTTGCGCGAGGGTACGAGCTCCGTCTGCCTCGCAGGGAATACCGAGCAGCCGCGCGCTGCGGATGATGATGCGCTCGAGATCCGCGGGCGGATAGAAATCGAGGCGCAGCGTGACGCCGAAGCGCTCCTGCAGGGGCTTCGTGAGCAGGCCCGTGCGCGTCGTGGCCCCGACGAGCGTGAACGGCTTCACGTCGAGCGTGAGGCTCTCGGCGTAGGCGCCCTCGCCCATCATCACGTCGATGCGAAAATCCTCGACGGCCGGGTAAAGCGCTTCCTCCACGGGCGCGGACAGCCGGTGGATCTCGTCGATGAAGAGCACGTCGGCGCGCTCGAGGCGCGTCAGCATGCCCGTGAGCACGCCCTTGTGCTCCACGGCGGGGCCGCTCGTGATGCTGATGTGCGTGCCCATTTCCTTCGCGAGAATGTGGGCAAGCGTCGTCTTGCCGAGGCCCGGCGGGCCGCACAAGAGGACGTGGTCGAGCGGCTCGCCGCGGCGACGCGCGGCCTCGACGAAAACGCGCAGGTTCTTCTTGTGCTGGTCTTGCCCGACGAACTCCTCGAGCGTCTCCGGCCGAAAGACGCGATCGAAGCGCTCTTCCTCGCCCCCGCCGCCCGCGCGCAGGACGTCCGTCTCGTTCGCGGCCGGCGCCAAGGGCGGCACGGCCTTGATCTTCGGCACGGCCTTGATCTTCGGCTTGTCCATCAGCGCGTGCTCGGGGCTCCCGTGTCCATCGCCTGCTTTTGGCTTATCACGGTTCGGCCGGCAAAAGGAGCGAGAAGGCCCCGCTGCCGGCGCGCCGGGCCGCGATCACCATGCCGCCGTGCAGCTCGACGATGGAACGCCCGAGGCGCAGCGCGAGCGCGAGGCCGCGATGCTCGACGGCCCCGGGCGTGTCCGGCGGATCGAGCAGCGCCGCGAGCTCCGTCTCGTCGAAGCGCTCGCTCGGGATCTCGATGTCGAGCCGCACCCAGGCCGAGGCTTCGGGCGCGGCGACGACTCGCAGCGACGGTGTCGTCGCCTGACGCATCGCGTACGCGACGAACGTCGCGAGCGCGCGCGGAAGCCGCTCGCGGTCGACCCTGACCTTGCGCACGCCGGGCATGAGCTCGACGACGACCTGCACCTCGCGATCGTCGAGCAGATCGCGACCCTTTTGCACCGCTTGCTCGAGGACGACGCCCATGTCCACGGCGTCGAGCACGAGCGTGAGCTGCCCCGCTTCCACGCGCGCAGCGTCCAGGATCGTCTCGATCAGCGCCAAGAGCTCGCGCCCGCGCCGCTCGATGAGCTCGAGGCTCTCGCCTTGCCCCTGCGAGATCGACTGCGCCCGGCGCACGAGCTCGGTAAACCCGAGGATGGCGTTGAGCGGACTCTTCAGGTCGTGGCTCACGCTCGCGAAGAACAGACCGCGCGTCCGCGCGGCGGCGTTGCGGGCGTCGATGCTGCGTTCCTGCGCGCGCGCGAAGACGCGAAAGCGCCCCGCGAGCCGTGCCACCGCCGCGCCGAGCTCGGCCACGACGCGGAAGTGCGCGGAGCCGAGCACGCGCAGACCGCCACCGACGGTCTCCGTGCCGAGCTCGCGCACGTCGCGCGTCGCGCTGCGCAGATCCGTCCCGAGCGCTCTACCGATCACGATGCCGAGCAAGGCGGCGATCGCGCTCGCGCACAGCGCGACGACGATCTCCCAGCCGTTGACCATCGCGACGGTCGAGCCGGCGAAGTCGACGCTCGCGCTGCCCTGATCGAGCGGCACGGTGAGGCGGATCGTGCCGGCGCGGCCGCGCTCGACCTTGTACTCCTCGGCCTCTCGCTGCGACGACGCGAAGAAACCGAGCGCGCGCGCCTGCAGCACCGCGTCCGGAATGCCCGCGCCCGGCACGATGCCCGGCCCCGGCTCGAGCCCGGCACGCGCCAGCATGCGCGCCGCCTCCTCGCGGCCGCGCTCGTCGGCGCGCCGCAGATGGCCGGCGACGATCAGCATCGAGCCGAGCGCGAGGCACACGACGGGCAGCGTGACCGCGACGACCATGCGGCGCGAGACGCGACCGCGGATGTGCCCGAGCCGCTCGGCGTCCTCCACCACCTCGCGCATCACCTCGAGCGGCGCGAGCATCAGCGCGCGCGCGAAGGTGGTGCGCAAGAGGACGAAGAGTGGCAGCGACGCGGCGCTCACGATCGCCAGGCCGAGCAGGCAGAGCGTCACGGACGTGCTCGGATCGAGCGTGCGGGGCGCGAACGGGATGGTCGCCACGGCGGCGCCCACGGCGGACGGCGCGAGCCAGCCCACGATGGCCCGACGCGGCTCGTCGCCGAGCTCGTAGAGCTGGTGTGCCTCGACCACCCGCGAGCCGACGGCGAGCGCGCGCAGCAGGAAGCGGTACCGGGACAATCGAGCGCCCGTGATCGCCGCGGCCGCGACGCCGCCCGCGAGCACGCCGCCGCCGAGCGCCGACGCACCCTCGAACCCGACGGTCCCGCTCAAGAGGAGCAGCCGCGGCGTGAGCAGCGCGACGAGGAGCGCGCCGAGCAAGGAGAAGAGCGCCTGCCAGGCGAGCACCCGCCGCACGAGATGCGAAGCGACTGGATTCATGCGGGCACGGGCTCCGGCGGCGGACGTGACGCGCGCGGGCGGGAACGGTCACGGCCACGCGCGTCCTTCGGCGGCTCGGTGGGGAGAACGATGCGGAAGATCGAGCCGCGCCCGAGCCGGCTCGAGAGCTCGATGCGACCCCCGTGCATCTCGACGAGGCGGCGCGTGATGGCGAGACCGAGCCCGGTGCCGGTGCGTCGCCGGCGCGCCTCGCTCGACTGCCAATACTCCTGGAAAATGGCTTCGTGCTCCTCTTCGGCGATGCCTGGCCCCGTGTCCTGCACGCGCACGCTCACCTCGTCGTCGACGGCGTAGACGTTGACGGCGACCTTGCCGACCTCCGTGTACTTGACGGCGTTGCCGATCACGTTGCCGACGATCTGGCGCACGCGGTGCTCGTCGACCCAGGCCACGGCGGGCAAGCCCGCGAGCACGAGCTCGAGCCCCTTGGTCTCGGCCGTGATGCGGAGCTCGCGCACGACCTCCTTGGCGACGTCGTAGAGGTCCACCTGGATCAGGTTCAGGCGTAGCTCCCCCGACTCGAGCGCGGACAGGTCGAGCACGTCGTCGATCAGCGCGCGCAGGTGCCCGCCCGAATTGCGCACGATGCCGAGCGCCTCCTTGGCGTCGGGCACGAGCGGGCCGTCCACCTCCGACAAGAGCACGTCGGTGAATCCGAGAATGGCGTTGAGCGGCGTGCGCAGCTCGTGGCTCAGCGCAGCCAAAAATGCGCTGCGATCGCGATCGTAGGCGAGCGCACCGGACAGGTCTTGCCGGTACACGCGCTCGGCGGCGGCAAAGCGATCGATGAGCACGTTGAAAGCGCTCGTGAGCAGGCCCACCTGATCGACGGAGCCCACGGGAATGACCTCGCCCGCCGGCTGGTGCTTGGCTCGGGCCATCGCGACGATGCGCTGGCGAACGAAGCGCACGTCCGCGTGAACGTCACGGGCGAGCGCGAACGCCACGAGCGCCGCGCCACCGACGAGCAAGAGCGTGAGCGCGACCATCGAACGAATCAGCGAGCCCGTGGCGAACGGAGCGTCGGGCACGCCGACGTAGGCGACGAGCCACAGCTTGTGCCAGGGGCGCGGCAGCCGTTCGGCGTGAAAGCGCGCGCGCCCGAGCGCCGTCTTCGTCGCGCCCGAGCCGCGCTCGATCGTGCGCACCATGTCCTCGCCGTCGCCGACGCCGCGCGTGAGATCGATGCGAATTTCGCCTTCTTCGGTCGCGAGGAGAAGCTCGGCGCCCGAGCGCAGGGCGGCGCGCTCGAGCACGGCCGTGCGGTCCTCGGGGCGGACGGAGCCGAGCCGAGCCGCCAGCACCTTCACGAGCAGCTCGCTGTCGCGCATCGCGCCGGACTCGGCTTGCCGGCGGAGCTGCCGCAACCCAAGCTCACCGATCGCGCCGGCCGAGAACAACCCGACCACCACGACCAGGGCCGGCGCCAACACGAAGAACGGCGGCCAACGGCGGCGGGAGCGCATGGGGCGAGGCGGCCCTACCGGCTACTCGTCGGTAGCAAGCCGCGCGAAGAGCGCATGGTCGAGCCAGCGCGAGCCCACCCATTCCGCCTGCCGGGCGATCCCCTCGAACCGGAAGTTGAGGCGCGCGATCACGCGCAGGCTCGGCGCGTTGTCGGTCGCCGCCGCGCAGCGCACGCGGTGCACCCCCATGCGCTGAAAGGCGAAGTCGATGCACGCTTGCGCCGCCTCCGTCATCAGGCCGCGTCCGGTGCACTCGCGCCTTAGCCAGTAGCCGAGCTCGCACGCGCGGTGCAGGTGCACGCACGAATCGAGCCCCACGACGCCACAAAGCTCGTTCGTCACGCGATCGCGCACGGCGAAGCGCGCCGCGCGCCCGGCGTCCCAATCGAGCGCGCAGGCCTCGGCGTAGCGCATGCTCGCCTCGGGCGAGGAGTTGAACGGCACCCACGGCAACCAGCGCTCGAGGTGCCAGCGCGAGCCCTCGACCGCTTCCCAGAGCTCGGGACCGTCGCTGCCGTCGATCGGCACGAGCAGCGTGCGCCCGCTCGTGACGGGCGAGCGCCGGAGCGAGGTGCGCGCTGCGAACACGAGCCCCTGCGACGGCTTGTCGAGGGTGCCGGAGGGTCGCTCGTGCTTGGTCTGCTTCATGGGCACTCGGCCTTCACCGCAAAGAGCTCGAGGTGGGCGGCCTCGTAGTCGCGCCACGCGAGCAGCCATTCGCCGGGCTTGCCGCCGCGAGCGAGCGCGGGATGGGGCTGCATGCCGCTCACCCGATTCACGATGCTCGGCATGGCCACACCGTCGCGCCCGAGCGGGGCGAGCTTCAAGCGCGACTCCTCGAACCAGGCGGTGGCGGCGCCGGCATCGTCGCCCACGATAGCCGGGCGCATGCCTTTCTCCGCGAAATTTCGATGCCAGAGCGGCTGCGGCTTGCCGTACTCGAGGAACGCGACGATCGCGCCGCCCTTCTCCTCGTCCCAGCCGACGAGGCAGCCGTCCTTGCCGCAAGCAAGGCGCGGCTGCGGCACGCGTCCGACCGCCTTCGCGACCGGACGCAGCGTTCCGAGCACCGCATCCGAGGCCGCGTGCTTGCCGGAGCGCGCTTGGGGCGCGATGCCCTTGGTCTTCTCGAACTCCGCTAGCGGCACGCTGAGCAGCGTCACCTGCGAGCGTTGCGCGGGAGCCTCGAGCGAGAAGGCGACGGAAAGCTCGCCGTGCGCCACCGCGGCGGCCGGCGCCCCGATCCGCTCGGGGAGGCCCTTGATCGGAACGAGTGCCGTGAGACGCACGGGCTCCCCCAACGACTCGAGGCTCGAGCCGAGCCGCGCCGCGACGAGATCGTTCGAGCCCGGCGTGAGCTCCTCGACCCAGGTCACGACGAAGCCGTTCCCGTTCGGCGTGAGCGAGAGCGACCCGTCGCCCGGCTTGCCGCGCGCGATGCGCCGCGCCGGCGTCGCAATGCGCCCGTCCGCGCTGAGCAGACGCACGTACACGCCCTGCTGCTTGCCGCCGTCGTCGTGATAGAGCGCCACGACCTTGTCGCCCGCGGCGTAAATCCCGAGGTCCTGCACGTTGCTCGCCTCGGGCGTCACGGCGAGCGGCTCGCCCTTGCGACGGAGCGCCTCGTCGAGGAGCGCGACGTGCCCCTGCTTGCGGCGCGGGTCCGCGTGGTTGTCGACCCAACCGACGAGGACGCCCTCGTTCGTCCGCACGAGTGACGGCGACGTCACGGCTTGCTCGAGCTGATACGGCCGCGGGCGCGCCACGGCGGTCACGCGGCAGCCGCGCGGCGTCGCCTCTTCCACCGCGACGCTCGCGTGCGCGAGCAGCGCCCGCACCGGGCTCGCCGAGCCCTGCGCGTAAGCGGCCTTGAACGTCTCGAGCGCGGCTTTCGGATCCTTCGCGAAAGCGCCCTGGGCATCGCGCACGAGCGCCGCGAACGGCTCCGTCTCCGGATCGACGGACGGCTTCGGCGCAGCGCGCGTGCGCGCGGAAGCCGTCGTGGCCGTTCGCACGGCGCTGCTCGCCGAGCCGCGTTCACCGGCCGGGTGCAAGAAGTGCAGCCAAACGCCGTAGCCACCGAGCACGACGACCGCCGCAGCGAGCAGCGGCAACACTCCCGTCCCGCGTTTGGCTTCCGGCTGGACCACCGGCTCGGGCGTGATCTGGTCGCTCGTCGGCTCCGCGTCGGCGAGCCCGAGCGGGTTCGGGTCGATCGTCTCGCCCGACATGAGCTCGTCGATCTGCACGGCTTCCGCTTCGGTGTGGAAGCTCTGCTGGCGGAGGTGCGCGACCGACGACTGGACGGCACTCTCGCCGGTCAGCGCTTCGGCGAGCGAATCGGTGAACTCGCGCGCCGTCTGGAAGCGGCGCGACACCTCGCGGTCGAGCGCGCGCTGGAACCACGTGTCGAAGCTGAGCGGCAGATCGGGCCGGATGCGCGACGGACGCGGCACCGGTGCGCTCGCCACCTGCGCGAGGATCATGGCGACCCCCTGCTCGACGCTCCACACCGTTTGCCCGGTGAGGCACTCGTAAACGATGCAGCCGAGGGCCCAGAGATCGGAGCGATGATCGACCTCCCCCTGGCCGCGGGCCTGCTCGGGGCTCATGTACGCCGGCGTGCCGAATAGGGCGCCTTCCCGCGTCAAACGCACGGTCTTCGGGTCGCCGTCGTTCGTCGGCTCGTAGAACTTGGCGAGCCCGAAATCCAAGAGCTTGACGATGAGCTTGGCGTCTTCGTCCGTGCTGACGAAGATGTTCTCCGGCTTGAGGTCGCGGTGCACGATGTTGGCCTCGTGCGCCTTGCCGAGCCCGCGACCCGTTTGCGTGATGACCGTCAGCGTCGTCGGCACGTCCAGCCGTCGCGCCCGCGTGAGCAGGTCGTACAGGCTCTCGCCCTCGAGCAGCTCCATCACGAGGAACGGGCGCTCCTCGAACATGCCCGA
>Ga0070682_100000311_pt1 | contig 33637 bp, 30 predicted proteins | sample KBSC63LmetaG_FD_64668 | JGI IMG/M metagenome (GOLD analysis project Ga0070682, IMG submission 64668) | Corn rhizosphere microbial communities from Kellogg Biological Station, Michigan, USA - KBS C6-3L metaG | ecosystem: Host-associated > Plants > Roots > Rhizosphere | place: USA: Michigan...
TGTGGTGAGTCTTTGCTTACTTTATTCACCACCGAGACACAGAGAGCACAAAGAACGCACTGAGAGAATTCAAATTAGGGCACCACCGTCTGTTTCAGTTCCTTGACGCCACTCTTTCGCGATCTTTAGACTGACTGAACCGCCAAGCAAGTCAGCAGCGCCGAACGGTTTCAGCACCGAGTTAAGATAAATCTTGATGGATTTACCAACCAGCAACCACCCCGAGCGCGCGCTTACTACCAATTCAGCCTCACAAACAATCGCGCCGCAGGCACTAAGTTCGCAGTCTGACGTGCCGCGATACTCGTTGATTCGATCGGAAGCAGCCGGCGTGCAACTGAATCTTCAGGAACTCTGGCACTATCGGGAGCTGCTCTACTTTCTCACGTTGCGCGACATCAAGGTCCGTTACAAGCAGACACTCATGGGCCTGGCCTGGGTGATCATCCAGCCGCTGATGACGATGCTGATCTTCACCCTCGTGTTCAATCGTTTCGTTCGCCTCGACGCTGGGCCGCTGCCTTATCCGTTGTTTGCCCTTTCGGGCCTGCTGCTGTGGCTGTTCTTTTCCAGTGCGGTCTCAAACAGCACGAACAGCCTGATCAGCAACGCCAACCTGATAACGAAGGTTTATTTTCCGCGCATGTTTATTCCGGCGGCGGCAGTGGGCGCCGGCCTCGTGGATCTCGCAGTCGCGTTCGTGTTGCTCATTGTCCTCGTTTTTTATTATGGCCTGGCGCTGACTCCCCGCCTGCTGCTGCTGCCGTTGTTTGTTTTTCTGATGACGCTGCTGGCGCTTGGCGTCAGTCTGTTCTCGGCAGCCGTCACTGTGAAATACCGGGATCTGCGTCACGCGCTACCGTTCATCATTCAACTCTGGATGTTTGCTTCGCCTGTAATTTACCCGCCCGCGATTGTGCCTCAAAGATGGCGTTGGCTGGTGACGATTAATCCGATCGCCGGCATCATTGAAGGCTTTCGCGCGGCCCTTACAGGCCAACCTTTCAACTGGTTTCAATTGTCGCTGGCAACAGGCATCACGGTAACGCTGCTGCTTTTTTCTATTTATGTTTTTCGCCGCTTTGAGGACACGTTCGCGGATGTGGTTTAACGGATGACACCAGCCATCAAAATCGCAGGCGTAAGCAAACGCTACCGAATCGGCGGACTGCACCCGGGCTATATGACGTTTCGCGAAATGCTGGGCGGCGTACTCAGTGCGCCCTTTCGCAGATTAAGAAATAGCGACGGACGGCAAACGCTGTGGGCGCTGACAGACGTGAACCTGGCCATCGAACAGGGCGAGCTGATCGGTATCATCGGCCATAACGGCGCGGGAAAATCGACGCTGTTGAAAATTCTTTCACGCGTCACAAAACCAACGACCGGACAGGTCGAACTCTTTGGCCGGATCGGCAGCTTGCTCGAAGTCGGCACGGGATTTCATCCCGATCTCACCGGCCGCGAGAACATTTTTTTGAGTGGCGCGATTCTGGGAATGCGCCGAGCCGAAATCGAGCGCAAGTTCGACGAGATCGTGGCGTTCTCCGAGCTCGAACAATTTATTGAGACGTCCGTGAAGTGGTACTCATCGGGCATGTACGTTCGGCTGGCGTTTTCGGTGGCGGCCCACCTCGAACCCGAAATCTTGATGATGGACGAAGTGTTGGCGGTGGGTGACGCAGCGTTTCAGCAGAAGTGCCTCGACAAGATGCACGACATTCGTCAACAGGGCCGCACGATTCTGTTCGTTTCGCACGACATGGCAGCGATCACGCGCCTTTGCAAACGGGTAGTGCTGCTCGAGTCCGGCAAGATTGTCGCGGACGGATCGCCCGGCGAAATTGTAAACCACTACTTGAATTCCCGGCTGAAGACCGGGGCCTCGCGTGAGTGGAATGAACCAGGTGACGCACCTGGCGATCATATCGTTAGCTTGAAACGTGTTTCAGTCCGCGATCAAAACGGCCAGCCTATCTCAGCTGTCGATATTCGCAAGACCTTCGCGATCGAGTTGACTTACGAAGTGCGAGAGGCTGGCCACACACTCGTTCCCGTCATCGAACTTTACAACCAGGCAGGTATCGAAATTTTCAGTAGTCACGATACCAGTGTCGACTGGCGGCGCCGGCCGAAAACGAGTGGCACCTATACGAGCACGGTTTGGATCCCGGGCAACCTGCTTGCAGAGGGAAGCTTTGTGGTTCACGTGTCGATCATGTCTCACATTCCCGCCACAGTGCTGCATGCACACGAATTGAATGCGGTCGCCTTCCAGGTCATTGACAGTCCCGCGGGCGATTCTGCGCGCGGCGATTATGTTGGGCCGATGCCGGGAGCGGTGCGCCCATTGCTCGAATGGACTACCCGAACAATCGCTTCCGATTCCAATAACAACCGGTGAAAGAAGAACTAAAACAAAAGCTGCCGCCGTCGATGAAGTTCTGGTTGAAGCGGCTGGTCTTTAACGCTCGCCGCACGCTTTCGCGAAGTGACGCGCCGCGCGTTGCTGAACAGTTTGCCGGCCGGCAATGGCCGGCACAGGTGGCGGTCTTTGAAGATTTGGTGCCCAGACCCGATCGCGACGCCGGCAGCGCGCGCATGATGTTCATACTTCGCGCGCTCTCCGAATGGAGTCATCCAGTTTTTTTCACGACCGGCAAACGGCTGTGGCCGGAGTACGAAAAACTACTGCTGGGCGAAGATATTGAACTGGCTGATGCGCTCGACTTCAAACGCTTCTTGAACGAGCGTAAGTTTCACGCTGCGATTCTCAGTCGTCCGGCTGTCGCGGAAATCATGTTGCGACCGGTTCGCCGCGCGGCTCCAAGCTTGAAAATCGTTTACGACATGCTTGACGTCCATCACCTGCGCGCCGAGCGCGAAGCGGCCTTAACCGGCGACCCCCGTGCGGCAGCGGAAGCGAAGCGGCTGCGTCAACTGGAAACGTGTATTGCCCGCGCGGCGGACTTGATCTGGTGCGGCTCGCCCGCCGACAAACTGCTCATGGACGGGCTGGCGCCCGGCGTTCCCTCCGTCGTTGTCCCCACTGTCCATCAACTGCACGAACGTGGTCTTTCATTCGACGAACGGCGCCAGCTGCTCTTTGTCGGTAACTTTAGTCATCGCCCAAATACTGACGCGGTTGTTTACTTTGTACACGACGTCTTGCCACTTATCAGGCAATCGCTGCCCTCCGTGGAACTGCACGTCGTTGGAGATAACGCGCCGGCGGAGTTTGCAGAGTTCGCGTCTCAGGGCGTCAGGATTCTTGGTTACGTACCCGCGCTGGATCCGATCATGTTCCGCAGCCGCGTCTTCGTGGCGCCGATCCGATTTGGATCGGGCGTGAATGGAAAAATCGGCGAGGCGCTTTCTTACGGAGTGCCGGTGGTTACTACGACGATTGGCGCGGAGGGTTGGGGGTTTACGGACGGACAGGTTTTGATCGGAGACAATGCTGCGGAATTCGCCGCCGCGGTTGTTCGTCTCTATCAGAACCTCACGCTGTGGCAGACGATGTCAGATAAAGGGTTCCGGCACATTGCCGAGCACTATACGCCCGAGGTTGTCGGACAAGTGATTAACGATTCGCTTCGGACCAGTGCACTGCAACTGACTTCGCACGAACAGTCTAATACACAGTGAGGAATTGAATTGTCTGATAAGACAAGATCAGAACTGGGAGCGTTAGCGACCAGCCGAACACTCAGCTTTCCAGAAGTTGGAGCGCATATTGGACGAATTTCATGAGTGGACTCTTCGGCTGGTCACTACCGCCCCCAGTTCTGATTTTGTGCGAAGTTCCGCTTGAGAAACAACGCCAGCGGGTTTTTGTGCAAAGCCCCTTCAACTTGAATCCCCCAATAGTCCAACCATCGCAAACTAACAGTTTGCGTTACAAGTCGCGCATGACCTCAACTAATTTTCGTCGTGCTTCTTTTCTACCTGATGAAAGTCCGGACTCTCCGGATCTACTGGCTGCGACAGCATGTTGATCCACTGAGCATCTGTTTTAGTGTGAAAGGTGTGCAATTCAAAAGGCTCGATGATGAATACATCGCCTTTGCTGACCGACATCTCGGAACGTTCCCCGGACACCAGGTTTTCGATCACAATGTCTATTTCCCCGGAAATAATAAAAAAGAGCTCGCGCGTTTCCTTGTGATAGTGGTTGCCGCGAACCTGGTGGGCTGCGGTTTCAATGAAATTCACCTCAGCCCAACCGTCCAGCGTGATTCCCCAGAACCCGCCGCGTTCGTCCAGCTTCGTCATGTATGGCGCTCGTTTTTCCGTCATATGCCTCCGCCGGCTTCTAACCGCGCGAACCCTTCCCCCACCGAATTGAACACTACACCTAACTTATTGGCGGTCTCTGCCACTGACAATGATGAGTCAGGTTGCAGCAACAGCTCGCTCTCCAGGGGCGAGGCTGCCACCGGCTTCAGAGACTCCTGATTTAGTCCAAAGATGCGCGCATAAGTTTGAAAGAATTCGAATCGGCTAACACGTTCGCGACCGGCGGTATGAAATATTCCGCTCAGCCGCCGGTCTATGATGGTCTCCAACATTTCAGCCAGGTTTTCGACGTAGGTCGGCGAGTTGAAAACGTCTGCGAAGCAATCAACAGTTCGTCCAGCATTTAACTCGTCAGACAGCCAGCGCAATAACGGCGAGCCCTTTCCGTAAATTCCGCCGCTGCGGCAGACCGCGACCTCGGGCAGTTCCGCGCGCGCCAATCTTTCACCCTCGAATTTGCTTATACCATACGCCGACGTGGGCTGTGGTTGTTCGTCCTCTCGATATTGTCCGCGCTGGCCATCAAAAACCAGATCGGTCGAGAGATAAATCAGGCGCGCACCTAACTGCCGGCACGCTCGGGCCACGTTCTGTGTGCCGAATGCATTAACTTTATTGGCCTCGTCAGGATGCTCTTTGCAGAACCTGACGTTCTTGTTTCCGGCTGCGTGAATTACAACGTCAGGCGCGGCGCGTTTGAAAGTGGAAATAACTGCGTCTGCATCTCTAACGTCCAGCTCAATCGAATCTCGTGCATCAGATCGATAGCGGGTTGCGACAACCGACCAGCGCCGACTAAAAACTTCAGCCAGGTTACGTCCCACAAAGCCGCTGCCGCCGGTGATAATTAAGGTCGCCATTTAAGTGGTCGGTTCGATCCAGCGTTCATACCATAAGCTGAGATTCAACAGGGCCCATAAATGAAAACTCCAATCGCGCGCACCACGGCGGTGTTCGTCCAATAAGCGTTCGATAAACTGGTAATCAAAGAGTTCGCGCTTGCGGAGGGTCGAATTAGTTATCAGCGCGCCCAATTCTTCACCGCTCGCACCCCGAAACCACTTGCGAATCGGCGCGCCGAAACCGCGCTTCGGCCGGTAAAGCAGGTCATCAGGCAAAACCTTTTCGAGCGCGCGCTTCAGGATGTGTTTGCCACTCGCGCCTTTGATCTTCAAATTCACCGGCAGGCTCATCGCATATTCCACCAACTCGTGATCGAGAAAAGGCACGCGCGCTTCCACCGAGTTTGCCATCGTAATTTTATCGACTCGCATCAACAGCAACTCCGGCAGCCTTAGTTTCAACTCGAGATAACTCATGCGCGCCGCGAAGTCGCTGTGCGGTCTGGCGTCAGCTATGCGATCGAGGTGGTGTTTGATCGCCTGGTGAGAAGATAAGCCGTCGGGTTTTGCGGACCCCGGTGCGGATAACAATTGTCGCTTGAAGTCTTCGTCAAACACGATAGCGCCGCCCCAGAAAAGTGGCTCACTGGCGCCGAATCGTCGCGCAAGTTCGATCGCAGTGCGTTTGTCAAAGCTTGCCTCCATCAAAGGCCTGGCCATTGCCACTAACGAATGTCGCAGCGCGGCTGGCAGCTTTTCGGCCTGTCGCCAAAACAGCTCGTTGATGCGCACGTACTTCCTGAACCAATCGTAGCCGGCAAAAATTTCGTCCGCGCCTTCGCCCACCTGAACCACGATCGTTCCTGTTTCCCGCGCAAGTTTTGAAACGTAATAGAGTGGCACACAGACCGGATCGGCGAGCGGCTCGTCCTGATGAAAAACAAGGTCCGGCAGAAAGTCGCGCATTTCTTTCTGACCAATAACGATCTCGTGGTGGTCAGTCGCAAATCGTTTCGCTACCGTGCGCGCGCTATCGAGTTCGTTGAGTTTGTCGTCGTCCTTGAAACCAACCGTAAAGGTTCGAACCGGTTGAGACATCAACTCTGACATCAGCGCGACGTTCGCGGATGAATCAACCCCGCCTGACAAGAAAACACCGAAGGGCACGTCAGACATCATTCGTTTGCCAATCGACTCTCGCAGCAGACGCAGAATTTCTTCCTGATGTTCCTGCTCGGTGCGCGCTTCCGGCGGACCGGGCAAAGCATCCCAATACTGTTTACACTCCGTCGTCCCGTCGCGCTTGACGACCAGCAGGTGACCAGCGGGCAGTTTGTGAATGTCGCGGAAAAGCGTGTTTGGCGCAGGCGTGGTGAGGAAGGTCAGATAATGATAGAGCTGCTCTTCATCGAGTTCCGGCGTTACCGCGGGATGTTGCAGGATCGCCTTGATTTCAGAGGCGAAGATGAAGCGGCCATCTCTTTGGAAATAGTAAAGCGGCTTAACACCCAGACGATCGCGGGCGAGTAATAGTTGATTTTGCGCCGCGTCCCACAGAGCAATTCCGAAGTCGCCGTGGATCTCGTTTACAAAATCGAGCCCGCGCTCTTCGTAGAGATGCAGAATCGTTTCACTATCGGTGAGGGAATGATAACGGTGTCCGCGCTGCTCGAGTCCGGCGCGTATCGTTTGGTGGTTGTAAATCTCGCCGTTGAAAACCAACCAGACGCGATCCGTGCAACCGTGCATCGGCTGATTGCCCGCGGGCGATAGGTCGATAATGGAAAGCCGCCTGAAACCGAAACCACCGCGGGCGTCGTCGAACACGAGCGCGCCCTCCGAGTCAGGCCCGCGATGAACCATCTGATCGCGCATCGCAGCGATGAGCGGCAAATCGATGCGCCCCTCGCTTGCGCCATATTCCCAGATTCCACAGATGCCGCACATGAGCAGTAGTCGGGAGTCAGAACTCAGGAGTCAGTAAGTATGACCAAACAATCGACAGCGAACAGTAAGAAGAGTCCCCATTCGCCCAGGCAGTTCAGAGTTCAACCTTTAGGTTGTCTTCCCGATGTCAGAACAAGCTAAAGCTTGAACTCTACCCTGCCTGAGTCGTGGCCGGGAACTCCGGCATCAGTGTCCATCGAAAGGTGCACGGCGCGGTTGCCGGAATTGTCCAACATGCCGAAACCGAAGGAAGCTTCGAACCATAATGACGCGACGTAAACTGCGCTTCGAGCTTCGGTCCCACGTTGAGGTCAAGCCCCGTCACAACCAGGCGAACTCCGCTATTCTCATCCATTGCCACGACTCTATCGCCTGACGCACTCACTTCGAGCCCGGCATCGAAATGGAAGCGCGCCGCAACGTTATGTTCGCCGCTTCCAATAAGCGTATCTTCGACAAGCCAGCAGCGATTTGTTTTGTCAAAGGTTACGGACCGACGGTGAACGACCGGATTGCGCGAACGACAATAGCCGGAGTGTTCAGCGACCACTATTTCCCTATCTCCGCTCTGTGTCCACTCCAAAATCTTTGCGGCCGCACTCCCAATCACAAAGGGTGTCACTTCCGAGATTTGCATTTGTTCGGCGTCGTCGATCGTCAGTGTTGAATGATAAGCGGTGGAACGAAACAGGTGGCGCTCATGCAGATCAGCCGTGTACACATAAGGGCCCGGATCAACAATGAAGGCACGGCCAAACGCCGATACTTCCAAACTGAGCAGATCATTATGGCGGTGCGAAGTTGGTCTTCCCTTCTGCGTACCGCAGGCATTCAACAAAAGGAATAGATCCTCGTGTCGCAGAACGCAGGTGCCGGCGTCGCGAAAAATGCGCGAACTGTTTTCAGCGGGCGCAACCTCGCGCAACCTTTCCCTGCTGCTCCCCAAAACCCATAACGCTTCTGGCGCTGGATCAACTCTAATCGCGTTAAGAGACTCATCCTCAAACAACGCGGCGCCGACAGCGAGCAAATAACCGTGATCGTTTGCGGCACGATTTACAAGCGGCAGAAACTGACCGCCATCCGTGTCCCCAACCAGCGGAGCGAGACCATCAGGTCGCAAGTACGCACGAAGGTATTCCAACATTGACTGCAGTTTCTGCCAGTAACGAGCCCCGATTTCAATGCTGTTCGCGCGACACAGCACGAAGGAATAGAGAAACAGCTCCAACACAAAGCGGTGATAACCCGTCGAACCTTCGTAGTCAGCGCCGTCCGGCAAAATCTGCTTGTCCATTTCGCGCAGCAGTTCCGGCAAGGCCCAATCGCGCCACCCGCGGGCGAGCTCTAATTCCGGCAACATGATTCCAATCCACAACAGCCCCGCGACGTCGGCAAGATAGTGATTGCTGGTTGCCAGATGCGAAAACTCGAGGTTGCGCCGGATATGCGCGCCGTGTTGCTCGAACATTGTCAGCCAGGCAGTCAATTGATTTTCATTGAAGCTCGGCGAGTTGCGGAAGAGTGAAAAGGCGGCAAGCAAATTGATCGCACGAAGCGCAACTTCCATGGCGCAGGACCAGTTCGGTCCAAGCCCGAGGGGATTCTGTTCACGCCAGCTATCAAGCTGCTGGAAGAACTCGCGCGCGAATTGCTCCTCGTCGGTTACGGCGTAAGCGCAACCCAGCGTGACGAGGTGACCAAGGCGATTGAGTTCCCATAGAACGCGAATGTCAGAACCGTCGTTGTGCCACAACGGAATGTCAGCATGATATTGCGTGGGCCAGAGACGACCGGAAAGCGGATCGCGCAACCAGTTAATCTCGTCGCCAAAACTCTTGTCACCAAACCCCAGCAGCGGCCAACGATGTTCGCGCGTTATCGACCACGCGCCGCTGATCAGTTTCTCGGTGTCATCAGGAAACAAAGCCTGCTGGGTTGTTGCGGTTGACTGAGGCTGTTGAAAACCGGTAAGAAATGACGGACCCGCGCGGTTGCGGAAATGGTCAAGCAGTTCGGAGGGAGATAGACTCTGAAACTCTGCTCGCAAGTGCAGCGGCGAAGTTGCAAATTGCGCGAGTGTGGCGCGCTCCCGGCGCGATCGCACCGCAGCTCGGCCCCGGCGAAAGGCTTCACGCGTGGCGCTGCCGAAATTGATTCGTCCGCGGATCAGACTGGCCACGCCGCTCGTGAAAGTTGCGGTGGCAGATTTCTTTGTCGGCTTTGTCGGACTTTGCACGGTCTTGGACTTCTGGTGCGCGGCAAGTCTCGGACTTGCCCAATACCATTGGTAATTGATAAGGGTCTCCGACCTTCGTCGTTCCCGTCGGAGACCGGAAAGGATGGAGGGTGGCACCTCCGGCAACTTAAAGACTGCCGCGCACCAAAAGTCTAAGACTCATCTCAACGCGTCCACAATACGCTCCCCAGTCTTGCCGTCCCAAAGCGGAATATCAACGCGAAGCCTCGCCGGCTCCTGGAGCGTTGCAAGCGCCTCGGCGACAATTTTCTCAGGCTTGGCGCCCACTATTCTGTTTGTACCCAACGACACCGTTATCGGCCGTTCTGTATTTTCCCGCAACGTCAAACAGGGAATGCCAAGCACGGTCGTCTCTTCCTGGATGCCACCCGAGTCAGTTAACACCAGCTGTGCGCCGCTGTACAGATTGAGAAAATCGAGATAGCCGAGCGGCTCGATCAGACGCAGGTTGCGAGCGTTCTTAAGTCGATCGAGCAGCCCCATTTCAGAAATTGTCCTGGCCGCGCGGGGATGAACTGGAAAAATGATCGGCAACTCTTCGCTGATTCTTTCGAGCGCTGACAGAATTCCTACAAACGTCGCACGGTCATCAACATTTGATGGGCGATGCAAAGTCAGCACTGCATAGCGTGCATCACTCAGTCCCAGTCGTTCCCGGATCGTCGATTGCTGCGCACGCTCCAGATGCTGGTAAAGAGAATCGATCATCACGTTCCCTACCAGGCGAATTCGTTCTCGCGGTATGCCCTCGGCGAGCAAGTTTTGATCGGCATCGGCGGAAGGCGTGAAAAGCAAATCGGCAATTTGATCGGTCAATATCCGATTGATCTCTTCAGGCATCGTTCGATCGCGGCTGCGCAGTCCCGCCTCAACGTGTGCCACCTTAATACCGAGCTTCACACACACCAGCGCGGCCGCAAACGTTGAATTGACATCGCCTACCACCAACACCCAGTCAGGCTTTTCCTGGATCACTACTGGCTCAAACCGCTCCAGCACCGCTGCGGTTTGCGCAGCGTGCGAACCGGAGCCGACACCGAGATGAACGTCGGGTTGCGGCAGGTCGAGATCGGCGAAAAACGCGTCGGACATGGCCGCGTCGTAATGTTGGCCCGTATGAACAACGAGCGGCGTAAACTCTCGTTCGCGCCGCTTCATCGCTGCCACAATCGGGGCGACCTTCATAAAGTTAGGTCGCGCACCGACAACGTTGATTACCTTAAGCATCTACTAACAACGTCCGGTTATTCTTCAAACGTCCAGACGATAACTTCGTCTCTCTCTAAGTTGAAATGTTCGGCAACGTCGCCAGGGATACCAGCAAGTGTTCCGAGCTTGAGTGGATTATGCCGGGGAACCGTTAGGTGGTGTTCACCAGCTTCGATTGTAGTCAATCGCAAATGGCTCCCAGTTTGCCTTGTGACCTGATGACCAAATATGTTGAGCCGCTTAGCTAGTTCGACTCCCGAGATATCGCGCGGGAGTCTCATGCTGCGAACACTTCTTCGCGTACGTAATGTAGCCGAATGACCCTCGGCCCCTTCCCGTCATCAAAGTGACAACGAACAGCGTCTTTCACTTGCTCTCTCAGGGCGGGCAGATCGTCGGCTTCGGTGAAGATTGATTCTCCAAGCGCGTGCGCCGTGTGGCCGCCCTCAGGGGTGTTTTCAAAAACAAATATCATTCTTCCATGGTGGCCTCGACGCAAATTCTATCCTACAAACGGATTATCCGCGCGCTACTGTCGCGTCGCACGTCGCCGTTGAGTGCGTTGCGCGTATCGACAATCAATGAGCTGAGTTCGCAAACGCGTTTGTAGTCAGTGTCGCTGTGGTCGGTAACGATGACAACGCAATCGCTGGCTCGCAGTTCTTCATCGGTTAACTGGACAGAGGCGAGCGGTTCGCCGCCGCCTTCTGTATGCGCGTCATCGAAATGAACTTCCTTCACAAACGGATCGTGATAGCGCACCTCGGCGCCTCGCGCGCGCAAGCGATCGATGATCGAAAGCGCCGGACTCTCACGCACATCGTCAATATCCTTCTTGTAAGCGACTCCCAGCATTAGAACGCGCGAGCCCTTCATCGATTTGCTCTCATCATTGAGCCCGTCTGCAATCAATTGCACCACGTGTTCGGGCATACGCGAATTCACTTCTTCGGCCAGACCGATAAAGCGTGAGTCGAAGCCGTGCTGCCGTGCTTTCCAGGACAGGTAATGTGGATCGAGCGGAATGCAATGTCCGCCGATTCCGGGTCCCGGATAAAACGGCATAAAGCCAAACGGCTTGGTCGCGGCCGCTCGAATCACTTCCCAGGTGTCGATATTCAAGGCGTAACAAAGCCGCGCCATTTCGTTTGCCATGCCGATGTTGACGGCCCGAAAAGTATTTTCCAGCAGCTTGGCAGTTTCAGCGACGCGTGCAGAACTGACCGCATGCACGTCCTTCACTATCTGCGAATACAAGTAAGCCGCAGCTTCGGTTGAATCCTCCGTGACGCCGCCAACAACTTTCGGAATGTTGTGAGTTTGAAATTGAGGATTGCCTGGATCGACGCGTTCCGGGGAAAACGCGAGCAGGAAATCTTTATCGAGTTTCAACCCGGTCTCTTCCAGCATCGGCAGCAACACTTCGTCCGTCGTACCGGGATAGGTGGTGGACTCAAGAATGATCAATTGTTCGGCGTGCAGATACTTTTTGATTTGCTCCGCGGCGGCGAGAATGTAAGAAACGTCTGGCTCCTTGGTTTTACGCAATGGAGTCGGAACACAAATGATGACTGCGTCGCAGTCCTTGAGGTTCGCAAAATCGGTGGTTGCGCTTAGTCGTTTGTCGTCGACTAACTTCTTGAGGATCGCTGATTCGACATCGCCGATATAAGAGTCGCCGGCATTAATTTGCGCCGCCTTGCGATCGTCGACTTCAAAGCCGGTCGCCTGAAATCCATTGTTGGCGAACTCAACGAGCAACGGCAATCCGACGTAACCCAGGCCCACCACACCGATGTGGGCGCGCTTCGCCTCAATCGCAGCAATTATTTGTTCCTTAACCATGTTCTCCGCTTCCCCTGAAAGATCTGAACGAGCAAAATCCGTCCCTGAAACCAAACCGGTAAGACTATTGAGCAGGAGGCGGGGTGTCAAGCAGCACATAAGCAAACAGTAAACAGTAGACAGCAAACAGCCGACCGCACTCGGCTCCGCAACAACGACATCTGACCAATGACTTTTTGATATCTGCTGTTTACTGTTTGCTGTTTGCCACTGGGTTTTTCTTGACTAACGAGCGCTCGCGCCTATACCGTCGCGCATCGGTGAGCAACTCCCCGGACAACTCCTCTGAAAAACTGGTGCGCGGTTTCGGTCTGCTCGACGCGAGCATGATCGTGGTCGGCTCGATGATCGGCTCTGGAATTTTTATCACGTCGGCCGAGTCGGCACGCCTGGTCGGTTCACCTGGTTGGTTGCTGGTAGCCTGGGCGCTGGCCGGAGTTCTCACCATCACCGGTGCCCTGTGTTGCGCGGAACTAGCCGCTATGTGGCCGCGCGCCGGCGGCCAGTATGTTTTTCTGCGCGAAGCATATGGCCCTTCGATCGGGTTCCTGTTTGGCTGGTCCCTCTTGCTCATCATTCAGACCGGGACGATTGCCGCAGTGGCAGTCGCATTCGCAAACTTCACCGGCGTCTTAACGAATAAAATTTCAGCGGACAATTACTTGATCGCACCTCATGCGCTCGGCGGTTACGCAATCAGCCTGTCAACCCAACAACTGCTTGCCGTGGCCATGATTCTGTTTCTAACGATCAGCAACACGCGTGGAATCAAAACCGGCAAACTGATCCAAAACACGTTTACCTTCACCAAGACGGCCGCGCTGTTTGGCTTGATCATCGTGGGGTTATTCGTCGGTTGGAACCATGGCAGCGCCGCCTTCACATCTGACTGGTGGAACCCGATCCGCAATGGTTGGCAACCGCCGCCTGCTCAACTCGGCTTTGAGCCGGTTGGTGGCGGCTTGCTGGCGCTGGCACTGCTGATGTCGCTGGGGCGCGCGATGGTGGGGCCGTTGTTCGCGCAGTCTGCCTGGAACAACGTGACTTTCACCGGCGGCGAGGTGCGCGATCCGGGCCGCAACTTACCGCGCGCCCTGCTTCTCGGCTGCGGGCTCGTGGTTGGGCTTTACCTGCTCGCAAATCTTGCTTACGTCGTCACCTTACCGCTCAGCGGAATTCAAAACGCACCGCAGAATCGGGTGGCTACAGCAGTGATGCAGGCGGTGTTTGGTCAGCGCGGCACGGTGCTGATGGCTATCGCCATCATGATTTCCACCTTCGGGTGCAACAACGGCCTGATTCTCGCGGGCGCGCGCGTGTATTACGCGATGGCGCGTGACAATCTTTTTTTTCAGCGAGTAGGCTTGTTGAATCGCCGCCACGTGCCCGCGATCGCACTAATTCTGCAGGGACTGTGGGCTTCATTCTTGACGCTGCCGCGAACCGTGACTACGAATCCGCAAACCGGCGCGATCACTTATGGCAACGTCTACACGCAGTTGCTCGAATACATTATTTCTGCCGACCTGATTTTCTATGCGTTGATGGTGGGCGCGGTGATTGTGATGAGACGGAAGGCGCCGGAGGCTGAGCGGCCTTACCGGACGCTGGGTTATCCCTTAGTGCCTGTGCTCTATATTGGACTGGCTGTCCTGATTGTTCTGGATCTTGCTTACCTGGCGCCGTCGACTTCAGGCATTGGTTACCTGCTCGTGTTTAGCGGAATCCCGGTCTATTTCATCTGGCGACGAAAAAAGGATGAGGGATGAAGGATGAAGGATGAACCGGAGTGATCGCTGCCGGCATTTTCATCCTTCATCCTTCATCCTTCATCCCTCATCCTTCATTTGATCCACTCATCCGCGATCTCAGTTTCCACCTTCACCGGCACGGTCTTCACGTACTCCTCCCCGGCCGCGACCATCGCACGTTCAACTTTTACTGCTACATCCTGAGCTTCATCGGCATCGGCTTCAACCACAATTTCGTCGTGGATGATATTTACGATCTGCGCGTTGCTGCCGCGTAGTTCATCCCGCAGTAGACGCAGCGCGCGCTTAAGTATGTCCGCGCTGGTCCCCTGAATCGGCGTGTTCTTGCCGTTGCGTTTCGTCATCGAAATCTGCTGCCGATCATGTTCGTCGTAACGAAAACGTACCAGCCGTCCCGACCCGGTTCTGGCCTGACGATCCTTCACGGCACGATCCGCCGCTTCATGAAGGTAAGTGTCGAGCTGACGATAAGTCGCGAAGTACTTACGCAATACATTTTCAGCCTCCGGAACACTTAGTCCGGTCATGATCGAAAAGCGTTGGGCTCCAATGCCGTAAACGACGCCGAAGTTCAGGCGCTTGGCAAAGTCGCGTTGCTCTTTCGACACCTGATCGAGCGCGACATTAAAAACCTCGGCTGCTGTCACCCGATGCAAATCGGCGCCTGATTTGAACGCGTTAATGAATCCTCGATCGCCCGAAAACTCAGCAAGAATCCTCAGTTCGATCTGCGAGTAATCGGCGATCACAAGTTTTCTGCCCTCCGGATGCCCGGAGAAACAGCGGCGATATTCCACCGCGTGCGGCACCTGCTGAATATTCGGGTTAGTGCAGGAGAACCGGCCCGTAGGCGCGCCGATCTGCCGAAAGTCAGCATGCAGGCGATGCGTAGTCGGGTTGATCATCTCGATCATGTTCTGACCGTAACTCGTCAGCGCCTTCTGCACCGTGCGGTACTCGAGCAGCGTCGCAACAATAGGATACTGGGCGGCCAGCGGTTGAAGTTTCCAATTGCGGGTCGAATCCGGCATCGAAATTCCCAGTCGCTCAAGCGCCTTGGTTAGCTGCTGATGAGAGTCGAGATTGATGTCGTCGCGCTGCGGGCCACCGAAAAGTGAACCTTGCGACGATTCCTCCGCCAGCACTGACTGGAGTTGTTCGGCGAGTTCGCCCCTGCGTTTTTCGACAATAGCGAGTTGCTCGAGCCAGCGGTCCTGCTGCATGTAGAAGCCGGTCAACTCCATATCGGCAACAGTCATCACGCAGTCGAACTCAAGCCGGGCACAATCGATCAGCGAATCCGCGCGCAGGCGTTCAATCAATTTTTCGCGCAGTGGCAACAACACCGCCGCGTCGCGCGCAGCGTATTCGAGTTGCGCTTCAGAGAGTTCGAAATTCCAGTTGCTGAGCCGCTCCGTTTTGTCGACAGCCTCATTCAGATAGCGCGTCGCGACCGCCTCCAGCCCGTGCCGCTCCTCAATATCGCCGGCGCCGACGAGTTGGCTCGCAAGCAGAGTATCGAAGATGCCGCCGAGGTCAGTACCAAGCTCATGCTTGATGAACTTGGCGTCAAACTTCGCGTTGTGAAGAATTTTTATCGGGCGGGGCGCCGCCAGCAGCTCACGCAAGGGCCGGAGCGCTTCAGACTTTCTGAGATCGCCGTTGCGGAAGGCGTCGAGATCGATTACGTGAACGCAGGCAGGGGTTGCGAGCTGGAGTAAGCGAAGACGGCCGTAATAAGGATCGAGTTCGGTAGTTTCGGTATCGAGTCCGATTGCCTGGAAACTCCGAAGCGACTCGATTGCCGTGCGTAGGTCTTCCTCAGTTTTAATTACCCGGTAATTCGTGATCATTAAGCGCCAGTCGAGTTACTAATTTTACTTCACCACGATTAGATACGTTTTGAGAAGTAAACTCTAACAAGATTGGGTGGTGGGCTAAAGGTGTGGCTATATGAACTTACAGCTTCGGCCCGATTTTGGAGCGGGGATTCTAACCGGAAAAGGCAAAGGCCGCAAAAAAGGCCGCAGTAGAGTGGTAGTGGGGTTATTTTGTGCTATCCAAACCTTTTCCGTTTTGGGTCTTTTGTTTCAGGGTGTAGCGAGCAGAACTTTCTCGCAAACTCGAAGTCTGAACAGTTGGCAAAGACAAATCTACGGGACATTCCGACTTGCCCGGAATTTTCATGCCTGATTTTATCGAGCGTGATTTCCACGCCCGAAACCGCTCCATCATGCCGCCGCAACTCCTCGCGGCCTGTCGGCTCGAAGCAATACATAACCGTCTGCGGCGACAAGGGCAAAACGAGAGTGACGTTTCGTTCCAGTGCTGCGGTGCCGAGACGCCAGTTTTGGCGATCCATAGAATGAACTATGAGCGGATTGTCGGAAGTATAGAAACTTTGACCTGATAAATTGTTAGCAAATATCCAAATGTGTGAGGCTATTGAATCAGCCATTTCATTAAGGAAGTCAGCGTCCGCAAGCAATCTGAAGTGAACAAAACTTGAAGCGTCAAAATCTTCGCCCGGAAAAAGACGATTAAGACCTTGATTGAATTGTATTATCTGCTCTCTTGCCTCTGATGTTCTAACCAACTGGAGTGTTAGAAATAGCGACATCACGTCTCGCTCGATGTCTGATATTCTGATCGCTTTTGCTTGTTGAATCGGCACTAACCAAGAGTCAATTATCGGAGCTGCGTCAGATTCAATCTCGGCAAACTGCTTTTCAAAGAACAGCCGATCCTCTGCCGTTGAAGCCTCAGGAATATCATAAAACCGATTTTCTCCGGCGATTCTTTCGGGACTGCTATGAAAGACTCGATCCTCCGATTTGTCATACACCCAAAGAATGCCATCCGCATCGACAAATCTGGCAAGATAGAAACGCGGTACATAGTGATGGAACTTTGGTTCACTCACGTCATAAGCCTTGTTCTAGATAGATGACTTGCATCATCGCTTTGACGGCAACAAACGCCATTTCTTCTAGTTCATTCTCATAGTATTCCGGTCTAATCAATAAATCTTGATCGTCATGTGGATCATTAACGTGAACCCATCGATTCCGATATTTGCGGATTTTGTGTAAGACGGCTTTGAGTTCTAACGGCACCGGGCTTTGCTCTATTAGTTCGTGGAAGCCTAACTTCCGAGGTGCGCCATCGAAGTATTCATATCGAAGGTGGCATTCAATCGCTGCCTGCGAGATGAGTATCGTTGCTAAGTCGGCCCCTGCACAAACGCCTCATCGGCGTCTCGGACAAGGCAAGCTGACCATTCAGAGAGGATCACGCCGCCTACAAGCAACTCATCGTCGAGCTGGAGAATATATTCTTCACGGTTCATCCTTCATCGGGGATAGTCGAGTCCAACAGAGGCATCGGCTTATCTTTGGGCGGGTAGAACAATCCAACTATGATCCAGATATGGGGATGCTGATGAATAGTTCCCATGTAGAAGTGGGTGTCGTTCCGCTCAATCATCTCGGTTGCGTACCTTTGGCGAAATTTTTCCTCCCATTGATCATCCCCGTATTCACGCGACCACTTTCGCCACGATTCTCCCATCTCCCAATCTGTACAAACTCCCGTGTGGCCTTTGCAACCGTCGTGATCGCAGTGAAAGCGGTAACTGAAGTTAAATGGAATTTTCTCCAACTCAACCTTCGGGCCTTCACGAAACAAATGGCCTTGTCGAAGCATATCGCGTTGTGCGCTAGACCATTCAGCATCGGCGGGTGTGATCATAAGCCTCCCGATGCTCTTGGGACGAACTAGCCCCAAGGTTGGGTAACCGTTTTCGTCTCGTTGCGCCTTGAGACAGCACAAACAATGAGATTTCAGGGGTAGGACAACGTTCTTGCGAGATCGCCACTGGTTTGCTGTATCCAGCGGTTCGGACAGTATCTTTATTGAGTCAACATCGGGATTATAGCTCTCGACGCGAGCATCAGAAGAAGACTTTGTTACGTCGACTTCGATCCATTGGTACTTTCGAAACTTCTTGTCGTTATCTAGGAAGCGGTAAGGAACAGGGTACAAGCGAAGCCATTTTCCGTCATCGGTTATAGCGGCCGTACAAGAGACCTCGACACCTGGCGTCGCGGGCAACGGATACGTGCGAACAACAATCAGCGCCTTCTTGGTTTCACGAGGCGGCATGGATCTCTTTCCTCACAAATCGAAACCGACTAGACCAATTTCTTCAAGAGCTAGTGAGAGTCGATGTCGATGACATTCCTTTGGATCAAGCTCGACACACATAAGGGCGATGGGGTGCTCCAGAGTATTGAAAAATCGGTGAAGGTTTTTGCCTAGATACGGGACAACAATATAGCGGTCATACCACTCCCAAATTACATCGCGAGTTCCCGTTGCTATGGCCTTAGCGCGAATGTCTCGGGGTACGCCCAGCTCTGGCAAATGAACATAGAGCAGCCCGTGTTCTTCAACGAATCGACGCAAGTTATTCTTGCTTAGCTCGGGTCGGTACATGCTGACCGGATTGCATCGAATATCGGCAAGCGTTCGCACGTCGTTAGAGGCAAGCGAATCAAGAAGCGCTTTTAGAGATCGGCCTGTATAGCCAATCGTGAAGAAGTCGGCCCCACTAGGCGTCCGAGCCTCGTTCCAGATCACCTTGCTCTCCGCACCTTGCTTAGCGGTTGCGCCGGGTAGCTTTAGTTGGTTTGTATGCGGCATGAGGTAGCTGCCAATGGATGATGCCGTGAGCGTCGCGTTTCCTTTCGAGGCCAATATCTTTTTCCATGCGATGCACCCAGTAATTATTAGGGAACATCTGGGGCAGTCCCACCGTGGTTCTGATCTCACTCCAAGTCAGCGGCGCTTTGGCGTCCTTGAGCGCAGCTTGCACAGCGTCCCTAAACTTTTCGTATTCCATCATCGGTTTGGCCTGTCGCGGACGATCCCAATAAGGACTCTTACACTTTGGGCAGATTCGCGGTCCGCCGTTGCCACTGTCGCGGGGTATCCATTCGTGACTACATCTTTCACATCGATAGCCCATGACTGTAATAGGTACTCGCGCCATACTTCCGAAGTATATACCAAGTCAAACACTCCCTGCCAAATATATACCGCTGGACTATATACCTAGTTAGGTGTGTAGTGCGGATGTAAAGAACAAAGGCCCTAGCGGCGCTAACCACTAAGGCCCTCTTTGAATCAAGGCTCATAATGACCTGCCACCAATGCCGCATCGAAGCCACCAAGGCTTGGGAAAGATCGCAAAGGCAATCAACGATACCGCTGTAACCAATGCAAGCGCAGATTCGCGGAGCAACAGGAAAGATTTTGGGGCAATGTGACTTTGCCCGAAGATAAAGCCTTGCTCTGCCTCAGTCTGTTGCTTGAGGGAAACAGTCTCCGATCAATTCGGCGAATCAAGGCGTTCACAAGACCACGCTAATGATTCTCTTGTCTGTTGCTGGCGAGCGATGCGAACGCTATGAGCAAGCGCATTAAGAAGGTTCCTGTGCGCTACGTTGAGGCCGACGAAATCTGGGGGATTCGTAGGCATGAAGAAATCACGCGACTGCACAAGCAAGTGACCGATCAGTTTGTTGGCGACCCTTACACGTTTGTTGGAATCGAGCGCAACACAAAGCTAGTGCTGGGCGTGGCGTCTTGGGGATCGTGACGCTGAGAATACAGAAAAGTTCACAGAGAAATTAGACCACGCGACCAGCGGCGACTTTCAACTGACTGCCGATGGTTTCTTTGCTTACGCGCAAGCCGTGTCCTACTCGTTAGGCACTCGCGTTGACTACGCGCAGCTAATCAAAGTCTAGCGGATCGTGAAGGCGAGCAGAAGTATTCGCCACCTGAAGTGGTGGAAACAGTAACGAAGCCAATAATCGGCAACCCTGAGCCTAGAAGAATATGCACAAGCATCGTTGAGCGAGCAATCTCAGCATGAGGACTTCGATCCGTAGGCTGACCAGATTGACGAATGCGTTCAGTAAGAAGTGGGACAACCTAAAAGCTGTGCTGGCGTTATACTTTGCTTACTACAACTTTTGCCGCATTCATTCGAGCATCCGTTGTACGCCAGCAATGGAAACAGGACTAACGGGCCACGTTTGGACTCTGAGGGAATTGCTTTCAGCGGGATAAATTAAAATGGAATGCAAATCTCATACGCGGGCCGCCATGAAAGTCCACAGATTTAGTCCACTACCCAAGATTGGCGCTCAGTGAAAAATGCACGCCAAGAACACAAGGAAACTGTTAAGGGTTTGGCGACGCCGCCGGAGCCGGCTGTTCCGATTGCTGCTTTTTGCGCAACTGTTCGATCTCATCCTGGGTGGCCAGCAACTCTTTTTGTCGCGCGCGACTCTCGCTGATGATCCGATCAAGTTTGGTCGCGTCTTCTGTCTTTTGTAGTTCCCGCAACCGGTCTCGCCATTTTTCCACGGAGTCTGCCATTTCGCCGAGCGCTTTCGGATCATGGGCACGACTGATAAAAGGCGGTCCGGAAAGGTTTGCGGCAAAGATACTATCGGCACGCGCCATATCGCGCTGCAGGAAAAAGGTCGCGATCTTACCCAACGCGTTGAAGTAGGCAGTCATAAACTGCGGGTAATCGTCCGAGCGATAGGAGGATGTGATGAAATCCTGATGGCGCTTGCTGATGGCTGCAAAAAAGCGCTGATAGACCTGTTCTATCTCCTTATCTTTGTTAGCCGCGCGATACAGTTTGAGCAGCGCTGCGTAAGTGGCAAGCTCGTCGGCCCAGGCCAGGCGGCTGTGTACCGGCTCCAACGCCTCGAGCGCGCTTTTGAACAACGCTTCGGCTTTAACGGGGTCGTTTAGTTCATCTGCATAGAGTGTTCCGAGTCCGCGCAATGCCTGCACACGCTGGCGCAAGCCGTCGTCGCCTAAATAATTCGTGCCGGCTTTATCGGTCACGTCGATGACGAGTTTGTAATACTCTTCAGCTTTGGTTTTGTCGGGGTAGTTTTGGTCATAAGTGAGAGCCAGCTTCAGATAACTGTCAGGCAGCAGGTTGTGTTTCGCAGTCACTTCCTTCCTGATCATTAGTGCCTCCTCGTAAGAGCGCACTGCGAACGGAACACGATCCAGCTTTAGATACATGTCGCCCAGTTCATCGAGATCGCTGTCGTAAGTGATATCCGCCGCATCGGGCTTGATGACAGACGTGCCACGGAGTTTCGTCTTCAGTAACAATTGCTGGAGTCTCTCCGATATTTGAAACGCCGTTTCAGCGCGCACGTCCTGATTCAGCGCCGCGTAGATCTGGCCCAATTCGCCGTAGTTATCGGCCAATGCCCTGATTCCGCCACCTTCATCGCCCATGCCTTCCTGAAGATCAATTAGCTCTACGTAAGTTTCAGCAGCTTCCGCATTCCGATTTTGACCGCGATAAAACTCAGCCAAATCCTTTAGCGCTCCTATAGTCTTTGCCCCCGGACGGTATTCGACCGTCTTATAGGCATCGACTACGAGTTTGAAATTTGCCTCCGCATCCGTGAACTTGCCCGTGTCGAGATATAGCTTGGCAAGATTTTGATAAGCGGCGACGTTGGCGCTCGGGTCACCACCCGAAGTGTCTTTAAGGTAGTCGAGCGCCTTGGTGTAATACTCCTCCGCCTTCTTGAATTGTTCCTCCGCAGTAAGTTTCAGGCGCGGAGCCGGCAGTTGAGTGTTCGAGGCGTCGGAACGCATCAGCGCGTTGTCGTGATACGCGTGAGCCAACCCGTGGTAGGTTTCGAACAGAATTGGTCGCTTCTCATTCTTTAACACGCCCTCAAGAATTTGCCGGGCTTCTTCGTAAGTTTCAATGGCCGATTCAAAATCTTCTGTGTCGTGAAGGGTCCCGGCCAGGTGCGAGAGTGTCCAGCCATATTCATTAACAAATTGTTCCTTTGCACTGAGCGCCAGGTTGGGTGAGTTTGGCGATCCGGGCTGAAGTGGTTTGAGCTTTTCTTTCAGCGTCTGAAATGATGTTTGCGCCTGCTTAATATCTCCGCGCCGCGAAGCTTCCAGTCCTGATCGAATTAGCTCGCCGCGCTCCAACGCATTTCTGGCCTCCGTCGCGCTTGATTCAGCGGCGTCCTCCGCAGTCTTCGCTTTACGCGCGGCGGCCACTGCTTCCTTTGCATTTCGTTTAGCGGCAACAGCCTCCACGTTGGCGCGTTTAGCTTCCGTCTTGGCGTGCTCTTCTTCTTCCACCGCCTTTTGCAGCGCGCGCTCGCGTGCCTCGTTCGCTTCCTGCCGGCTCTGCTCGGCTTCGGCTCTGGCCATGTCTGAGCGGAATCTCTCGTTCTCCGCTTTCTGCTTCTGCAACAACGTCAACGCGAGCTCTTGCCGCTGCGCCTCGGTCTTCCGTTTCGCCGCTACTGCATAACCCGCCGTGAAAATAGCCAGAACAAACATTACCGCCATACCGGTTGCTAACCAACGCAAACGACGCGCTGCGCGCCGTTGTTGATCCGCATACAGTTGCGCCTGTTCCAGCTCGCGACGTTCGCGCGCGATCAGTTCCTGTTGCTCTCGTTCCCGCGCGGCAACCTGCTCGTCGCGATTCTGCCGGCTTGCATCGAGGAACCGTGAGGCAGTTTCAAACTCAGGATTATAGCGATAGGCCCAAACGCGGTTCGGTTCATTTTGCGCGCGCCAATCGAGAGCGATTTGCAGGAAGGGACCAGACAGCAAACCCTCCTCACCGTGTTGGTAGAGGATCGCAGCCTCTGCAAGCCGGCGGTAAACACGCGCCGACTGCGCCTCTTCGTTGACCCATCTTTTCAAGCGCTCCCAGTTTCGAATCAAACTCTCGTGGGAGATATCTATGATCGTATCGGGTAAGAGCGGTGTGCCTGCGGCCGGCATTAGGAACGACCGGCTTTCGTGACGAAAGGTATTGATGACTAAAACTGTCTCGGCTTCGGAAGCGCCGGCAATGGTGCACAACTGGTGCAGCGGTAATGGGCGGCGCGTTTCACGATTGCCTGCGCCTTGCTCGGTAAGCGCTTTAAAGATTTTTTCGGCGATCGCACGGCTGCGGTCATCCGGCAGCTCATAAAAAGCCTCGTCCGCGTGCCGGGAAAGCGCGTCGGCCATTGTGCCGACAGCTTCGTAGTGTTCCAGACCGATTGGTTCGCCGTTGCGCCGGTGCTGTGCCCAGTAGTCCCAGGTGCGCATTAGCGCATGCTGCAGAATCGGCAACTGATCCGGATTGTCGCCAACGTCGTTCATCAGACGATTGACGAGAGGTTCGCTAATCTTGCCGCGAGTTACGCCTACCGGCCCGGAAATCGCAAAGCGCCGCTCATCGCGCGTCATGCGCGGGATTAAGTATTGACCATCGTTGATTGCTTCCGGCAGTCCTTGAAACTGGGCGCAGTCACCGAGAAAATCCGATCGCATCGTCGGTACGACATAAATTTGAATCAGACGCTGTTGCGCAGCCTCGAGCAGCAGTTTGACGAATGCGGCAGCGTCATCGACGGTGCTCGATTGCGCGCGGGCGGAGCGGAACCGGAAGAGTTCTTCGAATTGATCTACCACGACCAGCAGCTTTTCGTGTTCACCAAATCGTGCGCGCCTGGCGGCCTCAACCAATCCCAGCGAACCACTCCGTAACGTCGCTTCAATCACCGCCTGGGCTTCGGCGACACCGAGATTCCCACCGGCGTCCAACAACACGTCTTTATCTGCGAGCGCGGCAGCGAGGTTACCGATCGGATCGCTGCCCGGTCGCATAATCGAAATACGCCAACCGGAGCCGGCGCCCGCCATCAGACCACCACGGAGGGCCGGTAATAGTCCGGCGCGGACCAGCGAAGACTTGCCACTCCCAGAGGTGCCGACGATGGCGAGAAAGTGCGTCCGCTCCAAGCGCTTAATGAGATTGTCTGACTGTCCTTCGCGTCCAAAAAAGAGACGATATTCGTCAGTCTCAAAAGGGCGCAGGCCGGGAAAGGGATTTCTAATCTTTCGTGAGTCGAGAGTCGTTTCCATTATCGGCCTCCTCCCACGCCCTGGACGGCGGTGACGAAGTCCCGCAGGTCGTTTGGATCGAATGAGCTGAAGTTACGAATGACGTACGGCACCAGGTGGGTCAGAAAATCTTCCTTCTGATCTGAAGGCGGCGCACCAACGTAAACGGCGTTAGCCAACCAGTCTTCTTCGCGACCGTAGCCATAAGCCTTCTCAAGGTCTTCAAGGTTCTTGCGCACCCACGGTTCGTCACCACAGCCGAAATAAACCAGCGCCGCATCACACTCCTTCAAGTTTTTGCGATGGTAATCCATCAGAGTTTCGGCGCCTGTCTGATCAAGCCAGGTGATCACCTCGAGATTCTGTTTGAAAAGATATTCTTTGATCGGCCGGATAAAACTACGATCACGGTTTTCACAAATGAGGTAAACCTGTTTCAGCTTCGCTCGCTCGACGGGACGAGCGGACGACTTGACGACCGGATTGAGCTTTTCCACGATGCGAGTTTTCAAGTCCTCCACGCTCGTTTGTAATAATTCTGCGCCCGCGGTCAGGCCGATTTGAAGTTCCGACACGAAGGCTTTTTGGCGCGCATCAGTAATCGGTATGGCTTCCGTCATCAAGCCGGGCGGCAGCCAAAGCAAACGTACAAAGGACGAACTCGTCGTGCTTTGCTCCGCCGCCAATTCCTCCTGTATGCGAACCACGGAACGCGCGTCGTCTTCCGGCGTTGAGCCGTAGCGTGTGCCGACCATGTGCACCGACAAAGCACAGCGAGCTAATGCCGCGCGCACAGTCTCAACAGTCTCTTTCACCTCTTCGAGGGGTAACTTGCGCTCCGGCAACACGCCAAAACCACGCTGCCGCAACTCGTCGGCAACTTGCGCACGCTCGTCCGCGAGATCTGAGGTCGTTTCCGCTAGATAGACGAATTTTTGCGGCGCGGATTCCTTCGTTGGAGAGTTAGGCTCGCCCTGTACTTGCCGGTCAGCTACTGGTGCAGGCGAATCAACGGACTCAGCCGTCTGAAGCGGCGCGTTCGAATGTTTTAGCTCGATCAGCGTGCGAGTGATGTCGGCAACCAAACGGTTTAGCAGGCGCCAATAATTCCTGTCGCTCGGATCGGGACTAAACTCCGTCAATAATCCGTTCGCATCGTCTTCCGCGTAGAACTGGTAACCGATCAGATTCTTGATAGCGACAGGTTCACGCGGCAACAGATGCTGCGGCAATGGCGTCTTGATTACTTTGAAAACACGCGAACGATATTTGGGCGCTGCGCTTACTGCAGAAAACTCGGCCGCATGAAACGCTTCAATTTCCCGATTACACCAATCGGATTGCACATAACGTGGGCTAATGATTGGAACGAGCAGCAGCGAACGCTTTACGCCCTCGCTGATTGCCCCGGTCAATTCATCATTGCCTTGCAGGTTATGGCCGTCGCGCCAGATGCTTGGTTCGTAACCCAGCGCCTGACCCACCAGCACAGAGAGCCGTTCGTGTAACAGGTCGACCCAACCGCGGTCCTGGCCGAAGGGGCTGACGTCGTCGAGATGTCCATAACTGATAAAGATGTCGTGAGTAGCTGGCATTGCCGCTTGAACCTCCGGATTGCCTTTGCGCGACGAGAGAAATTGTAGATTAGTTTGGTGAAACGCCGCCGGCGCAAACTAATAAGACCGTACTATCTTAAACTGCGAGGAGACGCGTGCAACGCGGGTATACATTGACGCTCGCACCGATGTCAATTGATGATTACCTTCCTAATTCGTAACGCAAACTGTTAGTTTGCGATGTTGAAGAGCATTCACCGTGCTCGCAAACTAACAGTTTGCGTTACAGCAAAAAGATTACGTTACAGGATTCATTGCCGCCTTCGCCTTAACGAACGTCAGTAGAAGTAAAGCGGCCGAGGCGCCCAGCACTGCGCTTACTAGAAAAGCCGTTTGCGGCCCGCGCCAATCCCACAAAGTGCCCATCAATAATGAAGCCGGCAACACTGTGACTCCGAAAGCGAGATTGTACAGACCATACGCCGTCCCTCGTTGGCCGGGTTGAACAAGATCAGCGACCAATGCCTTCTCGGCGCCCTCCGATAGGCCGAAGTAGATTCCGTAAATCAGGAAGAGAATCCATACGGAGACTTCACTCGAAACAAAGGCAAAGCCCGCATAGACGGCGGCGTAAAGGATCCAGCCCGAGATAATTAGCCGGCGCCGACCCAGACGGTCGGAAAGATCGCCACCGAAGATGGAACTCAGCACCTTGACGATATGAAAGGCGGCCCAGAGGAGTAATGTATGCGCAGGCGTCACCCCGGTGGTTTGCGCGCGCAGAATCAAGAAGAAATCAGACGAATTGGATAACGTAAACAGCGCCAGGATCAAAAGAAAACGTTTGAAATTACTGTCGAAGCCTCGCAACGAAAAGCGCAACGGCTCGGCGCCGGTTGGCAACGAGGCGGACTTGTAGCTCTCACGCACGAACATCGCAGCCACTAACACAGCGGCCACTGCGGGAATTGATGCGACCAGAAAAATCCTGGAGAAGTCGTGCGCGGTAAGCGCCTTGTCATCCGCGGCGAAGTAAAACAACACGACATATCCAATCATCGGTCCGATGACGGCGCCGGTATGATCGAGTGCGCGGTGAAATCCGAAGGCAATACCACGCTCTTCAACCCGCACTGTGTCCGCGATCATCGCATCACGTGGTGAACTGCGAATGCCCTTGCCGACGCGATCAGAAAGCCTGAGGGCGAGCACCTGAGTCCAACTCGCGGCGAAAGCGAGTAACGGTCTGGTGAATCCGGAAAGTACGTAGCCAAAAACCACGAAGCCTTTGCGCTTGCCGCGCCGATCGCTCAGGTGACCCGCGAAAAGTTTTAGCAAGCTGGAAATCGATTCGGCGGCGCCTTCAATCAGGCCGACGATTCCCGGAGACGCACCCAGGGTGATCGAGAGAAAAACGGGTAGCAGCGGATAAATGATTTCGCTCGAGGCATCGTTGAGCAGACTGACAAGGCTGATCGCAAATACGTTTCGCGGTAACCGACGATATCGTCCCCACAAGCCTGAGATACCGCGCTGCTCTCGGAGTCCCAGCTCGAGCGGATCGGCAAGGTCATCAATATCTGTTTTCCCCATGATCAGCGCAGGCTAGCGATTAACGGTGCGTCGGTTGGGAGACGCTGTCGGGCGGGCAGGCTTAGGTTTGTCGGCCAGGTTGTTGGTCCACCACCAGAAACCGGCGACGCCTAGCACCGCCAAGAGGATCGCGCCGATCATCGCAAGGCGCACAGCCCAACGAATCGCCATTTTCGCGATTACGAAAGCGACCGCCAACAAGATTGAGCTGGCTATGATGATGACTGTGGTGGAATTCATTTCAGGTGCAGGGGTCGCCAATCAGTGGCCAGTGATCAGTGGGCAGTGGACAGTGGGCGGTGGACAGTGGGCGGTGGGCAGTAGTCAAGACGCAACGTCCTTCTAGTCACTGACCACTGAATATCGCTGGCCACTGACAACTGGATGTCGCTGGTCACTGACCACTGACCACCGATCACACATCACTTCTTGTCCCTTGCCGCTGATGACTGGTTCCCTTCTGGCCACTGATCACTGGTTTCTTCTGGCCACTGGCCACTGATCACTGGTTTCCTTCTGGCCACTGGCCACTGATCACTGATCACTGTTTTCGACTATAGCTCGCGCGCACTACAGTCTTTATATTTCCACGCACGTGAAAGTCACCCTCGATTTCCACGGCAAGTGGATCGCACGCCTTCACAAAGTCTTCCAGAATGATGTTGATTACGTGCTCGTGAAATATTTTTACTTCGCGAAACGAGTTTATGTACAACTTCAAACTCTTCAGTTCGACGCAGCGCTGGTTGGGGACGTATTGAAGTCGAATCGTGGCAAAGTCTGGAAAGTCGGAAAACGGGCAGATGGCCGTGAATTCTGTGATTTCAAAATCGATCTTGATTTCGCGTCCGGGAAACTCGTAGGCAAACGTGTCGAGCGGGAAGAGTTTCATTTCCTCCCGCGGCGTCGACCGCACCTCAAGACCCTGTTGGTTTACTGGTTGCATTTCGATCATTCGGTCACTCCGATTGCTAATCACGCGTAATTCGGCGTTGCGCCACGCCCAATCGTGAACACTTTGACTAATACCAGTCCGGCAACAAAGCCGCCCACGTGTGCCGCATATGCCACTCCGCCCTGTTGCGAACCGCCTCCAAGCATTCCCAGCCCGCTAATCAACTGGAAAGCGAACCAGATCCCGATCGCTACATAGGCCGGCACCTCGGTCAGGAAGCGGAACAGAATTACGGTAACGCGACGACGCGGGTAGAGCAAAAGGTAGCCACCCAATACGCCGGATATTGCCCCCGACGCTCCCAGACTCGGGATCAGTAAGCTCCCTTGCTGAGACGCAAACATCGCGGTGGTAAACACGTGGGCCAACGATGCGGCCACGCCACACACCAGGTAGAAAATCAGATAACGGACATGACCCATCCGGTCTTCGACGTTATCTCCAAAGATCCAAAGGAAGAGCATGTTGCCGGCGATGTGCGCGATGCCGCCGTGCATGAACATTGAAATCAGGAGCGTGAGATAAACCGAAAACGGGGTGGGCTGAAGACCGGGTACCAACACTTCCTGGCCAGTCACCGGATGTTCGACGACGCGATCGGGAGTCCTAACGTCACGACCGCTGATGATTTCCTGCGGCACCGTCGAGAACGCATAGGTAAACCTGTCGTTGCTGCCCAACTGCTGCAGGAACACGAACACGAGAATATTGATCGCGATCAGGACGTAGTTGACGAACGGCGTAATCGTGCGATCGCTGTTGTCGTCGTAAAGCGGAAAAACCATTCGTTGTTACCCCTCAGATAGTGAATAGTAAATCGTGAATAGAAAATCGCGGATAGAGCGGCGATAGCTTTCGTAACTTTGTGTGGATCACCCTCATCGAAGAAATCTATTCACGATTCACCAATCCTTCCATTCACTATTCACTATTCATCGCCACCCCGGCGTGCACAATCGCCGGCTCATGTCGTTTCAGCAATTCATAACCTTCAGAACGCGCCACGTAAGTTGCGGCCGTCAAGTCGCCAACCACGTTGAGCGTGGTGCGACACATGTCGAGTATGCGATCCACGCCGAGAATGATTGCGATCAATGCGGGATTGACGCCAATCGTCACCAGCACTCCGATGATGAATGGAATTGAACCCGAAGGCACGCCGGCGGTACCAATCCCGCCGAGGATTGCAAGATAAACAACCATCAGTTGTTGTCCGAGCGACAGGTCAACGCCCGCGAGCTGCGCAAGAAAGAGTACCGTGACGCCTTCGTACAATGCGGTGCCATTTTGATTCGCGGTAGCGCCGACAGTTAAGACGAAGCTGTTAATTTCCTGAGGCACACCGAGGTTTTCTTCCGAAATCTTTAATGCTGTCGGCAAAGTCGCGTTTGATGAGGAAGTCGAAAACGCGGTCAGGATTACCGTCTTGATGCGGCGGAAGAAATCGAGTGGTGAAAGGCGCGACAGGAAATAAACTGACAAAGAGTAGACGCCGAACATGTGCAGCGACAACCCGAGCAACACTGTCACTACAAACCATCCCAGGGCCTGCAGCAGGTCTAGTCCAAACCGCGCCGTGTTGTTGAAAAGCAGACAAGCGACCGCATAAGGCGCGAACTTCATGATCATCTCAATGATCTTCGCGGTGATTTCGTAGAGCGCTTCCAAGCCGCGAAGCAAAGGCGCGGTGACAGTAACGGGTATTAACGTGATGGCGACGCCGATGATTAAGGCGAAAAACATCAGGTGCAGCATGTTGGGCGTGCCGCCAGAAGTTGCCGTACTGGGATTCGATGGCACACCCGCAATTGACGCGAGTGGATTCGAAGGCACAAGCGTGTCTACCACCTGCATCAGCGGCGATGCGACCGCGCCTCCTTTCTTTGCGGCCTCCACATTTTTCGTCGCCTCCGTTGCATAACGTTGCTGCAACGCTGCGGACGTTACCGGATCGATCCGCTTGCCGGGCTTGATAGTGTTCGCGAGAGTTAGACCAATAACTACGGAGATTGCGGAGATCACAAGACAGTAACCAAACGACTTCAAACCGACGCGACCGAGTTTGCGAATGTCGCCAATGCCGGCCACGCCAACTACCAGCGAAGAAAAGACGAGAGGCACGACGATCATCAGCAGCAATCGCAAAAACAGTTGACCAATCGGCTGCGTGAGATTGTCGACGATCCAAACCACGCGCGGATGATCACCGCCGAAGGCTTTGTTGACGACTACACCAGCGATGACTCCCACCGCGAGGCCGATAAGGATGCGCGTGTGCAACGCTAAGCCCTTCGGCTGATCCGGAGTTTCCTCGTCGAGATCGGTAGTGACTTCACGCTCGAAGGCATCGGAAGCAATCGTTGGCGCAGGCTTTTTTCGTTTTTTGTCTGCCATGTTTATTAAGTTTGGAGTTTGCAGTTTTGAGTTCGGGGACCCTGGTTTCAACTTTCAGATTTAGTTGACCGTTCTTTAATTCAAAATTAAAAACTCAAAACTCCATTACCGTCCCCAACGAAGCTTGTCTCTCAGCACGTCGAAGTAGTTGCGGTTCGCGGGTTGCACCAGGTTGAAGGTGGTTTCGCTCTTGTGAATCGTTACCCGATCCTCAACCTTCAAGGGAAAACCTACCTGCCCGTCAAGCGTGAGTGCCACGTCTTCGTGATCTGTCTTCAGGTGCAACTCGATTGTCGCTTCATCGGGCACAACGATTGGACGATTCGAGAGCGTAAACGGGCAAATCGGGGTGATCACCACCGCGTTCATGGAGGGGAAGATCACGGGCCCACCCGCTGAAAGATTGTAGGCAGTCGAACCGGTGGGTGTGGAAACAATCAAGCCGTCGGCGCGGAAGGAATTTACAAACTGCTGATTGAGATACGCCTCAATCTCTATAATCCTCGCCAGCGCCGACTTGTTAATCACCACATCGTTCAGTACGCGATTGCGAGTGACGCTTTCGTCACCGCGCACTAACTCAACGTCCAGCATTACCCGACGATCCAACCGATAATCGCCCTCAAGAATCGACTCGAGCGCTGAATAAAGCTCCTCGATGCGAAACTCGGCAAGGTAGCCCAGTCCGCCATAGTTGATACCCAGCACCGGAACTTCAGCATCGCCCAGCAAACGAGCCGCGGCGATCATCGTACCGTCGCCACCAAGCACGAGCATTAAGTCCGCCTTCGCGGAAATCTGATCAGGCTCTACCTGTTCGACCGCGCATCCGGTCTGCTGCGCGATCCTTTCGCGCTCTATCTCGGGTCCGCCAAGCAGACTGATCCCGCGTTCAGAAAGCCAGACTGTCAGCTCGCACATAGTCCGCAAGGCGTCTGGCTGATGTGGCTTCAAGACGATGCCGATGCGCTTGATAGACGAAGACATTTGCAAGCAGGCGTAAACGTGACTCGGCGGGCTCAAATTTGAAATAGGAACGCGGGCAATGTTAACTGCAAGGCGCACAACCGGCAACAACCACAGCACGCGACTCGCGCCGCGTTACCGTTGGATTCGCTCGTACAGCGCCAGGAATTCAATATTGCCGTCGGCGCCCTGAATTGGAGATTCAATCACTCGTCTCCCTTCTAGACCCAACAACTCTGCCGCTCGATTGACCTCCGCGATCACACGCTCGCGCTTCTCACTATCGCGAACGATCCCGCCTTTTCCAACTTCGCCCTTGCCAACTTCAAACTGAGGTTTGATTAGAAGAATCAGACGGCCATTCTGCTTCAAAAGCGGAACGATGGCTGGCAGCACCTTGGTCGCGGAAATGAACGAGACGTCCATCGTTATCAAATCAAAAGCGCCCGCAAAATCATTCGGTTTAAGGTTACGCGCATTCACACCCTCTCTCACTTCCACGCGCGGATCCGTTCGCAATCGCCAGTCGATCTGGTTATGACCAACATCCAGCGCGACGACATGTCGTGCACCGTTCTGCAACAGGCAGTCAGTGAAACCGCCGGTCGATGCGCCGACGTCCAAACAATCGAATCCGTTGACGTCAATTTCAAATTCGCGCAACGCTTTTTCGAGTTTAACTCCGCCGCGACCAACGTAGCGTGAAGTAGGGTCGTCGCCGCCTTTTATGCGAATGTGAGCATTCGCCCGGACATTTTCGGAAGGTTTATCGATTCGCTGTTCATCGACCAGTACGACACCGGCCATCACGAGGGCCTGCGCTTTGGTTCGCGATTCAGCGAGGCCTCGTTCAACGAGTAGCTTGTCGATTCTGTCTGCACGCAGACCCGCCGGCTTGTCTTTCATCAGCGACTACTTTACAGCAGCCACGGCGCTTTCGGCGGGCGAAACAGATATGTAAATGTTGGAGTTAAGCTTGCCGGCGCGCAGGTTGAGAGATGGCGCGCGGTGCGTCGCCGAGTTTTAATTCGTCGGCACAGTCTGGACATAACCAAACGAGGATGTTCGGCGCGTCTGACCAGAAGAATGAGCTAACCTTGCCCGCGAATTTCATCGCCTCACTAACAGGCAACCGCTGCAAGGCTTGCAGATAAAAAGCACCGTTATAGAATTCGCCTTCTGCACCTTCATCCCGGTGGATGCACTCCCGCTCACGAACGACTTGCTTCATGAAAATGCCTGCTTTCTCGCGCCGCAACCGCGAAAAATTTATGTGATTCGAAACGTCGGGTTGTGCTGGGTGAGTCTATCGGGGCTAAAAACAAACCAAAACTACAACTCTGTCGCTTTGCGCCAGATGATGCCATTCGAGGATGAAACAGTCAACAACCTTCAACGGCAATTAACACTACTCCGAACGCGGGCGAGCGATCGATAATTTACCAGATGTTAGTAACGCCTGCGCGGTCCCTCGAAAATATCGCGGATTCGCAATAAATCCTCGGAATGACGGCGCTGGCGGCGAGCCTCTTTCATGTCCTCCCATTCCGCTCTGCGCCGCATCTGACGCGCCTCAATTCTTTCCGCGCGACGAAGCTCGCGTTCGTCTTCAAACTCAGACTCACGATTGACGTCTCGCGCGCGCGCTTTTGTTTTCACGGGCGCCGGTTCAGACGCTTCGGAAGACACTGGTACTCGCGTTGGGGTTTTGCGGCTTATCGCAGCAGGCGCAGATTCTCTGGTGGCGGGCGCAGTTTCCGGTACGGAACCGCTACTCGCCTCCGCAATCGATTTCGCCGCGGTAGCGTTCTGATCGAGAGATTCCGCGGATCCGCCTACCTGCGGTAGCTGAGTTTCGGCAGCCGACGGCGTTTGCTTCTGACCGCGTTGTTTGTAAATCAGCGTCGCGCCGAGGGCGCCAACGATTACCGAAAACAGCATGGCAGCGCCGAATGCCAGGCGCTTTTTCGAATTCTCGCGCGTTCTGATCTCTTCGAGCGGCACCACCGGGCGAG